>RCMZ01000139.1_pt1 | contig 45171 bp, 44 predicted proteins | sample 2041141 | NCBI WGS metagenome assembly RCMZ01 (sample SAMN09708263, study PRJNA481090) | Wastewater metagenome, whole genome shotgun sequencing project. | biome: sewage; isolation source: Davis station wastewater (DW) | place: Antarctica: Davis Station | collected 2010-03-01 | reverse complement strand
ATCCACAGTTGCTGGTAACAAAATCAGCAATCCGCCCTGGGTCAAATTTCAATCGGCAGGGTGGGTCAATTTTCCATCAGCGCCAACAATCAAGGAAATTTTGCGTGAAGACATCGCGTTTTTCGGACAGCCAGATCATCGCCATCCTCAAACAGGCCGAAGCCGGCAGCCCGGTTCCGGAGCTGTGTCGCGAGCATGGCATCAGCTCTGCGACTTTCTACAAGTGGCGTGCCAAGTTCGGCGGCATGGACGCTTCATTGATGGCTCGGCTGCGCGAGTTGGAGGACGAGAACCGTCGCCTCAAGAAGATGTATGCCGAAGAGCGCCTTAAGGCTGAGATCATCCAGGAGGCGATGGCAAAAAAGTGGTGAAGCCATCTCGAAGGCGAGAGATGGCGCAGCAGGCTGTTCAGTCCGGTCGTATCAGCATTAAACAGGCATGCCTGGTGTTTGGCGTCAGTGTCGCCTGCTATCGCTATCAGCCTCGGCTGTCCTCGGAAAATGCTGAGATCGCTGATCACTTGATCCGGCTTACGCACAACCAGCGCAATTGGGGCTTCGGCCTCTGCTTCCTGTATCTGCGCAACGTGAAAGGCTATCGCTGGAATCACAAGCGGGTGTATCGGATTTATCGGGAGCTGGAATTGAACCTACGGATCAAACCGCGTAAACGCATCGTGCGCGAGAAGCCTGAGCCACTGGCCGTCCCAGAGGCGATCAACCACTGCTGGTCGATGGACTTCATGCATGATCAGTTGGCCGATGGTCGCAGCTACCGTCTGTTCAACCTGATTGACGACTTCAACCGTGAAGCCTTGGCCATGGATATCGACTTTTCACTGCCGGCGGAACGCGTAGTACGCGCACTGGATCAGGTCATCGAGTGGCGCGGTAAGCCGCAAACTATTCGCAGCGACAACGGGCCGGAATACATCAGCAGCAAGCTCATGCTGTGGGCAGAAAAGCATGCCATCCGCCTGGAGCATATCCAGCCCGGCAATCCCCAGCAGAATGCCTACGTCGAGCGTTACAACCGCACGGTGCGTTACGACTGGCTTGGGCATTACCTGTTCGAGTCCATCACTGAGGTGCAAGAGCACGCCACGCGATGGGTCTGGACATACAATCACGAACGGCCAAATATGGCGATTGGAGGCATAACCCCCAAGCAGAAGCTGGCCCTCGTGGCCTGACCTCTACTTCTGACCGGTGCTAAAAATGGGGGGATTACCCGCCCAATGGATGTAGATTTTTCTGGATACTCATCTCTAAGCTGCTTCCGCCGATCATTAATCTCCGCAACCTCGTCCGGAGAACAGTGATACAAGGCGAAGAAATACTCTTCGAAACTACTATCTGATCCATCCAGCCCACGCTCAAGTGCACCAGTGGATAGAAACCCGAGCTTCTGGGCATTCGAGTCGTTCGGTGACGAGTTTATTGGGGCTTTGTTTTTTCTGAAAAAACTCATGACCATTTCATTGCCACTCCATTTACATCAGGGGTTAGAGCTTGGCGAGCAAGCCTCCGATATGAAGGCATGTGTTGTATAGCAACTGTACGACCCCAAATTTTCGCTGATGCACATCAAATAGACTCACCAGTTCGTCAAGCTGCTCATTCGAGTAGTTCTTTGCACTATCGAGCTCTCGCAGTCCGCACGCAGATAGGTTGTCAACGATAAATGATTCGTATGATACCCCCACCCCCTCATACAGAACAGCTATAGAACCCGCAGCAATGGCGGAGTCACCAATATGGACCTGATAATTTCGCAGGAGCTTCATTACGTGCAATAAAGGGTCGCTTGTATCTTTCAGTATGAAGGGACAGCGCAGCGCCTTTGTAATGTCCTCAACCCTTACAAGCTCTGCCAATGCAGCCCTGAAGTAAATGCTTCGAATTTGATTCGCCATCAAATGCACAGAGCCTTCAGCCAGCTGAATCTGGCTCGCCAAAAAAATTGAAGCCGATAGGCAGCCCCTAAGATCAGGATTCTTAATCTTGGCCGAGGTGATCTTTGGCGGAAGGACATGCCCAGATTTGAAAGAGGGAAAAGCCGTAGCATCGAAACTAGGTAATACCTTCGCTGCAGTCATGAACCGCCTAATTCAACAGATCAAAAATCGGCCATATGCTTAACCAGCTACCGCCCATAGCCCTGGTCATTACAAGCTACGGATTTGCAAGCAGTGAGTCAGTGCATTTCGAAATCAGTATCGACCATATCAAAAACGACCGTTTCTGACACCAGCGCCGGCAGCCCGAATTAAGGTGTCAAAATATAGGGTTTACTTTCTGGAACCGGCAACCAATAATGACACCACGTTAAAGACACCAGAGAGCAACCAGTCATGAGCCGTACCTTCGCCTACTGTCGCGTCAGCACCACCGGCCAGACGACCGAGAATCAGATTCTGGAAATCAAGACTGCTGGGTTCGACCTGCAAGCTCAGCGGGTCATTGAAGAAACCATAAGCGGTAGTACCAGCGCCAGCGAACGCAGAGGCTTTGCCACCCTACTGGATCGAATGGAAAGCGGTGATGTACTGGTAGTTACGAAGCTCGACAGACTTGGCCGTAATGCAATTGACGTACAGAGCACGGTTGAACTGCTCGAAGGCAAAGGCATTCGGGTTCATTGCTTAGCACTTGGCGGCGTCGATCTGACCTCTCCAGCCGGGAAGATGACAATGGGCGTATTAGCTGCAGTTGCTCAGTTTGAGCGCGATCTGCTGATTGAACGCACCCAATCCGGCCTTGAGCGAGCAAAGGCAGAAGGCAAGGTATTAGGACGCCCTGCAAAGGCATCAGCCGAACAAGTTCAGGCGCTGAAGCAAGCAGACAAGTCTCAATCAGAAGTAGCCGCAGAGTTGAAGATCAGCCTTTCCACTGTAAAACGGCTATGGAACAGCTAAAACCCCACAGGAGCTCACAAAACAAACGATAACCATAAGACCGCTACATATGTAGCAGTAATGACTAAAAGCGCACCAGACGAGCTCTCAGGAGCTTATAGAGGCGCTTACCCTATTCACCGTATGGATATTTCATAAAGACTAGTGATTCTGGAGAGGCACCAGCAAATACTGCTAAGCCTCACAGCTGAAAATCGGAAGATCACCAGCAGAACAGGACATCAGAGTAGTACAAATGAGTAGTACAACCCAGAAACAAAAAGCCCCGTAACTCATTGAGCTACAGGGCTTTTTCGAAAGTGGCGGTGAAGAAGGGATTCGAACCCTTGATACGATTTCTCGTATACACACTTTCCAGGCGTGCTCCTTCAACCGCTCGGACACTTCACCGGTACTCGGCAAACCGTGGTCTGTCGAGGCGCGCTAATCTAGCCGAAGAGACCGCTAAAGGCAACGTGTTTTTTTCAGGCGATTCAAACTCTTATGAATAACACCCAGCGCATTGACGGGTGCGATTGAATCCTCGGCAGGGCTGACCTGCCAGTCAGCCACGGCGCTTTACCTTGACGCTGAGGGTCGGTAAGGTCGGCGCCACGTCATTCCAAGGAATTATTGTCATGAGTGAGCTGATCTCCTACCACCTCGAAGATGGCATCGCCACCTTGACCCTGAGCAACGGCAAGGTCAACGCCATCTCCCCAGACGTCATCGCCGCCTTTAATCGCGCGTTGGACCAGGCCGTGCAGGACAAGGCCATCGTCATCATCACCGGCCAGCCTGGCATTCTCTCCGGCGGCTACGACCTCAAGGTAATGACCTCCGGCCCACAAAACGCCGTGGCCCTGGTCACCGCGGGCTCAACCCTCGCGCGCCGCATGCTCTCGCACCCCCACCCGATCATCGTGGCCTGCCCAGGCCATGCAATCGCCAAAGGCGCCTTTATTCTGCTCTCGGCTGATTACCGCATCGGCGTCGACGGCCCGTTCAATATCGGCCTGAATGAAGTGCTGATCGGCATGACCATGCACCACGCAGGCATTGAGCTGGCCCGTGACCGCCTGCGCAAATCCGCGTTCAACCGGTCGGTGATCAACGGCGAGCTGTTCAATCCGCAAGACGCCGTGGATGCTGGCTTCCTCGACAAGGTAGTGCCCGCCGAGCAATTGCTGGCCAGCGCCTTGGCCGTGGCCCAGCAGATGAAGAAGATCAACATGACTGCGCACAAGAACACCAAGCTGAAGGTGCGCAAGGCCATGCTCGAAAGCCTGGACAAGGCCATCGAGATGGATCAGCAGCACCTCGGCTGAGCCCTCCCAGGCAACGCCAGAAGCCCGGCCTAGCGCCGGGCTTTTTATTGGCCGGCGATCATCTGACGACCGGCGGGTCCTTTAATTGCCGAAAAGAGTGCACGCCCGTACACTGCGCGCCTTTTTGTCTGCCCATAGGCCTCCCCGATGCTTTTCCTCGCCCGCATGTTGTTGCTGAGCCTGCACTTTGTTGCAGCCGGCATTGTTGGTCTGCTGCTTGGTCTGTGCCGCCCTTTCAACCCGGATAACAGCCGCCTGTGCGCTCTGTTTTACTCCTGGCCGGCGCTGCGCATTCTCGGCCTGCGGGTTGAAACAGAAACCACTAGCTTGCGCGACCACGTGCGCAGTGCTGTGATCGTCGCCAACCACCAGTCCAACTACGACCTGTTCGTGGTCGGCAGTGTGGTGCCGGCGCGCACCGTCTGCCTGGGCAAGAAGAGCCTGAAATGGGTACCGTTTTTCGGCCAGCTGTTCTGGCTCTCGGGCAACGTGCTGATTGATCGCGGTAATGCGGCGCAAGCCAAGCAGGCCATGCTCACCACCACCGACACCCTGCAGCACAAAGACACCTCCATCTGGGTGTTTGCCGAGGGCACACGCAACCTCGGCAAAGGGCTGCTGCCGTTCAAGAAAGGCGCCTTCCAGATGGCCATTGCCGCCGGCGTGCCGATTGTTCTGGTGTGCACCAGCACCTACGTCAAACACATGCAACTCAATCGCTGGAACAGCGGCACCATCAAGATTCGCTCCCTGGCACCGATCCCCACCGCCAACTTGACCCTGGATGACCTGCCCGCCTTGATGGAGCAGTGCCAGCAGCAGATGCATGCCTGTATCGACCGTCTCGATGCTGAGATTGAAGGCCGCGCCTAAAACGCCCGCCTGCAACGCAAAAGCCCGGCTAAATGCCGGGCTTTTTGTATCGCGACGCTGCCTAACTCAGGCACGCAAACGGCGAGTCTTCCAGGTGCCCACACCGTTGTGCAGCAGATTGGCGCAGAACGACCACAGCCCCGATTCATTGGGTTTGGGCGCCTGCCCCTTGGCCATGCGGCGCAGCTGACGCGAATACCAAACCACTTCCATCAACGCCATACGGTCGATAGCTTTGATGCCCGTACTGATCGGCCGCACCGCATATTGCGGCTCCTGACCGGCCAGCAAGCGCTGCGGCAGGTCGGGCTCGATGGCCAGGCCGCGGGCCAGGCCGATCAGGTCCATGGCGCCACTGCTGAGCGCCGTCGCCATGCCGCCAAGGCTGCGGAAACCACCGGTAACCATCAACGGCACCGGTACCGCCTCGCGCACCTTCTCGGCAAACTCGAGGAAGTACGCCTCACGGGCCAGGGTGCTGGCCCGATGGCGCTTCTGATCACTCATGGCCGGCGCTTCATAGGTGCCACCGGACAGCTCGACCAGGTCGATGCCTTCGTCATGCAGCGCCTGAATCACCGCCAGCGACTCATCTTCGCTAAAGCCGCCTTGCTGAAAGTCCGCCGAGTTGAGCTTGATGCCAATCGGGAACGCCGCCCCGACTTCCGCACGCATGGCCCGATAGACTTCCAGCACAAAGCGCCGACGGTTCTCCGCACTGCCGCCCCATCGATCGCTGCGCTGATTGGTCAGCGGCGAAAGGAACTGGCTGATCAAATAGCCATGCGCCGCGTGGATCTGCACGCCACTGAATCCGGCGCGCTTGACGATGCCCGCCGAGCGAGCGAAGCGCTGAATCAGGGCCACGATCTCATCCTCAGTCAACGCCCGCGGCGGCGCGAAAAACGCCTGCAAGGCCGGGCTGAAAGGCACCGCCGAGGGCGACACGTTCTCGGCATTCAAACCCTTGGGCGACTGCCGACCGGGATGATTGAGCTGCACCCAGAGCTGCGTACCGTCCGCCTGGCCCGCCGCCGCCCAGCGCTGCAGGAGCGGCATGTCGCTGTCATCTTCAATGGCCACATTGTTCGGCTCACCCAAGGCACGGCGGTCGATCATGGCGTTGCCAGTAATCAGCAGGCCGATGCCGCCCGCCGCCCAGCGCTCGTACAAACGCACCAATGCCTCAGTGGCGTGATTGTCGGTGGTGCCCAGGGCTTCACTCATCGCCGATTTAGCCAGGCGATTCTTCAGGCGACTGCCATTGGGCAGCGTCAGCGCTTGTTGCAGCAGGTCTTGCGGACTGTCCATCGAGCATTCTCCGGGGTGGGCCAATGGCTGCTACCCTAGAAAACGATTCGATAGTTGTCAAACTATAGAAGTAGCCGAATATGTCACAATCACTCAGCCCCATCTTTGGATAGCCTGATGAGCATGCCCACCCCCACCGAACGCGAGCAACTGGCCAAGGCCTTCAAGGCCCTGTCGTCACCCAACCGCCTGGCCATGTACCTGGACCTGCTGGCCCAGGAGGAAACCAGCGTGCCTCACTGCTGCCTGGGCGATCTGATCTCACGCCTGGAGATTGGCGCGCCTACCGTGTCGCATCACATCAAGGAGCTGGTCAACGCCGGCCTGATCGAGGTGCAGAGGGACGGCAAGTTCGTCCGCTGCCGGCTCAACCCGGCCATGCGCCAGCGCCTGGCGGCATTCTTCGCCAACGTCTAAGCACCTGGGCGACGTTCCACCGCCTCCCTGGCGACAATTCGACTACCGTTGCACAAGACACTGAAGATTGTCTCTCGCCGGAGTCCGACCATGCTCACCTGCGCTCGTATCTGCCTGCTTGCCCTGCTGCTCGGCGCCAGCCTGCGCGCAACCGCTGGCCAGCCGCTGATGTTTATCACCGAGGCCTACCCGCCCTACAACTTCAGCGACGACAACATTCTGCGCGGCATCGCCGTGGACCTGCTGGTGATCGCCAGCCTCAATACCGAGCAGCCGGTGCAGCGCGGGCAGATCCGCCTGATGCCTTGGGCGCGGGCCTACCGTACGGTCCTCCACACGCCCAACAGCGTGCTGTTTGCCACCACCCGCACCGCCGAACGGGAAAAACTCTTCAAGTGGGCCGGGCCCATCGCCGCCACCCGCGTGGTGCTGCTGGCGCGCAAGGCCGACCAAATCCGTATCCAGTCCGCCGCGGACCTGCAGCGCTACCGCATCGGCGTGATTCACGAAGACATCGGCGAACAATCGGTGCTGGCCCTCGGCGTGCGCAAGGAACAGCTGCACGTCTCGGCCAATGCCGATGCGCTGATCCGCCAACTGCACGCAGGACGCATCGACCTCTGGGCCTACGAGGAAAACGTCGCGCACTGGTTCCTGCGCAATGCCAACTTCAATCAGGAGGACTTCGAAAGCGTCTACCAGCTCCAGCAAGGCGAACTCTGGTACGCCTTCAACCCCAAGGTCAGCGACGAACAAATCCAGCAACTGCAGAACGCCATAGACGCCCTGCGCAAGACGCCAGGCAAATTCGGCAAGACCCGCTACGAAGACATCCTGATCGACTACCTCTAGTGCGCCCTGATGGGGAGGCTCGCCACTGACGCGCACCAATCTCAGGCAGCAGCGGGACAAAAAGCAGACAAAACCCGCGAAATACAGCCAATAAATGCCCTTCTTGCGAAAACCTGCCAATTGGCACAGAGCATGCTTTTGACCTTGCAGACAACTTCTCTGCGAGGACCACTCCATGGCCACACAACTCAAAGCCAGCCTCGGCACCCTGCACCTCTGGGGCATTGCCGTCGGCCTGGTGATTTCCGGCGAATACTTTGGCTGGAGCTACGGCTGGGGCAGCGCCGGCACCCTAGGTTTCCTGGTCACCGCGCTGCTGGTGGCGACCATGTACACCTGCTTTATCTTCAGCTTCACCGAGCTGACAACCGCCATTCCTCATGCCGGCGGCCCCTTCGCCTACAGCCGCCGCGCCTTCGGCCCCAAGGGCGGGCTGATTGCCGGCCTCGCCACCCTGATCGAGTTCGTCTTCGCCCCACCGGCCATCGCCCTGGCCATCGGCGCCTACCTCAACGTGCAGTTTCCTGGGCTAGACCCCAAGCACGCGGCGGTGGGCGCCTACTTTATCTTTATGACTCTGAACATCCTCGGCGTCAGCATTGCCGCCACCTTTGAGCTGGTGGTAACCGTACTGGCGGTGGCCGAATTGCTGGTGTTCATGGGTGTGGTGGCACCTGGCTTCAGCTTCAGTAACTTCGCCCTCAACGGCTGGTCCGGCGCCAGCGAGTTCAGCAGCGCCTCGATTGCCGGCATCTTTGCCGCCATCCCGTTTGCCATCTGGTTCTTCCTCGCCATCGAAGGCGCTGCCATGGCGGCCGAAGAGGCCAAAGACCCCAAACGCACCATCCCGCGCGCTTATATCAGCGGCATCCTGACCTTGGTGTTCCTTGCCCTTGGGGTGATGATCATGGCCGGCGGCGTTGGCGACTGGCGCCAACTGGCAGGCATCAACGACCCATTGCCTCAGGCGATGAAAACCGTGGTTGGCGACAACTCCACCTGGCTGCACATGCTCGTTTGGATCGGTCTGTTCGGCCTGGTGGCCAGCTTCCACGGCATCATCCTCGGCTACTCACGGCAATTCTTCGCCCTCGCCCGCGCCGGCTACTTGCCTAAAGGTCTGGCCAAGCTCAATCGCTTCCACACCCCGCACCGGGCGATCATCGCCGGCGGCGTGATCGGCATCGGTGCGATCTACAGCGACAGCCTGATCAACCTGCAGGGCATGACCCTGACCGCGGCAATGATCACCATGGCGGTGTTCGGCGCCATCGTCATGTACATCATGAGCATGCTCAGCCTGTTCAAACTGCGCAAAAGCGAGCCCCTGTTGGAGCGCAGTTTCATGGCGCCTGGCTACCCCTATGTGCCAGCAGTCGCCCTGGCATTGGCGCTGGTGTGCCTGGCGGCAATGGTCTGGTTTAACTTCACCATCGCCCTGGTATTTGTCGGCTTTATGGCGGTGGGCTTTGTCTACTTCCTGCTCACCTCACACCATCGTGCGGCTGCCGCCGAGGATGTTCTGCTGACTGGCCAAGCTGTATAACAACAGCATGCTGAACCCCAGGCCCGGTTCGCCGGGCCTGGTCTTTTCTGCCCCAGGATTTCGTCATGCCCTTTCAGACCACTGTCGGCCACCTGACCTACCGCTTCGCGGACCTCAAGACCCTGCTGGCCAAAGCCAGCCCGGCGCGCTCCGGCGATTACCTGGCAGGCCTGGCTGCGGCCACCTATGAAGAGCGCATGGCAGCCAAGATCGCCCTGGCCGACGTGCCGCTGAGCACCTTCCTCAACGAGGTGCTGATCCCTTACGAGGCCGATGAAGTCACCCGCCTGATCATCGACCGCCACGACAAAGTCGCCTTCGCCCCCATCAGTCACCTGACGGTTGGCGACCTGCGCGACTGGCTGCTGCTCGACGCCACCGACAGCCTCACCCTGGCCGCCGTCGCCCCCGGTATCACTCCGGAAATGGCTGCCGCTGTGAGCAAGCTGATGCGTAATCAGGACCTGATTCTGGCGGCCAAGAAGTGTCAGGTGATCAGTCGCTTTCGCAACACCCTCGGCCTGCCCGGCCATCTGGCGGTGCGCCTGCAACCCAACCACCCCACTGACGATGTGCGCGGCATCGCCGCCAGCCTGCTGGATGGCCTGCTGTATGGCTCCGGCGACGCCACCGTCGGCATCAACCCGGCCAGCGACTCACTGCCGACCCTGATGCGCCTGTGGCAGATGCTCGACGAGGTACGCCAGCACTTCGACATTCCCATGCAGAGTTGCGTGCTCACCCACGTCACCACGCAGATCCAGGCCATCGAGGCCGGCGCGCCGATCGACCTGGTGTTCCAGTCGATTGCCGGCAGCGAGAAAACCAACAGCAGCTTCGGCGTCAGCCTGAGCATCCTCAAGGAGGCCCACGAGGCTGCCCTCAGCCTCAAGCGCGGCACCGTTGGCGACAACTGCATGTACTTCGAAACCGGCCAGGGCAGCGCCCTGTCGGCCGGTGGCCATCATGGCGTCGACCAGCAAACCTGCGAGGCCCGCGCCTATGCCGTGGCCCGCGAGTTCAAACCGCTGCTGGTCAACACCGTGGTCGGCTTTATCGGCCCGGAATACCTCTACGACGGTAAGCAGATCATCCGCGCAGGCTTGGAAGACCACTTCTGCGCCAAGCTGCTGGGCCTGCCGATGGGCTGCGACGTCTGCTACACCAATCACGCCGAAGCCGACCAGGACGACATGGACACCCTGCTGACCCTGCTCGGTGCGGCTGGGATCAACTTCATCATGGGCATCCCCGGCGCCGACGACATCATGCTCAACTACCAAAGCACCTCGTTCCACGACGCCCTGTACCTGCGCAGCGTACTCGGCCTCAAGCGCGCGCCGGAGTTCGACGCCTGGCTGACGCGTATGGCCATCACCGAGCCAAACGGGCGCCTGCGTGAGATCGGCCGCGGTCATCACCTGCTGCAACAACTGCCGCATCTTTCCGGAGCTGCCTGATGAGCGATCTGACCCAAAGCAACCCCTGGGACGAGCTGCGCGCTCACACCTCGGCACGCATCGCCCTCGGCCGCGTTGGCTCCAGCCTGCCCACGCGTGAAGTACTGAAATTCGGCCTGGCCCACGCCCAGGCCCGCGATGCCGTGCATCGTCCACTGGACTTTGCCGGCTTGCGCGAGCAACTGGACAGCGCCGGCTTTCGCACCCTGCACGTGTGCAGCGACGCCCCAGACCGGCCCACCTACCTGCTGCGCCCAGATAAGGGACGGCACCTGCAGGACGACTGTTATGCCCGCTTAAGCGCGCAGGCGCCCGCCCCCGAATTGGCCATCGTGATAGCCGACGGTTTGTCCTCGATTGCCGTGCAGCGCCATGCTGTGCCGCTACTCGAGTTGTTCCGCCAGCGCTTCAATACCGACTGGGCCAACACCCCGGTGGTGCTGGCCGAACAGGGCCGCGTCGCCATTGGCGACGGTATCGCCGTGGCGCTGCGCGCGCGCTTAGTGATCGTCTTGATCGGCGAGCGACCTGGCCTGACCTCACCCGACAGCCTGGGCCTGTACCTCAGCTATCAGCCGCAAGTGGGGATGATGGACAGCCAACGCAACTGCATCTCCAACGTGCGCCCCGAAGGCCTGCCCTACGATCTCGCCGCGCACAAACTCGACTATCTGGCGCGCCAGGCCCTGCGCCTGCAATTGTCCGGGGTGGCACTGAAAGACGACAGCGACCTGCTGCAGATCAAACAAAGCGACTGAGCCGCCGAACTAAATGCCCGCTGCAGCACCAGGGGCATACACTGGGGCTCAACCTAATCTGCGGAGCGCTTCCCATGCCTTGGTATGCCTGGCTCATCATGGCCCTCGCCCTGGGCTCAATTCTTGGCAGCCTGCTGCTATTACGCGACAGCGCCGGCAAGCTGCCGCTCAGCGAAGAACAACTCAAGCGCGTGCACGAACGCAACGCGGAGATGGACGCCAAAGACGCCGATCAGCGTTGAGGCAAGCCCATATTGCGTAACGGCATTGGACGCTAATGACCAGTCAATTACATGCCTGTCGAGCTCAACTGATGAGGCGCGCATGCTGTAGTGACTATGGGCAGAGAACGGCCGATTTTGTTGAAAAAATCGGCTCTTCGGCGGCCACTCAGCCAGGCGCACCCAATGAGGCGCTTGTTTGGCGGCGAAGCTGCTTGTTGGCGTACATCAAAGCATCCGCACTAGCCAATAGCTCACCCAGTGGCTTCAGCTCACTTGGTGAACAACCAACGGCGCCGATACTTAAGCCGATGGGATAATGACAGCGATCACTCACATTGAACTCGTCCGTCAACTCTTGCACACGAGTCGAGAGGACATCCGCCGGCTCCCCTACATCGATAGCCAACACCACAAATTCATCGCCACCAATTCGGGCCACAACGTCGCTATCTCTAAATGCGGCTTTGAGCACCTGCGCAGCGGCGATAATCGCCAAATCGCCGGCCTCATGACCGTGGATGTCATTAATTTTCTTTAAGCCATCTAGGTCGATAAAAAACAACAAGCAGGACTGATTGCTCCTGCGAGCAGAGCGCATTAACTGGTCCGCCAAAAGAAAAAAACTACGCCGATTGTGCAGGCCGGTCAGCTCATCGGTCAGCGATAGTCGACGCGCATCCTCTTCGACCTTTTTCCGCTGTGCTATTTCAGCCAATAACTTGCTGTTAACTGCTTCGAGAGCGTTCGTTCGCTCCCTCACGCGCAACTCAAGTGCTGCATTTAGAGCGGCCAGCTCTGCCTGGACGCTTGCTCTTGATGTATCGACTTGATGGAGGTGCCTAGCCGTTCTGAGAATGACCACGATGAGCGTGGTGATGCTTAAGGTTGCCATCAACGCCAAACTAAAGCGGTTGTCGTAGTGCCCCAAACTTTCACCCACGAGCAATACACCACCGATGGCGAGCACTACCAAAGGGACACTGGCCAACAAGTTTCTCGCTACCTCGCCACCAGCTGTATCGCTTATCAGCAATTCGACCAATCCCGAACGCGGCTGGACAGCCAATAACCCTGTATTCAGTAGAATCAGCGCAATGGCTGTGTGGATAGCCATTGCGCTATAGAGGCCGACTGAGTAGAACGCGCTGACGTTGAACAAATAACCGACCAGCGCCATCAAACTTATAAGTAGCGCCGTCGAAGCGAATATCTGCGGCAGCAACGACCGCCGCTCAAGCAACAAAAGGGCGAAGCCAGAAAGTAGAAAGCACAATGCCGTTGCCGGTGCCATTCGCCCGGGAAATAGAGCAGGCTGACTGCGCTGAAGGTCAATAGGCAGCAGTAAATCAATAGCCAGATCAACCGACATAACGTATTCAACGAGAGTCAACCCTCCGACCAGTATCGCCAAGAGCGCGCAAAGGGCCCTGATTACGCTGCCAGCCAAGGGTTTTCTGAACGTGGCACACCAGAGCCCGACTCCAAGCACAGTAAACAGACTGGCGGTGTTGACCACCATCGCAGTCCAGCTAGGAAGCACACTCCTTAACACCGGCACATCCAGCAGCCAGCCAGTCAACACCACCGTGCCAATGGCCATGACAGTGACAGCTGCCAGCCGGGCATAGATTGCAAGGTGGCGTTGCCTTTTCGCTTGGCTGACTCCGGACTCTATCCTCATCGACGTCTCCGCTAACGGGATTTTTGCCACCATTATGGTGGCACAAATCCCCCCCTGCCATCGTGGTGCGGCCTAGCATGAGATACGGCTACTTAATTAAATGCATCGGGCAGCAATCGACCGATTCTGTTGAAAAAGCAGCTGTCGTCCCATGCCGTTGGCAAAATTGCTCTGTCAGTGAAACGTAGGTCACGCTTGCAAGGTTTGGCAAAAAACCTGCGTTGGATAAGAAAGTTTCTGAGCAGGGAAAATCGGACTAGCCGAGCGAACGGATCAGGTGCAGTACCACCAGATGCCCAGGGTAGAACCCATAGCCCCAGCGTTTGACTGGCCAGATCCGGAAGTTTCCCGGTCGACGCAGCAGCCATAACCCAAGCAAGGGGGCGAAGAAAGCTGTGGCCAGGATCAACAAGGTATGGGGCTGCAACCCCCACTCCGCCAGCCAGCGGTTGCGACTGTTGGCCAGCACACACAGTGCGGCAGGCAATAGCCAGGCAAAACCAGGGCGCTGAATGGCCAGGAGCAATGCGGTCGGCAGCAGTGTGCCGAAAACGCCGTACATCAGGCGTTCTTGCATCAGCACCGCGACAGTCACGCCGGCCAGAGCCAGGACCAAACCGTCGCGGCCACGGTGGTGTGCTCCCCAGGCGATCAGCAGGCCCAACAGCAGTGAAGGCATCACGTTGAGCGTGTTGCTGTCAGAAAGCAGGCGATAGGGCAACTCCGAGATCAGCGCAAACGCCGCCATCCAGCCCAGGTAGCGAGCGTTGGCATCGGTGTACAGCACTGTCGATTGCGAGCGCGCGACGTTGGCCGCAATGCCCAGGCAAAACAGCGGAAAGGCTAAGCGCCCCACGATGAACAAGCATGGGGTGTCAGGCCAGAGGTTACGTAGGTGATCCAGTAGCATGGTCAGCATGGCCAGCCACTTGAGCAGATCCAGGTTGGCATCGCGCCCATGCCGGCTCACCCAAGCCACCCCAGCGTCAGGGCAGCCAGCGCCAGATAGCGGGCGGCTTTAGCCAGCGTCACAATTAACAGGAAGCGCCAGAAGGGTTCACGCATGATGCCGGCGACCACGGTAAGCGGATCACCAATGATCGGCACCCAGCTGAGCAGCAATGACCAGCGACCGAAGCGGTGATACGCCTGCTGGGCCTGTTCCAGTTTGTCTTCGCTGACGGGAAACCAGCGCTTGTGCCGGTAATGCTCGATAGAGCGCCCCAGCAGCCAGTTCAGCGCCGAGCCCAGCACATTCCCCGTGGTGGCCACCGCCAGCAGTGCCCAGGCGGCATAGTGGTCGGTCAGTAGCAAGCCGACCAGCACCGCCTCCGACTGCATGGGCAACAGCGTGGCGGCACCGAAGGCGGCGAGAAACAGGCCTAAATAACCGGACAACTCCCACATGGCACTAGGCGCTCAAACCGATCCAGCCATGGACGCCGACGTAAAGCCCCACACCGATGATCAGCAAGCTGGACAGGTAAGGGGCGCGACGCGCCACAGTGCCAAACCAGGGCCAGCGATTGGAGGCCTGACGTGCGCCGATAGCGGCGGCAGCACCCACGCTGACCAGGGTGATGGCCAGACCAATGCTGAAGCACAGCACCAGCACAGCGCCCAGCGCGACTTCCTTTACTTGCAGGCAGAGCAGCAGCACGGTGATTGCGGCTGGGCAGGGAATCAGCCCGCCGGTTAAGCCGAACATGATGATCTGACCGGTGGTGACCTTACCGCTGCTGAAGCGATTGCGGATGTCGTTGGCGTGCGCCCGCTCATGGGCATCCTGATAGCCCTCCAGCGACAGCTCCAGCCCCTCCAGTTCGCTGTGATCATGGTCGTGCTCGCGGAACTCCAAGTCATAGTCATGGGAATGACCGGCATGGCCCAAGATCAGGCGCGCGGTGAATTCGTGGGGTTCAGGGATCTCGTCCACTGACTCCAGATAGCCGCCCTGGCCGACAAAGCGGAACGGCTGAATCAGTCCATCCGGACGCGTGGTCAGCAGACTCACCTCAGCAGCCGGCCAGGCATGACCACTCAAGGTCTTCAGCCGCCAGCGCGGGGCAACCCCTTCCTCGAAGATCGACAGCTCGATACACCCGTGCCCGGTGTCGATACGCTGCGTTTCAGCGTGGTGGGGATGGTCGTGTTGATGCTCATCACCCTCCTCGAAGCGCCACATCTGCTCGCCACGCCAGGTGCGCCAAAGCATCCACAGGGCGATGGTGATAATGATGGCCGCAGACGCGAGCTGGAAATACGGCTCGGTGGTTTCCGCATCCAGGTTCTGCCCCAGGTACATGCCGGCCATGGCCACCAGCCAGACTACAGCTGTGTGCGAAAGCGTTGCGGCAAGCCCCAGCAGAACCGCCTGCTTCACCGTGCCGCGAATGGCCACGATAAAGGCCGCCATCATGGTTTTCGAATGCCCCGGTTCCAGGCCGTGCAGCACGCCGAGCAAGATGGCGCTGGGAAAGTACAGCCAGGCCTGTGAGGCCCCCTGTTGCAGCAGTTCGGCGAAGCTCGACATGGAAAGAGGCCTAGAGGTACTTGGTGATTTGTTTGAAGTCTTCGAGCGATACGCGCTCGCCCGTCGCAAGTGCTTCAACCGTGTGTTCCAAGCAGTGATCGATATGGTCTTGGATCAGCACACGCTTAGCCTGGCACACGGCTTTTTCCACGGCATGCAGTTGCTGAGCGATGTCGACGCAGGCCCTGCTGTCTTCGATCATGCTGACGATGCTGCGCAGGTGACCCTCCGCACGCTTCAACCTTTTGATGATATCGCTATGGCTTTGGTGCTGATGTCCGTGTTCGTGACCGCTCATGCCTTGAGTCTCGTGCGTCGCTGAATTACGCCCGCACACTATCCCCCCAGGGGGGATATGGCAAACCAGCAGAGGCGACAGAAAAGCCAGCCAATTTGGGCCTGAAAGAGCCACTGCATGCTCAGCAAACCCATCAGCACTCAGCCCGAGCGTGCGCAGCCGATGCAAGCTACGCACTATTCCATTCCGCCTAGTCCGATATTCCTGATCGAGCGGCCACCCTCCGCCACACTCAAGACGTGACCATCACGCTGAAGACCAAGGGCGAGTACCTGAGCGTTAAACGCGTGATCTAAGGTAAAAAGCCCCGGTGCCATCAGGCGCCGGGGCTTATTGCAGTGGCCGCTTGCTGGCGGCGCTGGCCTTATATCCAGCCGTTAATCTGTTATCCCCTGGCCCCGGCCGGTGCCGTGACGCAGTGGCATCAGGGCCGGGCAACCTTACGGCTCTGGGTGAGGTCGTACTGTCGATACAGCGCACTCAACTGGCCGCCATCACGCAACTGGCGCAGCAGACCACGCAGGCCTTCCACGCTGATAGGGGCATTGGGGCGCAATAACGCCTGATGCCGATAGACCTGATCGACCCGATCCGACACCAGCATTTGCGTGCGTTGCTCGGGGTAGCGCAGCAGATAACGATGCAGATAGGAACGCGTCACCACCGTGAGGTCGGCACGCTCGCGCAGCACCATCAGCAGGTTGCTGTCATGGGAGTAGGTCAGCACCGCATTGAACTGCTTGGCCAGGTACTCGGGATCGGCATTGAACTGGGCAAAGCCATAGTGATAGCCGTTATAGAGCGCCAGACGCTTGCCACTGAACTGGGAAAAATACTCCTGCCCGCGCCCGGCAGCGGCCTTGGCCACATACACCTCGGCATCCTGAACCTGCAGATCAAAGGTTTCATGGGGCGTGTTTTGCCAGCCCCAGGTGGGCGACTCAAACATAATCAGGTCGTAGCGAGCACTCTGGAAATCGCGGAAACGCCGGGTCACCGACGTCGGCACCAGCACAAACTGGTAATCGCTCTGCTGGGCGTTCAGGGTGGCCAGCAGATCCAGCAGCAGGCCTTGCGGCGCTTCGGACTCGGGTTTGCTGACATAGGGCGGGAAATGGTACGCCCCCACCTTGATCAACTGCGCCGCCAATAAGGGCTGTGCAGCCAACAGGCCAAGCACGACCAACCACAATCGACACACAACTGGCACTGCACACCCCCAAAAACTAACGCTTTGGTGAGTGTAACCGAAGATTTACAACCTAGCGCCGAGTAATGATGGCAAATGGCCGGCCAAGCCTATAAACATCCACCTCAGCTGTCCTTGATGACCAGTGACAAGGCCTCATGGGCCAGTTGGTCGAGGCTCATCGGCCCTTCCGGACGAAACCAGGTGGTGCTCCAAGACAACGCGCCCGTGAGGAAACGCCGAATAATGAACGGATCGGCCTTGAAGTAGCCGGCCGCACGTGCCTCCTCCAGCACATCCAGCCAGATCTGCTCATAGGTATCGCGCAGCCCAAGAATGTAGGTCCGGCCATCGTCCGACAGCGAGCGCCACTCATACACCAGCACGCCCATGGCCTCGCCGGTGCCGCCCATGATCGATTGCAGCTCGCAACGAATCAGCGCCAACACCCGCTCTTGCAGGGTGTTGGCTTCGGCCAGAGCCGCGTGCATCAAGGCGGTGTTGTAGATGATGGTCTCCTCCATCACCGAGCGCAGGATCTCGTCCTTACTCTTGAAGTGATGAAAGATGCTCCCCGACTGAATACCCACCGCACCCGCCAGATCACGCACGGTGGTGCGCTCATAGCCTTTACTGCGAAACAGATGGGCGGCGGTTTGCAGCAACTTGCCACGGGCGCTTTCCGGGTCGGTTACCCGGCCCGCCGCGACCAGCTGCTGCATCACGTCGCGGGCTTTTTGTTCGTCCAGGCTCATTGATTCCCCTAATCCGGGTGCCCCCGGCACAGCCATCCAACTTAAGAATGGTCTGCAAGTGTTTGTCTTAAGAGTGAAATTTATGCCCCAGGGGCCAGCCAAGCAAGCGCTTGGGTAAAAAGTTGTCTTGGGGACTTTCAAACCAAGCGCTTGCTTGGTAGTGTTCACCTTACCTTATCCATGTGTTGCGGAACCCCTCCTATGAACAAAACCGTACGCATCGGTTGCGCCTCCGCTTTCTGGGGCGACACCTCCACCGCCGCCGCCCAACTGGTGCACGGCGCCCCGATCGATTACCTGGTGTTCGACTACCTGGCCGAGATCACCATGTCGATCATGGCCGGCGCGAAGATGAAGAAACCCGACGAAGGCTATGCCAAGGACTTCGTTGACGTGCTCGCGCCCCTGCTGAGCGTCCTCGCAGCCAAGCAGATTCGCGTAGTCAGCAATGCCGGCGGGGTCAACCCGCAAGCCTGCGCCAGCGCCCTGGCCGCAGCCTGCGAGAAGGCCGGCGTGAACCTGAAGATTGCCGTCGTGCACGGCGACAACCTGCAACCCAAGCTCGGCGAACTGGCCAAGGCTGGCGTCAAAGAGATGTTCAACGGCGCGCCATTGCCGCCCTTCTGCGTCTCGCTGAACGCCTACCTGGGCGCGCCGGGCATTGCCGCCGCGCTGGATCAGGGTGCGGACATCGTTATCACTGGCCGCGTCGTCGACAGCGCCGTGGTCAGCGGCGCCCTGGTGCACGAGTTTGGCTGGAGCTGGAGCGATTACGACCAACTGGCCCAAGCCGCCCTCGCCGGCCACCTGGTTGAATGCGGCGCGCAAAGCACTGGCGGCAACTTCACCGACTGGCGCGACGTGCCGGACTACGAACACATCGGCTTCCCGATCATCGAAGTCAGCGCCGACGGCAGCTTCACCCTCAGCAAGCCAGAGGGCACGGGCGGCCTGGTGACGCCGTTCACCGTCGGCGAGCAGATGCTCTACGAAATCGGCGACCCGCGCGCTTACCTGCTGCCGGACGTAATCAGCGACTTCAGCGCCGTGACCCTCGAACAGAGCGGCCCTGACCAGGTGCTGGTCAAAGGTGCCAAAGGCCTGCCGCCCACTGACCAATACAAGGTCAGCGCCACCCACCCGGACGGTTTCAAGTGCACCGCCAGTTGCCTGATCGCCGGCATCGATGCGGTGGCCAAGGCCGAACGGGTCAGCCAGGCCATCATCAACAAGACCAGCGAGATTTTCAGCCAGCGCGGCTGGGGCCCGTACCGCGAGGTGAATATCGAGATTCTCGGTACGGAAGCCACCTACGGCGCCCACGGCCAACGCCGCGACACCCGCGAAGTGGTGATCAAGCTCGCCGTCAGCCACAGCAAGAAGGAAGCCCTGGTGCTGTTCTCTCGCGAGATCGCTCAGGCCTCCACCGGCATGGCGCCGGGCCTGACCGGCATCGTCGGCGGCCGCCCTACCGTGTATCCGGTGATTCGCCTGTTCTCCTTCCTGGTCGACAAGAGCGCCTGCGCCCTGGAAGTGGAACTGGATGGCCAACGCACCCCCGTCGCCCTGCCCGACCTGGCGCCATTCGACCCGGCCAGCATCGCCACGCCTGCCGCCGTGCCGCAACCACAGGGCCAAGCCGACGTCTGCGTGCCTTTGATCAAGCTGGCGGTGGCGCGCTCAGGCGACAAGGGTAACCACAGCAATATCGGCGTGATGGCCAGAAAGCCCGAGTATCTGGCGTGGATCGCGGCTGCGCTGAGTGAGGGCGCCGTGGCCGAATGGATGCAGCACGTACTCGACCCGCACACCGCCAAGGTGTCGCGCTGGTACCTGCCCGGCAGCCACAGCCTGAATTTCTTGCTGGAGAACGCCCTGGGCGGCGGCGGCATCGCCAGCCTGCGCATCGACCCGCAGGGCAAGGCCTTCGCCCAACAACTGCTCGAATTCCCGATTCCGGTGCCCCAGGCACTGGCTGACAGCCTGTCATAAGGACAATAACAATGGCATACGACTCAGTGTTCAAAGCCGGCCTGTTTGCCGGCCAAACCATCATGGTCACCGGTGGTGGCAGCGGTATCGGCCGTTGCACCGCCCATGAACTGGCCGCCCTCGGCGCCCACGTGGTGCTGGTCGGGCGCAAGCTGGAAAAGCTGGAGAAAACCGCGGCGGAAATCCGCGAAGACGGCGGCAGCGTCAGCTTGCAGGTCTGCGACATTCGCGAGGAAGAGTCGGTCAAGGCCATGGTCGCGGCGGTGCTGGCCGAACGCGGCAGCATCGAACACCTGGTCAATAACGCCGGCGGCCAGTACCCCTCGCCGCTCGCCTCGATCAACCAGAAAGGCTTCGAGACCGTGATCCGTACCAACCTGGTCGGCGGCTTTCTGGTCGCCCGCGAAGTGTTCAACCAGAGCATCAGCAAGACCGGCGGCAGCATCGTCAACATGCTCGCCGACATGTGGGGCGGCATGCCCGGCATGGGCCACTCCGGCGCCGCCCGCGCCGGTATGGAGAACTTCACCAAGACCGCCGCCGTCGAGTGGGGCCACGCCGGGGTGCGAGTCAACGCCGTGGCACCGGGCTGGGTTGCGTCCAGCGGCATGGACACCTACGAAGGCGCGTTCAAAGCGGTGATCCCGACCCTGCGCGAGCACGTGCCGCTCAAGCGCATCGGCACCGAGTCGGAAGTCTCCGCCGCCATCGTTTACCTGCTGTCGCCGGGTGCGGCCTTTATCAGCGGCAACACCATCCGTATCGACGGTGGCGCCAGCCAGGGCAGCCGCGCCTTCCCGCTGTTCAAGGCCAAGCCGGGACAGAGCAAATCCTACAACGGCTTCCACCGGGCTTACCTGCCCGATGTACTGAAAGAGCAGGAGTAAGTCATGCCCGTCATTCAGTCTGAGATTGACGTCCACGGTACTGCCTTCGCGCAAAACCGCGAGACCATGCTGGCCACCATCGCCGGTTTTCGCGAGGTCGAGCAGAAGGTCCTAGACAAGGCCAATGAGGCCAAGGCCAAGTTCGAAAAACGCGGCCAGTTGCTGCCCCGCGAGCGCATCAACCTGTTGCTCGACCCCGGCGCGCCGTTTCTGGAGCTGGCCTCGCTGGCCGGCTACAAGCTGCACGATGACAAGGACGGCAGCATGGCCGGCGGCGGCCTGATCGCCGGCATCGGCTATATCCAGGGCGTACGCAGCCTGGTAATCGCCAACAACAGCGCGATCAAGGGCGGCACCATCTCCCCCTCCGGCCTGAAAAAATCCCTGCGCCTGCAGCAGATCGCCTTCGAGAACAAACTGCCGGTGGTGACCCTGGCCGAAAGCGGTGGTGCCAACCTCAACTACGCCGCCGAGATTTTTGTCGAAGGCGCCCGCGGCTTCGCCAACCAGGCACGCATGTCGGCCATGGGCCTGCCGCAAATCACCGTGGTGCATGGTTCCAGCACCGCCGGCGGGGCCTATCAGCCCGGCCTATCGGACTACGTAGTGGTGGTGCGCGGCAAGGCGAAGATGTTCCTTGCCGGCCCGCCGCTGCTGAAAGCCGCCACCGGCGAAGTGGCCACCGATGAAGAGCTGGGCGGCGCCGAAATGCACGCCCAGGTCGCCGGCACCGCCGAATACCTGGCCGAAAACGACGCTGATGGCGTACGCATCGCCCGCGAAATCGTCGGCATGCTGCCATGGAATGCGCAGCTGCCTGCCCCAGTGAAAACGCCCTATCAGGAGCCGCTGTACCCAGCCGAAGAGCTGCTCGGCATCGTGCCAAACGATGCGAAAAAGCCCTACGACGTGCGCGAGATCATCGCCCGTATCGCCGATGGTTCAGTGTTTCTCGACTTCAAAAACGAGTTCGACAACCAGACCGTCTGCGGCCACTTGGCCATCGAAGGCCAGCGCTGCGGTTTTATCGGCAACAACGGCCCGATCACCCCGAAAGGTGCCGCCAAGGCCGCGCAATTTATCCAGCTGTGCGAGCAGAGCAACACGCCGATTCTGTTCTTCCACAACACCACCGGCTTTATGGTCGGCACCGAGTCGGAACAGAACGGCGTAATCAAGCACGGCTCCAAGCTGATCCAGGCCGTGGCCAATTGCAGCGTGCCCAAGCTGACCATCGTCGTCGGCGGCTCCTACGGCGCGGGCAACTACGCCATGTGCGGCCGTGGTCTGGACCCACGCTTTATCTTCGCCTGGCCCAACAGCAAGACCGCCGTAATGGGCGGCGCCCAGGCCGGCAAGGTGCTGCGCATCGTTACCGAGGACAAGCACCTGAAGATGGGCCAAACGGCCGACCCGAAGATGCTCGACATGCTGGAAACCGTCACCGCGCAGAAACTCGACAGCCAGTCGACAGCCCTGTACGGCACCGCCAGCCTGTGGGACGACGGCCTGATCGACCCACGTGACACGCGCAAGCTGCTGGGCTTCTTGCTCGACATCTGCGCCGAGGCGGCCGTGCGGCCGCTCAACTCCAATACCTTCGGCGTCGCTCGCCTGTAACCCTTCGGAGAATAAAAAATGATCTTCACTCAAGAACACGAAGAACTGCGTCGCACGGTCCGTAACTTTGTCGACAAGGAAATCAACCCGCACGTCGACGAGTGGGAAAAGGCCGGCAAATTCCCCATCCACGAAATCTTCAAGATGGCCGGTGACCTGGGCCTGCTGGGCATTTCCAAGCCAGAGAAATTCGGCGGCATGGGCCTGGACTACAGCTACTCGATCGTCGCTGCCGAAGAGTTCGGCACCATCCGCTGCGGCGGCATCCCGATGTCGATCGGCGTGCAGACCGACATGTGCACCCCGGCGCTGGCGCGCTTCGGCTCCGATGAACTGCGCGCCGAGTTTCTCGCCCCGGCCATTAGCGGTGACATGGTCGGCTGCATTGGCGTATCAGAAGTCGGCGCCGGTTCCGACGTGGCCGGGCTGAAAACCCACGCCAAGAAAGACGGCGACGACTACGTGATCAACGGCAGCAAGATGTGGATCACCAACTCCCCTAGCGCCGACTTCATGTGCCTGCTGGCCAACACCAGCGACGACAAGCCGCACGTCAACAAGTCGCTGATCGTAGTGCCGATGAACACCCCCGGCATCAGCGTCAGCCCGCACTTGGACAAGCTCGGCATGCGCAGCTCGGAGACCGCCCAGGTGTTCCTCGACAACGTGCGCGTACCGCAGCGCAACCGCATCGGCCACGAAGGCGCGGGTTTCATGATGCAGATGCTGCAGTTCCAGGAAGAGCGCCTGTTCGGCGCAGCCAACATGATCAAAGGCCTGGAGTATTGCATCGACAGCACCATCGAATACTGCAAGGAGCGTCAGACCTTCGGTCAGCCGCTGATCAACAACCAGGTCATCCACTTCCGCCTGGCCGAACTTCAGACCGAAATCGAGTGCCTGCGCGCCCTCGTCTACCAGGCTACCGAACAGTACGTGCGCGGCCGCGACGTGACCAACCTGGCGTCCATGGCCAAGCTCAAGGCCGGCCGCCTGGGCCGTGAAGTGTCCGACGCCTGCCTGCAGTACTGGGGCGGTATGGGCTTTATGTGGGACAACCCGGTGTCGCGTGCTTACCGCGACGTGCGCCTGGTCTCGATTGGCGGCGGCGCCGACGAAATCATGCTGGGCATTATCTGCAAACTGATGGGTATTTTGCCAGGCAAGAAAAAAGGCTAAGAGGCACAACCATGAGCAATCTGCCCAACTGCGAAACCTTGCTGCTCAACCTTGAGGCCGGCGTGCTGCACGTCACCCTCAATCGCCCGGACAGCCGCAACGCCATGAGCCTGGCCATGGTCGGTGAACTGCGCGCCGTACTCGACAGCGTGCAAAACGACCTGAGCGTGCGCGCCATCGTCCTGCGTGGCGCCGGTGGGCACTTCTGCGCCGGTGGCGACATCAAGGACATGGCCGGTGCCCGCGCGGCTGGCGCCGAAGCCTACCGTGAGCTGAACCGCGCCTTTGGCGCCCTGCTCGAACAAGCCCAACAGGCGCCGCAGGTGGTCGTGGTGGTGCTGGAAGGCGCGGTGCTGGGCGGTGGTTTTGGCCTGGCCTGCGTGTCGGACATTGCGCTTGCCGATCAAGGCGCCAAGTTCGGCCTGCCGGAAACCACCCTGGGGATTCTGCCGGCGCAGATCGCCCCGTTCGTGGTCAAGCGCATCGGCCTGACCCAGGCCCGGCGCCTGGCGCTGACCGCCGCCCGTTTCGACGGCGCCGAGGCCCTGCGCCTGGGCCTGGTGCATTACTGCGAAAGCAGTGACAGTAGCCTGGAACAACGTCTGAACGAGGTGCTCGGGCAAATCCGCCAATGCGCACCGCACGCCAACGCACAGACCAAAGCCCTGCTACTGGCCACCGAAAGCGAAGCCCTGGGCCCGTTGCTGGACCGCGCAGCCGAGCAATTTGCCGCGGCCGTAACCGGCGGTGAAGGTACCGAGGGCACCATGGCCTTTATGCAAAAACGCAAACCAAAGTGGGCGCTATAGACCGCCAAGTACAGACACTAGGATGGGTTGAGCGCAGCGATACCCATCGACCGAACACGATCTAACCGTAGCCCGGATGCAATCCGGGAATCGACCACCCCGGATTGCATCCGGGCTACGCCAGCAGGAGCACCCAGATGCCCGCCTTTAACAAGATTCTGATCGCCAATCGCGGTGAAATTGCCTGCCGGGTGATGCGTACCGCCAAGGAACTCGGCTACCGCACCGTGGCCGTTTACTCTGTGGCCGATGCCGGCGCCCGCCATGTGCACGTAGCCGACGAAGCCGTATGCATTGGCCCGGCCCAGGTCAACCAGTCGTACCTGGTGATCGACGCCATCATCGCGGCGGCCAAGAAGACCGGCGCCGATGCGATTCACCCGGGCTACGGCTTTCTCTCTGAGAACGCCGACTTCGCCCGCGCCTGTGAAGCGGCCGGCATCGTGTTTATCGGCCCGACCGTGGAAGCCATCCACCTGATGGGCAGCAAGCGCCTGTCGAAGATCGCCATGCTCGAAGCCGGCGTGCCGTGCATTCCCGGCTACGAAGGCGCCGCGCAAGATGAAGACACCCTGATCCGCGAGGCCGGCCGCATCGGCTACCCGCTGATGATCAAGGCCAGCGCCGGTGGCGGTGGCCGTGGCATGCGCCTGGTGCATGAGGCCAGCGAACTGGCCGAACAGATCCGCACCGCCCGCTCCGAGGCGCAGAACGCCTTCGGCTCCGGCGAGTTGATTCTCGAACGCGCAGTGATCAAGCCGCGGCATGTGGAAATTCAGGTGTTCGGCGACCAGTTAGGCAATATCGTCTATCTCGGTGAGCGCGACTGCTCGGTGCAGCGCCGCCACCAGAAAGTGGTCGAGGAGGCGCCCTGCCCAGTGATGACGCCAACGCTGCGCCAAGCCATGGGCGAAGCCGCGGTCAAGGCCGCCGCCTCGGTCAACTATGTCGGCGCCGGCACCGTGGAGTTTCTGCTGGATCAGAGCGGCGAGTTCTTCTTTCTGGAAATGAACACCCGCCTGCAGGTGGAGCACCCGGTCACTGAGCTGATCACCGGGCAAGATCTGGTGGCCTGGCAGATCCGCGCCGCCGCCGGGCAACCGCTGCCGCTGCAACAGGATGAAATCCGCCTGACCGGCCACGCCATGGAAGTGCGCCTGTACGCCGAAGACGCCGCCCATAACTTCCTGCCGCAAACCGGCCAAGTGCTGCGCTGGGAACCGGAGCTGCTCGACGGCGTGCGTATCGACCACGGTCTGGTAGAAGGCCAGGAGATCAGCCCGTTCTACGACCCGATGCTGGCCAAGATCATTGCCTATGGCGCCACCCGCGACGACGCCCGGCGCAAGCTGGTGCGCGCCGTGGAGGAATGCGTGCTGCTGGGCGTAAATGGCAACCAACGCTTCCTCGCCAACCTGCTGGCCAACCCCGAGTTCGCCAGCGGCAACGCCACCACCGCATTTATTGCCGAGCACTTCAACGCCGACCCAAGCCTGACGGCACAAGCCCCGGCGGCCAGCGAGCTGGCAATTGCTGCCGCCCTGCTCTACCAGCAATCGGCCAATGCCCGCGCCCACCAGCGCGAACTGGCCGGCTGGCGCAGTGCCGGCAGCGCGCCATGGCAATTCACCCTCAAGCACGGCGAGCAGAAACACCGCGTCAACCTCGAGGTACAGGTTTCCGGCAGCCAGCCGAGCCTGCTGGCCACGGTCGGCGACACCCAGGTCAGCCTCACCCTGCTGGCCAGCGATGGTCGCTGGCTGACCCTGGAGCTGGACGGCATCCGCCGGCGCATCGCCTATCAGCAACAGGGCGAGCAGCTGTGGTTGTACGGTCATTACGGCAACCTGGAACTGCTCGACGTCACCCACGAACCGGCCGGTGGGCAGAACACCGCCAGCAGCGGCGCCGTCAAGGCACCGATGGATGGTGCCATCGTTGACGTACTGGTCAGCGAAGGCGAGCGCGTGAGCAAAGGGCAACTGCTGGTGGTGCTGGAAGCCATGAAGATGGAGCACCCAATGAAAGCCGGCGTCGACGGCACCGTCCGCCGCATCGGCATCAGCAAGGGTGACCAGGTCAAGAACCGCCAGTTGCTGGTGGAAATCGAAGCCGACCCGACCTAATCGCAGAAAGCTAGGATGGGTTGCGCAACGCGAGACCCAGCCTACAAACGCACAGCGGACGAATAACTACAAAGCCCGGAGCACGCCCATGTCCCTGCAAGGCAAAACCCTGTTTATCACCGGCGCCAGCCGCGGTATCGGCCGCGAGATCGCCCTGCGCGCCGCTCGCGATGGCGCCAATATCGTCATCGCCGCCAAGAGCGCCGAAGCCCATCCCAAGCTGCCTGGCACCATTCACTCGGTGGCTGCCGAAGTCGAAGCTGCCGGTGGCAAAGCCCTGGCCCTGCAACTGGATGTGCGCGACGAAGACGCGGTGAAGGCAGCCATGACCAAAGCCTTCGAGCACTTCGGCAGCATCGATGCCGTGATCAACAACGCTGGCGCCATCAAGCTGATGGGCGTTGAACACCTGCCGCCCAAGCGCTTCGACCTGATGTTCCAGATCAACACCCGCGCGGTAATGGTCTGCAGCCAGGCAGCACTGCCTTACCTGAAGCAAAGCCGCGGGCACATCCTCAGCCTGTCGCCACCCGTAAACCTCGACCCCAAATGGTTCGCCAACTACGGCCCCTACACCACCACCAAATACGGCATGAGCATGCTCACCTTGGGCATGCACGAAGAGTTCAAGAAGTACGGCATCAGCGTTAACTCACTGTGGCCGAAAACGGTGATCGCCACCGCCGCCATCGAGTTTGAAGCCGGCGGCCCGGCCGTGATGAAGGCCGCGCGCCTACCGGCAATCATGGCCGATGCCGCTTACGCCATCCTCAGCAGCAGCGAGCGTACGATCAGCGGCCGCCTGCTGATCGACGAAGAGCTGCTGCGCGAACACGGCGTGAGCGACTTCGAGCGCTACCGTTACGACCCAAGCGGCAAACTGATGACCGACCTGTTCGTTGACTGATCCAGACAGATAAACAAGGCCAGGCATGCCTGGCCTTGTTTATCTGTCTGGATTGCGCTCCTACATCTCGAAATGCTTGCGCACACAGTCTTCCAGCAACTGCCGCGAGTCGGCTTCGTCGCTGTGTTCGAGACGCTGATAAAGGGTTTGGGCGATGCGGCTAAACACCTGCATCACTGCAGGGTCAAAATGACTGCCGGTGTCTTTTGCCAGGATCGCCATGGCCGCGTCGAAGCCCATCGGCTCCTTGTATGGGCGCTTTGAGCACAGGGCATCGAACACATCGGCCACGGCAAAAATCCGCGCAGCCAGTGGAATCTGCTCACCACTCAATGCCCGCGGGTAGCCGCTGCCATTCCACTTTTCATGATGACCCGCCACCACCGCATGGGCACCGTCGAGCCAGCCCATGCCCTTGACGATCTGCTCACCTTGCTCGACATGGGTGCGCATCACCGCCATTTCCTCGGCGTCGAGTTTGCCGGGCTTGAGCAGGATCGCATCCGGAATGCCGATCTTGCCGACGTCATGGAGAAAGCTGCCGGCGATCAACGCCTGCATTTCGCGCCCGGCCAGGCTCATGCGCTCAGCAATCTGCGCCGCGATCCAGGCCACCCGGTAGTTATGCGCGCCGGTGTCGGAGTCACGCTTGGCAATCGCCCGCCCCAAGGCTTCCATCATTGAGATATGCGAATCAAGCACCTCGCGGGCCTTGCGGTCGTTGTCCGTGGACAGAAACGCCACCAGCGGGAAAATCAGCGCGCCACTGAGTAGCGAGGCGAGGCCGATCAACATCGCCACCGTCAGTGAACTGTTGAAAATCTGCTCGCGCTGCCAGGCAGGAATGATGCGCACGCCTTCGAAATATCCGCTGATCGCCCCCTGGCTATCGCCCGGCGTGTCGCGCAGCGGCACAAACACGCGCAGAACCCAGTCACGACTCAGCTCGACACTTTCATAAGACGCCTGCTGGTATTGCGGCGCGCCGTGGGCGGCAAGAAAGGGCTCGATCACGGCACCCTGCTCGCTCATCGACTCGGCCACCTTATGGCCCTGTGGGTCGTAGATTTCCGCGATATCAAACAGGCCGCCGGTAATGCTATCCGCAGCCTTGCGCGCATTCTGCTGACCTTCGGCGCTCTCCAGGCCGACGGCGCGGTAGTAGTGCAATACCCGCGCGGACTCCTCGATGGCCAGCGATACCACGCTTTCTTCCGCGCTTTCGCGGGCTACAAACCAGGCTATGGGGCTGGCGATCGAGGCCAGCGCAATACTCACGGCCGCAATACGCAACGCCGTACGTTTGAGAAATTGATTCATCCTGCGCCAGCCACCCCACGAAATACGACGCCCTGCTCAGGCCCGGCGAACGGGCGTGAGTGTCGCAGTCCGTGCTTAAGCGATGCTTAACCCTAAGGCGCCAGGCGGGTGGTGAAGAACTGCTCGTAGCTGATCTCGGCCTGCACCTCGCGCAAGGCCTGCTCGTAGCGCGCCAGGTAAGTGTCTGCCGCAGGCCGGGAAAATGCCGAGTACAGGGCCAGAGCAGGCTCGGGCATGGGCAGAATCTTGATATTGCTCTGCAGGTGCTGTTTCAGCACCTCGAAGCGCAAGGCATAAGCATCCGGGAAATAAAAACCGTCCACTCGCCCGGCCAGCAACATGCCCAGGCCCTTGTTAACCACGTGATCACCGCTGAGGGTGGTCAGGCGCAGGCTGGGGTCACTGAGCAAGGTCGAGTGATAGCCACCCTGCCAGACCCCGATCTGCAGGGGCATCAGGTCCTCGCTGCCCGTTACCGCCGACAGCGGGTTGTTGCTGCGCACGGCCAATACCGACGCGGTGCTGAACAAGGGCGTACGCGGGTAGACGAGTTTGGCCTCGCGCTCGGGGGTTTTCGCCAGGATCAGGGCCAGGTCCAGGCGCCCCTGCTCCAGCATCAACAGCAGGCGCGGCAAGGGGTATTGGCTGAACTCGACCTCCGCCACGCCCATGCGCTCGGCCACCCGCCGAAAGTAATCCTTGGCTGCGGCATCTTGCCCGGCGGACAGGCCTGCAGTGGTGTGGGGCGGCAGATCGAAATAGCCGACCTTGAGGGGTTCTGCCGCGACAGCGGGCAGGCAAGCACAGGCCACCATCACCCCCAGCGCGGCCAGCCATGCCCATGACCTGTTTTTGCACTCGCCCATGCGGTCTCCCCCAGACATTCGGCAACGCCCCAGGCAGTCATGCCGCCCGTGGCCCATCGGGCAAGCATAGAGCAATCGCCACCAGCCTGACCCGTGGTGGCAACCCCATCTGATCTGCTTTTTATTTAAAAAACTGAGTCTGTTTTCATTTGTGTGCTGAGCCGATCATGCGCCCCGCCTGCTACAGCCAGATGGAGCTACCTGCATGAGCGAACGCATACCCGCGCGGATCGTCGAAACCATTGACCCGCAACGCCCAATCCGCCTGACACCCGCGCAAGCGGGCGGCACCATTCACACCCGCAGTTTCAGCGGGCTGTTTCGCAGCCTGCGCCTGGGCGGCGCCGGCCTGCTGATCGTGCTGTTCTTTGCCACTGCTTGGCTCGACTGGAACGGCCAGCAAGCGGTGCTCTGGGACCTGGGCAGCGGCAAGATCCATCTGTTTGCCCTGACCCTGTGGCCGCAGGATTTCGTTCTGATCTCAGCCACCCTGATCATCGCCGCCTTCGGCCTGTTCTTTATCACCGTGCTGGCCGGGCGCGTCTGGTGCGGCTACACCTGCCCGCAAAGCGTGTGGACCTGGATGTTCATGTGGGTGGAAAAAACCATCGAGGGCGAACGCAACCAGCGCATCAAGCTGGCCGCCGCGCCCTGGAGCGTCGGCAAGCTGCTGCGGCGCAGCGCCAAGCACGGTCTGTGGTTGCTGCTCAGCGGCGCTACGGCGTTGACCTTTGTCGGTTACCTGACGCCGATCCGCGAACTGAGCAGCGCCCTACTCAGCCTTGAACTGGAATACGCCACCAGCTTCTGGCTGGTGTTTTTCAGCGTGCTGACCTACCTCAACGCCGGCTGGATGCGCGAGCAGGTGTGCCTGCACATGTGCCCTTATGCGCGCTTTCAAAGTGTGATGTTCGACCAGAACACCCTCAACGTGGCCTATGACAGCCGCCGCGGCGAAGGTCGCGGGGCGCGCAAGAAAGACAGCGACTACCGGGCCGAAGGCCTGGGCGATTGCATCGACTGCACCCTGTGCGTGCAAGTCTGCCCGACCGGCATCGACATCCGCGATGGCCTGCAACTGGGCTGTATCAGTTGCGGCGCCTGCATCGACGCCTGCGACAGCGTGATGGACAAAATGAACTACCCACGGGGGCTGGTGCGTTACGCCAGCGAAAACAGCCTGGCCGGTGGCAAGACCCAGGTACTGCGCCCACGCCTGCTCGGTTATGCCACCACCCTGACGGTGATGATCGGCGCTCTGATCTGGGCCCTGAACGCCCGCACCGAGGTGTCACTGGACGTGGCCAAGGACCGCACGATGTTCCGTGAGAACAGCCAGGGGCAGATTGAGAACAGCTACAACCTGAAGGTCATCAACAAGACCCAGCAACCACAGCGTTATGCCCTGAGCCTGGATGACGGCGCACGCTTCCAGCTCCAAGGCGCCGAGGTGCTGCAGTTGGCCGCCGGAGAAATGCGCAACGTGGCCGTCAGCGTGGCACTGCTCGGCGCGCCGGCGGCGCAGTCGCCGGAACAGCTGCGCTTTCACCTGCGCGATACCAATGATGTAGACAGTGCGATCAGCACCGTGAGCACCTTTGTCGCCCCGCGCCAACGCTGAGGACGGTCGCCTGGACACTGCGCAGGCAGTACAGTGGCGGGCAACAGAGCCTGCCAGAGCCCCGAGCGACCGCATGAAGCGCTACGAGAAGTTTGCCGACGAAATCGCCGCCCTGATTCGCAGCGGCGTGCTCGCCCCCGGCGAAAAGGTGCCGTCGGTACGGCATGCCAGCCGCACCTATGGCATCAGCCCGTCCACCGTGTTCGAAGCCTACTACCTGCTGGAGAGCCGCGGCCTGATCAGCGCCCGTCCGCGCTCCGGCTACTTCGTCCGTGATCAGGCGCAACGGCCGCTGCACGAGCCGCAACAGCGCAGCCGTGAAGCGCAGACCAGCGAAGTTGATGTCAGCGAGCTGGTGTTCTCCGTGCTCGCCTCCCTCAAGGACCCGCACACCGTGCCCTTCGGCTCGGCCTTCCCGAGCCCCGCGCTGTTCCCCCTGCCGCGCCTAGCCCGCTGCATGAGCAAGAGCCTGCGGGCCATGCCGGCCCATGCGGTGATCGCCGACATGACCGAGGGCAACCCTGACCTGCGCCGGCAAATCGCCCTGCGCTACCTGAGCAGCGGCGTGCTGCTGGCGCCGCCAGAACTGGTGATCAGTAATGGCGCCATGGAGGCGCTGAACCTGTGCCTGCAGTGCGTGACCCAACCGGGCGACCTGGTGGCCATCGAAGGGCCGGCGTTCTACGCCACTTTGCAGGTGCTGGAACGGCTGAAACTCAAGGCGGTGGAAATCCCCGTGCACCCGCGCGAAGGCATCGACCTGGAGGCTCTGGCCAACAGCCTGGCGCACCTGCCGATCAAGGCCTGCTGGCTGATGAGCCATCTGCAGAACCCACTCGGCGCGAGCATGAGCGAGGCGAAAAAGCGCGACCTCTATGCCCTGCTGGAGCAGCACCAGCTGCCGCTGATCGAGGACGATGTGTACGCCGAACTGTACTTCGGCAACCAGCCGCCGAAGCCGGTGAAGAGTTTTGATCGCGCCGGCCTGGTGATGCACTGCGGCTCGTTCTCCAAGTGCCTGGCACCGGGCTACCGGGTCGGCTGGGTGGCCGGCGGGCGCTATGCCGAGCAGATTCGTCGGCTCAAGCTGATGACCACCATTTCGCCCTCGGTGCCGGCCCAGGCGGCGATTGCCGAGTACCTGCAACACGGTGGCTACGACCGCCACCTGCGCAGCTTGCGTCATGCTCTGGAAAGCCAGCAGGCGTCGATGCTGGCCTCGGCGGCCCGGCATTTCCCCGCCGACACGCGTGTCACCCGCCCGGCCGGCGGCTACTTTCTGTGGTTTGAATTTGCCCCGCAGGTCGACTCCCTGCTGCTGTTCAAGCAGGCCTTGGCCGAGGGCATCAGCCTGGCGCCGGGGCCGATCTTCTCCGCCACCCGCGGCTTTGGCCACTGCGCGCGGCTCAATTACGGCCACCCCTGGGACGCCGCCAGCGAAGCGGCCATGGCTGTACTGGGGCGGCTGCTCGCGGCGTTTTAGCGCTCGAGCATCAGGTGCCGACGGCGCTGCACAGCTCCACCAGGGTGCCATCCGGGCAGCGCACATAAGAAACCATCTGCCCCCAGGGCTTGCTCACCGGCGGGGCAATTTCTTCGGCACCCGCCGCCACGGCGCGGGCATGGGCCGCCGGCACATCCTCAGTGACAAAGCCCACTTCCATGCCCAGTGGTTGCGGCGAACGATGGGCCTCGACATGGCCACAACTGAAGTTTGACTCGGCCAACTCATGGGCGGCAAAAGCCAGGGCTGTAGCGCCGGTTTCCAACTCGCCATAGGTGCCGGACTCATGCACAAAGCGCGGCTGAAAGCCGAAGGCACTCTGGAAAAATGCCAGTGAAGCGCTGACATCCGGCACATAGATAATGGTGTAGGCAAAGCGCATGGCAGTTCTCCGGTGGGTTGATTTCAGCCCTGAAGCACGGTCAACAGTACGCCAATCCCCGCCGCGGCAACCACCGCGCCGGCGCCTAGGGTCAGGTTACTCAGCAAGGCCTCATGGCTACTGCCCTTGAGCAGCAAGGCGGCCAACTGCGCCAGCAACACCACCACCCCGGCCAGCAGGCCCATGCCGGTAAGGCTGACGATAAAGCCGATGCGCCAGGCCGAGGCATACACCGGCGGCGTGCCATCGGCGGCCGGGGTGTGCAGCAAAATGCCCTGGGGATTGGCCTCAGCAGTGAACCAGCCGGCCAGCGCCGCCAAGGCAAACACCAGCGCCAGCAGCAGGCCAATGCTCAGCAGTTTGTTCGACAGTAAGGGCATCAGTGTTCGCTCCCGGCGTAGATCCACATCGATTGGGTATGGCCGGCGCGGCTAAAGCCCAGGCCCTCGTAGAAGGCGATGGCGCGCCCGTCGGCGGTCAGCATCTGCTGATGGAAGCCGGCGTACCGCGCCTGCAAGGCATTCATCAGCAAGCGGCCAATGCCCTGCCCCTGCACCTCTGGATGCACCAGCATGTGCGGGTAATACACCACCAGATGACCATCGGAAATGGCATTGCCCAACCCCAGCAGGCGCCCGTCGCGGCGGGCGGTGACCAGGCTGTGGGAGTTGCGCAGCGCCGCCAGCAACTGCTGCGGCTTGTCGGCACTGGACCATTGGTTGGCCTGATAGAGGGCCAGCACTTCGGCTTCGCAAATCGCGTCGTCAAGGGAGATATGAACAGTCATGGGCCCGTGCCTGAGTGGATAAGCCGGCGACTATTCACTAATCCGCCGTGCCAGACAATCCATACGCGCTCACGGGTGCAGGCGGGCGAATTCGCTCAGCGGCATCGGTCGACCGAACAGGTAACCCTGAAAATGCCGACAGCCATTGGCCAGCACCAAGGCGCGCTGGACCTCGGTCTCCACCCCTTCGGCGATTACGTCGAGGTTGAGGCTGTTGGCCAGGCTGCAAATGGCGCGGATGATCGCCAGGCTGTTGGGGTCATCCGGCAAGGCACGCACAAACGACTGGTCGATTTTCAGCTGATCCAGCGGCAGCTGCTGCAAATAGGCCATGGACGAGTAGCCGGTGCCGAAGTCGTCAATCGAGAAGCGGATGCCATGGGCCTTGAGGGCGGTCATGCGCAGCACGGCGCCCGCCAGGTCATCGAACAGCAACGATTCGGTCAACTCCAGCTTCAAGCGGTGCGGGTCGGCGCCAGTGGCCGCCAGCAGCTCCAGCACCTGGTCGACAAAGTGCGGCTGATACAACAGGCGCGCACTCAGGTTGACCGCCAGGCGCAGCTCCTCGGTGGCCGGCTGCCGAGCCCATGCGGCCAGTTGCTCGCAGGCCTGGCGGAGCATCTGCAGGTCCAGCAGCTCAATCAAGCCGGCGCGCTCGGCCACCTCGACAAACGCCGCCGGCGTGAGCAGGCCGCGCTGCGGGTGCTGCCAGCGCACCAAGGCCTCGGCACCGATCAGGCTGTAGTTTTCATCCATCTGCGGCTGCAGGTACATGACGAACTCACCCGCCGCCAGGCCGCGGCGAATGTCCTCCTCCAGCTGCAGGCGCGCGCTGACGGACTCCTGCATCGCCGGGTCAAAAAAGCGCAGGGCATTCTTGCCGGCGGCTTTGGCCTCGTACATGGACAGGTCCGCGCGCTTCATCAACTCATGGCTGCCGGAGAGCTCGTCATTGAACAGCAATACGCCGATGCTGGCGGTACTGCGCAGCTCCAGCTCGCCGATCAGGTAAGGCGCCTCCAGGGCCTGCAAGATCTTTTGGCCGATAGCCTCGACCTGGCCGGCGGCATCCTCCGAGTGCGGCTCAAGGTCCTCCAGCAGCACGACAAACTCATCACCGCCCAGGCGGGCCACCGTGTCGCAGCTGCGGATCGCATGGCTGAGACGCTCGGCCACCAGGCACAACAACTGGTCGCCGGTCTGGTGGCCATGCAGGTCGTTGACGTTCTTGAAGTTGTCCAGATCGAGAAACATCAGCGCGGCAAACTTGCCCTTGCGCGCGCTGGCGGCCTGCGCCTGCTGCAGACGGTCGAGCAACAGCCGGCGGTTGGGCAGCCCGGTCAGGGCATCGAAAAACGCCAGGTGCTTGATCTGGTCTTCCGCGGCCTTGTGCTCGGAAATATCGGTCAGCGAAGCCACGTAATTGCTGACGCGGCCATGGCCGTCACGCACCGCACTGATCGACAGCCACTCGGGAAATACCTCGCCGTTCTTACGCCGATTCCAGATTTCACCCTCCCAGGCCGAGGTCTCGCTGATGCTGCGCCACATGGCCTGGTAGAACTCCGGCGTCTGCCGACCGGAGCTTAGTATCCGCGTGTCCTGACCGATGACATCGGCGGCGCTGTAGCCGGTGATGGCGCTGAAGGCCTGGTTGATGCGCAAGATTTTGCTGCTGGCATCGGTGATCACCATGCCCTGCTGCGACTCAAAGGCAATGGCGGCGATACGCCGCTCCATCTCCACGCTTTCGCGCTCGGAGATATCCCGCGCCAGCATCACCACCGCGCGCTTGCCCTCCAACAGACCTTCGAGGCGCTGGGCGCGGCCTTCAAAGACCGTCGAACCGGCCTGGGTATGGATCGCGTACTGGAGAATTTGCGGCGTATCACTGGCCAGGGTGCGCTGGATAAAGGCATAGAAGCGCTCGGCCTCGCCCTGGGACATAACCTCGTGCAGGTGTTTGCCCAGCAGTTGGCTACGCGGCAAGAGCAACAGCTTGGGTTCGGGGGCGACCACATCGACGTAGCGGCCGTCCTCGTCCAGCACCAACAGCAGATCGGGAATGGCGCGGGTAATCGCGCCCATGCGCGCCTCGCTTTGCGCCAGGGCCCGCTCGGTATGCAAGCGATACTCAATATCGCGCAGTAACAGGCCGAGAATCAGGGTTGCCAGCGGCAACACCAGCAACATCGGCACCGCCACCTGGCGCAGGCTCAATGAGGCCTGGGCGGCAGGCAACAGGGTCAACAACAGCACCGTCAGCACATGCACCAGCAGACCGAATGCCAGCAATTGCCAAGGCCCTGTCTGCACCTTGCCGCGCTGGTGCCAATAGCGGTAGGCCAAACCCAGCAACACCGGCATCAAGACATTGGCCAGGCCGACCCAGACTCCGCTACCGCCCAGCCAGAAGCGATAACCGCCGGCCATCAGCGCCGCCACCGCCGCCACCAGCGGGCCGCCAAACAGCCCGGCCATGCTCAGCACGGCCGTGCGGGCATCGAAAATCAGGCCTTGCTGCAAGACGATCGGGGTGAGCATGCCGACCACGCAGGTGGTGCCGAACAGCAGCCCGGACAGCAGCGGCGCCATGACGCAATGATCAGTCCACAGACGCCGATTGATGGTCTGCAGCCAGCACAGGGCCAGCAGCAGAGCAGCGCCCTGAATGAAGTCAAGAATCATGATGGTGGGTTCCCAATGCCTGATACAGCCATGCCGCACTGAAGTCAGCGCACTAGATAGCCTAATGCTATTAGTTTACAACAGCAGTAACCCTACAGCCAGAAGGGTCTAGACACACGGTCGCCAGCCCCAGTTGCCGATCTGCCTGCGGCCACTGCGCCAAGGTCATAGGCAGCGCCTGGGGCAATCCTCTAGATTGGCCATTGGCGCCTTTAAGCCCCGCATAACAACGACAAGCGCGAGAGCCATGACCCAAGCCGACCTGATTTCCCCTGCCCGCTTCCTTGCCCGCCTGCCCCAGCACCTGCCACGCCTAGGACGCATGTTGCGCGGCCTGTACTACGCCGGGATCCGCAACCGCGACAAGACCCTGTCGCTGGCCTGGGCCCTGGAGCGCGCCACCCGCCTGTATCCAGACAATCCGGCGCTAATGGATGAACAGCGGCGCCTCAGCTATCGCCAATTCAACGCCTGGGCCAACCGCCTGGCCTGGGCCTTCAAGGCCGACGGCGTGGGCCATGGCGATGTAGTCGCAGTGCTGGTGGAAAACCGCCTGGAATTACTCGCGGTCCTCGCTGCCCTGACCAAACTGGGCGCTATCGGTGCGCTGCTCAATACCACCCAGCGCGGCAAGGTGCTCAGCCACAGCCTGAACCTGGTGAAGCCAAGGTTCTTTGTGATTGGCGAAGAACTGGTCGAGGCCTTCAATGAGGTCCGTCACCAGGTGCCCGGTGCCGAGCACCCGTGCTACTGGCTGGCCGACCGCGACACCCTGCAGGACAGCGGCCACACCCCAGACGGCTGGGTCAACCTGGGCCTGCGCCAGGCCAGCCAGAGCGAGCAGAACCTGCCGGACAGCCTGCGCGTGCGCATGAAAGACCCGTGCTTCTACATCTACACCTCCGGCACCACCGGCCTGCCCAAAGCCTCGATCATGAGCCACGGCAAATGGATCAAGGCCTACGGCGGCTTCGGCCACTCCGGTCTGGGCCTGGGCGACAGCGACGTGCTCTACCTGACTCTGCCCTGCTATCACAACAACGCGGTGACCGTGTGCTGGGGCTCGGCCCTGGCGGGCGGCGCAGCCATCGCCCTGCGGCGTAAGTTCTCGGCCAGCGCCTTCTGGAAGGATGTCGCCCATTACCAGGCCACCAGCTTCGGTTATATCGGCGAACTGTGCCGCTACCTGCTCAACCAGCCCGTCACTGACCATGAGATTAACAACAGCCTGACCAGCATGATCGGCAATGGTCTGCGCCCAGCGATCTGGGCCGAATTCAAGGCACGCTTCGGCATCGAGCAAATCGCCGAGTTCTACGCCTCCAGCGAGGGCAATATCGCCTTCACCAACGTCTTTAACTTCGACAACACCGTAGGTTTTACCCCGGCCACCTTCGCCATCGTCCGCTACGACCTGGAAAATGACCGGCCGCTGCGTAACGCCAAGGGTTTTCTGGAAAAGGTCAAAGCTGGCCAACCTGGCCTGCTGGTCAGTGAAATCAGCAAGAAATTCCCGTTCGACGGCTACACCGACCCGGCCAAGAGTGAGGCGGTGATCCTGCGTGACGTGTTCAAAAAGGGCGACGCCTGGTTCAACACCGGCGACCTGATGCGCGACATCGGCTGCAAGCACGCGCAGTTTGTCGATCGCCTGGGTGACACCTTCCGCTGGAAGGGCGAGAACGTCTCCACCACCGAAGTGGAAAGCGTGCTGGGGGCCTTTCCAGGCGTAGAGGATGCGGTGGTGTATGGCGTGGCCATCAACGGCAGCGATGGCCGCTGCGGCATGGCCGCGCTGCGCTTGGCTGCAGACTCGACACTCGACCCACAGGCCCTGGCGCAGTATCTGGATGGCGAGCTGCCCGTGTATGCCGCGCCGCTGTTTATCCGCCTGCTGAGCGAGCTGGAAACCACCGGCACCTTCAAATACAAGAAGAACGACCTCAAGCAAGTGGCCTACAACCCGGCGCAAACATGTGACCCGCTATTCGTGCGCCTGCCTGGCGCCAAGGCTTTTCAGCCGCTGGATGAGCAACTGTGGGCACGCATCGAGGCGGGCGAATTTCGCTTCTGAGGCTTACTTGCGGAACTCAAAATTGAGCTGGGCGCCTTCAACCTTGTCCAGGTAGTTGTCCGACTCCAGCTTCTCGCGATCAAGGTCGTTGGTGATCAGCTTGCCGCTGAGCTGAAACTCCGAGGGCTCGGCCGGCTTCTCGCCAAACAGCGGCGGCAGCAGGCGTGGCCTGGGCACAATGTCAGGGATCGGCTCGCCGGGCTCCAGTTGATCGACCAAATCATGGGGCAGGCTCAAATCGAGGGGCAACGGCGCCAGCTTCTGGCTCGTCGCAGTCGATTTGCTCGCCGACTTGCTGGCAACGGACTTAGGCCGCGGCGCTTGCACCTTCACCGCCGGCGCAGGCAATGGCCGCGATTCAGGCTCTGCGGGGGCGGAGGCCGGGACGGCAGCGGCGGCCGGCACCTCAGGCACCGCGACCGGAACTACGGGCGAAGCGGGCGCCACATTTTCGGGCTTATCGCAGCCGGCCAGGCACAGCAGCAATGCAATCAGGCAGTAACGGCTCATGGTCAGTTCGCAGGCGACAAAGGCGCCATGCTCGCCTCCATCCTTAACGCTGGCAAGTGCCGGCGCCTAGACCAAAGCCGCACAAGGCCGCTCAACTGCCGCCAGCCTCCTGACACAGCTGAGTGGCGAGCATGCCCAGGGTCATGATCGCCCGCTCCACCTCACGGCTCCACGGCAAGCCACAACTCAGGCGCAGGCAGTGATTGAACTGCTCGGTATTACTGAAGATACCGCCGGGGACGATGCTGATGCCGTGCTGCAAGGCACGCACATGCAGCTCCTTGCAGTTGACCGCTGCCGGCAGGCTCAACCAAAGGGTGAAGCCGCCATTGGGCCGCGTCATCTGCGTGCCCTCAGGGAAGTGCTGCTGCACCGCCAACTGGAACGCCGTGAGGTTCTTGCGGTACTCCTGGCGGATGTGCCGCAGGTGGCGGTCGTAACCACCGTTTTCCAGGTAGGCAGCCACGCCCATCTGGGTGACGCTGCAGGCCGAGTATGAGCTGAAAGTCTGCAGACGCTGGATGGCCTGCTGGTATTTACCGGCAATCACCCAGCCGATGCGTGCCCCCGGCGACAGGGTTTTCGAGAAGCTTGAGCAGTACACCACCCGACCCTGGCGGTCGAAGGCTTTGAGGGCACGACTGGCGCCCTCGTCGAACATCAGCTCACCGTAGATATCGTCTTCGATGATCTGCAGGTCATGGCTTTCGGCCAACCGTAACAGTTCGCGCTGACGTGCTTCCGGCAGCGTTCCGCCCATTGGATTACTTACCCGTGCAGTCAACACCAGGGCCTTGATCGACCACTGACTGGCCGCCAACTGCAATGCCTCCAGGCTGATGCCGGTGTTGGCGTCACTGGGGATCTCGATGACCTTCAGACCGAGCAGATCGGCCACCTGCAGCAAGCCGTAGTAAGTCGGTGACTCGACGGCGATCAGATCGCCCGGCTGGGTCATCACCCGCAGGGTCATGTGCACCGCGTCGGTACACCCGTGAGTGATCACCACATCGGCCGGGGCCACCACCACGCCGGCATCGCGCATGCGAATGGCCACCTGACGGCGCAAGGGCTCGTGACCTGGGCTGAACATATAACCAAACGCCTGGGAGCCATGAAACCGGGTGACCTTGGCCACCTGCTGCTGCAAGGCACGCACCGGCAGATAAGAGCTGTGTGGCACAGCGGCGCCGAGCGGCAATACTCCCTCGGTGCGCGATTCGCTGAGTACCTGGCTGATGATGCTGCTACGGGTCACCAGTGCCGGCCCTTCGACCGTGGCAATGTCCGGCGTCTGTGCGGTCAGCGCCGCACTCTGGTGCACATAAAAGCCCGACTGCGGCCGCGCCCGGATCAAGCCCTGATCCTCCAGATTGGCATAGGCCTGCAACACGGTGGCATGGCTGACACTCATCTGCGCACTCAGCTTGCGCACCGAAGGCACCCGCTCGCCGGGCTGATAGACGCCGCGGCGGATATCGTCGGCCAGTTGCTGGGCGATGCGCTGATAGAGCAACAGATTGGTCATGGCTGCGGGTCCGCTGAGTTGAACCGATACAGTAACAAAGCCGGCAGTCACTGAACCGGCACAGTTACCAGCATAGTCGACGATACAGCACAGTTCGCAAGCAGCGTTGAGCACTGCAGGCGCAATAAAAAACCCCGGCGCCTCGCGGCGGCCGGGGTTTTGTTTGCCCGCTGGAATTAACGCGCCGGGCTAAGTTGGCCCTGCTCGTCGGAGAAGACGATTTCTACCCGCCGATTCTGCGCGCGACCGCGTTGCGAGGCATTTTCCGCCAGTGGATAGGCTTCGCCGTAACCCACCACCTGTAGGCGTTGTTTGTTGACCCCGAGGTCTTCCAGCACATTGGCCACTTCCTGGGCGCGCTCGCGGGACAGGGCCAGGTTGGAAGGTTGATCGCCCTGGTTGTCGGTATAACCTTCGATCCGAACGATGCGTCGCGGGTTGAGCTGGAGAAACTGCACCAGCTTCAACAGGGTACGGTTGGCCGAGGCATTGAGGCTAGCCTGGGCCGGTTCAAACAATACATCGCCCAAGGTCATCACCAGGCCACGCTCACCCTGATTACGGGTCAGGCTGACCATCTGCTCTTCCTGCGCCTGGCCCTGCTGCTGCACGCTGAGCAACTTGGCATCGCGCAAGGCCTGCTGCAGGCGCTGGCGCTCGCCCTCCAGCTTGGCAATGCGTTCCTGATTAACCAGCAACTGACTGCCTTCACTGGCGATATCGCTGTAGCGCTGGCTCAGATAGGCATAGTGAATGACGTCCTCGCTGCTGCCCCAGTAGCCGGCATAACGGTCGGCACGGGCCAGTGACTCACCGGAGCGGATTACATCCCGGGGTGAATTGCGCAGCACGTCGGGTGCTTCCTTGACCTTGTAGAAGCTGACACGAGCGGCTTCCAGAGCGGTTTCACTGTGCTGCTGGTCAGCGCAGCCGCCGAGCAACATAGCCGCGGCACAGAGGGTCAACAGGCGCCGGGATGTGCGCTTCATTGCAGGCCCCCCAGTTGTTTGCGCAAGCGCATGATGCGCGCCTGCAGATCGGCCAACTGTTCCTGACTCTTGGCCGTCAGCACCCGTGATTCAGCCAGGCGCGCGTCCAGCTCAGCCTCTTCGGCCAGCACGCGAGCACGCTTGTAATCCTGCTCACCCATGTTCTTGTTGGCACGGGCCAGCTTCTGCTCAGCCAGCTGCATCTCGGCCAACTGCTCGGTAGCACCCACGGCGCGGGCCTGGGCCACCGCCTGTTCGCTCAAGCGCAGCTGTTCGTTGGGCACGGGATCAACCGCGCAGCCGGCCATGGCCAGGCTCAACGCGAGAATGCAGAGATATCGATTACGCACGAAAATCATCCTACTGAGACGGGGCATCAACGGCTGGCGCTTGCTGCGCTTGCCAGCGCGCCAGATTGGCTTGCAGCACGGCTGCAGGGACACCTGAGGCGAGCAATTCTGTCATCTTTTTCGCCAGCTGTCCGCGCAGCCAAGGCTCATTGCACGCCGAGTTATGGGACAAGCCCAAGAACAGGCTCTGACTCATCACCGCCGTCGACAAGGCCTGCAGTTGCTCGCTCAAGCCAAGACGAACCAGGGCCAATTGACCGGCATCGCGCGGCGCCAGCACATAGTCGTGCTGCCCTAGAGCCAGTGCCTGCAAGGCCTTGGACAGGCTCGGCAGGGTTTCAATGGTGAGGTTGTCCTTGGCGAACGCGGCAAACTCCGCCGTGCCGGCAGCATGGCGGACATCGGCACCTTTATAGCCGCGCAGGCTGCTCCAGTCGTTGTAAACCAAGGCATGTTCACGACGCACCCAGACCAGGGTATCGACCGACCAGGCCGGCGGATGCACGTAATCCAGCTGTTCAAGTTGGGGCAACGTCAGCGGCGTATCCAGCAGCAAGTCCATACGACCATTGCGCACCTCGTCCTGGGCTGTGATCCAGGTGCCACTGTCGAGCACGGCGATCTCAACGCCCAACTCGCGCCCCAGATGCTGCAGCAGGTCGGCACTCGCACCTTGCAGCAGATCGGGATGCAGCGGGTCACGCCACAGATACGGCGGCGATTGCGGGTTACCGGTGGCCACCAGGCGCTCGCATTTACCGGCCGCCAGCAAGCCCGCCGGCAAACCACACAAGCCGCTCAACAACACAGCGCAGATAAACCGACGATTACTCATGCACAGCATCCCGACAGAACGTTGGATTGGACGCGCTGGCCACTCGCGCCTTTATAGCAGGCTTCATGCTAGCTTAAACGGCTTCTCAATAACCATTCGTGATAAGGCCTCGCCATGAGAAAACTGCTGATCTGTCTTGCCCTGATTGTGGCCGCAGGAGCCACAACCCTGTACCTCTCCCCCGCGGCGTTACTCGCCAGCGTGCAATTTACCGAGCGGCAATTGGCCGGTCTCGATTCGCGCAACGTACAAGTGGGTGAGTTCAACATTCATTACTACGAAGGCGGCCCGCAAGGCGCAGAAACCATCCTGATGATTCACGGCTTTGGTGCCGACAAGGACAATTGGCTGCGTTTTTCCCGCCCGCTGACAGCCCGTTACCACGTGATCGCCCTCGATCTGCCGGGTTTTGGCGACAGCAGTAAACCCGAGGCCAGTTATGACGTAGGCACTCAGGTTGAACGCTTGAATGCCTTCGCCAAGGCCCTGGGCATTCACAAACCGCACCTGATCGGCAATTCCATGGGTGGCCACATTGCCGCGCTGTATGCCGCCCGTCACCCCGAACAGGTGCTGTCGGTCGCCCTACTGAACAATGCTGGCGTCAGCGCCCCGCAAGCCAGTGAGCTGTTCAAGCGCCTGGACCGCGGTGACGCCAACCCGCTACTGGTTCGCAATGCAGACGACTTTAACAACATGCTGGATTTTCTCTTTGTAGAAAAACCGCCGTTGCCGGAGTCGCTCAAGCAGTACCTGGCACAGCGCGCGATGGCCAGTCACGACTTCAACCAGAAAATCTTCAGCCAACTGCGCGAGCGTTATATCCCGCTGGAGCCCGAACTGGCGAAGATTCAGGTACCGACCCTGCTGCTCTGGGGTGATCAGGATCAGGTTCTGGATGTATCGAGCATCAAGGTCATGCAACCCCTGCTCAAACAGCCCAGCGTAGTGATCATGCAAGCGTGCGGACACCTGCCGATGATCGAGCGCCCGGAAGAAACCGCCGAGCACTACCAGGCGTTTCTCGACAGCGTTAAAAGCTAAACGCCGCGCAATAAAAAACCCGCTCAATGAGCGGGTTTTTTATTGGCTGAGAAAACTGGCTTAAACCAGTTTCTCCAGCTCAGGTACCGCTTCGAACAGATCAGCTACCAGACCGTAGTCGGCTACCTGGAAGATCGGCGCTTCTTCGTCCTTGTTGATCGCAACGATCACTTTGGAGTCTTTCATGCCGGCCAGGTGCTGGATCGCGCCGGAAATACCAACGGCAATGTACAGCTGAGGAGCTACGATCTTGCCGGTTTGACCAACCTGCATGTCGTTCGGAACGAAACCAGCGTCCACTGCAGCGCGCGAAGCACCCACAGCAGCACCCAACTTATCGGCCACTTTATACAGCAGCTGGAAGTTGTCGCCGTTCTGCATGCCGCGACCGCCGGAAACGACGATCTTGGCAGCGGTCAGTTCTGGACGATCGGACTTGGCCAGCTCTTCGCCAACGAAAGCCGACTTGCCAGCATCGCCAGCGCCGCTGACTGCTTCAACAGCAGCCGAACCGCCTTCAGCAGCAACCGGGTCGAAACCGGTGGAACGCACGGTGATCACTTTCACGGCAGCCGAAGACTGCACGGTAGCGATGGCGTTACCTGCATAGATCGGACGCTGGAAAGTGTCAGCGCTGACTACGGCAGTGATTTCGGAAATCTGGTCAACGTCCAGCTGCGCAGCAACGCGCGGCAGGATGTTTTTGCCATTGGAAGTAGCGGCAGCCAGGATGTGGCTGTAGCCCTTGCCCAGTTCGGCAACCAGCGGCGCAACGTTTTCCGGCAGCTGATGAGCGTAAGCCGCGTTGTCGGCAACCAGAACCTTGGCAACGCCAGCGACTTTGGCCGCCGCTTCAGCAGCAGCGCCACAAGCAGCGCCAGCTACCAGAACGTGAATATCACCACCGATGGCTTGCGCCGCGGCAACGGTGTTCAGCGTGGCAGCAGCCAGGGCAGCGTTAGTGTGTTCAGCAATAACCAAGATAGTCATTTAGATTACCTTCGCCTCGTTCTTCAGTTTCTCGACCAGTTC
>RCMZ01000269.1_pt1 | contig 45179 bp, 36 predicted proteins | sample 2041141 | NCBI WGS metagenome assembly RCMZ01 (sample SAMN09708263, study PRJNA481090) | Wastewater metagenome, whole genome shotgun sequencing project. | biome: sewage; isolation source: Davis station wastewater (DW) | place: Antarctica: Davis Station | collected 2010-03-01 | reverse complement strand
GCGGAATATGCCCGTCGGCGCAAGGCGCTGATGGCGCAGATGGAGCCCAACAGCATTGCCATTCTGCCGGCCGCGCCGGTGTATATCCGCAACCGCGATGTGGAGCATATCTACCGCCAGGACAGCGATTTCCAGTACCTCACAGGCTTTCCCGAGCCGGAAGCGGTGTTGGCTCTGATCCCCGGCCGCGAGCATGGCGAGTACGTGCTGTTCTGCCGCGAGCGCAACCCCGAGCGCGAGCTGTGGGATGGTTTGCGTGCCGGTCAGGATGGCGCCATCAGCCAGTTCGGCGCCGATGATGCCTTCCCGATCAGCGACATCGACGAGATCCTGCCGGGCCTGATCGAGGGCCGTGAGCGGGTCTATTACGCCCTCGGCATCCATCAGGAGTTCGACCGTCACCTGATGGAGTGGATCAACGTGATCCGCTCCAAGGCCCGTCAGGGTGCCCAACCGCCGAATGAGTTTGTCGCTCTCGATCACTTGTTGCACGACATGCGTCTGTACAAGTCGGCGGCAGAAGTGAAGGTGATGAAGGCTGCCGCCGACATTTCCGCTCGTGCCCACGTGCGCGCGATGCAGGCCTGCCGCGCCGGGCTGTATGAGTACAGCCTGGAAGCCGAGCTGGATTACGAATTCCGCAAGGGCGGCGCGAAGATGCCGGCCTACGGCTCGATCGTCGCTGCCGGCAAAAACGCCTGCATCCTGCATTACCGCGAGAACGACGCGCTGCTGAAAGACGGCGATTTGGTGTTGATCGACGCCGCCTGCGAGATCGACTGCTACGCCAGCGACATCACCCGCACCTTCCCGGTCAGCGGCACCTTTTCGCCCGAGCAGAAGGCCATCTATGAGCTGGTGCTGGCCTCCCAGGAAGCGGCGTTCAAGGAAATTGCCCCCGGCAAACACTGGAACGCCGCCCACGAAGCCACCGTGCAAGTGATCACCGCCGGCCTGGTGGAGTTGGGCTTGCTCAGCGGTGAGGTGGATGAGCTGATCGCCAGCGAAGCCTACAAACCGTTCTACATGCACCGCGCCGGCCACTGGCTGGGCATGGATGTGCACGACGTTGGCGACTACAAGATCGGCGGCGAATGGCGTGAGCTGGAAGTCGGTATGGCCATGACCGTCGAGCCGGGCATCTACATCGCCGTCGACAATCAGAACGTGGCGAAGAAATGGCGCGGTATTGGCGTGCGCATCGAAGACGATGTGGTGGTAACCAAGGGCGGCTGCGAGATTCTCACCGGCGGCGTACCCAAGACCGTGGCGGAAGTTGAAGCCCTGATGGCCGAGGCGCAGTCCGCCCGCGCAGTGGTCGCCTGATGAGTCGCGTACAGCTTGCGATCATCGGCGGCGGCCTGGTTGGCGCCAGCCTGGCCCTGGCCCTACAAGCCGGCGCCAAGGCCCGCGGCTGGCAGATCGTGCTGATCGAGCCCTTCGCCCCCGGCGACAGTTATCAGCCTAGCTACGATGCGCGTTCCACCGCGCTGTCCTACGGCACTCGGCAGATCTACCAGCGTCTGGGTATCTGGCCGAGCATCAGCGAGCGCGCCGAGCCGATTGCGCAGATCCATGTGTCCGACCGTGGCCGCTTCGGCGCCGCACGTTTGAGTGCCGCTGACGAAGGTGTGCCGGCCCTGGGTTATGTGGTGGAAAACGCCTGGCTCGGCCATTGCCTGTGGCAGGCCCTGGATAAAGATGTGATCAGCTGGCGTTGCCCCGACGAAGTGGTGGCCATGCATAACCTTGGCGATGGCTATCGCCTGACCCTCAAGGACGGCGCCAGCCTTGAGTGTGACCTGGCCATTCTGGCCGACGGCGGCCGCTCTGGTCTGCGTGAGCAACTGGGCATTGCCGTGACCCAACGGCCCTATCAGCAGAGCGCCCTGATCGCCAATATCACCCCCAGTGAAGCGCACCAGGGCCAGGCCTTCGAGCGCTTCACCGAGGCTGGCCCGATGGCCATGCTGCCGTTGGCGGACAACCGCTGCGCGCTGGTCTGGACCCGTCCGGGTGCCGATGCTGAGCGTCTGGCGGCGCTGCCCGAACGGGCGTTTTTGGATGAGCTGCAAGCCGCCTTTGGCTATCGCCTCGGTGCCTTGCGCAAGGTCGGTGCGCGTCATCTGTATCCACTGGCGCTGGTCGAGGCCCAGGAGCAGGTGCGTCCCCATCTGGTGGTGCTCGGCAACGCCGCCCACAGCCTGCATCCGATTGCCGGGCAGGGTTACAACCTGTCTCTGCGCGATACCTTGGAATTGGCCGAGAGCTTGCTGGCCAGCACCGCGCCCCTGGGCGAGTTGGCGTGCCTGCAAGGCTATCTCGACCGTCAGCGCCTCGATCAGCAGATGACCGTGGGCTTCTCCGATCAGGTCACCAAACTCTTCACCACCGGTCAGCCGCTGCTGGTGGCTGGGCGCAATCTGGGCCTGTTGGGCCTTGATCTGTTACCGCCCGCCAAGCGCTGGTTTGCTCGCCAGGCCATGGGCCTGGGGCCTCGTTCCGTTTGAGACAGCATTGATGAAAGCACGCACCTTAGCCCGCAAGGCCCGCTTCCTGCGTTGGGCGCTGAACTTCTATCCGCCCTATATCGGCGCCGGCGTGCGGGTGCGGCATATCAGCGCGGACTTCCAACAGGTGCAGGTAAAAATGGGCCTGGGCTGGTACAACCGCAACTATGTCGGCACCCAGTTCGGCGGCAGCCTGTATTCGATGACTGATCCGTTCTTCATGCTGATGGTCATGGAGTGCCTGGGCCGCCAGTACATCGTCTGGGACAAGGCGGCGCGTATCGACTTTATTGCTCCGGGCAAAGGCCCGGTGTTCGCCAACTTTGCCATCGACGAAGCTCTGTTGACGGACATTCGCACCCACACCGCAGCGGGCGACAAGTACCTGCCCGAACTGCACGTGGACGTGCGGGACGGCGAGGGTACGCTGGTGGCGCGGGTGCACAAGACCCTCTACGTACGACTCAAGCCGCGCGAGCGGCAGGCAGCCTAAGGAATACACATGCGTGCGGATCTGATCATTGTGGGCGCCGGTATGGTTGGCAGCGCCCTGGCGTTGGCCCTGCAAAACAGCGGGCTGCAAATCCTGCTGCTGGATGGCGGGCCGCTGAGCGTCAAACCCTTCGATCAGAGCGCGGCGTTCGAACCGCGGGTCAGCGCCTTGTCGGCGGCCAGTCAGCGCATTCTTGAGCGCCTGGGCGCCTGGGATGGGATCGCCGCACGGCGCACCAGCCCCTACGGCGAAATGCAGGTGTGGGACGGTTCCGGCACTGGCCAGGTGCATTTTTCCGCGGCCAGTGTGCATGCCGAGGTGCTCGGCCATATCGTCGAAAATCGCGTGGTGCAGGATGGCCTGCTGGACGCGCTTTACGAAGCCGATCTGGGCCTGTTGCCGGGTGCCCGCCTGGAACAACTGCGCCGCTCCGGTGATGACTGGCTGCTGACCCTCACCGATGGCCGCGAACTGCGCGCGCCGTTGGTGATCGCTGCCGACGGTGCCAATTCGGCGGTGCGTCGCCTGGCCGGCTGCGCCACCCGTGAGTGGGATTACCTGCACCACGCCATCGTCACCAGCGTGCGCTGCAGCAAACCTCACCAGCAGACCGCCTGGCAGCGTTTCACTGATGACGGTCCGTTGGCCTTCCTGCCGCTGGCCAAGGCTGATGATGCCGAGCACTGGTGCTCGATCGTCTGGTCGACCACCCCGGCCGAGGCCGAACGGCTGATGGCGCTGGACGATGCCGCCTTCTGCCACGAATTGGGCAAGGCCTTTGAGTGGCGTTTGGGCGATGTGCTGGAGAGCGATCCACGGCATTGCATTCCGCTGCGTCAGCGCCACGCCAAGCGTTATGTGGAGCCTGGCCTGGCCCTGATCGGCGATGCCGCCCACACCATTCACCCGTTGGCCGGCCAGGGCGTCAACCTCGGGTTTCTCGATGCGGCGGTGCTTGCCGAAGTGCTGCTGCACGCACTGGAGCGGGGCGAAAACCTCGCCGATAGCAAAGTGCTTGGTCGTTTCGAGCGCCGTCGCATGCCGCACAACCTGGCAATGATGGCGGCCATGGAAGGCTTCGAACGGCTGTTCCAGGCCGATCCGTTGCCGTTGCGCTGGCTGCGCAACAGCGGCCTGAATCTGGTGGATGGCGCTAACGAGGCCAAGGCGCTGTTTGTCCGCCAGGCACTGGGCTTGTCCGGTGATCTGCCGGAGCTGGCGCGGCTCTAAGCGGCCGTCAGTTGCGCTGGAATTGATTGGCGACAATTGATCGGGGTGGGATGGGAGTAGAGTAATTGCTAACCTAAATAGCATTCATTACTATTCGTCCTATTTCCCATTCCCCGAGGTCGTTTTCAATGCGCCTGCGCCAGACGTTGCTTGCCAGCCTGACCCTTTCCGCCCTGTCGATGCCGCTGCTGGCGGCCGATGAAGTGGTGGTTTATACCGCGCGGATCGACGAGTTGATCAAGCCGGTATTCGACGCCTACACCGCCAAGACCGGGGTCAAGGTCAAGTTCATCACCGACAAGGAAGCGCCGCTGATGGCGCGGCTGAAGGCCGAAGGCGCCAACACCCCGGCCGACCTGCTGATCACCGTGGACGCCGGCAACCTCTGGCAGGCCGAGCAGGAAGGCGTGCTCAAGCCGCTGCAATCGGCGGTCATCGAACAGAACATTCCGTCCCAATACCGCTCCAGCACTGGCAGCTGGACCGGCCTGTCGCTGCGTGCACGGACCATCGTCTATTCCACCGAGCGGGTTAAACCGGCGGAGCTGTCGACCTACGAAGCCCTGGCCGACAAGAGCTGGGCCAGCCGCCTGTGCCTGCGCACCAGCAAGAAGGTCTACAACCAGTCGCTGACCGCCACCCTGATCGAAACCCACGGCGCGGCCAAGACCGAAACCATCCTCAAGGGGTGGGTGGATAACCTGGCCACCGACGTGTTCGCCGACGACACCGCCTTGCTGCAGGCCATCGACGCCGGCCAGTGCGATGTCGGGCTGGTCAACACTTACTACTTCGCCCGCCTGCACAAGCAGGACCCGGACCTCAAGGTTAAACTGTTCTGGCCCAACCAGGCTGACCGTGGTGTGCACGTCAACCTGTCCGGTGCCGGCGTGACCAAGTACGCCCCGCATGCCGCCGAGGCGCAAAAGCTGCTGGAGTGGATGACCGGCCCCGAGGCGCAGAACCTGTTTGCCGATATCAACCAGGAGTTCCCGGCCAACCCGGCGATCAAGCCGTCGGCGGAAGTGGCGGCCTGGGGCAGCTTCAAGGCCGACAGCGTGCCGATGGAAGTGGCTGGCAAGCGCCAGGTCGAAGCCATCAAGTTGATGGACCGCGCCGGCTGGAACTGATCCGCGCCTGCTAACGCAAACGCCCCGCCTTGTGCGGGGCGTTTGCGTTCAGGGCTGTTGTTACGCGTGGTGGGCCAGGTTGTGCTTGAACACGTCGCTGACGGCCGCGGTCATCACCGCGGTGGAGACGCCAAACATGAGGATGCCGTTGGCCGCCTCCAGGGCGCTGAGCAGGCGCCATGACGGCGACAGCACCAGGTCGCCATAACCGAGAGTGGCAAAGGTCACCCCGGAGAAATACAGCGCAGTGACAAAGTTGTCGAACTCGCCCAGCAGCATGAACAGCCCTGCCCACAGGGCCATTTGCAGGCAGTTGCCGAGCATTAGCAAGAGCATCACCGCCGACAGTACCAGGATCTCCGGCAGTACGGCGTTGGAGGCTCGGGTGTGGGGGCGAAAGCGCAGATAGGCGCGCATGCACCAGGCGATAAACAGCGCCTGCAGGACCAGGCAGATAAGAATGACCGGCAAGCCGGTGAGCAGGTTGATCAGCATGGGCGGCTCCTCAGTTAGGAGTGGGCAAGGAAGAGGGTTGGCGCTGGCGATCCAGCCACTGGACCATCAGGCAGGCGTACAGGGTTACGGCGATAAACAGGCTCATGCGCACGGCAAAGGCCTGGACCACATCCTTGCCGTTGGCGCTGTCCTGCACCGACTGGCCGAGCAGAATGATCAGGGTGGTGAAGCAGTTGAGCCAGAAGGCCGGGCTCTGTCGGCTCGCGCTCAGGGCGAACAGCTTGCGCGCCAGCAGCAGGCCGAACAGCAGCAGCCACAGAAAAAACATCCACAGATGCACGAACAGGCCGAGGGCATACCACAGGGTGATCGCCAATACCCCGCCAAGCAGGGTCGAGCCGAGCAGTTCGCGGCCGGCGTTGCGCGCCGAGGTGGTGCAACTCTGTTGGCCGAGGTTGACCGCCTGCATGATCAACGGCATGTAGCTGGCGGGGTTGATCAATGCCAGCAGGAACGCCGGCAGCACCACCAGGGCAGCACGCAGGGCCACCCAGCTGGCGGCATCGGCGGGCAGGCGGGTGGGCTGGGGTAAGCCTGGGCTGTTGGCGGGCTCGGGGAACAGCCAGTGGCTGACGCCCACTACCAGCACCGCCAGCAGCAGGCCCTTGACCAGCGCCTCGATGACCAGCACGGCGAGGCCGAAGTCGGCGGTGCCAGCGGCCGAGATCAGGGTCAGGCCGATCACCAGAAACTTCACCAACAGCGGATTGCCGCCGCGCAGGCCATAGCGAAAAGCGAGAAACAGGCTCAGGCCGATGATGGCCACGCCACTGGCCGGGTAATAGCGCAGCAAGGGAATCAGCAGCAGGCCGCTGCCGGTGGTCAGGGCTGCCAGTACGGCCAGACCGACGCCGGCTTTCAGGGGCAATGGGCGGGGCAGGGTGGCCAGCAGCGCCAGGCAGATCAGTGGGGCGAGAAACGGAATCGGCAGCGCCAGGCCGAAGCTGACGGCCAGGCACAGGGCTGTGCCACTGGCCAGGCGCAGGGCCCGCTGGCTGCGCCAGTCGCGATTAGCCGGCATGCCCGTGTCCGTGGCCAAACGCGGCCTCAGTAGGCATAGGACAGCAGGCTCATCAGGCGCAGAAACAGCCGCCCCAGCGGGTTGAGCGGGTTGCCGCTGCTGGGGAAGGCCATGACTTCGGCCTGGCCGCCGACGCGGATGCCGCGCCGCGCTTCCAGTTCGCCGGGGATGAATTCGACCACCACCGGGAAGCGCTGCGCCGGGCGCAGCCAGTCGCGGCTGTTTTCCACCGTCGGCAGGGTGCCGGGGGCGGTGCCGCTGCCGACGCTGACGCCATAGCCGACACTGCGCACGCGGCCGGCGAAGACCTGGCCAGGGAAGGCGTCGAGGACGATGGCCACCGGCGTACCCGGCTCGACCCTGCCGAGGTTGTTTTCGGTCATCTCGGCATTCACCCACACGTCGTGGATGGCGATCAGGGTCATCTGCGGGCTGCCGGCGGCGGCGAATTGGCCGACATCGCTGCGCAGGTCGGTGATCAGCCCTGCGGAGCGGGCACGCACCCGGGTGTTGGCGAGGTCCAGTTCGGCTTTGCTCAGGGCCGTGGCGGCGCTGCGCAGTTGGGCGTTTTCGTCTTCGTTGCCGCCTTGTTGTTCGCGGGCCCGTTGCACTTCGGCGTGGGCGGCGGCGACCTGGCTGACCGCTTGTTCGTGGGTGGCGCGGGAGACTTCCAGGCGGCGCAGGGAGATGGTCCCGGCGTCCTCGCGGTACAGGCGTTCGAGGCGGTCGCGGTCTTGCCGGGCTTTCAGTTCGTTGGCCTGGTAGGCGCGCAGGGAGGCCAGGGCCGAGTCGATGCCGGCGGTGCTGGCGCCGACCTGCCGGCGCATCGATTCGAGGTCGGCGCGGGCGCGGTCGACGGCGATCTGGTACTGCTCGGGATCGATCTCGAACAGCAGGTCGCCGGCTTTGACGTCCTGGTTGTTGTGTGCCTGCACCTTGATCACCCGCCCGGACACTTCGCTGGCCACCGGCACCACATAGGCCTGCACCCGCGCCTGCTGGGTGTAGGGGGTGAAGCGGTCGGCGAGAAAGTACCAGAGCAGGCTCAGGGCGATCAGCACGGCCACCCAGCGGGCGCCTTTTTTCACCGGGTCGGCGGCGGGGACGGGGGCCGGCTGAGCGGCGGCAGGGGTGTCACTCATCGCGGGTTACCTGGTCGGGGGTGGCCTGGGTCGGGGCGGGTTGGTCAAGCATGTCGCCCCAGTCGGTGCGGGCTTGCATCTGTTTGCGGGTGGCGTCATCCAGCAGCGGTTGCGGGCTGTACCAGCCGCCGCCGAGGGCCTTGTACAGGGCGATCAGGTTGCTGACCGCGCTGCTGCGGCTGAGTAGGTAGCTGTCCTGCTGCACGAACAGCGCGCGCTGTGCCTCCAGTACGCGCTGGAAGTCGGAGTAGCCTTCGCGGTACTGGGCGTTGGCCAGGGTCAGCGAGCGCTGGGCCGAGAACGCCGCTTCACGGAGGATGCGCTCGCGCTCGAGAGCCTTGCTCAGCCCGGTGGCGGCGTCGTCGGCCTCGCGGGCGGCTTGCAGTACGCTGTCCTGATAGGCCACCAGCAGTTGTTGCAGGCGCGCATCCTGAACCCGCACGTTGTCGGTTAGGCGGCCGTAGTCGAAGACGTTCCAGCGCAGGCTGGGGCCGCCACCGAGGTCGAGGTTGTCGGCGGCGCCGTCGACGCTACTGGCCGACCAGCCGATGCTGCCCAGCAGGGTGATGGCCGGGTAGAGGTCGGCCTCGGCGATACCTATGCGGGCGGACTGGGCCGCCACCTTGAGTTCGGCGGCACGGATATCCGGGCGCCGTAGCAGCAGGTTGGCCGGCACGTCGTCGAGCACGGCCTGCTCAAGCAGTGGAATCAGTCCGGTGTTGGTCGCCAGTTCCGGCAGCTGGCTGGGCGGCCGGCCGATCAGCACGGCCAGGGCGTTGCGGGTGCGCAGCACCTGGCTCTCGATCTCGGGAATGCTGCTGAGGGTGCCCAGGTACTGGGTCTTGGCCTGTTGCAGGTCGAGTTCGGCGTTGTTGCCGCTGTTGAACAGCCGCTCGGTGATCTCGAAGCTGCGCTTTTGCAGTTTGGCGTTGTCGCGAGCGATCTGCAGGCGCGCTTCGGCGGTGCGCAGGGCGAAATAGCTGTCGGCCATCTGCGCGCGCAGCAGCACCAGCACGTCTTCGTAGTTGGCCTGGGCGGCGAAGTAGCTGGCGTCGGCGGACTCGATGGCACGACTGAAGCGGCCCCAGAAGTCCAGCTCCCAGCCCACGTCGAAACCGGCACTGTGCTGCCAGAAACTGCTGTCCTGCGGGTTGCGTCCGCCGAATTGATTACGGTCCAGGTACAGGCTGTCGGCGCTGGCCTGTTGCATCTGCGGGTAGCGGCCGCTCTGGGCGATGCCCAGCTGGGCACGGGCTTCGATAACCCGCAGGCCGGCAATCTTCAGGCTCGGGTTGTGCGCATCGGCCTCGGCGATCAGGCGGTTGAGCACCGGGTCGGCGAATACCGTCCACCACTGCTGGTTGTCAGCCTGGGGCTGGCGTTGGCTGGCTTGCTCGAGGGCCGGGCTGTTCCAGTGCTCGATCCAGGTCACGGGGTCGGTCTGGAAATCCGGGCCCAGGCGCACGCAGCCACTCAGGCCAAGGGCCGCCAATAACAGCAGGCGGGAGGGGGCAATGGCCAAGGGCGCGACTCCGCAGAGGCCGGGAACCTATGGGGCTCCCGGCGGGTGCTCAGGTGGGTTGCTGGTCGTCGGCCGCTGGTGCTGCGGCTGCGGTTGCGGGCTGGTCGTCGATCCACTGCCAGAACAGCTGGTAGCCGACCGCCAACATCACCGGGCCGATAAACAGGCCGATGATGCCGTTGGTGACCATGCCACCGAGGGCGCCGATGAGGATCACTGGCATCGGCACGGCCACGCCACGCGCCAGCAACAGCGGCTTGAGCACGTTGTCGGCCATGCCGGCGACGAAGGTGTAGATGGCGAAGGCAATGGTGGCCGCGCCGGCGCCTTCGGTGGCGAACACAAAGGCGATCACCGGGATGGTGATCAGGGTCGCCGGCAATTGCATGATGCCCAGCAGCAGCACGGCCAGGGCCAGCAGACCGGCACCGGGGATGCCCATGACGACGAAGCCGCCACCGACCAGCAGCATCTGGATAAAGGCGATACCGACCACGCCCTGGGCCACGGCCCGAATGGTCGCGGTGCACAGCTCGGCAATCTGCGGGCCGCGCTCGGCGCCGGCAATCCGCGAGGCAATCTGCACCGCGCTGTGGCTGCCGTTGGCGCCATAGGCCATAAAGATCCCGGCGATCAGCAGGGCGAAGATAAACATCAGAAAGCCGATGCCAACCCCGGCCAGCTTGCCCAGCACCGTCAGGCTCACGCCCTTGAGTTGCGGCGCGACTTTTTGCAGCAGGCCGGTGAGGTCGGTGGCGGCTTGCAGCCAGAAACCGTGCAGGGTTTTACCCACCAGCGGCCAGCTGGCCACCGAGTCGGCTGGCGGCGGAATGTGGAAAGCGTCGTTTTTGACCACGGCGATGGTCTGCTGGATCGACTCGGCCACCGAGTCGCCGAGCAGGTACACCGGGATCAGCAGGATGCCAACCGCGACCAGCACGATCAGGCTGGCGGTGCGCGCGTCGCTGTTGCCCAGCTTGCCCCGGAGCATGCAGTGCAGCGGGTAAAGGGTGATGGCGAGGATCATCGACCAGAGCATCAGGTCGAGAAACGGGCGAAAGATCTGGTAGCAGCTGATCACCAGAATGGCGATCAGTCCGGCGCGGATCAGCACGTCTAGTAGGCCGCGGGACAGCACTTTGTCGGGGAGTGGCGTGGGCTGCATGGGGTTGCTCCTTGCAAGTCGGGTCATCAGGACGGCGGATCGGCGGGTGTACCAAGCACGGATGGTAGCCCAAAGTGCCTGTTTGCGGCAGCCGGAGGGCGCGCTTTGGCAGGCGCCTGTGGCGCCCTGCGAGGCTACACTCACTAAGGCGCAGCATCCGGCTGCGCCCTAGTGAGTGCGATACCCCCGATGTTGCCTGCACTGCTGTGCCGGGCAGTGCCGGGACCCGTTGCGCACCGACAGGATTTGCCAATGTATGCCAAGCCTCTATTGGCAGCGGGATTGCTGACCATTTTCATGGGCACTGCCCAGGCTGAAACCATCGTTCTGGTGGCCGATACCTGGTGCCCCTATAACTGCGATCCGGACAGCCAATACCCGGGGTTTATGGTCGAAATCGCCCAGCGGGTGTTCAGCGCGGCCGGGCATCAGGTGGAGTATCAGGTCGAGCCCTGGAACCGTGCCGTGTTATCGGTGCAGTCGGGGCGTTTTCAGGGGCTTATCGGGGTAACCCCGAATATTTTGCAGAGGCTGGAGCAACCCCTGCAATTGCCCGAGCAGGAGCAGGCACGCATCCGTGCCGCCTATTTCACCCTGGCGGCTAGCAGCTGGCGCTACAACGGCACGCAGTCACTGTATGCCGAGCGTCTGGGGCTGATTGCCGGTTACGGCTATGCGCCGATTCGCGACTATATCGAGGCCAATAAAGACACGCCGCGGGTGCAATACGCGCATGGCGAGGATGCCCTGCAGACCAACCTGCAGAAGCTATTGCGCGGGCGTATCAGCCTGGTGCGTTCCGACGAGTTGGCGTTTCGCTATACCGCGCAGCAGATGGGCCTGGCCGATAGTTTTCGCGACGCCGGGGGTGAGCCGGTCGAAGACGCCAACAGCTTGCTGTACATCGCCTTTGCCCCCGCTCAGGTGTGCCCACAGTGCACGGAGTATGCGCAGACCCTGTCGCGTGGCATGAGCCAGCTGCGCCAGAGTGGCGAGCTGGAGAAAATCCTGGCCCGTTACGGTTTGCGCGACTGGCAGCAGGTGCCAGTGGCTGACTAGCGCTTGCGCGGCAACCCGCTGTGCGATGAAACGCGAGCCGCCCCTGGCGGCTGGCTGTCGTTATACTGCGCGGCCCTAGCCAAGCTATCAGCCCCGAGGACTTTGCGTGGCCCACCGTGCCCAGCGTCGCTGGTACCCCATCGTTTTTGCCATTGCCGGCCTGGTGCTGTTGCCACTCAGCGTGCTGCTGCTCAGTTGGCAGGAGGTGGATGGCGAGATCTGGGCGCACCTGTGGCAAACCCAGATGCCGCGCCTGCTGGGCAATACCCTGGCGTTGCTGCTCGGCGTCGGCGTCGGCGTGACCCTGCTGGGGGTGAGCCTGGCCTGGCTCACCAGCCTCTGCGAATTCCCCGGCCGGCGTTGGCTGGACTGGGCGCTGATGCTGCCGTTTGCGATCCCGGCCTATGTGCTGGCGTTCGTCTTTGTCGGCCTGCTGGATTTCGCCGGGCCGCTGCAGAGCCTGCTGCGCGAGTATGTGGACAGCAGCCTGCGCCTGCCGCGGGTGCGCTCCACCGGCGGGGTGATCGTGGTGCTGGTGCTGGTGTTCTATCCCTACGTCTATCTGCTCGCCCGGGCGGCCTTTCAGGCCCAGGGTCGCGGCTTGCTGGAAGCCGCGCGGGTGCTCGGTCAGTCGCCGTGGCAGGCGTTCTGGCGGGTGGCCTTGCCGGTGGCGCGGCCAGCCATTGGTGCCGGCTTAGCCTTGGCGTTGATGGAAACCCTGGCGGATTTCGGTGCGGTGTCGGTGTTCAACTTCGACACCTTCACCACCGCCATCTACAAGACCTGGTACGGCTTCTACAGCCTCGGCAGCGCCACCCAACTGGCCAGCCTGCTGCTGCTGGCGGTGGCCTTGCTGGTCTACGGCGAGCGCCGCGCCCGCGGTGCGGCGCGGCCGCTGAATGAACGGCCGCGCGGCAAGGCGCTGTATCACCTGCGTGGCGTGCAGGCGCTGGCGGCCAGCGGCTGGTGTGGTTTGGTGTTTGCCTGTGCCTTCGTCATCCCGGTGCTGCAGTTGCTGGTGTGGGTCTGGCAGCGCGGCCGTTTCGACCTGGATGAGCGCTATATCGGCCTGATCCTGCACAGCCTCTACCTCGGTGGCCTGGCCGCCCTGCTGACGGTGGTGGCGGCCTTGCTGCTGGTGTTTGCCCGCCGCCTGGCGCCGACCCGCACGGTGCGCAGTGCGGTGGCGGTGGCCAACCTTGGTTATGCCCTGCCGGGTTCGGTGCTGGCGGTGGCGCTGATGCTGGCGTTCAGTTACCTGGACAAGACCCTGGTGATACCGCTGTCGAGCCTGCTCGGCGGCGCCGGCAAGCCGTTGCTGCTGGGCAGTCTGGCGGCTTTGCTGCTGGCGTATCTGGTGCGTTTTATGGCGGTGGCCTACGGCCCGCTGGAAGGCGCTCTGGCACGTATCCGCCCGTCCCTGCCGGAAGCCTCGCGCAGCCTCGGGGTCGGTGGCGCCGGTTTGTTTGTGCGCCTGTACCTGCCGTTGCTGCTGCCGGGCGTGCTGTCGGCGGCCTTGCTGGTGTTTGTCGATGTGCTCAAGGAAATGCCCGCCACCCTGCTGATGCGCCCCTTCGGCTGGGACACCCTGGCGGTGCGCATCTTCGAAATGACCAGCGAGGGCGAATGGGCCCGCGCCGCCTTGCCGGCCTTGAGTGTGGTGCTGGTCGGCCTGCTGCCGGTCATAGTGCTGATCCGCCGTTCGGCCCGTGGCACCGGCTGACGGGTGTCCAGTGGCCGACTCAGCGGCTACAATGCGCGCCATTTGCTGCGGCCCAGAGAAATAAACTGGCTTTGCCGAGGCTTTCACGGTGTCGCTCAAGGAGCCCCGGCCAGAGCCGCCCGCAGCGTTGCCACGCCCGCAAGGAGTCCTCCATGGGACAGCGCACACCCCTCTACGATCAGCACCTGGCTCTGGGTGCCAAAATGGTCGATTTCGGCGGCTGGGACATGCCGCTGCATTACGGTTCGCAAGTTGAGGAGCACCATCAGGTGCGCCGTGACTGCGGGGTGTTCGACGTGTCGCACATGACCGTGGTGGATGTCAGCGGCGCCCAGGCCAAGGCCTACTTGCAGCATCTGCTGGCCAACGACGTGGAGCGCCTGCAGCTGCTGGGCAAGGCCCTGTACAGCGGCATGCTCAACGAGCAGGGCGGGGTGATCGACGACCTGATCGTCTACCTGGCGGCCGACGGCTACCGCGTGGTGGTCAATGCGTCGACCCGCGACAAAGACATTGCCTGGATGGAGAAGCAGACCGCCGGTTTTGACGTCGTGCTCAACGAGCGCGCCGACCTGGCCATGCTCGCCATTCAAGGCCCCCAGGCACGCGCCAAGACGGCCGAACTGGTCAGCACCGCCCGCGCCACCCTGATCCACGGCCTCAAGCCATTCCAGGGCCTGCCCGACGGCGAGTGGTTTATCGCGCGCACCGGCTACACCGGTGAAGACGGCCTGGAAATCATGCTGCCTGCCGCCGAAGCACCGGCCTTTCTGGCCGAGCTGGTTGGCGCCGGGATCGCCCCGATTGGCTTGGGCGCCCGCGACACCCTGCGCCTGGAAGCCGGGATGAACCTCTACGGCCAGGACATGAGCGAAGAGATTTCACCGCTGGCCGCCAACATGGCCTGGACCATCGCCTGGGAGCCGGCCAGCCGTGACTTCGTCGGCCGTGCTGCCCTGCAGGCCCAGCAAGACGCCGGCGTAGCCGACAAGCTGGTCGGCCTGGTGCTGGAAGAACGCGGCGTGCTGCGCGCTCACCAGGTGGTGCGCGTCGAAGGCGCAGGTGAAGGCGAAATCACCAGCGGCAGCTTCTCGCCCACCCTCGGCAAGTCGATTGCCCTGGCGCGGGTGCCGGCGGCCACTGGCGAGCGCGCTGAAGTGGAAATTCGCGGCAAGTGGTACCCGGTACGTGTGGTGCAGGCGAACTTCGTTCGCCACGGTAAGGCCTTGATCTGATCGACGGTCGGTGCCCGCCGCTAAGGGGGGCGCCGTTGACCTGCTAACTTTATTCGGGCACTGCGCTGCCCATCCCTGTTACTGAGGAGCTTCACATGAGCAATATCCCCGCCGATCTGCGTTTTGCCGCCAGCCACGAATGGGCCCGCCTGGAAGCCGATGGTTCGGTCACCGTGGGTATTTCCGACCACGCTCAGGAAGCCCTGGGTGACGTGGTTTTCGTTGAGCTGCCAGAAGTCGGTGCCGAACTGGCTGCCGGCCAGGAAGCCGGTGTGGTGGAGTCGGTGAAGGCCGCTTCGGACATCTACGCGCCGATCGCCGGTACCGTACTGGCCGTCAACGACGTGCTGACCGACAGCCCTGAGCTGGTCAACAGCGACCCGTACGCCAGCTGGTTCTTCAAGCTGCAGCCGAGCAATGCCGCCGACATCGAGGCTCTGCTCGACGCTGCGGGTTATGCCGCTGCCTGCGCTGCTGAAGCCTGATTATCGGTTAATTCCACAAAGCCTCGTCCTTCGAGGCTTTGTGCATTTTGAGAGCACGAATATGTCCCAGTCCTTGTCCCAACTGCAGCAGTCCGCTGCGTTTTTGCGCCGTCACCTCGGCCCCGATGCGCCTGAGCAGCAGGCCATGCTTGCGGCCCTGGGCCTGAGCAGCCGTGCCGAGCTGATTGAGCAGACCGTGCCGCCGGCGATTCGCCTGAACCGCCCGCTGGACCTGCCGCCGGCGCTGGACGAGGAAGCCGCCCTGGCCAAACTGCGTGGCTATGCCGAGCAGAACCAGCTGTGGACCAGCCTGATCGGCATGGGCTACAACGGCACCGTGACCCCGGCCGTGATCGTCCGCAACGTGCTGATGAGCCCGGGCTGGTACACCGCCTACACCCCCTATCAGCCGGAAATTGCCCAAGGCCGCCTGGAAGCGCTGCTGAACTTCCAGCAACTGACCATCGACCTCACCGGTCTGGACCTGGCCAGTGCCTCCTTGCTCGACGAAGCCACCGCCGCTGCCGAAGCCATGGCCATGGCCAAGCGCGTCGCCAAGAGCAAGAGCAACCTGTTCTTTGTTGACCAGAACTGCCACCCGCAAACCATCTCCGTGGTGCAAACCCGCGCCGACGCCTTTGGCTTTGACGTGGTGATCGACAGCGTCGACAACCTCGCCAGCCACCAGGTGTTTGGCGCCTTGCTGCAGTACCCGGACAGCTTCGGCGAGATCCGCGACCTGCGCCCGCTGATCGAGCAACTGCACGCCCAGCAAGCCCTGGCGTGCGTGGCGGCCGACCTGCTCAGCCTGCTGCTGCTGACCCCGCCGGGTGAGTTGGGTGCCGACATCGTGCTCGGCAGCGCCCAGCGTTTCGGCGTACCGATGGGCTACGGCGGCCCGCACGCCGCCTTCTTCGCCTGCCGCGACGAGTACAAGCGCGCCATGCCGGGCCGCATCATCGGCGTGTCGAAAGACGCTCGTGGCAACACCGCCCTGCGCATGGCTCTGCAAACCCGCGAGCAACACATCCGCCGCGAGAAGGCCAACTCCAACATCTGCACCGCCCAGGCGCTGCTGGCCAATATCGCCAGCTTCTACGCGGTCTACCATGGCCCGGCGGGCCTGAAGAACATCGCCCAGCGTGTGCAGCGCCTGACCGCCTTGCTGGCGGCCGGCCTTGAGCAGAAAGGCTTGCAGCGTCGCAACGCGCACTTCTTCGACACCCTGACCGTCGACGTCGGTGATCAGCAGGCGGCGATCCTCGCCCGCGCCCATGTTCAGTGCATCAACCTGCGTGTGGTTGACGCTACGACTCTGGGCGTCAGCCTGGACGAAACCTGCAGCGCCGACACCGTAGCCAATCTGTTCGACCTGTTCCTCGGTGAAGACCACGGTCTGGATGTCGCCGCCCTGGACGCTACCGACGTTGCTTCGGGCATCCCGGCTGAGCTGGTGCGGACCTCGGCGTACCTGACCCACCCGGTGTTCAACACCCACCACAGCGAAACCGAAATGCTGCGTTATCTGAAGCAGCTGGAGATCAAGGACCTGGCCCTCAACCAGTCGATGATCCCGCTCGGCTCCTGCACCATGAAGCTCAACGCCACCAGCGAGATGATCCCGATCACCTGGCCGGAATTCGCCAACCTGCACCCCTTCGTGCCAGCTGAACAGGCCGAAGGCTACAAGCTGATGATCGACGAGCTGGATGCCTGGCTGCGCGCCGTTACCGGTTTCGACGCCATCTGCATGCAGCCCAACTCGGGTGCCCAGGGCGAGTACGCCGGCTTGCTGGCGATCCGCAAATACCACGAGAGCCGTGGCGATGCGCACCGCAATATCTGCCTGATCCCGGCCTCGGCCCACGGCACCAACCCTGCGTCGGCACAGATGGCCAGCATGCGGGTGCAGATCGTCGAGTGCGACACCCAGGGCAACGTCGACCTCGACGACCTGAAGAAGAAAGCCGCCGAAGCCGGCGACCAGTTGTCCTGCCTGATGGCCACCTACCCGTCGACCCACGGCGTGTACGAGGAAGGCATTCGTGAAATCTGCGAAGTCATCCACGCCCACGGCGGCCAGGTGTATATGGACGGCGCCAACCTCAACGCCCAGGTGGGCCTGACCCGCCCGGCCGACATCGGCGCCGACGTGTCGCACATGAACCTGCACAAGACCTTCTGCATCCCTCACGGCGGTGGCGGCCCAGGCATGGGCCCGATCGGCGTGCGTGCGCATCTGGCGCCGTTCGTCGCCGATCACCCGGTGGTCAAGATCGACGGCCCGAACCCCGGCAATGGCGCGGTCAGCGCCGCACCTTGGGGCAGCGCGAGCATTCTGCCGATCAGCTGGATGTACATCGCCATGATGGGCCCGCAGCTGGCTGACGCCACTGAAGTGGCGATCCTCAACGCCAACTACCTGAAAGAAAAACTCAGCGCCGCCTACCCGGTGCTGTTCAGCGGCCGTAATGGACGGGTGGCCCACGAGTGCATCATCGACCTGCGCCCGCTCAAGGCGCAGACCGGGATCAGCGAAGAGGACGTGGCCAAGCGCCTGATGGACTACGGCTTCCACGCCCCGACCATGTCGTTCCCGGTGCCGGGCACGCTGATGATCGAGCCGACCGAAAGCGAATCCAAGCATGAGCTGGATCGCTTTATCGAAGCCATGCTCAGCATTCGCGCCGAGATCGCCAAGGTCGAAGCCGGCGAGTGGCCAGCCGAGAGCAACCCGCTCAAGGGCGCACCGCATTCGCTGGCCGATGTCACTGGCGTGTGGGAGCGGCCGTACAGCATCGCCGAGGCGGTCACGCCGTCGCAGCACACCCGCGACCACAAGTACTGGCCAACGGTGAACCGCGTCGATAACGTGTATGGCGATCGTAACCTGCACTGCGCCTGTGTGCCGGTGGATGACTACCGTTAAGCGCTAGCCGTGATACGACAAGGCCGCCCACTGGGCGGCCTTGTCGTTTCTGCCCCTGCTGAGCGGTTACCGGTCGATGCCCGCGGCGGCGATCTTGCGGTCGATGCGCCGGTCGATGCCGTTCAGGGCGCCGAGTAAGGATTTTACCGCCAGGTAGCGCAGCGGCTTGGCTGGCATATAGGCCGGCTTGCGGAAGATCACCTCATGCCAGGGATTGTGCTTGCCCAGCATCAGGTCGGCCAGCAGGCCGCCCATGGCTGTGGCCTGGGCCACACCGTGGCCGTTGTAGCCGACGCTGTAGTAGTAGGCATGACTGTCGGCGGCCCGTCCGGCCACCGGCAGGAAGTTCAGGGTGAAGCCGCACCAGCCGGCCCAGGCGTGAGCAATCGGCAGCTGTGCCAGCGCCGGGAAGCGGGCGCGGAAGGCACGGATCACGCTGCGTTTGCGTGCATCGCTGTCGCCGCCGTGGCGATGGGGGGCGCAGTCATAGAAGTACTGCACGTCCTTGGAGCCGCCAATGATGGTGCGCTGCGCCGTCAGCCGGTAGGTCTCCATGCTTTCGTGGGCGGTGTAGATACCTTCGCGCCCGGCCCAGCCACCGATGGCGGTGAGTTGTTCAGCGGACAGCGGCGCGGTCTCGAACAGGCTGATGTACAGCGGGCAGATGCGCTCGCCCGGTTGGCCGATCTCCGTGGTGTAGGCATTGCTGGCCATCAGGCTGCGCTCGGCCGTCACGGTGCCGCCAGGGGTGACGATGCGCACCGGGGTGCCGGGTTCTACCAGCTCGACACAGGTTTGCTCGTACACCGGAATGCCGCGCGCCAGCACTTCGCGGCGCAGGCCGGAGACGAACTTGCCGGGGTGCAGGGTGCCGCCGACTTCCTCCATGGCGCCGCAGAGAAAGGCCTTGGGCAGGCCGCGCTCACGCATTTCGCCGGGCTCGATGAAGTGCGTCTTCGCCCCCAGCTTGAGCGCGGCATCGGTGGCTTGGCGCAGGCGCTGTTCCTGGGACGCGTGGAGCACCGCCATGATGTTGCCGCCGTCGTGGTAGTCGCAGTCGATGCCATAGCCCTGCATCAGCGCCTGGGCGTTTTCCACGCAGTGGTCGGCAAAGCGCACCAGCTGGGTCGCCCGTTCGGCACCGAACAGCAGCTTGGCCGTGGGCAGGTCCTTGCAGATGGTGGGCGTGAGATGGCCGGCATTGCGCCCGCTGGCGCCGTAGCCACAGAAATGCCGCTCCAGCACGGCCACCTGCACGCCGGCCTGATGCAGGGCGAGGGCGGTCGACAGGCCGGTATAGCCGCCGCCGACGATGGCCACCTCGACCTGCAGGTCAGCGCTTAATGGCGCCTGCAGATCGCTCGGCGGGCTGATGTAGGGGCTGATCTCCAGAAAGCGGGTGGCGTTGTCGTCTCGTTGCATGGGCTCTCTCCGGGTGAGTGGTTACCAGCGGTTGCGGACTTCTTCGGCAAAGCCCAGTAATGCGTCGATGTGCAGCACCTCGCCGTCATCGAGGATGACGCGGCCCTGGTAGTGGCCGAAGACCTGATGCTGCTCAGACACCATCAGCAGGGCGTTGAGGTGACTGTTGCGGTCGAGCAGGGGAATGAACGTCAGGTCGACGCGGCCGTCGTTGCTGCTGATGCGCCAGGGCTTTAGCCAGTCATGGCGGTCGAAGTGAAATTGCAGCTGATCCAGCTTGTGGATGTTGCCGCGGTACACCAGCACGTTCTCGCTGGCCGGGCTGCGGTCGCTGAAGCCGTAGCCGAAGTTCAGGCCGAAAGCCTCGCCCGCCACCAGGCCGGAGGCCGAGGCCCAGTACCAGGTGTTGGCGTAGGTCCACACGCCGCGGCCCCAGTCCAGCACGCCGCTGTCGCGCTGCGGGTCGAAGCTGTGCTGTTGGCCGTCGAGGCTGAACCCACCGCTGGCCGGCATGCAGTTGATCTTGCTGTTGTAGTAGAACGCCCGGCGGTTCTCGGCCCAGGAGGTGGCGATGTTCATCGACTCCAGCGTCGCCGGCTGTTGCAGCAGGATGTCGCCTGCCAGGCCGCGGCGGCCGTCGGCACAGGTCAGGCCGGGGGCGGCAAAACGCAGGTGACGGCAGCCGGGTTGCAGGTCGATGTCGATGCTCAGGGCGGCGCTCTGATGGCGGATGCGGCCCTGGTGGTTGTCCGCCGACAGGCCGAGCTTGCCCAGCGGCAGCAGCGTCAGGCTGTCGACCTGGGTGAAGCTGCGGTTGGCAAAGTCGAGAAAGCACAGGGCGAACAGGCCGGCATAACCGAGGTCGGCGACGGTCAGGGTGATGCCCAGTTGCTGGTCAGCGCAGAGGACCGCGTAGTAATCCCATTCCTTGATCCGCCAGCGCGGCGCCCGGATGGCCTGGCGCTGGTACTGCCAGTGGGGCTGGCGCGCCCAGCCGGGCTGGCTGAGGGTGCCGTCGCTATTGAGGAGAGGGGTGGGGGCGAGGATTTCCTGCTGCATGGCCTGTCTCTTATTCTTGTGGTCGGTCTATTGCCGGACACAAGAATGTGGGACATTCGTGCCAATGTCGAGTGGCGCAAGCGCCAAACCGGGCGGCGGATGGTTAATCCGGACAGCGGATCTGGCGCCTGCGCGGCTCAGTCGGCCTGTTGCACCTTGAGCAATACACCGTCCTGGCCGACCACCTTGATCGGCGTGCCGGCTGGCAGGTCGGGGCCGATCACCAGCCACAGGCTGTCGCCGGCCTTGATCTTGCCGCGCCCGCCGACAATGGCTTCGTGCAGCAGGAACTGCCGCCCCTGCAGCTCACTGCCGCGCTGGTTCAGCCCCGGTTGGTCCGAGGGCTTGGCCGCCGCGCGCTGGCGCCGCCACCAGAACACCGCAGTGAGGATCGACAGGCAGCCGAACAGCAACAGCTGCCAGGCCCAGGGCAACTCGGGGAACAGGTACAGCAAGGCGCCGACAATCGCCGCCGCCAGGCCGGTCCACAGCAGGTAGCCGCCAACGCCGAACACTTCGAGGATCAGCAGCACGCTGCCGAAGGCCAGCCAGTCCCAGAAGGACAGGTTTTGCAAATAGTCCCACATAGCGCTTAGGCCTTTTTGTCGCCGAAGGTGGCTTTGACGATTTCACCGATGCCGCCGATTGAGCCGATCATCTGGCTGGCTTCCAGCGGCATCAGGATCACCTTGCTGTTGTTGGCAGAGGCGAGCTTGCCGAGGGCGTCGATGTATTTCTGCGCGACGAAGTAGTTGACCGCCTGCACGTTACCGGCGGCAATCGCCTCCGAGACCATGCGCGTGGCCTCCGCTTCGGCCTGGGCCGCTCGTTCGCGGGCTTCGGCTTCGAGGAAGGCGGCCTGGCGCTGGCCTTCGGCTTCGAGAATCTGCCCCTGCTTCTTGCCTTCGGCAGTGAGGATCGCGGCGGCACGCAGGCCTTCGGCCTCGAGGATCTGTGCGCGCTTAATGCGTTCGGCTTTCATCTGCCCGGACATGGCGGCCATCAGGTCGGCGGGCGGGCTGATGTCCTTGATCTCGATACGGGTGATCTTGATCCCCCAGGGCGCGGTGGCTTCATCTACGGTCTTCAGCAGTTTTTCGTTGATCGCATCGCGCTGGCCGAGCATCGCATCCAGCTCCATGGAGCCGAGCACGGTGCGGATATTGGTCATCACCAGGTTGCGGATCGCGTGTTCGAGGTTGTTGACCTCGTAGGCGGCCTGGGCCGAGTTGATGATCTGGAAGAAGCAGATGGCGTCGATCTGCACCGTGGCGTTGTCGGCGGTGATCACTTCCTGCGGCGGAATATCCAGCACGCTTTCCATCACGTTGAGCTTGCGGCCGATACGGTCCATCACCGGCACGATGATGTTCAGGCCCGGTTTCAGGGTGTTGGTGTAGCGGCCGAAGCGCTCCACCGTCCATTCGTAGCCCTGCGGCACGACCTTGAAGCCCATAAACAGAATGGCCACTGCGAGGCCGACGAAGAGCAACATGACACTGCCGATTTCCATAAAAACTCCTTTTTTAGCGGGCCGGCGGGCGCGTTTGCCGCACGGGGATCAGTCAGCATGGGCCAGAACCGGCGCTCAGCGCAAACCCGCGAGGCTCAGGCGCTGAGCAGAGGTTGCAGGGCCGCGGCCAGCAGCGGCGCCATGGCGATGGCATTGCTCGGGTGGGCGATGCAGTCGGTGCTCCACACCTCGCCGACGCCGGCGGCCTTGATCACCGCCAGGGCATCGCCGGCAAACAGGGCGTGGGTTACGGCGACATCCACCGAGACGGCGCCAGCGGCCAGCAATTGGCTGGCGGCACCGGCCAGGGTGCGCCCGGAGCTGGCCACGTCATCCAGCAGCACCACCTGGCGGCCGCGGAAATCCAGCGCCGGCAGCTCGATGCTGACCTGCCGATCGCCGCTGCGCACCTTGCGGCACACGCCCTGGTCGAAGTTGAAGGCCGCGGCGGCGGCCTCGATCCACTGCGCCGACTCGGCATCCGGGCCGAGCAGCAGCGGCTGTTGGCGCTGTTCGGCGATCAATTGGGCGAGCATCGGCGCGCCGGACAGGGCAATGGCCGCCTCACCCAGCGGCACCGCCTGCTGCAGACGCTCGATGCGGTGCAGGTGCGGGTCGACGGTGACCAGCCCATCGAAGTGCTGGGCAATAAAGTTGCCGACGATGGTTTGGCTGACCACCTCGCCGGGGTTGAAGGCGATGTCCTGGCGCATATAGGCCAGGTAGGGCGCCACCAGCAGCAGGCGTTGCACGCCGAGGGCGCGGGCCTCGCCGGCCACCAGCAGCAGCTCGACCAGTTTGTCGTTGGGGCGGTCGAGGCTGCGGTACAGCAGCACCTGGCGCGGTATGGCCTGGCCGGCGCCGAACGGCAGGCGCAGGCGCAGCTCGTCATCGGGGAAACGGTGCCGCTCGATGGCCGCGGCGGGCAGGCCCAGGGCCTCGGCCAGGCGCAGGGCCGGGGCCTGTTCGTCGGTGAAATACAGCAGCAAGGAACCCATCAGCACTCCACAAACAACGGGGCCAGGCTGTCGGCGCTGCCGATGCTGAAACCATCGGCGCGCGCGCAGGCCTGGCGGGCAAATTCCAGATCGGCCGGGTAGGCCGCATACACGCGGTACAGCGGCGTGCCGGGTTGTACCGGCTCGCCCAGCTTGCGCAGCAGGTCGACGCCGGCGCCCTGCACTTTCGGCGCCCCGGCCAGGCCGGCGATACGCGCCAGTTGCAGGTTGTCGATGCCGGTCACCACGCCCGCACTGGCGGCGCTGATGTCGAAACTCAGCGGTGCCAGCGGTGGGTGGCGGTAGTCGAACGGTTTGCCGCCCTGGGCGCGAATAATCGCCTGCATCTTGGCCAGCGCGCGGCCGGAATCGAGGATATTGCGGGCGATGGCATAGCCGTCGCCACCGCGCACATCGGGGTCAAATTCGAGCATCCGCCCGGCCAGGCGCAAGGCCTTCTGGCGCAGGTCGATGGGCGCGTCCGGGTCGTTCTGCAGCACGCGCAGCACGTCGCGCGCCTCCAGCACCGGGCCGATGCCGCTGCCCACCGGCTGGCGGCCGTCGCTGATGATCACGTCGATGACCAGGCCCATGCGCGCGGCGACAAACTCGAACAGCTTGCGCAGCTTCTGCGCCTCGGGCATCGAGCGCACCTTGGCGGTGGGGCCGACCGGGATATCCAGGACCAGGTGGGTGGAGCCGGCGGCGATCTTCTTCGACAGGATCGAGGCGACCATCTGCCCCGGCGAGTCGATCGACAGTGGCCGTTCGACCGAGATCAGCACATCGTCGGCCGGCGACAGTTCGCTGGTGCCGCCCCAGGCCAGGCAGCCGCGGTGTTCGCGGACAATCTCTTGCAGGCGGGCGAAGGGCAGCTCGACGTTGGCCAGCACTTCCATGGTGTCGGCGGTGCCGGCCGGCGAGGTGATGGCGCGCGAGGAGGTCTTGGGGCAGAGCATGCCGTGGGCGGCGACGATCGGCACCACCAGCATCGAGGTGCGGTTGCCGGGGATACCGCCGATGCAGTGCTTGTCGACCACCGGCTGTTCGCGCCAGTCGAGGCGGCGGCCGACGTCGGCCATCGCGTCGCTGAGAAAATACACCTCCTCGCGGTCCAGTTCTCCCTGGTTGCAGGCGACCACGAAGGCGGTCAGCTCGATCTTCGAGTAACGGTGTTCGGCGATGTCACGGACGATGCGGCGGAAGTCTTCGCGGTTCAGCCGTTCGCCGGCGATCTTGCGATGCAGGGCCGGAATCGAGCCGGCTGGCTCGGCCTGGGAGATGCTTGCCGGATGGCCGTTGGCCACGCCGAGCTGGGCAAAGGCGTCTTCCGACAGGCCCAGCTCATCGACGCCGACGATGCAGTCGTCATCCACCACGTTAAGGCTGGCGAGGATCCGCCGGCCATTGGCGCGCACCTCGACCTTGGACAGCGCCTGGAAGCCCTCGGCGCGGTACACGGCGCAGTCGCGGTGCAGGTAGGCGACGTTTTCGCGGTAGGTGTCGATGGCCACCCGGCGCAATTGCAGGGAGGCGGCCACGGTCGGGGCAGCGGGCGAAGTGCTCATGATCGGGACGGGCTACCTGGACGAACGCTAATAGCTATTAGGGTGCGCGGCCGCCACGGGCCTGGTCAAGGCTGGCGCGGCGCCTCGACGCGGAGGCTTGATCGGGATCAGGTGCAGGCCGGTTGCGCCGGGTCGGCGGCCACTACCCGGTTGCGCCCACTCTGTTTGGCGGCGTAGAGGTGGCGATCGGCGTGGTTGATCAGGTGTTCGAGTTGCTCTTGCTCGGTCCGTTGGACCACGCCGCAACTGCAGCTCAGGCTGACCGGTTGCTCACCTGCGCGCAGGGCGATGGCCTGGATGCCCTGGCGCAGGCGTTCGGCCAGGGCATGGGCTTCGCCAAGGGCGGTTTCCGGCAGCAGCAGGAGAAACTCTTCACCGCCCCAGCGTGCGCTCAGGTCGCCGGCGCGGCAGCTGCCTGCCAGCAAGCTGGCCACCGCCTGCAAGGCCTGGTCGCCGAAGTCGTGGCCATACTGGTCGTTGAGGCCCTTGAAGTGATCGAGATCGAGCATGATCAGGGACAACGGCCGCTGATTGCGCAGGCTGGTGCTCCACAGCGGCGCGGCTTGCTGATTGAAGCCTCGGCGGTTGAGCAGCGCGGTCAGCGGATCACACTCGGCCAGACGCTCGGCCAGCAGTTTTTCCGCCTGCTGCTGGCGTACCTTGAGGCTCAGCGCCAGCGCCAACAGGGTGGCCTGGAGGATGATGCCGATCTTCACCGCGCCGTAATTCCAGCCGGTAAAGGGCAGGGCGCCCCATACGGTCAGGGTGGTAATCACTGCGCCGAGCATGCCGCACAGGGTGGCAATTCGGTAATAACGCCCCGCCACCTGGCGCTGCCCGAGGGTGGTCAAGCCCAGCAGCGCCATGCTGACGGTGAAGATCAGGCTGAAGATAAAGGCAATCAGGGCTTCGGCCACCGGCTGGTGCAGCAGCAGGCTGATGACCAGGGTAATCACACTCAGGGCGGCTGTGGCTTTGAGCAGGCGCAGGGCCTTGGGCGCGTGTTCGGCCAGCGCCAGGAAGCTGCTGGCGAACAGCAGCCCCGCCGCGCCGAACAGCAGCATGCCAATCAGGATGATGTGGCTTTGCAGCCCCGTGTTGTCCATCCAGACCCAGGCAAAGCCATGCCCGGAATAGGCGAAGTTGAGCAGGGCAAACAGGCTCAGGTAGATCGAGTAGTACAGGTAGCTGCGCTCGCGCAGGCCGATGAACAGCATGCTGTTGTAGACGATCAGCGAGAGCAGGAAGCCGTAGATCAGGCCGTAGACGAACTTGTACTCGCGATCACGGGCGAGAAAGGTCGACTCGGCCATGACTTCGAACGGCAGCACCAGCGGGTCCGGGCTCTGCGCGCGCAAGTAGAGTTGGCTGTGGCCGCTGGGAATCAGTACCGGCACTACATAGCCAATTCCGGGAATCAGGCCGGCGGCGCCGGGCAGGGCATCGCCCAATTGCCATTGCCCCAGGCGCTGGCCGGATTGCACCAGGGACAGTTGCAGGTGGTCGACCCAGGTCGTGCCCGTGACCACCTGGACCGGGATGGGCGCGGCGCTGGGGTTGAACAGCTGCAGCTGCAGCCAGGTCGGGCGGCTGCCGATGCCAAAGTTGAGAATCGGCTGGTGGCCGGGCTGGCCGAGTCCTTGCTGAAAACGACTGATGGCCTGCTCGACCGTGAGCGGGCCGTCCGCTTCTTGCAGCACCTGGCTGTATCGGCCGGCAGGGCCGAGGGGCAGGGCGTCGACCTGCAAGGCCTGGGCCCGGACACCCTGCGCCAGGCCCAGTTGCAGGCACAGCAGAAGCAGGTACAGGCAGGAGGCGAGGTGTCGCGGCATGGTCATCGGCTCAGCGGTTGCGGGTGGCAGCAGCTCCAGTCTAGTCGTTGCTGCTGGCCAACGGCCATGCCTGGTGGGTCAGGGCCGGGAACAGGTTATTTCTGCTCGCTCTGCGGCGTGACGCGCAGCACTTCTTCAATGGTGGTCAGGCCGGCGGCGACCTTCTGCGCGCCGGACAGGCGCAGGCTGCGCATGCCTTCCTTGAAGGCCTGGCGGCGCAAGGCCACGAGGTCGGTGCCTTCGGTGATCAGGGTCTTGATGTTGTCGTTCAGCTGCATGATTTCATACACCCCGGCGCGCCCACGGTAACCGGTGTCGCGACACTCCAGGCAGCCCACGGCTTTTTGCGCGCCGGTCGGCACCGGTGAACTCCAGGGCCGGGTCAGGCTTTGCCAGTCGTCCTCGGAAATCTCGTGGGGCACTTTGCAATGCGGGCACAGGGTACGCACCAGGCGCTGGGCCATCACGCCGAGCAGGGTGGCCTTGAGCAGGTAGTGCGGCACGCCAAGTTCCAGCAGGCGGGTGATGGCGCTGGGCGCATCGTTGGTGTGCAGGGTGGAGAGCACCAGGTGGCCGGTGAGCGCCGCCTGGATGGCCATTTCGGCGGTTTCCAGGTCGCGGATTTCGCCGACCATGATGATGTCCGGGTCCTGACGCATCAGGGCGCGCACGCCGCTGGCAAAGGTCAGGTCGATGTTGTTTTGCACCTGCATCTGGTTGAAGGCCGGCTCGACCATCTCGATCGGGTCTTCGATGGTGCACAGGTTGACTTCGCTGGTGGCCAGCTTTTTCAGGGTGGTGTACAGCGTGGTGGTTTTGCCCGAGCCGGTGGGGCCGGTGACCAGGATGATGCCGTTGGGCTGGGTGGTCATAAACTCCCAGCGGCGCAGGTCATCCGGGGAGAAACCCAGTTGATCGAAGCTTTTCAGCAGCACTTCCGGGTCGAAGATCCGCATCACCATCTTCTCGCCGAAGGCGGTGGGCAGGGTCGACAGGCGCAGCTCCACCTCGCCGCCGTCCGGGGTCTTGGTCTTTACCCGGCCGTCCTGGGGTTTGCGCTTTTCCGCGATGTTCATCCGCCCCAGGGATTTCAGGCGGCTGACGATGGCCATGGTCACTTGCGGAGGGAATTGGTAGACGGTGTGCAGCACGCCGTCGATGCGAAAACGCACGCTGCCCTGCTCGCGCCGCGGCTCAATATGGATGTCGCTGGCGCGTTGCTGGAAGGCGTACTGGAACAGCCAGTCGACGATGTTGACGATGTGCGAGTCGTTGGCGTCCGGCTCCTGGTCGCTGGCGCCGAGCTTGAGCAGTTGCTCGAAGTTGCCGAAATTACTGAGCTTCTGGTCGATGCTGTTGGCGCCGCTGACCGACTTGGCCAGGCGGAAGAACTCCACGGTGAAGCGCTGAATGTCCCCTGGGTTGGCCACTACGCGCTTGATCGGGCGCTTGAGCACGTGCATCAAGTCGCTTTCCCACTTGTGCACAAACGGCTGGGCGCTGGCGATGGTCACGGCGTCTTTATCCACCGCCACAGCGAGGATCTTGTGCCGTTGGGCGAAAGCGTAGGACATCAGTGGGGTGACGGCGGCGACGTCGATTTTCAGCGGGTCGATGCGTAGGTACGGCTGGTTGGCCAGGGCGGCGAGCCAGACGGTAAGGTGTTCCAGTTCGAGCTTCTTGCCCGGATGGCGCAGGTCGTCCAGTTGCTGGCTGGCGATAAACTCCAGCGGGTGCTGCTGGTTGTTGACCGCGCTGCGGCGGATGGTCAGGCACTGTTCGGCCGTGGCCTGGGTCAGATAGCCCTGGCTGACCAGCTCACGCAGCAGGTCGTTGAGATCCAGCAGGCGATCCGGAGCAGACGAGGCGTGCGCAGGCATAAAGCATCCTTGGGGTGTGACGACAGGCGGTCAATTTAGCGCGTTTGCCCGCGCCGTGGTGGGTTTTAACCGGCCACGGCGCGGGCACATCGGCAGTGCCTGTGAGCTTACTTGACCAGCACTTTCCAGGCTTTGAGGCTTTGCACAGTTTGCGCCTGGCTCATGCGCTCATCCAGCAGCTCCGGGCTGATCGGGCGCTGGGCCAGCTCGCTGAGCTTGCACAGTTCACCGTACAGGCGGTCGACTTCCGGCACGTCCAACACATTGCGGGCCAGGTGCAGCCAGGTCAGCAGGCGTTCGAGGCGCGGCAGCTGCTCGGCCAGGTCTTCTGGTTGCTGCTGGTAGCGCTTCAGTTGCAGGTCGTTGCCTTCGTCTTTCAGCAGGGTCGGCAGCCAGTTGCCCAGTGCTGCGGCGCCCTGGCGGTTGCCACGATTGTTACGCTCGGCGGTCCAGGCGCGGGCCAGCAGCCAGCGCGACAGGTTGAGCGAGAACAGGCCCCAGCGGGTGCCCTGCAGCTCTGCGGCGAACTGCGCCGGGGCGGCCTGACGGGTGCTGTCGTCGAGCACGCCGACCTGCACCCGTGGGCGCCACTCGTTGAGCAAAGCGTCGAGCAGGCTGCGCAGCTCGCTGCTACTGCTGCGCGGGGCGGCCTGGCCGAGGCTGCCGAGCAAGGCGCGCAGTTCGCTGAGTTGCGCGACCCAGTCGACCAGCAGGCGCCAGTGGCCATTGAAGCGGTATTGCTCGGCCAGGCGCTGGCTGCTGCCCAGCAGATGCCAGGCCAGCGCTGCGAAGGCGTCGTCCAGTGGTTGCTCAGCGTCGATGGTCGGCGCCGGCAGGCTGAGGCTGTAGCTGTTGGCATCGAACAGGCGATAACCGCGCTCGGCCTTGCTGATATCGCAGGGCATCAGCGCCAGGTCGGCGGCCAGTTCGGCGGCCAGCTCCAGCAGGGCGGAGGGTTCGCCTTCGCGCAGCTCCAGCTCCAGCTCGCAGATTTCTTCTTCGAGCTTGCCGGCGACCACTTTGCCGAGGTCGAGGGCGGCCTCGATGACTACCTTGGCCTTGCCGCGGCCCCAGGCGATTTCGGCTTTCTCACGGACGAAGTCGGTGCTGAAGATGGCTTGCAGCTGCTTCTTGTCCAGTTCGGCCAGGCTCGCCGGCCAGCACTCGGCGGTCAGCTTCTTGGCGTCCAGCTTGGCTTTGCTCAGCGGCCAGTCGTATTCATTGCGCTCGGACAGGCCAGCCACGCTGTGCCCTCGGGTCTTCAGGGTCTGGATGATGTCGTCGCCGTCGCGGCGGATGCGCAGGGCCACCTTGGCCTGGGCCAGGTCACGTGCCGGGGTGTCGAAGTACTGGTTGAGCAGTTCGTGGCGGGTCCAGCCACTCTTGTTGCGCTTCTTCAGCAACGGGTGCTCGCGCAGGGCAGCGAGGGTCTCGCGACTGACTCGCAGCTTGATTTCGGTTTCTTTCTGCATGATCGAGTCTCGCGAAAAATGGGGTGGCTTAAGCGCACAAAGCCGCCCATGTGGCGGCTTTGTGCAGTAACGCTGCAGGCGAGCTTAGACGAACAGTTTCACGCCCAGCCAGAACAGGCCGGCGGACAGTGCAATGGTGGCCGGCAGGGTCAACACCCAGGCCATCAGGATGGTGCGCACGGTGCCCAGTTGCAAGCCGCTCTTGTTCGCCACCATGGTACCGGCGACGCCCGAGGACAAGACGTGGGTGGTGGACACCGGCAGGCTGTAGATGTTGGCCATGCCGATGGCAATGGCGGCGGTGATCTGCGCGCTCATGCCCTGGGCGTAGGTCATGCCCTGCTTGCCGATCTTCTCGCCGACGGTCAGGACCACGCGCTTCCAGCCGATCATGGTGCCCAGGCCGAGGGCCAGGGCGACCGCGAGGATGACCCAGAACGGGGCATATTCGGTGGTGGCGGTGAGGTCTTTACGCAGCTTGTCGAGGTCGGCGACTTCACGCTTGGGCAGCTCTTTGAGCTTGCTGACTTTCTTCGCGGTGTCGTCCAGGCACAGCAGGTAACGGCGCACCTGGGTGCGATCCTGTTGCGCCATGCTGTTGTAGTCGGTCACCCCGTCGAGGCTCTTGAGCAACGCAGCGATGGTCGGTTCGGTGAGTTTGACGTCGCAGCGGAACTGCTTTGGCAGTTCGGTGGTGCCGTTCTTGCCGAGGGCCAGGTACTCATTCAGCGAGTCGTTGTTGCGGGTGTAGAACTCGCTCAGGTGCTGGGCCGCGTCGCGGGTACGCTCGATCTGGTAAGTGGTGCTGTTGAGGTCGAGGACGAACTTGGCCGGCACGATGCCGATCAGTACCAGCATGATCAGGCCGATACCCTTCTGGCCGTCGTTGGAGCCGTGCACGAAGCTCACGCCCATGGCCGACAGGACCAGCACCAGGCGGTTCCAGAACGGTGGGTGCTTCTTGCCGTCGATGCTCAGGCGCTGGTCGGGGTTGGTGTGCATCTTCGATTCGCGGCGCAGCCACTTGAGGCCGAGCAGGATCAGGGCGGCGACGATAAAGCCGGCGGCCGGCGAGAGCAGCAGCGACAGGGCGATATCAATGGCTTTCTGCCAGTTTACCCCGGTGCTCAGGGGGATGTCGGCGATCAGGGCGTTGGCCAGGCCGACGCCGAGGATCGAGCCGATCAGGGTGTGCGAGCTGGAGGCCGGAATGCCGAAATACCAGGTGCCGAGGTTCCAGGCAATGGCGGCGCTGAGCATGGAGAACACCATCACCAGGCCATAGGCGGTGTTGGTACTGATCAGCAGCTCGACCGGCAGCAGGTGGACGATGGCATAGGCGACGCCGACGCCACCGAGCAAGACGCCGAGGAAGTTGAAGCAACCGGACAAAATCACCGCCAGGTGGGGTGGCATTGCCTTGGTGTAGATCACCGTGGCCACCGCGTTGGCAGTGTCATGGAAACCATTAATGAATTCGAAGGTCAGGACAAAGGCCAGAGCCAGTAACAAGCTCACAGCGACCCAGGCATCAAGCCCACTGAAGATATCGAACATGACGGTTTTGTGACCGATGGAAGTTAGGGGGCGCGAATTATGCCAGAACGTCACTGGCTTTGCTGGCGCGATCCGCCGAACGTAGGGTCAGACCATGGACGGCGGGCGTTTGCGCCCGTGCGCGGGGCGTTTCTTTTGCCTGGCCAAGGCGGCATGATGGTCCTTGGTTACCGGAGATCGCCCATGCCCCTGCCTTCCCTTAAAGAGCAGTTTGCCGCCTTGATTGCCGCGCCCTCGGTGAGTTGCACCCAGCCGGCCTGGGATCAGTCCAACCTGGCGGTTATCGAGTTGCTGGCCAGTTGGCTGGGTGACCTCGGCTTTGCCTGCGAGGTGCAGACCATCGCCCCGGGCAAGGCCAATCTGCTCGCCACCTATGGCAGCGGCCCCGGCGGCCTGGTGCTGGCCGGTCACAGTGACACTGTGCCGTTCGACGCCGCCTTGTGGCAGAGCGATCCGCTGGCGCTCACTGAGGCCGGCGACCGCTGGGTGGGTCTGGGCGTGTGCGACATGAAGGGCTTCTTCCCGCTGGTGATCGAAGCCGTGCGCACCTTGCTCGATCAGCCGTTCAAACAGCCCTTGCTGATTCTCGCTACCTGCGACGAGGAAAGTTCGATGTCCGGCGCCCGCGCCCTGGCCGAGGCCGGTCGGCCCCTGGGGCGAGCGGCGGTGATCGGCGAGCCGACGGGCTTGAAGCCGATCCGCCTGCATAAAGGCGTGATGATGGAACGTATCGATATCCTCGGCCAGAGTGGCCACTCCTCCGACCCGAGCCTGGGCCGCAACGCCCTGGACGCCATGCACGCGGCCATCGGCGAGCTGCTGGTGCTGCGCCAGCAATGGCAGCAGGAATACCGCAATCCGTTGTTCAACGTGCCCCAGCCGACCCTCAACCTCGGCTGCATCCACGGCGGTGATAATCCCAATCGCATCTGCGGTCAGTGCTCCCTAGAGTTCGACCTACGGCCGCTGCCGGGCATGGACCCTGAGGTGCTGCGGGCGGCAATTCGGCAGAAGCTGAAACCGCTCGCCGAGCAGCGCCAGATGCGCATCGACTACGGACCGATCTTCCCCGGCGTGCCGCCTTTTGAACAGGCCGCCGACAGCGAATTGGTGCGCTTGGCCGAGCGTCTTACCGGCCAAGCCGCCGATGCGGTAGCCTTTGGCACCGAAGCGCCGTATCTTCAGCAGCTCGGTTGCGAAACCCTGATTCTTGGGCCTGGCGACATCGCCTGCGCGCACCAGCCCAACGAGTACCTGGAGCTTGCGCGGATCGAACCGACGGTGCAGATTCTGCGCCAGCTGATCGACCATTACTGCCTGCGGCCGGCCCCTTGAGCCGGCGCATGAACCCTCTAGAGCCGAGGAGCCTGAGCGTGTTGCAGCCCCAACTTCGACGATAAAGCCGCCGTCCCTTGGAGTGCCCCGTACTGGGGTTGCCGCTTTCATTTGCGAATTTAAGGCTTATTGCTTATGCACGACTACGTTAACTGGCTCCGTCACGCATCCCCGTATATCAACGCCCACCGCGACTGCACCTTTGTGGTGATGTTGCCCGGTGAAGGCGTGGCCGATGCCAACTTCGGCAATATCGTCCACGACCTGGTGCTGCTGCACAGCCTCGGCGTGCGCCTGGTGCTGGTGCACGGCTCGCGCCCACAGATCGAAACCCGCCTGGCGGCCCGCGGCCTGACCCCGCACTTTCACCGCAACCTGCGGATTACCGACAGCTCGACCCTGGAATGCGTGATCGACGCCGTCGGCCAGATGCGCATCGCCATCGAGGCGCGCCTGTCCATGGACATGGCTGCCTCGCCGATGCAGGGCGCGCGCTTGCGGGTGTCCGGCGGCAACTTCGTCACCGCGCGGCCAATCGGCGTGCTCGAGGGGGTCGACTATCACCACACCGGCGAAGTGCGTCGGGTCGACCGCAAGGGCATTGGTCGCTTGCTGGACGAGCGCAGCATCGTGCTGTTGTCGCCGTTGGGCTATTCGCCCACCGGGGAGATTTTCAACCTCGCCTGCGAAGACGTGGCCATGCGCGCGGCCATCGACCTGCAGGCGGACAAGTTGCTGCTGTTCAGCAGCGAGCGTGGCCTGCTGGACGAAAACGGCGGGCTGATTCGCGAATTGCGCCCGCAACAGGTGCCGGCTCATCTGGCGCGGCTGGGCAGCGATTACCAGGCCGAGCTGCTGGATGCCGCCGCCCAAGCTTGTCGGGCCGGCGTGGCGCGCAGTCATATCGTCAGCTACAGCGCCGATGGCGCCTTGCTCACCGAACTGTTCACCCGCGACGGTGGCGGCACCCTGGTCAGTCAGGAGCAGTTCGAGTCGCTGCGTGAGGCGACCATCGAGGACGTCGGCGGGCTGATGGACCTGATCAGCCCGCTGGAAGAACAAGGCATTCTGGTGCGCCGTTCGCGCGAGGTGCTGGAGCGAGAGATCGAGCAGTTCAGCATTGTCGAGCGCGATGGCTTGATCATCGCCTGCGCGGCGCTGTACCCGATTGCCGACTCGCAGGCGGGTGAGCTGGCGTGCCTGGCGGTCAATCCGGAATACCGCCACGGCCGTCGTGGCGACGAATTGCTTGAACGCATCGAGGAACGCGCCCGCGCCCTCGGCCTGCAGACCCTGTTCGTGCTGACCACCCGCACCGCCCACTGGTTTCGTGAGCGCGGCTTCCAGCCCAGCGGGGTCGAGCGTCTGCCGACGGCGCGGGCCTCGCTGTACAACTATCAGCGTAATTCGCAGATATTCGAGAAGGCCTTGTAAGGCGCCTTGCGTGCCGGGCAGCGCCCGGCACGCCGCTCGTCACATTTGCAGAATGCTGGCCTGGTAGGCCGCGACGAAGGCGTCGAAGTCGCCCTGGGGTTCGGCTTCCATGGCCTGCTGCTGTTGCAGCGACTCGCTCACCGAGGCGGCAAAGGCCGCTTGTTCGGCAGCACTCAGCGGCTGGCTGCGCAGGGTTTCGGCATGGGCGCGGCTGTGGCGTAACGCGAACTGGGCGAAGCTCTCGCCCTTCTCCTGCAGCTGCGCGAGAACTTGCGCCGACGGTGTCAGGCTTGGGTCGGCGACCTTGGCCCGCTGCAGCGCCAGACTGGCGGCATGGGCGTCATCGCCGTGGCTCTGGTCCAGCAGGGCGGCCAGTGGCGCGATGCTGTCCAGCAGTTGCGCGGCCAGGCTGCTCAGTTCAACGCTTTGCCCTTCGTGCTGCAGTTGCAGGCCGGGGCGCCGGCCTTCCTTGACCACGGTGAGGAAGTTGGCACTGGCCGCCCGGCATTCGCCGCTGACCAGGCTCGGGCTGTCCTCAAGGGCGCAGAACAGCAGGAAGGCGTCGAGGAAGCGTGCCTCGGCCAGGTCGATGCCCAGCGGCAGGAATGGGTTGATGTCCAGGCAGCGCACTTCGATGTACTGCACGCCGCGAGCCATCAGCGCCTGGATCGGCCGTTCGCCGCTGTCGGTGACGCGCTTGGGGCGGATGGTCGAGTAGTACTCGTTCTCGATCTGCAGGATGTTGCTGTTCAGCTGCAGCCACTCACCGTCTTTCTGCGTGCCGATCGCGGCGTAGGCCGGGTAGGGCGTGGCCACGGCCTGGCGCAGGCTGTCGGTGTAGCTCTTGAGGTTGTCGTAGCAGGGCGTCAGGCCACTCTGGGCGCTGCTCTGGTAGCCCAGGTCGCTCATCCGCAGGCTGGTGGCATAGGGCAGGTACAGGGTGTCGGCATCCAGTTGCTGCAACTGGTGCGGCCTGCCGCGCAGGAAGCCGGCGTCCAGGGCCGGCGAGGCGCCGAACAGGTACATCAGCAGCCAGCTGTAACGACGGAAATTGCGGATCAGGGCGATATAGCGCGCCGACTGATAATCGCGGTCGCCGAGGGTTTCGCCTTCGTCAGCATGCAGCAAGGGCCACAGGGCGTCCGGCAAGGAGAAGTTGTAGTGAATACCGGCAATGCACTGCATGGTCTTGCCGTAGCGCAGGGCCAGGCCTTGGCGGTACACGTACTTCAGGCGGCCGATATTGGAGTTGCCGTAGCGGGCGATCGGAATCACCTCTTCCTCGGGCAACGGGCAGGGCATCGACGGGCTCCACAGGTACTCGTCGCCGAGCTGGCTGTAGGCGAAGCGATGGATGCGCTGCAGTTCATCCAGGGTCTGCGCCGGGTCGGGGCGCGCCGCGGTGATGAATTCCAGCAGCGACTCGGAATAGTCGGTGGTGATCTGCGGGTGGGTCAGGGCCGAGCCCAGCGCCTGCGGGTGCTGGGTCAGGGCTAGCTGGCCATTGCCGTCAACGCGCAGGCATTCGCGTTCGATGCCGTGCAGGCACTGGCTGAGCAGAGGCAGGTTGGCGCGCTCGCCGAGCAGGGCCAGGCGACGGGACAAAAGAGGGCTCAAAGTCGAATTCCTTTACGCGGCTGACCCGCCAATATGGGGATGCTTGCGGCGCTCTACAAGGGGGGCGCGTGGTGGCCGGGGTGAACGGTAGTTTAGTCGTAGGATGGGTTGAGGCGCGCAGCGGCGATACCCATCGGGGTGATGATGGGTATCGCTCCGCTCAACCCATCCTACGTCTTGTCGGTTTATTTGCAGATAAAGGTCGCTTGCGCAGTAGCCACCAGCTTGTCACCCTGCAGGGCGCGGGCCTCCAGCACGTGCACCTTGCGCCCGGCATTCAGCACCTTGGCATGGCAGATCACCTCGCCGTCGCTGACGGCGCGGATGTAGTTGATCTTGCATTCCAGGGTCATGCTGCCGGCTTCGCCGCCGAACAGGCTGTGGCTGGCCTGGCCGAGGGCGGTGTCGATCAGCGAAAACAACGCGCCGCCGTGCATCCGCCCGTGCAGGTTGAGCAGCTGTGGTTGCATGCTCATGCGCACCTGGGCTTCGCCGTTCTCGGCCTTGTCGATGCTCATGCCCAACAAATCGCTGAAGGCGCTGTTCTTGCCGACAGAAGCTTGCTCGCTCATGGCTACTTCCTCATGTTCTTGGCGTTGGCGAACAGCGCGGCCATGCCTGCGTTGGCCGGGGCGGGTTTGTCCTGGCTGGAGTGGCGTTCGGTGCGCGGAGTGTTGCCGCCCGGCTTACTGCCACGTGCGCCGCCGCGCGGGCCTTCGACTTTTTCGCCGGGCGTGTCGCCCATGCGCATGCTCAGGGCTACGCGGTTGCGCGGGATGTCCACTTCCATGACCTTGACCCGCACGATGTCACCGGCTTTGACCACTTCGTACGGGTCTTTGACGAACTTCTCCGACAGCGCCGAAATGTGTACCAGGCCGTCCTGGTGCACGCCGATATCGACGAAGGCGCCGAAGTTGGTCACGTTGGTGACCACGCCTTCCAACTGCATGCCTAGTTTGAGGTCCTTGAGGCTTTCTACACCTTCTTGGAACTCAGCGGTCTTGAACTCCGGGCGCGGGTCGCGGCCGGGTTTTTCCAGCTCAACCAGGATGTCGCTGACCGTGGTCAGGCCGAACTGCTCGTCGGTGAACTGCTTGGGGTCGAGACGTTTGAGGGTGCTGGCGTCGCCGATCAGCGAGCGGATGTCGCGGCCGGTGTTGGCGGCGATGCGCTCCACCAGCGGGTAGGTTTCCGGGTGCACGGCGGAGGCGTCCAACGGGTTGTCGCCGTTCATCACGCGGAGGAAGCCGGCGGCCTGTTCGAAGGTCTTGTCGCCCAGGCGCGGGACTTTCTTCAGTGCTGCGCGGGTCTTGAATGCACCGTGGGCGTCGCGGTGGGCGACGATGTTCTGCGCCAGCGTCGTATTCAGGCCGGAGATGCGCGCCAGCAGGGCCACCGAGGCGGTGTTCACATCGACGCCGACGGCGTTCACGCAGTCTTCCACCACCGCGTCCAGGCCGCGGGCCAGTTTCAGCTGCGACACGTCATGTTGGTACTGGCCGACGCCGATGGATTTCGGGTCGATCTTCACCAGTTCGGCCAGCGGGTCCTGCAGGCGGCGGGCGATGGACACCGCGCCACGCAGGGATACGTCGAGGTCGGGGAATTCCTTGGCGGCCAGCTCGGAGGCCGAGTACACCGAGGCGCCGGCCTCAGACACCATGACCTTGGTCAGCTTGAGGCTCGGCAGCTGTTTGATCAGGTCGGCGGCCAGTTTGTCGGTCTCGCGGCTGGCGGTGCCGTTGCCGATCGAGATCAGGTCGACCTTGTGCTTGGCGCACAGCTTGGCCAGGGTCATCAGGGTGCCGTCCCAGTCGTTGCGCGGCGCGTGCGGGTAGACGGTGGCGGTGTCCAGCACTTTGCCGGTGGCATCCACTACCGCCACCTTGCAGCCGGTGCGCAGGCCCGGATCGAGGGCCAGGGTCGCCCGCGGACCGGCCGGCGCGGCCAGCAGCAAGTCGTGCAGGTTGCGGGCGAACACCATGATCGCTTCGTCTTCGGCGCCTTCGCGCAGCTCGCCGAACAGGTCGGTTTCCAGGTGGGTGTAGAGCTTGACCTTCCAGGTCCAACGCACCACTTCGCCCAGCCATTTGTCTGCTGGGCGGCCCTGGTTGCTGATGCCAAAGCGCTCACCGATCATGCCCTCGCAAGGGTGCATGCTGCCTGGCAGTTCATCGCCGACTTTCAGCGATGCGCTGAGGAAGCCCTCGTTGCGGCCACGGAAGATCGCCAGGGCACGGTGCGACGGCACGCCCTTGAAGCGCTCGTCATGTTCGAAGTAGTCGCGAAACTTCGCCCCTTCTTCTTCCTTGCCGGCCACCAGGCGCGCGCTCAGAGTGGCTTCCTGCTTGAGGAAGTTGCGCAGGCTGGCGAGCAGGGTGGCGTCTTCGGCGAAGCGCTCCATGAGGATGTACTTGGCGCCTTCGAGCACGGCCTTGATGTCGGCGAAGCCTTTTTCGGCGTCGATAAACCGCGCCGCTTCGCCTTCCGGGCTCAGGCTCGGGTCGTTGAATAGGGCGTCGGCCAGCTCGCCGAGGCCGGCTTCCAGGGCGATCTGGCCCTTGGTGCGGCGCTTTTGCTTGTAGGGCAGGTACAGGTCTTCGAGGCGGGTCTTGGTGTCGGCCAGGTTGATTTCGCGGGTCAGCTCGGGGGTCAGCTTGCCCTGCTCGTCGATGCTAGCGAGGATGCTGGCGCGGCGGTCGTCCAGCTCGCGCAGGTAGCGCAGGCGTTCTTCCAGGTTGCGTAGCTGAGTGTCGTCGAGGCTGCCGGTGACCTCTTTGCGGTAGCGGGCGATAAAGGGCACGGTGGAGCCTTCATCCAGCAGCGCTACGGCGGCAGCCACCTGTTGCGGGCGCACGCCCAGTTCTTCGGCGATGCGGTTGTTGATGCTGAGCATAGAGACACCTGACGCAAAGTGAACACCGGCAGGCCGGCAGGCCCGTCGCAAAATGGCCGGCATTATACCCAGCGCGGCAGGCTGCGGGGCGCCCTGCACCGGGCAGGACAAATCTGCTAACAATGGCTGCCGTACAGGCGGACGGTGGCTGCGCCATAATCGCCCCATCATGAAAGGAGTCGTTATGCCCCCTGAATCGAAAGTTGCCGTCGTCGAAGGCGAAAAAATCCTCATCGTCGATGACGATCCCGGTCTGCGTCGTTTGCTTGAGCGCTTCCTCAGCGAGCAGGGCTACCGCGTGCGCGCGGTGGAGAACACCGAACAGATGGATCGCATGCTCAGCCGTGAGCTGTTTCACCTGCTGGTGCTCGACCTGATGCTGCCGGGCGAGGATGGCATGGCCGCGTGCAAGCGCCTGCGCGATGGCAACAACCAGATGCCGATCATCATGCTCACCGCCAAGGGCGACGAAGGTAGCCGTATCCAGGGCCTGGAGCAGGGCGCCGACGACTACCTCGGCAAGCCGTTCAACCCGCGTGAATTGCTGGCGCGGATCAAGGCCGTGCTGCGTCGCCAGGCGCCGGTGGTGCCGGGTGCGCCGACCAGTGCCGACGAAACCGTCAGCTTCGGCGACTACGTGCTGTTTCTCGCCACCCGCGAGCTGAAGAAGGGCGACGAAGTACACATGCTCACCACCGGCGAGTTCGCCGTGCTCAAGGCGCTGGTGCAACACGCCCGCGAGCCGCTGACCCGCGACAAGCTGATGAACCTGGCCCGCGGCCGCGAGTGGGACGCCCTGGAGCGTTCCATCGACGTGCAAATCTCCCGTCTGCGCCGGCTGATCGAGCCGGACCCGTCCAAGCCGCGCTATATCCAGACGGTCTGGGGCGTGGGCTATGTGTTTGTGCCGGATGGCAATAAGTAGGCACTGACGCGACGCAACAGTCCTGTTTCCTCCGCTCTTTGTGGTTAGGCATTAATGAAAACCCCGCTGTGGTTCCCGCAAAGCTTCTTCGCCCGCACCTTGTTGTTGGTGCTGGGCGTGGTGCTGTTCTCCAAGGCGCTGACCCTGGTTTATCTGATGATGAACGAGGATGTGTTGGTGGACCGCCAGTACAGCCACGGCACCGCCTTGACCCTGCGTGCCTACTGGGCGGCGGATGACAAGTCGCGGGTGGCCATCGCCAAGGCGTCTGGGCTGCGCATCGCCCCAGCTGAGAGCGTGCCGGCTGGGGAACACCACTGGCCCTACAGCGAGGTGTTCGAGCGGCAGATGCAGGACGAGCTGGGCAGCGACACCGAAGTGCGCGTGCGCGTGCAGAGCCCGCCGGCCCTGTGGGTGCGGGCGCCGAGCCTGGGCCCGGAGTGGTTGATCGTGCCGCTGTATCCGCACCCGCTGCGTGGCCAGCGGATCTGGAGCGTGCTGGGTTGGTTCCTGGCCATCGGCGTGCTGTCCACCGGCGCTGCCTGGATCTTCGTGCGTCAGCTCAGTGCGCCGCTTAAACGCCTGGTATTCGCCGCTCGCCAGCTCGGCCAGGGGCGCAGCGTGCGCCTGCCGGCCAGCGACACGCCGAGCGAGATGGCCGAGGTGTACCGCGCCTTCAACCAGATGGCCGAAGATGTCGAGCAGGGCGCCCGCGAGCGTGAGTTGATGCTGGCCGGCGTATCCCACGACCTGCGCACCCCGCTGACGCGCCTGCGCCTGGCGTTGGAATTGCTGCACAGCGATGCCGAGCTGACTGAAGACATGGTCCGCGACATCGAAGACATGGACGCCATCCTCGACCAGTTTCTCGCCTTTATCCGCGACGGTCGCGACGAGGCGCCGGAAGAGATCGACCTCGGCGCCCTGATTCACGACGTGGTGGCGCCCTACAACCAGCAGCAGGAGCGCGTGCGTTTGTGCCTGGAGGCCATGCCGCCACTGCCGTTACGCCGCGTGTCGATCAAACGCCTGCTGGTCAACCTGATCGAAAACGCCCTGCGTTACGGCGGCCATGGGGTTGAAGTGGCGGCTTACGTGACGGGCAGCTGCGGCGCGCCTTATGTGGTGCTGAGCGTGCTGGACCGCGGTGCCGGCGTTGATCCGACGGAGCTGGATGCGATCTTCAATCCGTTTATCCGTGGAGACCGTGCCCGTGGCGGCAAAGGCACGGGCCTCGGCCTGGCCATCGTCAAACGGATCGCCGCACTGCACGGCGGCAGCGTTGAATTGCGCAACCGCTCCGGCGGTGGCATGGAGGCTCGAGTGTGCCTGCCGATCGGCCTGATGCTGCCGCGCGACGCGGTGTAAGTTGTTCGTGAGTGGTGAGTGGGCGGCCTGCTAGCCCTTGCCCTTGGTGCGGGTCAGATGCGGGCCGCCGTTCTTCTCGATGTACTGGATGATCATCGAGGCGACGTCCTTGCCGGTGGTGACTTCGATGCCTTCCAGGCCCGGCGAGGAGTTCACCTCCATCACCAGCGGGCCGTGGTTGGAGCGCAGAATATCGACGCCGGCCACCGACAGGCCCATGACCTTGGCGGCGCGGATCGCGGTCATGCGTTCTTCCGGGGTGATCTTGATCAGGCTGGCGGTGCCGCCGCGGTGCAGGTTGGAGCGGAATTCGCCGGGCTTGGCCTGGCGCTTCATCGCCGCGATCACTTTGTCGCCGACCACGAAGCAGCGGATGTCGGCGCCGCCGGCCTCTTTGATGTACTCCTGGACCATGATGTTCTGCTTGAGACCCATAAACGCCTCAATCACCGACTCGGCTGCCGTCTCGGTTTCACACAGCACCACGCCGATGCCCTGGGTGCCTTCCAGCACCTTGATCACCAGCGGGGCGCCGCTGACCATGCGGATCAGGTCGGGGATGTCGTCCGGTGAGTGGGCAAAGCCGGTCACCGGCAGGCCGACGCCACGGCGTGACAGCAGTTGCAGGGAGCGCAGCTTGTCACGTGAGCGGCTGATGGCCACCGACTCGTTGAGCGGGAACACGCCCATCATCTCGAACTGGCGCAGCACGGCGCAGCCGTAGAACGTCACCGAGGCGCCGATCCGCGGGATCACCGCATCGAAGCCTTCCAGCGCCTGGCCGCGGTAGTGGATCTGCGGCTTGTGGCTGGCGATGTTCATATAGGCGCGCAGGGTGTCGATCACCACCATCTCATGTCCGCGCTCGGTGCCGGCTTCGACCAGGCGGCGGGTGGAATACAGGCGCGGGTTGCGCGACAGCACAGCGATCTTCATTGAACACCCGTAACGGTAGAGTTGGCAGCCGGGATCGCCGGCTTGTCCTGAATATACGAAAGTGCCGGATTGACCACCAGCTGCCCGTCCACCAGGGCATTGGCGCCGATCAGCAGGCGGTAGCGCATGGCTTTGCGACAGGTCAGTGTGAAGTCCACCGGCCAGCTGCGGTCACCCAGGCTCAGGGTGGTGCGAATCACATAGCGGCTCTGGGTATGGCCGTTGGAGCTTTTGATGGTTTTCAGCGTCAGCAACGGCGCCTCGCAGTGGCGGTGGCGCAGCTGCACCAGCGTGCCGAGGTGGGCGGTGAAACGCACCCAGCTATGGCCGTCGCGTTCGAAGGGCTGAATATCGGTGGCATGCAGGCTGGAGGTGCTGGCGCCGGTGTCGATCTTGGCGCGCAGGCCGGCCACCCCGAGGTCGGGCAGGGCTACCCACTCGCGCAGGCCAATCACACTGAGTTGATCGAATGTTTTCAAAACGCTTTCCGCATGGCAGCCATGACCTTGGGCTTAGCGCCAGGCCGTGGCAGGAATCTCGGCCAGGGCTTTGAACGCCGGTTTGGCAAACCAGTAACCCTGCATCAGGTAGATGCCGGCGTCCGCGAGGAAGTCGCGTTCGCCAGCGGTTTCAATGCCCTCGGCGATCACGGTAACAGCCAGATCCGCACAGATTGTGACAATCCCGCGGACGATCGCTTGGCGCGCCTTGTCACGATCGATATTACGGATCAGCGCCATGTCCAGCTTGATCAGGTCGGGCTGGAAATCGGCCAGCAAATTGAGACCGGCATAGCCGGCGCCAAAGTCATCGATGGCGGTCTTGAAGCCGAACTCGCGGTATTCACGGAGGATGTTAGTGAGGTGGCTGTTGTTGTCCACTTGCTCCGTTTCGATGGTTTCGAAAATCAGCCGGTCGAGGGGGAAGTTGTGGGTGCGCGCGGCTTCCAGCGTGCTGCGGATGCACAACTCCGGGCGATACACGGCATTGGGCAGGAAGTTGATCGACAGATAAGAGTCCATGCCCAGGCCCTTAGCCTGGGCGATGGCGGTGGTGCGGCAGCGCTGATCGAAGCGGTAGCGGTTATCATCGTTGACCCGGCTGAGCACCGACAGCGCGCCTTCACCGTTGCTGCCGCGGACCAGTGCTTCGTTGGCGAAGATGGACTGATCGCGCAGGTCGACAATCGGCTGGAAGGCAAAGGCGAAATCAAAATCCAGATCCTTGCCCGTCTGGCAACCTGTGCAGGCACCGGTTGAGGTTAGGGATTGAGGGAATTTAGTCACATCGACTCCAGCGCAATACGCTTCTCAAGCTTAAGGTTTGTTCGCTAGTGTGAGCCTAGCCAGCGGCTTTGACTAATGGCGAGAGTATCTCGCCTCGCCGTTTCACTGACAGAGTAGTGCCAATGACTGCCAAGCCATCCCTGGATGACAAAATTCGCTTGGATAAATGGCTGTGGGCCGCGCGCTTTTTCAAAACCCGCGCCCTGGCCAAGGAGGCTATCGAGGGCGGTAAGGTGCATTGCCAGGGCGAGCGCTGCAAGCCCGGCAAGGAGCCGAAAGTTGGCGATGAGCTGAGCATCCGCCAGGGCTTCGATGAGCGCCGAATAAAGGTTGAAGCGTTATCAGCGGTGCGCCGTGGCGCCGCCGAGGCTCAGGCGCTGTTCACCGAAACGCCTGACAGTGTGCTCAAGCGTGAGAACGCCGCCGCCATGCGCAAGGCCGGCGCACTCGGCATGACCACCGACGGCCGGCCGAGCAAGAAACAGCGTCGGCAAATCGAGCATTTCCGCGGTGCGCAGGAGCAATAGATTTTTCCCGCAACACCGATAGACAACCGGCGCTTGGTGCGCCTGCTGGTTTGCGCCTAAAATCGCCGGCCCTGACTGAACACGGCGATTGCGGCATGGCTGATTTCTCCCAGCGTTTTCTTTTTGATGACAGCGATGTGCGTGGCGAGCTGGTCGCGCTGCATGAAAGCTATCAGCACGTACTGGCCAAGCACGACTACCCGCCGGCTGTGGCCCAGTTGTTGGGCGAGCTGATGGCCGCCGCGGCCTTGCTGGTTGGTACCCTAAAATTTGACGGCTTGCTGGTGCTGCAGGCGCGCTCCAGCGGTGCTGTGCCGCTGCTGATGGTCGAGTGTTCCAGCGCCCGTGAGTTGCGCGGCATCGCCCGCTACGAAAGCGCACAGCTCGGCGAGCTGGCGACGCTGAGCGAACTGATGCCCGATGGCGTCCTGGCGATTACCGTTGAGCCTACTCAGGGCCAGCGCTACCAGGGCATCGTCGATCTGGACGGTGCCGACCTGGCCGCCTGCCTGACCAACTACTTCCAGACCTCCGAGCAGCTGGCCACCCGTTTCTGGTTGCACGCCGACGGCCTTCGCGCCCGTGGCCTGCTGTTGCAGCAGCTGCCGGCCGATCGCTTGCTCGATGCCGATGAGCGTCAGGAGAACTGGCTGCACCTGCTGACCCTGGCCAACACCCTGAGCGCCGAAGAGCTGCTGGCGCTGGATAACGAAACCCTGTTGCACCGCCTGTATCACGAAGAGGCCCTGCGCCTGTTCGAGTCGAACGCCCTGAGCTTTCGCTGCAGCTGCTCACGGGAGCGCTCCGCTAATGCGCTGGTCAGCCTGGGGTTGGAAGATGCCGAGAACCTGGTGGCCGAGCAGGGCGGCGCGGTGGTGATCGATTGCCAATTCTGCAACGAGCGTTACTCGTTCGATGCGGCTGACGTCGCACAGCTGTTCGCCGGTGGCGGCAGCCAGGCGCCAGCGGATACGCGGCACTAAAACTCGCTCAAGCCCTCGGGCTTGCAGGCCGTTGAAAAACTACCTGCGTTGCCGATACGGCGTTAAAAACAGGCTCAGAATGCTCATTTACAGCACGTAAACTCCGCTTCTTCGCCTGTTTTTGCCTTGTCTCGGCGGCCTCGCCTACGTTTTTCAACGGCCTGCTAGAGCGCAAATTGAGTGTTTTTCGCCCAAGTCGGGCTTTTCTGGCATAATCGCCGGCACTTTTTCAGCTGTAGTGCTGCTCGTTGAGCACTACAAAACGTATGGAGGACTCGGCCACTGGCCGACGGGGACCCGCATGACTCAAGCCAATACCGCCGTGTACACCGACATTAGTGCCGCACAACTGATCGAAGAAGCGATCCGGCGTGGCGAAGGTGAACTGGCCGCCAACGGTTCGCTGGT
>RCMZ01000142.1_pt1 | contig 45190 bp, 40 predicted proteins | sample 2041141 | NCBI WGS metagenome assembly RCMZ01 (sample SAMN09708263, study PRJNA481090) | Wastewater metagenome, whole genome shotgun sequencing project. | biome: sewage; isolation source: Davis station wastewater (DW) | place: Antarctica: Davis Station | collected 2010-03-01 | reverse complement strand
GAACCATCATCAGCAAACACCGGCTTGAGCGCGGCGAGGCTTGCTAGAGTGGTGTCGGCACGGTTGCAGTCATCACGATCAACAATGCCATCGAGCATGCGCTTCTCGCCAGTGGCCTTGTCCTCAACCTGATACTTGACCGCCATCGGCACAATTTCATCGTCGAACAGCCCCTCAGCCTGCGCTCGCGCGGTGCGTTGCTGGCTTTGCAGGGCATACAAATCCTGCTGCTCACGGCTGACGCCATAGCGCCGGGCAACAATTTCCGCCGTTTGCCCCATTGGCATATAAATGCCCGGCAGGTTCTGCTGAATCAGCGGATTGAACAGCTGATTAGTGTTCATGCTTTTCATGGTCATGGTGATCGACTCGACCCCACCGGCCACGATCACATCGCTGCAACCTGAAGCAATCTGGTTGGCGGCAATCGCAATGGCTTGCAAGCCTGAGGAGCAATAGCGGTTCAGCGTCATGCCGGCCACGTCTTTGCCCAAGCGCGACAGCACCGCCACGTTGCGGCCGATGTTCATGCCCTGCGCACCTTCGTTGGAGCCAGCACCGACGATGCAGTCGTCGACCAACGCCGGATCGAAGCCATTGCGCGCCAGCAAAGCGTTAACACAGTGGGCGGCCATGTCATCGGGGCGAGTCTGGTTGAACTTGCCGCGAAACGACTTGGCCAAGCCGGTACGGACACTGTCGACGATCACTACTTCACGCATGCTTACCTCTGCTGATTCGGTTGGGCGGTTAGCCACAGACTAAGACCTCTCGACCCGCTACGGCGATGATCATTCACCCGCCGTATGCACAGCGATTTAATCGCGAGCGTAGGCCGCCTCCAGAGCATCGTTGATGGTGCGCAGCACCTTAACCCGAGCAAAACGCTTGTCGTTGGCCTCAACCAAAGTCCAGGCGGCGATCTCGCTGCTGGTGCGATCGACCATGTCGCCCACCGCATCGCTGTACTCTTGCCACTTGTCACGGTTACGCCAGTCGTCTTCGGTGATTTTGAAGCGCTTGAACGGGATCTGCTCGCGCTCCTCAAAGCGCTGCAGCTGGGTGGCTTGGTCGATCGACAGCCAGAACTTCACCAGCACCACGCCTGCGCGGGTCAGCTGCTCTTCAAAGTCATTGATTTCACTGTAGGCGCGCAGCCAGTCTGCTGAGCTGCAATAGCCCTCAACCCGCTCGACTAACACGCGACCATACCAAGAGCGGTCAAACACGGTGAACTTGCCGCGCGGCGGAATATGCCGCCAGAAACGCCACAGATAAGGTTGCGCCAGCTCTTCTTCAGTGGGCGCAGCAATCGGCACGATACGGTATTGGCGCGGGTCCAGCGCGGCCGCCACTCGGCGGATGGCGCCCCCTTTACCCGCGGCATCGTTACCCTCAAACACCGCCACGAGCGCGTGTTTGCGCGAGCGCTTATCGCGCATCAAGCCCGCCAAGCGCGCCTGCTCGGCGGCCAATTGCTCTTGGTACTGGTCTTTGTCTAGGCGCTGAGTCATGTCCAGGCTGTCGAGCAGGCCCAAGTTATCCAAACTGGCGGTCAAGGGTGCGGCATGTGGTTGCCCCTGTGGCCGATCCGGCTGCTGCAGCGCGGCCTGTAAGCCCTCAAGCAAAATGCGCCCAACGCTTAGGCTGCGATAATTTTCGTCGGCGCCCTCCACCACATACCAAGGCGCGTAGTCACGGCTGCTACGGCGTAAAACCCGCTCACCATGACGCACGAACTTGTCGTAAGTTTTCGACTGTTGCCAGTCCAGCGGGCTAATGCGCCAGCTGCGCAGCGGATCATCTTTGAGGGTATTAAGCCGTTCATTCATCTGTTGCTTGGACAGGTGAAACCAGAACTTGAAGATCAGCGCGCCTTCGTCGCAGAGCATGCGCTCCAATCGCTCAGCGCTGTCGATGGCTTGGTCTAATACGGCATTCTTGATTCGTCCATGCACGCGCGCCTGCAACATCTGGCTGTACCAGTTACCAAAGAAGATGCCGATGCGGCCTTTCGGCGGCAGCTGGCGCCAATAGCGCCACGCGGGCGGGCGGGCCAGCTCTTCATCGGTTTGCTGGTCGAAGGTGCTGACTTGTATCAGTCGCGGGTCCATCCACTCGCTAAGCAGTTTGATCGTTTCGCCCTTGCCGGCGCCCTCGATGCCGTTAATCAGCACAATCACCGGGAAGCGCGCCTGCTGCTGCAATTCAAGCTGCGCCTCCAGCAAAGCCTCGCGCAGCGCCGGCACAGCAGCATCGTAGGTTTCTTTATCGATGGCATGACCGATTTCAGCGGACTCAAACATGAACAGGCTCCAGCGCAGCAGATTATTGCGCCAGCCTAGCCGATTGCCGGCCGGCCTGCAGTGCCAAGGCCTTAGATCAAGCGTGTCAGGTGTAGAATGCGCGCCTCTTTACTAGGTGAGCACCATGCCCGATCACGCCACGTCAGCCGACTTTCAGCACGCCCAGCTTGATTGGGACGCCGACGGACAGCCGCGCTCACGCCAGTTTGCCGATGTGTATTTCGCCAACGACGGCGGCTTGGCAGAAACCCGCCACGCCTTCCTGCGGCAAAACGACCTCGCCCGGCGCTTTGCCGAACTGCCGGCGGGCGAGCAATTGGTGATTGGTGAAACCGGCTTCGGCACCGGCTTGAACTTTCTCTGTGCCTGGCAGCTATTTGAGCAACACGCGGGCCCCGGCTGTCGCCTGCACTTTGTCAGCGTGGAGAAATACCCACTGACCCGTACTGACCTGCAGCGGGCCTTGGCGCTGTGGCCAGAACTAGCGGTCTACACAGAAGCACTGCTGGCCCAGTACGTGGCAGTGCACCCGGGCTTTCAGCGACTCACGCTAGCCTGCGGCCGGGTCAGCCTGACCTTACTGATTGGCGATGCGCTGGCGCAACTGTCAGAGCTGGATGCCTGTGTCGATGCGTGGTTTTTGGATGGCTTCGCGCCGCAGCGCAACCCGCAGATGTGGAGCCCCGAGCTGTTTGCCGAGCTGGCCCGCTTGTCTCACCCCGGCACCACGCTGGGCACTTATTGCAGCGCCGGCGATGTGCGTCGAGGCCTCAAGGCCGCTGGTTTTGCCATGCGCCGCGTGCCCGGTATCGGTCGTAAGTGGGAAGTGCTCAAAGGCCAATTCGCAGGTCCGGCCAGCAGCAATACTAAGCCTTGGTTCGCCCGCCCGCACTGGCGCCCAGTGGTGCGCGAAGCGTTAGTGATTGGCGCCGGCTTAGCCGGCTGCGCCACGGCCGCAAGCTTGGCCGCCCGCGGCTGGCAGGTCACGCTAATCGAGCGCCATGCGACTATCGCCGAGGAAGCCTCTGGCAATCCTCAAGGCGTGCTGTACCTAAAGTTGTCCGCCCATGGCACCGCCTTATCGCGCCTGATTGTCAGCAGCTTCGGCTACACCCGCCGGCTGCTGGAGCAGTTGCAACACGGCCTGGACTGGGATGCCTGTGGCGTATTGCAACTGGCGTTAAATGCTAAAGAGCACGCACACCAAGCAGCGCTAACCGCAGCCTTCCCGGCGGACCTTCTGCACCTATTAAGCCAGGCAGAGGCCGAAGCCCGCGCCGGTGTTGCCCTGCCCAGCGGCGGTCTGTTCTATCCGCAAGGCGGCTGGGTGCATCCACCGGCGCTGTGTCAGCAGCTGATTCAGCATCCACGTATTCGCCTGCTCGCCCTACACGACGTTATCGACCTGCAACGCCATGCCGATGGCTGGCAGGCGCTGGTAGCCGGCCAAGTGGTCGCCAGCGCTCCAGTAGTGGTGCTGGCTGGCGCGGCGGATATTGGCCGCTTCCCAGCTGCCGCTGGCTTGCCGCTTAAACGCATCCGCGGGCAAATCACCCGCCTTGCGCAAACCGCCAGCAGCAGCGAACTGCGCACCGTGGTCTGCGCCGAAGGCTATGTGGCCCCGCCACGCTTAGGCGAGCACACGCTGGGGGCCAGCTTCGACCTGCACTGCCAAAACAGCGCACCCACGGCAGCCGAGCACGCCAGCAACCTGCAACTGCTGGAGGAAATCTCCAGCGACTTAGCCGCGCGCCTGCACAGCCACGAACTCGACCCTAAACGCCTGCAAGGGCGAGCCGCCTTTCGCTGCACCAGCCCAGATTACCTGCCGATCGTTGGGCCATTGGCTGAGCCGCAAGCCTTCACCAGTGCCTACGCCGCGCTGGGGAAAAATGCTCGCAAGGTGCCAAACGCGCCCTGTCCTTGGCTGGACGGCTTATATGTCAACAGTGGCCACGGCTCGCGCGGCCTGATTACTGCGCCGTTGTCCGGCGAGCTGCTGGCGGCCTGGCTAGACAACGAGCCACTGCCGTTGCCACGCAAGGTCGCCGAGGCGTGCCACCCCAACCGTTTTGCCGTGCGCCAACTGAGTCGCGGCCAATAGTCGCAACAGCCCTATAGACCAAGGCCGAACTGGTCGCCCTAACCGATCAGGGTTAGGCTGACGACATGCCGTAATTTTAATTTTGCGAACCCTACAGCGCCTTTATTTTGCGCCGTTTTATGGAGATTCAGCTGATGAGCGACACCCCCCGTGCGGGCCATCAGGACGCGATGCTCAAGCGCTTAGCGCGCATTGAAGGGCAAATTCGCGGCCTGCAAGCCATGATCTGCCGCGAAGAAGACTGCGAGGCCATTGCCCAGCAATTTGCCGCCGCGCGCAAGGCGCTGGACAAGGCCTATCAGGAGTTACTTGCCTGCCTGCTGGAAGAGGCGGTGCTCGATCCCAATCAGGACAGCAACGCAACCCTCAGTCGAGTGCGTAGTATTTTCACCAAATACACCTGAAGCGATACATATTCGGCAGCTTGAACCAGACAGCGCAACCCGGCAAAGTGAGGTACGGACGTACAACAAGAAAGAGGTTACTTGATGCCTCGCATGTGTCTATTTTTACTCTGGCTGTGCCTGTGCAATAGCGCCTGGGCGTTCAACCCAGCACTGCTGGACAGCGACGATGTGCGCATGCCGCTCGGCCCGCACATGAGTTATCTGCAAGACCCAAGCGGCAACATGCACCTACAGGACGTGCTACAGGTTGCCGACGAGCGCTTTCAGCCGGTTAACCATGAGCACGTCAATCTGGGCAAAAACACCTCAGCCTGGTGGTTTAAGGTCGAGTTGGACAATCGCTTGCCGCAGGTTCTACCGGGGTTTCTGGAGATCAATTACCCGCTACTCGACAATGTGCAGGTGTATCTGCAAACGCCCGCTGGCCAAGTTATTCGTCAGGAAAGCGGCGACCTTTTTGCCTTTACTTAGCGCCCAGTCAAGGTGCGTAACTTCTGGTTCCCGCTGCAACTGCCCAGCGGCAATAGCCAGCTGCTGATCCGTGTCGAGACCACCAGCACGGTGTTTTTCCCGGTTTATTTCAGCACCTACGCCGCCAATGCCGCCGCCCAAGAAGACCTCGCAACGTGGAACGGCGCCTTCTACGGCATGCTCTTGGCCATGGTGTTTTACAACCTGTTTTTATTCTTGTCGCTGCGTGAAGCCACCTACTTCTGGTACGTGATCTACGGCACCAACGTTGGCCTGCTCGGTACCTGTTTCGACGGCATCCTGTTCAAGCTACTGCCCGAGCACACAGGGCTTCAGGCCGTCGGCATCTACATCCTGTTATTCACTCAGGCCTTGGCCGCAGTGCAGTTCAGTCGTCACTTCCTGCACACCAAGGAGTTCTTCCCACGCCTGGATACCGCCCTGCGCGCTGCCATGCTGATCATCCTGGCCCTACTGTTGTGCGGTCCGCTATTGAGCCTGCAAGTCTGGGCCGCTCTGGCCAGCATCAGCTTGCTGACTTTTTCCCTCGGGCTGCTGCTGATGGGGATATTTATCTGGAGCCAGGGCGTGTCCTACGGCTCTTACTACACCGTGGCCTGGACAGCCGTACTGCTGGCGTTTGCGATTGCCACCAGCGGTTCTCTGGGCGTTGATTTGTTTGAGCTGTATGGCGCTACGGCGATCAAAATCGGCGTCACCATTGAGTTGATCGCTTTGTCGATCGGCTTGGCCAACCGCATCAACATCCTCAAGGAAGAGAGCTTTTCCTCACGCCAAGCCGCCGAGCAGGCTAAGCAAGCCAACTTGGCCAAGGGTCGCTTCCTGGCCATCATGAGCCACGAGATCCGCACCCCTCTGAACGGCGTGCTGGGCATGCTGCAATTGCTTAAAGACACCTCGCTGGACCGCAGCCAGCGCTTCTATGTCGACACCATTGTCAGCTCTGGCCGCTCGTTGCTGGCGGTGATTAACGACATTCTCGACTATGCGCGAATCGAGTCGGGCAAGCTCAAGCTGGAGCACATCGAGTTCGATCTGGAACAGCTGATCGCCGAAACCTTCAGCCTGTTCACCGCTCAGGCCATGGAGAAGCGCCTGCGCCTGTACGTCAGCCTGGAAGGCGGCGTGCCTCAGCACATCCTCGGTGATCCGACACGGCTCAAGCAGGTGTTGATGAACCTACTCAGCAATGCCTTGAAGTTCACCGCTGAAGGCCATGTCAGCCTAACCGTCTGCCGCCGCTGCAACGCGCTGCAGGAGTGGCAGCTGCACATGAGCATCAACGACAGCGGGATCGGCATCAGCGAACAAACGCAGAGTCGGCTGTTCAACTCCTTCTCCCAAGGCGACTCCAGCACCACCCGGCGCTATGGCGGCAGCGGTCTGGGCTTGGCCATCAGCAAAGAACTGCTAGAGATGATGGGTGGGCAGATTGAGGTACACAGCACGCCGGGTGAAGGCACCCAATTCAGCTTTCATATCCCGCTGCAAGTGAGCAGCTGCGCCCCTGACCCACTGAGCACTTTACTGGCTGGGCGCACGGCTTTGCTGACATCCCTCGACGGCCAAGCACTGGACGCCCTCAGCAGCTTACTCAGCCGTTGGGGCATGCGCCCTGAGCGCTGCCAAACCCCAGAGCGCCTGCAAAGCTGCCTGGATGACTTTGCCAACCCGCCCCTGCTGGTGTTGATGGCCCCATGGCCCGGCGGTATGGCCAGCTGGCTTGAGCCCCTGCGTTCACGCTTACAACCGGGCCAACCGGTATTGCTGCTCTCCCCGCCCGGGCAAAACAGCTCACTGCCGGAGTACGGCACTTTGCGCGTGCGCAGCCTGACTCAGCCGCTGGCCATTACCGAGCTGCGCCAACAGCTGCTAGAGCTGTATCAACAACCGCGCCCGCTTCTACCGCCAGTGCTGGCTGAACCGTCGCGCCAGCGCGCCAACGCGCCGTGCATTCTGATTGCCGAAGACAACCCGGTGAATCAACTGGTCGCTCAAGGCCTACTTAAACAGCGCGGCTACAACCTACGGGTGGTCAACAATGGCGTCGCCGCCGTGGCCGAATACATGCGCGCGCCGAGTGCCATTCAGCTGGTGTTAATGGACTGTGAAATGCCAGAAATGGACGGCTTTGAAGCGACCCGACAAATCCGCCAACTGGAGCGACAACTGAACCTACCGGCAGTGCCCATTATTGCCCTGACCGCGCATATCTTCGACGAATATCGCCAGCAAGGCATGGCCGCGGGCATGGACGACTTTATTGGCAAACCGCTGGACCGCCAGTTGCTGTTCGACACCCTAGAGCGCTTTCTGCCGGAGGCCGCGCAGCCGTAGCAAACCATTGCCAGCCGCTGATAATGGCAACGCAGGCGCTTGCAAACAGCAGATAGCCCGACAGAAACAGCACCGACTGCTACCATCGCCCGGCGCTGAGGAGGCGCCGCCCATGCTCATCCCCCAAGCCATGTTGGAAGCTGACACCCTGACCCGCCTGATCGAAGACTTCGTCACCCGCGAAGGCACTGACAATGGCGACGAAACCCCGCTGGAAACCCGCGTACTCCGTGTGCGTAAAGCCTTGGACAAAGGTGAAGCGGTCATCGCCTTCGACCCCGACAGCCAGCAATGCATGTTGCTGCTAAAGCGCGACGTGCCGAAGGAATGGTTTAACCCGCTGGACGAGGAGTAAGTACGAAATTGCGCTCCCCGCTTTCATTCGGCCGGACCAGTCACTTGCATTTAGTCTGACTAGCCATTGCATCGAATTTGACCAGCAAGCGCTGTAGCTGTGATCGGCCTAGAACGGCCAGAAGCTGAATATAGACATGCTGCTGCCCCGTCCGTAATGTGCCCAAAGCCATGTCGCTTCGATAATTCCCACGCTCCAGCGTGGGAATCCTGGCGGGACGCTCCGCGTCTATCTTGCAGAGCAGACGCGGAGCGTCTTAACGCGTTCCCACGCCGGAGCGTGGGAACGATCAAGCTGGACGAGGAATAAGTGGGGAGTTTCGCTCCACTTAACCCCAGTTTTCATTAGTTCTGACCAGCAATTACCCAGTGCGCGGCTAACCGCGCAAACCGCTTTCGCGCTCCCATACGCAGCGCACCCGCAGGTCACCGTCTTGGGGGCTATGAAAGCCGCGCTCAGTTTCCCAGCGGAAGGTGTGGCAGCCTTTTAATTCGGTTTCTAGATGCACCACGGCACTGGCCCAGTACAGGCGCTTGAGCAAGGTCTCGAATTGCTCGACCCACAGCGGCCACTCATATTCCAGCGCTCGGTAGCTGGCGCCGAAGTGAATCACTTGGGTTTGGTACAGGCCCTCGCCCGCTGTCTCGCAACAGCTGAACATCTCGCGACCGAGAAACGGCCAGGCCTCGCCACTGGGCAAACTGGCTAGCACTTGCCGATTGGTGTCACGTCGCAGGCGGCGCTCATCCGCCTGCGCAGACGGCCAGTCGCGGATGCAGCCATAGACGATGGATTCGGACTCCACGCGGGTACTCCAGAGAAGGCAGACAAGCCCGTGTCGTGCTGTTTACAGGCAGACGACACAAAAGCAGGCAGCCTTCTATCACAGGCAGGGCTTGGCAGCCATACCCACGCACCGCCGTGGTGACTGGCCGCACAGCCACCGTGAGCGCGCGCGCATCAATCCGTGCCGCAACTGGCCTCAGACGGCGGAGGTTTTACTGCGCATTTTGCCGGCCATGCTGGCCATTTCGTTGTACAGCAGCTGCGGGTTTTTCTGTTTCAAGGCCCAGGCCATGCGGCCCTGCTCATGGGGCAGAATCATGAACTCACCCTGTTCGATGGCCGCGTAAATGTACTCAGCAATCTCACTGGCGCTGATCGGCGAGCTTTCCAACAATTTGCCCACGGCCTGCTTCATTGCAGGCGTTGGACCGCGGAAGGAGTCGAGCAGATTGGTCTGGAAAAACGATGGGCAGACCACATGCACGCCGACTTTTTGCGCCTGCAATTCAATCAACAGGCTTTCCGAAAGTGCGACCACACCGGCTTTGGCAACGTTGTAGTTGCTCATCGCTGGGCCTTGCATCAAGGCAGCCATGGAGGCGATGTTGATGATCTTGCCTTGGCTGCGCAGCAACAGCGGCAGAAAGGCTTTGCAGCCTTTAACCACGCCCATCAGGTTGATTGCGATTTGCCAGTCCCAGTCTTCCAGCGACAGCTCCTCAAAGAAGCCGCCCGACGCCACACCGGCGTTGTTGACGATCACATCGATGCCACCGAGCTTCTCTTCACAGGCTTGTGCCAGCGCAGTCAGCTGGCTGTAATCACGCACGTCGCAGCGCTGGGTGAAGCCGTCGCCACCGGCTGCACGCACCAGTTTCAGGGTTTCTACCAGACCGGCGTCGTTCACATCTGAAAGTGCCAACTGCCAGCCCTCACGGGCCCAGCGCAGTGCTATTTCACGGCCCAAACCAGAGCCTGCACCGGTAATCATCATGCGCTTTTGCATCGTCAGAGCCTTTTTGTGCGGGGAATAGAGCGCCAGTGTAACCAAGCCCGCCCGCACGCAATCGCGCTATAAAGCACCTGAATACTCCGCCCCACGGGCATGCGATTACTGCGCAGGCAACTGCGCGGATGGCAACTCGCGCCGGGCAAACACAGTACAATCATCCGCAGTCAACGGCCGAGCAAACCAGTAACCCTGGCCCTGATCGCAGCCTAACTGCGCGAGCACGCTGCGGGTTGCGTCATCTTCAATGCCCTCTGCGACAGTCAGCAATTGCAAGCTTTTGGCCATTTGAATGATCGCGGTGACGATAGCCAGGTCTGGCGAGCTGTCTTGCAATTTGCGCACAAACGACTGGTCGATTTTCAATTTATCCACGTGAAAGCGCTGCAAGTACGAGAGGTTGGAGTAACCCGTACCGAAATCATCGATCGACAGTTTCACACCCAGAGCCTTGAGCCGGTAAAGCATGTCGAAGAACACGTCGGAATCTTGCAGCAACAGTGACTCCGTCAACTCCAGCTCTAGGCAATCGGCCGGCAGTCCATAGCGTTGCAAAGCACCCGCCACTAAGGCCTCTAAATTGCCGCGGCGAAATTGCACCGAAGACAAATTGACTGACACAACAAAGGCCGGCAAACCGGCAGCTCGCCAAACCATCATCTGCCGGCATGCTTCATTCAGCACCCACTCACCGATCTCGACGATCAACCCCGAGTTCTCCGCCACCGGAATGAACTTATCCGGGCCGACCATACCGCGCTGTGGATGCTGCCAACGGATCAAGGCCTCCGCGGCCAGCAGTCGACCGCTGTGGATATCGACAATCGGTTGGTAATGCAGCACAAACTGCTGCTGCTGTCTCAAGGCCTCACGCAGCCCCGACTCAATACTCAAGCGCTCGATAATGTCGGCATTCATGCGCGCATCGAAAAAACGGAAGGCGTTACGCCCAGCCGCCTTGGCTTGGTACATGGCCAAGTCGGCATGTTTGAGTAAGGCGGCGAAGTCATCACCATCTTCCGGGTAGAGCGCCACGCCAATGGAAACCGAGGTGACGATCTGCATGCCCTTGAGGCTGAACGGCTGACTCATGGCGTGCAGCACATGTTTGGCCACGGTGGAAATATCATCTAATTCCGCCACATCGGTGAGTACGATCAGAAACTCATCACCACCCTGACGGCTGACCGTGTCCATCTCGCGCACCGCGCTCTGCAAACGCCCGGCGACTTCCTTGAGCAGCTGATCGCCAGCGTCATGACCGAGGGAGTCGTTGATGGTTTTAAAGTTATCCAGATCGAGAAACAGCAAAGCGGCACGCCGTTGATAGCGCCGCGCTTGGCCAATGGCTTGCTTCACGCGGTCACTGACTAATAACCGATTAGGCAAATTAGTCAGCGCGTCGTGTTGGGCCAAATGGGTGAAATTGGCCTCCGAGGTCTTAACCCGCAAAATCTCTTGCTGCAAACGCTGCATGGTTTGGCGCAGGTCATTGGCCAATATCCATACGGCACAGGAACACACCAGCAAGATGCAGCTGACATTGACCATCCGCCCAAGCCCTAGCGGGATGGGCACAAAGCTGTGCCAACCGGACATAGCCGCCCAGGTGATGGCCGCGATAGACGCCAACATAAACAGCAGCAAGGCAACAAACAGCTTTAAGCGCGAGACCATTCCGGCAACGATCAAAATCACCGGATAACTCAACAATGCACCGCTATACAGGCCCTGACTGGTCCACAACGACACGCTGACGACCGCCGTCATAGTGCTGAGCACCAGCACAATCGCCGCATCAGTGGCACCGCGCTGATTCAGCCGCGCACCGATCATGACCGCCAGCATGGCCACCACCACCAGCGCCGAATTAAACCCGTTGTGGGACAGCACCGTCTGCGCGCCGATGATTACCAGGACCACGCTGAGCACGGTCGATATCTGGTTCAGCCGCCGCGCTTGCGCACCGCGATCCACGGGATCCAGCAGTTGAGCTTGTTGCTCGTGCAATTGACTCATCGCTATTCCATCTAGTCCAAACTGCCAACACGCCGGCAGCGGGCGTGACGCTAGTCAAACCACCGTTCGTCGGCAAGTTTTTTGTTGATCTTGCGCAGCATTGAGTGACCCCGCCGTACGAATGATCGCAGGCACAAAAAAGGCGACCCGAAGGTCGCCTAACGTTACACGGAGGGAGTGCTATCAGTGGGCCACAGCACCGCTGGCACCCAGACCGGTCTGCGAGCGTACGAACTGCGGCAGGAAGCGCGCACGTTCTTCAGCACCCGAGGTGGACTTGTCGGTGATGGAGAAGAACCAGATCCCGACAAACGCTACCGCCATGGAGAACAGTGCTGGGTACTCGTAAGGGAAGATGGCTTGGGCATGACCCAGCACCTGCACCCAGATGGTTGGGCCGAGGATCATCAGCGTCACCGCAGTAACCAAGCCCAACCAGCCGCCGATCATAGCGCCACGGGTGGTGAGGTTCTTCCAGTACATGCTGAGGAACAGCACCGGGAAGTTGCAGCTGGCCGCGATCGAGAATGCCAAGCCCACCATAAAGGCGATGTTTTGCTTCTCGAACAGGATACCCAGACCGATCGCCAGTACGCCCAGGGCGATGGTGGTGATTTTCGATACGCGGATTTCATCCTTGTCGTTGGCCTTGCCCTTCTTGATCACGCTGGCATACAGGTCATGGGATACCGCCGTGGCACCGGCCAGGGTCAAGCCCGCGACAACCGCCAGAATGGTGGCGAAAGCTACGGCCGAGATAAAGCCAAGGAACAGGTTGCCGCCCACCGCATTGGCCAAGTGAATAGCCGCCATGTTGTTACCGCCCACCAGCAAGCCAGTGGCATCCATGAACGATGGGTTGGTGCTGACCAGCAGGATCGCGCCGAAACCGATGATGAAGGTCAGGATGTAGAAGTAGCCGATAAAGCCGGTGGCATAGAACACGCTCTTACGTGCTTCTTTAGCATCGCCCACGGTGAAGAAGCGCATAAGAATGTGCGGCAAGCCTGCGGTACCGAACATCAGCGCCAGACCGAGGGAGATCGCCGAGACCGGATCCTTCACCAAGCCGCCTGGACTCATGATCGACAAGCCTTTGGGGTGAACTTTGACCGCTTCGGAGAACAGCTGAGCGAAGTCGAAGTTGACGTGCTTCATCACCATCACAGCCATGAAGGTTGCACCGGACAGCAACATAACGGCCTTGATGATCTGCACCCACGTGGTGGCCAGCATGCCGCCGAACAACACGTAGAGCATCATCAGGATACCGACCAGCACCACCGCGACGTAGTAGTCGAGGCCGAACAGCAACTGGATCAGCTTGCCGGCACCCACCATCTGCGCGATCAAGTAGAACGCCACCACCACCAGCGAACCGCTGGCCGACAGAGTGCGAATTTCCATCTGCTTGAGGCGATACGAGGCCACATCGGCAAAGGTGTATTTGCCCAAGTTACGCAGACGCTCAGCCATCAAGAACAGAATGATCGGCCAGCCCACGAGGAAGCCGATCGAGTAGATCAGGCCGTCGTAGCCAGAGGTGTACACCAGCGCGGAAATACCCAGAAAGGACGCCGCCGACATGTAGTCGCCCGCAATCGCCAGGCCGTTCTGGAAGCCAGTAATCTTGCCGCCCGCCGCATAGTAGTCAGAGGCCGAATTGTTCTTTTTCGACGCCCAGTAAGTGATGCACAAGGTCGCGCCAACAAAGACGACGAACATGGCAATCGCGGAGATATTCACGGGTTGACGCTGCACTTCGCCGGTCAAGGCTTCGCCTGCCCACAGCAGCGGCGCACATGCAAACAAACCCAAGGCAGTCAGTAGACGCGCAATCATTTCTGCACCTCGTCAAGAATGGCTTGATTCAAAGTATCGAACTCACCGTTGGCGCGGTACACGTAGATACCGGTGAGGATAAAGGCAGAAAGGATCAGGCCAACACCCATGGGAATACCCCAGGTGGTGACTGAACCTGCACTGATCGGGGTGCCCAGCAGCTGCGGTGCAAACGCGATCAGCAAGATAAAGGTGACATACAGACCAAGCATGATGGCCGAGAGCAGCCAAGCAAAACGCTCGCGCTTGACCACCAGTTGCTTGAATTGGGGGTTTTTTTCGATCCGTTCGTAGATATCGTCTTTCATTGTTATTGTCCTCCACAGCACGGGTTGCTGGTGAGTTCACTTTAGATCGCCAACGCCGAGGTGAAAGACGACCTTAGTCGTAAGCACGACCAAAGTCGCAGATCAAAGATGTCCGGGAATCACTAGGCCTTTGCGCCGGTATGCCTCAATGTCGATATCGAACGCCCCCGTAGGATAGACATCCTTGATTCGGTAAGGACGGCCACCGCGATCAAGCGGGGTTTCCTGCAGATCGACGACCCGTTCGCGACCCGGCTGCTTGCTTTCATCCAGCACCAGCAAGACCTTGGGCTTGAGTTTGCTTAACGGTGAGCAGGCGATGATGATGCCGATCTCGCCGTTGCTCATCTCGACGATCTCACCGGGCGGGTAGATGCCGATGCGGCGCACGAACACCTTCACCAGTTCCTCATCGAAGTGACTGCCACTGGCTTCGAACAAGATGCGCAGCGCCTCCAGGCTCGACTTGCCTTTGCTGTAGGGCCTATCGCTGTTGATTGCATCGTAGGCATCGACCACCGCAACGATCTTGGCAAAGTGCGGTATCCGCGACGCATCCAGACCTCGCGGGTAACCGCGACCATCCAGGCGTTCGTGGTGCGAGAAGGCCACGTCCACAGCCGCCGCAGTAACCTGATCATTGCTCATCAGCAGCTTGCGCCCTTCACTGGCATGGCTCTGCATGACACGCATTTCGTGGGGTGTCAGCGCCCCAGGCTTGTTGAGAATTGCACTGGGCACTTTGATTTTGCCGACATCGTGGAGCATTCCACATATGCCTAGGTGCTCAAGCTCGGCCTGACGCAAATCCAGCTCACGACCGAGGGCGATGCTGAAAATAGCCACCCGCAGGCTGTGCTCGGCAGTGTATTCGTCGCTGTGCTTGATCCGCGCCAGCCAGAGCATCGCGCCGGGGTTGCGCAACATGCTCTCGACACACTCTTTGACCACCACTTTGACCTGCGCCACATCCAACTCATGGCCCAAACGCACCGCTTCGAGCAGGCGTAAGGATTGTTCTCGGGCAGAATGAAAAGCCGGCTCGGCGTGTTGCATTTCCATATTGAAATCGACTTTGCCAATCACCGGTTGCAGCTCAGCAGTGGCCGCGACCGCAAGGTTTTCCTCTACCTGACGCTGCATCCCGACCGAACGCCGGGCATCGACCCAGACATACTGGCAAACCTCGCCCAGCAACAAAATTTCCTGTTGCTGACGGATGCGAAAACCTTGAAACAGAAACGCCGTCTCGGTCCAAGGACGATCCAACTCCACCACATACATGCCAATGCTCAGCTGCTCAATGGGCATCTTAATTCGGTCACGGGCACCAGCATCCGACATAGACATTCTCCGCAGGGAAAATCTGCTAATCCACCAATGATGGTCCCACCCTAGTCACGAAACAAGGCGCTCCTGCCCGTCACTATAGGCCCGGCGCCGAGCGGTAAGGGCGTCTCTCAGGCACGACGGCTAATTAGCCAATAACTATTAATGCCATAATCAAGATTGATTCTCACAAGCACCTGAAAGCCCTTAACCTGAGGTCGTCGCCCCACGCCAGAACCCGAGGTGCACCATGCGCAAAACCATCAGCTTCACCCTCATGCACTTCTGTATCGCCTTCAGCGTGGGCTATGCCTTGACCGGCAGTTTGACTGTCGGCGGCTTGCTCGCGGTGGTCGAGCCACTGTGCAACTCGGTCGGTTTCTACTTCCACGAAAAATTCTGGAACCGTCTGCAGCAGGCCAAAGACGTCGGTACCGAGGCGCCATTCTTCGGCCAGCGCTTGTGCCAGCAACACTGATTGCCGGGCGCTTATGCGCTCGGCGGCTGGCGCCTATTAGCAGTCACCTAAAGGGACGTTGAATCCGCTAAGATGCGCGCCTTCGTGTCCAGACCTGCACCGACCATGCCTGCCAACTCTCGTTTCCCCGTCCTGCCTTACCTGTTCGCCAGCCTGGTGGCCCTCTCAGCGCTGGCCGGGCTGTGGTACGCCATCGGCCAGCCGGTGATATTGGCCGATGCCGCAACCCCGAGCCATAAGCTGCAGTGCGCGTCTTACACGCCGTTCGATAAAGACCAGTCGCCGTTCGACCAGCCCTTTACCCTGCGCCCGGAACGTATCGATGCCGACCTCGCGCTGCTGGCCACGCGCTTTCAGTGCGTACGCACTTATTCGATGACGGGTTTGGAAGCACTGCCCGACATGGCGCGCAAGCACGGCCTAAAGCTGTTGCTAGGCGCGTGGGTTAGCGCCAACCCAGATAACACGGCCATAGAGGTCGAGGCGCTGATCAAAAGCGCTAACGCTAACGCGGACGTGGTGGACGCGGTGATCGTCGGCAACGAAGCCTTGCTGCGCAAGGAAGTCACTGGCGACCAGTTGGTTAAGCTGATCCAACAGGTCAAGGCCCAGGTCAAGCAACCGGTGACCTATGCCGACGTTTGGGAGTTCTGGCTGCAGCATCCGCAAGTAGCGCCGGCCGTAGACTTCATCACCATTCACCTGCTGCCGTACTGGGAAGATGATCCCACCGGCATCGATGCGGCCCTCGCCCACGTCGGCGAGGTGCGCCGCACCTTCGGTAATCGCTTTGCACCGAAAGACATTCTGATCGGCGAAACCGGCTGGCCCAGCGAAGGGCGCCAGCGCGAAACAGCCCTGCCCAGCCGGGTCAATGAAGCCAAGTTTATCCGTGGCTTTGTCGCCATGGCCGAGCAAAACGGCTGGCGCTACAACTTGATCGAAGCCTTCGATCAGCCGTGGAAGCGCGTCAGCGAGGGTGCTGTTGGTGGTTTTTGGGGCATCTACGACGCCGACCGGCAGGACAAAGGCGTGCTCGCAGGACCCGTGTCCAACTTGCCGCACTGGCCGTTATGGTTGGCCCTAAGCTTGGCGCTGTTTGCCGCCAGCCTGGCACTGGCTGGCCGCCCCGCCTCGACGCGCACCGCCCTGCTGCTGCCGCCCGTCGCCGCGTTGGGCGCCGCCAGTATTGGCCTATGGGCCGAATTGGCACTGGTCACCAGTCGCTACGTGGCTGAATGGCTGTGGGCGATTGCCTTGATCGGCCTAAACCTTGTGGTATTGGCGCACGCCAGTCTCAGCCTAAGCCGCCACTCAGGCTGGCGCGCACGGGCTTATGCCTGGCTGCAAGCCCGTGCTGGCTGGTGGCTGCTGGCCAGCGGCTTTGCCGGTGCAGTGCTAATGCTGGCGCTGGTGTTTGACGCCCGCTACCGCAGCTTCCCAAGCGCAGCCCTGCTGCTGCCGGCAGTCTTCTACTGGTGCCGGCCGGTAGTCGCACCGCGCCGCGAAATTGCTCTGCTGGCGCTGTTCATCGGTGCTGGCATCGTCCCGCAGCTGTATGAAGAAACCCTCAGCAACCTGCAGGCTATCGGCTGGGCCGCCGTCAGTCTGCTGCTGCTCGCGGCACTTTGGCGCAGCCTGCGCCTGTCTCGCCGCTAAATACTGCAGACAAAAAAAGGGATGACCATGGTCATCCCTTTTTTATGCCGCCAACCTCAGGCTGGCCATGGCGTGCGCACTAAGCGCAAGGCCGCAATCACCAAGGCAAACACCGCTAAGCTGGCGGTGTAGAGCACTAAAGCGGGCAAGGCAAACAGCAGCGCCAATAGCGCCAGCGCCGTGCCTATGCGCCCCGGCACTAAGAACCCCAGCAGCGCCGCGCTGAGTGCCACCCACGCCAGCACCCGCCAGTGAATCAACAGCCCCAGCGTGGCGCGCACCTGGCACTGCCAAAGGCTGGCATCGTCGGCACACGCGCCCACCCACTGACCATCCTCCATAAAACCAAAGCGCACGCCGTAACAAGCCGCCAACCACAGCGACAGGAGCAGCAATAGAAGCAGCGGTACAGGGCGCGACATAGAACAACTCCAGAGGACAAAAACGGCGCCAAGAATAACCGCCAACGTGGGCGATGCAAGCCATACACCGCAGCAGCCAGCACCCAATACAGAAAAATAGCTGTTTGTTTTGAACGCGCCCCATTGTGTATGGCTCGGCGCTATGGTCCCTTAGCCAACTCTATATCCAACGAGATTGCACCATGCTCCGGCTTACTAGCCTTGCCGCCGTGCTTGCGGGCCTGTTTCTGACGATGTCAGCCCAGGCCAACAACATCGATGCCGCCACCTACGGCTATCCCATCAGCAATCCATTTGAAGCCACCATTGGCGGTACACCGCCGCAGCTGCGTGCAGCGGTTCCAGACGATGAAGATATCAACCAGAGCGACTACCGCCTAAGCCTGCATGGCCGCGCCGGGGCCAAACGTCTGCCCGATATCTTCTGGAACGGCAGCAGCCTGCCCTATCGCCTAGCCCAACAAGACGGCCCGGCACCGCTGATATTCATCATCGCCGGCACAGGCATGAGCTACTCCAGCGGCACTCCAGATTCTTTGAAGAAGCTGTTCTACGGTGCTGGCTACCATGTGGTGCAGTTGTCTTCGCCAACCAGTTACGACTTCATCACGGCGGCGTCTACCAGCTCCACGCCCGGTATTTCCGCTGATGACGCGCAAGACCTGTACCGCGTAATGGAAGGCATCAAAGCCCAACACCCTGATTTGCAAGTCACTGAGTACCATCTCACTGGCTACAGCTTGGGCGCACTGAACGCCGCGTTTGTAAGCAAATTGGATGAGCAACGCAAAAGCTTCAACTTCAAACGGGTGCTGATGCTCAACCCTCCCGTAGACCTACTGACCTCGATCGACAATCTCGATCGACTGTCCGAGGTCAAGTTGCCGTTGGAGGGCAATAAAACCTCTTTCGACCTGATCTTCGACAAGCTGGCTCGCTACTTCAAGGACAAGGGCCGAATCGAAATCGACCAAGCCGTGCTCTATGACTTCCAGAATTCCAAAGAGCGCCTGCATACCCCCGCCATGGCTGCACTGATCGGTAGCGCGTTTCGCTTCGCCGTGGCCGATATCGTGTTCACCTCTGATCTGATTAATAAACGCGGGCTGATTAGTCCACCGCAGCAGCAGTTCGACTACGGCACCGAGTTGGTACCGTTTTTCAACAAGGCGGCTGCTTGCAACTTCCGCTGCTACGTCGAGCAACAACTGCTGCCTATGTGGCAAGCCTCCCATCGCGGCGGTTCGCTGCAACAGCTCAATCAACAGGTCGGCTTGCGCGCGCTGGAAAGCTACCTAAAGCACGCCAACAAGATTGCCGTGATGACCAACGCTGATGACCTGATCCTCGGCCCTGGCGACCTGAGTTTTTTGCGTAAAACCTTTGGTCCGCGCCTGAGCGTTTATCCCCTTGGCGGCCATTGCGGCAACCTCGATTACCGCGTCAATACCGACGCCATGCTGGAGTTCTTCCGTGGCTAAGCACCTACTACTGACTGCTCTGCTGCTAAGTAGCGGCCTGGCTCACGCCGGTCAAGCCAGCGACCCAGCCGACGAAGGCTTCACTCAGCCACTGCAAGACCTGACATTCATCTCAGGCAAAGACACCTTCGTAATCGCCACTAACGACGCGATGCAGGCCTACGACCCGCTGGAACGCTGGAATCGCGGCATCTACCAGTTCAACTACCGACTCGATCAGTGGGTCATGCTGCCCGTGGTGCGTGGCTACACCTATGTCACCCCTAAGCCGCTGCGCACCGGCGTGAGCAACTTCTTCAGCAACCTAGGTGATGTCACCAGCCTGGGTAATAGCCTGCTGCAGTTAAAGGGCGAACGGGCCATGCGCACCACGGCGCGTCTGCTGTTCAATACCCTATTGGGCGTAGGCGGCCTTTGGGACCCGGCAACTGCCATGGGCCTACCCCGCGAGCGCGAAGACTTTGGCCAAACCCTTGGTCATTACGGTGTGCCCGCCGGCGCTTATTTGGTCCTGCCGCTGTTTGGCCCATCTAACTTGCGTGACACCACAGGATTGGTGGCCGACACCGTAGCGGCGAATAACATCAACTACCTTAATGTCGCCGAGACCAGCAGCGAACATCCAGAAATCCAAGTGCTTGACGCCATCAACACGCGCTATATAACACCGTTCAAATACGGCCAGCTGAACACGCCATTCGAGTATTCACGGGTGCGCTATCTGTACGGCGAGGTGCGTAAGCTGCAGGTTGCCGATTAAACGGCAGTGCACTTTAGCGCGTGGACAAGGGACCAAATATATGTGGTGCGGGGCTTGAGTCAGGGCTAGACAGGTCAAGAAAACTGCTCAACGCCTCTTTGCGTGCCATCGCATCCTGATAACCAAGCTCAATCAGCTCGTTGCAGTAACCTGCCTCAAACAGCAGGTAACTGAGCACGCCGGCACCACTGGCCTTGGTTGCACCAGGGCCACGCAGGAATAATCGCAGGGTTTTTGGCAGCTCGTGGCGGTGACGGGCGGCGATCTGATCCAGCGGTTGGCTGGGAGCAATCACCAGTACATCAACAGACTTCAGCCCTAACCCGCGCGGACGCAGGTCAGACGGCACCAAGCCGCTCATGTGGTTGAGGCGCTGTAACAACTCGATATCGCCTTCCAAGTTGTCGATAAAGGTGCTGTTGAGCATGTGCCCACTGATCTGCGCCAAGCTTGGCGGTCGCACATTCTGCGTGCGCGGCAATTCCCGCGGCGGCGCACCATTACCTTGGGTATTACCACTCACGCCAACCACCAGTACGCGAGTCGCCCCGAGATGCAGGGCCGGACTGATGGGTGCCGATTGACGCACGGCACCATCGCCAAAATATTCGCGATTGATCTTAACCGGCGGAAAGATCAACGGGATCGCCGTACTGGCCAACAAGTGCTCAATACTCAGCCGCGTAGGCACGCCAACCCGCCGATGACGAAACCAGGGATCAATACTGCCGCGTCCCTGATAGAAGGTCACCGCTTGCGCCGACTCATAGCCAAAGGCCGTCACCGCTACCGCCCGCAGATGCCGATGGGCAATCGCAGCATGAATGCCAGAGAAATCCAGCTCACGGCCAAGCAGCTCACGCAGTGGCGAACTGTCCAGCAATGCCACCGGCATATCACTGCCCAACCCCAACAGACTGTGACCCACAAAGCGCGTGGCCTGACGCAGCACGCCCGACCAATCGCTGCGGTACACCTGATGGGTGTGAAAGCCCTGCCAAACCGTGGTTAAACGCCGGATCGCCTCGCTAAAATTCAGTGCGCCACAGGCCAGCCCCACCGCATTGATGGCGCCGGCCGAGGTGCCGACGATTACCGGGAATGGATTTTTCGCGGCATCCGGCAACAAGTCAGCAATCGCCGCCAACACCCCAACCTGATAGGCCGCACGCGCTCCGCCACCCGAGAGGATCAATCCTGTTACGTGCTTGCTGGGGCTGGCGGTTTCAGACATGCACACTTCTCAGTTTTTTGGGGTAAGGGTAGAGACGCAATCAGTGGCGTTTCTTATACAGCTTGGCTTCACCTGGCGGGCGCGTTTTGAAACGTCGATGAGCCCACAGGTATTGCTCTGGACATACATTTATAGCCTGTTCGACCCACTGATTGATGCGCAGGCAATCGGCCTCCTCATTGTCACTGGGGAAATCAGCCAACGGCGGATGGACAATCACTCGATAACCTTGGCCATTGGGCAAGCGTTGCTGAGTAAAGGGAATGACCCGCGCTTTACCCATGCGCGCAAACTTACTGGTAGCGGTAACCGTCGCTGCTGGCACGCCGAACAAAGGCACAAACACACTGCGCTGAGCGCCATAGTCTTGATCCGGCGCATACCAAACCACCCCACCGGCACGCAGCGTTTTGAGCATACCGCGCACATCATCGCGGTCAATCACACCCAATAAACGCTGCTCGCGGCCGCGCCGTTGAACATAATCAAACAACGGATTTTTATGCGGCCGGTACATGCCATACATCCCTCGCTGCAAAGCCAGCAGCGCACCACCCAACTCTAGGGTAGTAAAGTGCAGGGCCATCAGAATGACACCCTGCCCATCGGCCTCAGCCTGTTGCAAATGCTCTACGCCCTCGACCGTGCCCAGCCGGCGTAAACGTGCAGCCGGCCACCACCAGCTGATCGCCATTTCAAAAAAAGTCATGCCGGTAGAAGCAAAGTTTTCTTGCACCATGCGCTGACGCTCAAGCGCAGACATCTGCGGGAAACACAGCTGTAAATTAAGCTCGACAATTTTGCGCCGCGACTTAGCCAGCCGGTACATCAACGCCCCCAACCCACGTCCCAGGCGCAATAGAACGCGGTAAGGCAACAACGTCACCAACCACAACAGACCCAAGCCCAGCCATAACAGCCAGAAGCGCGGATGCAGAAAATAGGCACTAAACCGTGGGCCTTCCATTACATATTCCAGAATCACAACCAAGGTCGCGCATTCTACATAGGTTGTCCGGCTTGCGGCCCACCGGCGTTCTCGCTATAAGTCGTCGCCTATTTTAGTTGGCAGTGTTCTCTTCATCCGTGGCGACAGCCATGGGGTGGCGCTGCTTAACAGCCGCCTTAGTCCTTCTGTGCAGACCATGAGCCAAGCCGACCTTCTCGATCTAGACCCCGTGTTTCAACTCAAAGGCAGCATGCTCGCCATCACCGTGCTGGAGCTGACCCACAACGACTTGGAGCGTCTCGACCGGCAATTGACCGACAAAGTCGCCCAGGCCCCCAACTTCTTCAGCAATACCCCGCTGGTGCTGGCTCTGGACAAGCTGCCGGAAGGCGAACCGAGCATTGACCTCGGCACGCTGATGACCGTGTGCCGTCAACATGGCCTGCGGACCTTGGCCGTGCGTGCCAGCCGTGAGGAACACATCAATGCTGCCCTTGCCCTCGACCTGCCTGTGCTGCCGCCTTCGGGCGCTCGTGAGCGCCTGATCGAGCAAGACACGGCCAAGCCGGAGGTGAAACCGGCTGAGCCTGTGGCGCGGCCGAGCAAGATCGTCAGCACGCCGGTGCGCGGCGGCCAACAGATTTATGCCCAAGGCGGTGATTTGATCGTGTTGGCACCGGTTAGCGCCGGCGCCGAGCTGCTGGCCGACGGCAATATTCACGTCTACGGCCCTATGCGCGGCCGTGCGCTGGCCGGGATCAAGGGTGATCGCAGCGCGCGGATTTTCTGCCAACAACTTGGCGCCGAATTACTGTCAATTGCCGGCCAATACAAGGTCGCCGAAGACCTGCGCCGTGAGCCGTTATGGGCCGAAGCCGTACAGGTCAGCCTGTCGGCTGACGTGTTGAACATCACCCGCCTTTAACGGATACTGCGGCCAATTTTAAGGGACACACGGCACCCGTAAATCCGCCTGCTGGCTGATCATGTTGCCGTTTAATCGATATTTGGGGTAAAGCATCTTGGCCAAGATTCTCGTAGTCACCTCCGGTAAGGGCGGCGTGGGCAAAACCACCAGCAGCGCTGCTATCGGTACCGGCCTTGCCCTGCGCGGGCACAAAACCGTCATCGTCGACTTCGACGTCGGCCTGCGTAACCTTGACCTAATCATGGGCTGCGAGCGTCGCGTGGTGTACGACTTCGTCAACGTCATCAACGGCGAAGCAACCCTGACCCAAGCCCTGATCAAAGATAAGCGCCTGGAAAACCTCTACATCCTGGCTGCCAGCCAAACCCGCGACAAAGAAGCACTGACCAAAGAAGGCGTTGGCAAAGTCATCGACGAGCTGGCGAAGAACTTTGAATTCGTCATCTGCGATTCACCGGCAGGCATCGAAACCGGCGCGCATTTCGCCATGTATTTTGCCGACGAGGCCATCGTTGTCACCAACCCAGAAGTGTCTTCGGTGCGTGACGCCGACCGTATGCTCGGCTTACTGGCCAGCAAGTCCAAGCGTGCTGAAAACGGTGAAGCGCCGATCAAAGAGCATTTGTTGCTGACTCGCTACAACCCAGAGCGCGTGATCAAAGGCGAAATGCTCGGTGTTGAGGATGTTGAAGAAATCCTCGCCATCCGCCTGCTCGGCGTAATCCCTGAGTCGCAAGCGGTACTCAAAGCCTCTAACCAAGGCGTGCCGGTGATTCTCGATGACCAGAGCGATGCCGGTCAGGCTTACAGCGACGCGGTTGACCGCCTACTCGGCAAGGAAGTTGCCCATCGTTTCCTCGATGTGCAGAAGAAAGGACTCATGCAGCGTTTATTTGGTGGCCGCGAATGAATATTTTTGATTTCTTTCGTGAGCGAAAGAAAGAAACCCCGGCGTCGATTGCCAAAGAGCGCCTGTCGATCATCGTTGCCCATGAGCGCGGTCAGCGCAGCCAGCCGGACTACCTGCCGGCCCTGCAGAAAGAGCTGGTCGAAGTGATCCGCAAGTACGTCAACATCGACCAGGACCAAGTTCAGGTCGCGCTTGAGAACCAGGGCAGCTGCTCGATTCTTGAGTTGAACATCACCCTACCCGATCGTTGATCGCGTAGGCGTGAACAACGGCGGCCATTGGCCGCCGTTTGCATTTTTGCCCTTTTGTATTCGTGGAATGCCTCATGCCGCTGTCGAACATCCAGATCATTCACCAAGACGCCGCTTTGTTGATCATCAACAAGCCGACGCTACTACTCTCGGTGCCCGGCCGCGCGGAAGACAATAAAGATTGCTTAGTCACCCGCATGCAAGAAAACGGCTACCCGGAAGCCCGCATCGTCCATCGGCTGGACTGGGAAACCTCTGGCGTTATCGTGCTGGCCCGTGACGCCGACAGCCACCGCGAGCTGTCACGCCAATTCCACGACCGCGAAACCGAAAAAGCCTACACCGCCTTATGCTGGGGTGAGCCGGCAGAGGATAGCGGCAGCATCGATTTGCCCCTGCGTTACGACCCACCCACCAAGCCGCGTCATGTCGTGGATTACGAGTTTGGCAAACACGCCCTGACCCACTGGCAGGTGCTGGAACGTTGCGGTCACTACAGCCGCGTTGAGCTGACACCAATCACTGGGCGCTCGCACCAACTGCGCGTACACATGCTGTCGATCGGTCATCCGCTGTTGGGCGACGGCCTGTATGCCCACCCCGAAGCGCTCGCCGCTTACCCACGTTTATGTTTGCACGCACGCATGCTGAGCCTGACCCACCCGCAAACTGGCGAGCCAATGCGCTTCGAGTGCCCGGCACCGTTTTAGCCTCACGCGTCTAGCGCAATAACTGCCGATCAATTTCGGCCACGCTGCGCACACCAGACAACGCCATGGCCACTGCCAGTTCCTGCTGCAAGGTGCGTAGCAGCTGCGCCAGCGCCAGCGCCCATGGTCGACAAACTAAACGGCACCTCAACCTTGGCCGCCATCCGCGCAGCCTGCCCTTGGCCTTGCAAGCCCAAGGGCAGAGCTTTCGCCGCGTGCTTGATCAGGTGCGCTATGCCGAGGCTCAGCAGCAACTGCGGTTGTCAGCGCAATCGATTACCGATCTGGCCTTGCGCCTCGGTTACGCCGACGAAACCGCCTTCTCCCGCGCCTTTAAACGCTGGAGCGTACATACGCCGCAGCTCTGGCGTAAACAGCAGAGCAGCGACACGCGACCCAATAGCGACAGCCGCCACTGACCCCGAGCCATGGATAATCCGATAAACTCGGGCCATTGCCGTCCGGAGCTGACTATGCGCGATGCACTCAATCAAGGCCTGATCGATTTTCTCAACGCCTCACCAACCCCTTTCCACGCCACCGCCAGCCTCGCTCAGCGCTTGGAAGCCGCCGGTTTTGAACGCTTGGATGAGCGCCAAAGCTGGAATATTGAGGCGGGTGGCCGCTATTACGTGACCCGTAACGACTCCTCGATCATCGCCATTCAACTCGGTCGCCGGCCGGTTCTGGACGCTGGCCTGCGCCTAGTCGGCGCACACACCGACAGCCCATGTTTGCGGGTCAAACCCAACCCAGAGCTGCACAAACAAGGCTTCTGGCAACTGGGTGTAGAAGTGTATGGCGGCGCGTTACTGGCGCCCTGGTTTGACCGTGACCTGTCGCTGGCCGGACGAGTTACCTTCCGCGCGGGCGGCAAGGTGCAGAGCCAACTAATCGATTTCCGCCTGCCGATTGCCACCATCCCGAATCTGGCAATTCACCTCAACCGTGAGGCGAATCAGGGCTGGGCGATCAATCCGCAAACCGAGCTACCGCCGATTTTGGCCCAAGTTGCCAGCGAAACCGGGGCGGATTTCCGCGCCCTGCTGGCCGAGCAACTGACCCTTGAGCACGACCTCAACGCCGATGCTGTGTTGGATTACGAACTGAGCTTCTACGACACGCAAAGCGCCGCAGTAATTGGCTTAAATGGCGATTTTATTGCCGGTGCGCGCTTGGACAACCTGCTGTCCTGCTATGCCGGGCTGCAGGCACTGCTCGCCGCTGGCAGCGAGGAAACCTGCGTGCTGGTGTGCACGGATCACGAAGAGGTCGGCTCCTGCTCGGCTTGCGGTGCCGATGGGCCGATGCTCGAACAAGTGCTGCAGCGTTTGTTGCCGGAGGGCGACGGCTTTGCCCGCATCATGCAGCGCTCCTTACTGGTGTCGGCTGACAACGCTCACGCGGTGCACCCTAACTACGCCGACAAGCACGACAGCAACCACGGCCCCAAGCTCAACGCTGGGCCGGTGATCAAAATCAACAGCAACCAGCGCTACGCCACCAACAGTGAAACTGCTGGGTTCTTCCGCCATTTGTGCCTGGAAAACGAAGTGCCAGTGCAAAGCTTTGTGACTCGCAGCGACATGGGTTGTGGCTCAACCATCGGTCCAATTACCGCCAGCCGCTTGGGCGTACCGACGGTAGACATCGGCCTGCCAACCTTCGCCATGCACTCCATCCGCGAGCTGGCGGGCAGTCATGATCTCGCCCATTTGGTCAAGGTACTTAGCGCCTTCTACGATTCAGCGCAATTGCCTTAAGCCTGCAGCGCCGCTCGCTCAGAGCGGCTCAGTGCGAACCGCGACCAATCGATCGCGGCCTGCACCCATGCCAAATACCAGCGCCAGCACGCTGACCAGCACAAACAACCCGCCCAGTAGCGACCAGTCACCACTCCAGTCGTGCAGCAAACCGACCGCCAGCGGCCCGAACCCGGCCAAGGTATAACCCACGCCTTGGGCCATGCTCGATAACTGCGACGCCACGTGCGAATCGGCTGTGCGCAGCACAATCAGGCTCAGCGCCAAGCTAAAGGTCGCGCCCTGCCCCAAACCAAGCACCACGGCGAAGCCCCACAGAACGCCTACCGGGCTGTATAAGCACCCGAGCAAACCGGTCAGGGTCAGCGCCAACGCCAGCGCAATTGCCAGACGCTGATCACGTCCGCGAGTGGCTAGCCAGGGCGCACTCAAGGCGCTGAGCAATTGCACCAGCACCGAGCCCGAAAGCATCAAGCCCGCTTCCAGTGGGCCAAGGCCACGGCCGATCAGAATGGATGGCAGCCAACCAAAAACGATATAGGCCAAGGATGACTGCAGCCCTAGGTAGAGCGTGATCTGCCAGGCCAATGGGGCGCGCCACAAGCCACGCACCTGCACGCGAGCACCCGCAGACACCGCGCGCGCAGCGGTTTGTGGCAACCAACAGAGCGCCGCAATGATGGCTGGCAAAGCCCAGAACGCCAGCCCCATGGCCCAGCTTTGCCAGTACTCGCTGAGCGGCACAGTGACCCCGGCGGCAGCGGCGGCACCCAAGCACAGGGCCATGGTGTAAACCCCGGTTAGGCTACTGGCCTGCCGTGGAAAGTCGCGTTTGATAATGCCCGGCAGTAACACCCCGACGATGCCAATGCTCGCCCCCGCCAGCAGGCTGCCGAGAAACAACCCAGGGATGCCAAACAGGCTGCGCAAGCCAATGCCGCCGGCCAGTACCAGTAAAAAGCCCAACACCACCCGCTCAGCGCCAAAACGCCGGGCCAAAATCGGCGCCAGCGGTGCAAACAGCCCCAAGCAAAACACCGGGAGTGTGGTCAGCAACCCTGCGGCGGCCGCACTTAAGCCAACGCTTTGCGCCACTTCATTGAGCAGCGGCGCCAGGCTAGACAACGCCGGCCGTAAGTTAAGCGCCACCAACACCAGCCCCAACAACAGTAATCCGGGCCGTAGCCGTGAAGCGGGCGCAGCAGGACAGTCCTGATCTTCAGCATCTATCAGTAATTGGTCAGCAAGTTGTTGCGCAGGCAAAGTCATCGGTAATCCAAGGCTTGCTCCAAGCTGAAAGTACAGCCAAAAAAACGGAGCGAAGGGTCAAGTTTAGCGCCAAGCAAAGTTTGACGAAACCGTCACGACAGATCCTGCGCAGGCATTGGGTAGCTAGCGATTACGAGACTTTTTGTACTGCGCCAAAGCGCAACAAACTCGGCCAGCCTGTTAACCTTATGCACTCCCTCGCCAGTGTCAGGAACGCCTTGTGCAACCGGTTATTTCCATCCAGCAGCTGAACAAGACCTACACCTCAGGTCATACTGCGCTGCGCAGCATCAACCTGGATATTCAACAGGGTGAAATCTTCGCCCTGCTCGGCCCCAACGGCGCCGGCAAAACTACCCTGATCAGCATCATCTGCGGCATCGTCAATCCGAGTGCCGGCAGCGTGCGCGTCGGTGGCTATGACATCGTTAAGGACTACCGCGCCTCCCGCGCGCAAATCGGCCTGGTGCCGCAAGAGCTGGTCAACGATGTGTTCGAAACCGTGTGGGCCACGCTGAAATTCAGCCGCGGTTTGTTTGGCAAAAAACCTGACCCAGCCTACCTCGAACAACTGCTCAAAGACCTGTCGCTGTGGGACAAGAAAGACGCCAAAATTTTTGAGCTGTCCGGCGGTATGAAGCGCCGCGTGATGATCGCCAAAGCGCTGTCCCACGAACCCTCAATTTTGTTTCTCGATGAGCCCACCGCTGGCGTCGACGTCGAATTACGCCGTGATATGTGGGCCATGGTCCGCCGCCTGCGCGAGCGCGGGGTGACCATCATCCTCACCACTCACTACATCGAAGAAGCCGAAGAGATGGCCGACCGCATCGGCGTGATCAGCAAAGGCGAAATTATTCTGGTTGAGGATAAAAGCGTGCTCATGCAGCGCTTGGGCAAAAAGCAATTGAGCCTGCAACTCAAGCAGCCGCTCAGCGAAGTACCGGCAACGTTGGCCGCTTACGGCCTGACCTTAAGCGATGGAGGCCATGAGCTGGTGTTCAGCTTCGACGGCCAGCGCGAGCACACCGGCATCCCGGAGCTACTGCGCGATCTGGCCGCTAACGGCATCGACTTTAAAGATTTGCAGTCCAGTGAAAGCTCGCTGGAAGATATTTTCGTCAACTTACTCAAGGCGCGCGCATGAACCTCTACGCGATCCGCTCGATCTACTTATTTGAATTGGCGCGCACCTGGCGCACCTTGCTGCAAAGCATCGCCACGCCGGTTATTTCCACCTCGTTGTATTTCGTGGTGTTTGGCTCAGCCATCGGCGCCAGCATGACCGAGGTGCATGGCATCAGCTACGGCGCGTTTATCGTGCCGGGCTTGATCATGCTGGCGATGCTCACCGAGAGCATTTCCAACGCGGCCTTTGGCATCTATATGCCGCGCTATTCGGGGACGATTTATGAGGTGCTGTCGGCGCCGATTTCGCCCTTCGAGATCATCCTCGGCTACGTCGGCGCGGCGGCCACTAAGTCGATGATCCTCGGCTTGGTCATTCTGCTTACGGCGCGCTTGTTCGTCAGCTTCGAGATCGCTCACCCGCTGGCGATGGTGTTTTTGATGGCACTGACCGCCATCACCTTCAGCCTGTTCGGCTTTATCGTTGGGTTATGGGCCGATGGCTGGGAAAAGCTGCAGGTAGTGCCGGCGCTGATTGTCACCCCACTGGCGTTTCTCGGAGGTAGCTTTTACTCGATCAGCATGCTGCCGCCGGTGTGGCAAACCATCACTCTGTTCAACCCCGTGGTGTACCTGATTAGCGCGTTCCGCTGGAGTTTCTACGGCATAGCCGACGTTAACGTTGGCCTTAGCGTCGGTATGACCATGGGCTTTCTCAGCCTGTGTTTGCTGATCGTGACGTGGATGTTCCGCACTGGCTATCGTTTGAAAAACTAGCCGTAGCCACAGACAAAAACGCCCCGGCAATTGCCGGGGCGTTTTGCGTTACAGCACTGTTTAACTGCGGATCAGGTGGTCAAAGGCGCTCAACGAGGCCTTAGCACCTTCGCCGATGGCAATGACGATCTGCTTGTACGGCACAGTGGTCACATCGCCAGCGGCAAACACGCCAGGGATGTTGGTGCTGCCTTTGGCGTCGACGATGATCTCGCCGCGCGGCGACAACTCGACCACACCCTTGAGCCAGTCACTGTTAGGCAGCAAGCCGATCTGCACGAAGATGCCTTCCAGCTCGACCGTGTGCAGCTGATCGCTGTTGCGATCCTTGTACACCAGGGCACTGACCTTCTGACCGTCGCCCAGCACTTCAGTGGTCAAAGCGCTCTTGATCACCGTCACATTGGCCAAGCTGTTGAGCTTGCTCTGCAACACCGCATCGGCGCGCAGCTGGCTGTCGAACTCGATCAAGGTAACGTGAGCGACCAGACCGGCCAAGTCGATGGCGGCTTCCACACCGGAGTTACCACCACCAATGACCGCCACGCGCTTACCCTTGAACAGCGGGCCATCGCAGTGCGGGCAGTAGGCCACGCCCTTGCCGCGGTACTCCTGCTCACCCGGCACGTTCATCTCCCTCCAGCGTGCGCCGGTGGACAGAATCAGCGTTTTGGCTTTCAGTGTCGCGCCACTCTCAAACGTCACTTCGTGCAAGCCGCCGACAGTACTGGCCGGAACCAGAGCGGTAGCGCGTTGCAGGTTCATGATGTCGACGTCGTATTGCTTAACGTGCTCTTCCAGCTCACGAGCCAGCTTCGGCCCCTCGGTTTCTTGCACCGAGATAAAGTTCTCAATCGCCATGGTGTCGAGCACCTGGCCACCAAAACGCTCGGCTGCCACGCCGGTGCGAATGCCTTTACGTGCTGCATAAATAGCTGCTGCTGCGCCAGCTGGGCCGCCACCAATAACCAACACATCGAAGGCGTCTTTGCCGTTGAGCTTCTCGGCGTCACGGCTGCTGGCGCCGGTGTCGATCTTGGCGAGGATTTGCTCGACTTCCATGCGGCCTTGGCCAAACAGCTCACCGTTCAAGTAGATGCTGGGCACCGACATGATCTGCCGAGCGTCGACTTCCTCTTGAAACAGTGCGCCGTCAATCGCCACGTGGCGAATGTTCGGATTGAGCACCGCCATCAGGTTCAGCGCCTGGACCACGTCCGGGCAGTTCTGGCAGGACAGCGAGAAATACGTCTCGAAGTTGAATTCACCTTCGAGGTTTTGGATCTGCTCGATCACATCCTGCGCCAGCTTGGACGGGTGACCGCCGACTTGCAGCAGCGCCAATACCAAGGAGGTGAACTCGTGGCCCATCGGCAAGCCAGCAAAACGCAGGCTGATATTGCCGTTCGGACGGTTTAACGCAAAGGACGGTTTGCGTGCGTCGCTGCCATCTTCACGCAGAGTAATTTTGTCGGTCAGGCTGACGATGTCGTGCAGCAAGCCGCTCAGTTCGCGGGATTTATCGCTGTCATCGAGGGACGCAACGATATCGAACGGCTGGGTGACCTTTTCCAGGTAGGCCTTCAACTGGGTTTTAAGCGTGGCGTCCAACATGATCAGTATCCTTTTTTACAAATTTCAGAAACAAAAATGCCCGGACGGATCACGCCCAGGCATTCGGGCAGTGCGGCGTCGGTTAACGACTCCGCAACGCATAACGACTTTGTGGGTCGTATTTAGATTTTACCAACCAGGTCCAGCGACGGTGCCAGAGTGGCTTCGCCTTCTTTCCACTTAGCTGGGCACACTTCGCCTGGGTGAGCGGCGGTGTACTGAGCAGCTTTCAGCTTGCGCAGGGTTTCCGACACGTCACGAGCGATCTCGTTGGAGTGGATTTCAACGGTCTTGATCACGCCTTCTGGGTTGATCAGGAAGGTGCCACGTAGGGCCAAACCTTCTTCCGCGATGTGCACGCCAAACGCATTGGTCAGCTGGTGAGTCGGGTCACCGATCAGTGGGAACTTAGCCTTGCCAACGGCTGGCGAAGTCTCGTGCCATACCTTGTGCGAGAAGTGGGTATCGGTAGTAACGATGTACACCTCGGTACCGGCCTTCTGGAACTCGGCGTAGTTGTTGGCAGCGTCTTCGATTTCAGTTGGGCAGTTGAAGGTGAAGGCGGCTGGCATGAAAATCAGTACCGACCAATGGCCTTTCAGGCTCTGCTCGGTGACTTCGATGAACTTGCCGTTGTGGAAAGCGTTGGCTTTGAACGGCTGAACTTGAGTATTAATTAACGACATTGAGTGATTCCTCGTGGGGGTTAATGACTTGGTGGTGAGAATAATAGGCCGACTTGATGACAATGGCTCATTGATTGAACCGATGACCATGATTGACTAAGCCAATCGCAGCCACCGGCCCGATACAGATTTTATACCAGACTAGCATCAATGCTAAGCACCAGCTTGCCGCTCACCTGATTACTCGCCAGTGCGGCGAAGGCCGCTTCCACATCATCGGCGGTAAAGGTTTGCGCCAACTGCGGCTTGAGCTGCGCAGAGGTAAACAAAGGCCAGACATGCTGGACTAGGTCGTGAATCAACTCAGCTTTGAACAAATCATCACGATTGCGCAGGGTCGAACCTAATAAGTGAATACATTTGCCGAGTAGCAAGGCAAAGTCCAGCTGCGCTTCCCGCCCGCCCATCAGCCCGATATTGACCCAGCGCCCATCTAAGGCCAGCAATTGCAGGTTAAGCGCGGCATAACTGGCACCGACCGGATCAAGCACCACGTCAAACGGGGCAAAGTCGCGCAGCCCCGGCAAATCATCGCCACGCACCACGCCGCCCTGCGCCCCCAATGCCTGACAATAGGCCAAGCGCTCGGCCGAACCGACACTGACCCAGCACGGGTTGCCAAACGCCTTACACAACTGAATAGCCGCCGAGCCAACCCCACTGGCGCCGGCATGCAGCAATACTTTTTCACCGGGGCGCAGAGCCGCCAGCTGATAGAGATTGAGCCATGCGGTGGCGTATACCTCAGGCAACGCAGCGGCCTCGGCCAACGAAATACCCTCAGGTACCGGCAAGGCATGACGGCCATCGACTACTACTTCTTCGGCCATGCCGCCGCCTGTGAGTAAGGCGCACACTCGATCACCCACCTGCCAGTGGCTGCCCGCGCCCACTTCAGTAACCACCCCGGAGCACTCCAACCCGAGGATGTCGCTGGCGCCTGCAGGCGGCGGGTATAAACCCGCGCGCTGCAACAAATCGGCACGATTAAGTCCGGCGGCTGCCACACGGATACGAATCTGTCCAACATCACAGCTCAATGACGGCCGCTGCACCCACTCCACACGCCCTTCAACGCCTTGCAATGCCTTCACGCTGCCTCCATAGTTACTTTTGACTGAGCCCGGCAGGGAATTGCCGGGTTTTTCTGCATTTGCAGCCGGGGCTAATGGAACCGGCGCCCAAAAAGATGGCCCAATATGCGTTATCAGCAGCCTTCGCGTCGAATTAGCATGAAGCATTTCTTTCCGGTCACCGCACTTACCCTACTCTTCGGCTTTGCCCCATCGCTGTTCGCGGCCACTACCGCGCCCAACAGCTGGGACGGCTTACAGCCCGACCGCGAGCAAGTAATTGCCAGCCTTAATGTAGTGGAGCTGCTCAAGCGCCATCACTACAACAAGCCGCCGCTCAACGACGAGCGCTCGCTAAAAATCTACGACAGCTACATAAAGATGCTCGATCCGTCACGTAGCTATTTCACCGCTGCCGACATTGCCGAGTTTGACCAGTGGCGCACAAAGTTCGATGACCTGCTGAAAAGCGGCGATCTAGAGCCCGGTTTCATTATCTACAAGCGCCACCTCGACCGTCTCAAGCAGCGCTTAGACTTTGTTCTTGCGCAATTAAATGACGGCGTCGACAAGTTCGACTTCACCCTCGACGAAAGCTTGCAGACCGATCGCGAGAAGGCTAATTGGGCGAAAGATAGCGCCGAGCTCGACGACCTCTGGCGCAAACGCCTGAAGGATGAAGCCCTGCGCCTAAAGATCGCCGGCAAAGAACCCAAAGCGATTCAGGAGCTGCTGCTCAAGCGCTACAAGAATCAGGTTTCTCGCCTCGAACAAACCCGCGGCGAAGACATCTTTCAGGCGTACATCAACGCCTTTGCTCAAACCTACGACCCACACACCAACTACCTGTCGCCGGATAACGCGGAAAACTTCGACATCAACATGAGCTTGTCGCTAGAAGGCATCGGCGCCGTACTGCAAAACGACAATGACTACGTCAAAGTCGTGCGCTTGGTACCGGCGGGCCCAGCCGACAAGAGCAAGCAAATCGTCCCAGCGGACAAAATCATCGGCGTGGCCCAAGGCAATGACGAGATGGTCGACGTGATCGGCTGGCGCTTGGATGAAGTGGTCAAACTGATCCGCGGCCCGAAAGGCTCGGTAGTGCGTCTAGACGTAATTCCGGCCAGCAATGCGCCTAACGACCAGACCAGTAAAATAGTGCCCATCACCCGTGAAGCGGTGAAGCTGGAAGAGCAAGCAGCGAAAAAATCGGTGCTGAAACTGCAGCATGAAGGCCACGACTACAAACTCGGCGTGATCGAAGTGCCAGCCTTCTACCTCGACTTCAAAGCCTTCCGCGCGGGCGACCCGAACTACACCAGTACGACTCGCGATGTGAAGCGCCTGCTCGGTGAACTGCAGAAGGAAAAAGTCGACGGCGTAGTGCTTGATCTGCGCAATAACGGCGGCGGCTCCCTGCAGGAAGCTACCGAACTGACTGGTCTGTTTATCGACCAAGGCCCGACCGTACTGGTGCGCAACAGCGATGGCCGCGTGGATGTACTGAACGACGAGCACACTGGGATCTTCTACAAAGGCCCACTGACCGTGCTGGTCAATCGCCTGTCCGCTTCAGCCTCAGAGATTTTTGCGGGCGCCATGCAGGACTACCACCGCGCACTGATCATCGGCGGCCAGACCTTCGGTAAAGGCACCGTACAAACCGTACAACCACTTAATCATGGCGAGCTAAAGCTGACACTGGCTAAGTTCTATCGCGTTTCAGGACAAAGCACCCAGCACCAGGGCGTGATTCCTGACATCCAATACCCGGCAGTAGTCGACACCAAAGAAATTGGCGAAAGCGCCCTGCCCGAAGCCATGCCATGGGACAGTATTAGCCCGGCGATTAAACCGGCCATCGACCCGTTCAAGCCGTTCTTGGCGGAGTTAAAGGCCCGGCATGACACCCGCACCGCTACCGACCCAGACTTCATGTTCACCCGTGAACGCTTAGCGCTGGCACAAAAGCTGATGCATGAAACCACCGTCAGCCTGAATGAAGCGCAACGCCGCGCCCAGCATGCCGACATCGAAGGCCAACAATTGGCCATGGAAAATGCGCGGCGCAAAGCTAAAGGCGAAGAGCAGCTGAAAGAGCTGAAGAAAGTCGACGAAGATGCCGCGCCAGTGGAAGAAGATAAGGCCAAACCGGAAGACGACGCTTACTTGACCGAAACCGGCAAGATCATGCTCGACTACCTAGGGCTGCGTCAGGCGGTTGCTACGCACTAACCAATTAACTGCTCGTCGATGTAATCAGATCGTCACGCAACTGTCGTGAAATAAACAGGCCACGAAGTGGCCTGTTTATTTCACCGGCAACGAGACGCCCATGACCACCATCGAGCAGTTAAGCATCCTGAGTCAGATTCTGGCCCAGCGCAATTTGCATAGTTTATTCCAGCCCATTGTCTCGCTCTCAGAGCGCTGCATTATCGGCTACGAAGCCCTGACTCGCGGCCCATCCAACAGTCCCCTTCACTCGCCCATTGCATTATTTGCCGTAGCCCGCCAAAGCGGCCGCCTGAACGAACTCGAAATCGCCTGCAGAGAAAGTGCCTGCCGCCGCTTCAGCGAGCTAAAGTTGCCAGGTAAGTTGTTCCTCAATGTCTCTCCCGAATCGCTTCTGGAAGCCAGCCATCAGCCAGGTCGCACCCTGCAGCTGCTAAAAGCTTACGATATCGCCCCAAGCCAGGTGGTGATCGAGCTAACCGAGCAGTCACCAATTGACGACTTTGACCTGCTGCACACCGCATTGCATCACTATCGAGCAATGGGCTTTTCGATTGCCCTGGATGACCTCGGCGCCGGTTATTCCAGCCTGCGTTTGTGGTCGGAACTACGTCCAGACTATGTGAAAATCGATCGGCATTTTATTGATGGTATCCACCAGGATGCAGTCAAACGCGAGTTCGTCGGCTCTATCCTGCAGATGGCCAAAGCCTCACGAGCCTTAGTGATTGCTGAAGGCATCGAGTGCCCAGAAGAACTGACGGTGCTCGCCGAAATGGGTGTGGACCTGCTGCAAGGCTACCTACTAGGTCGCCCACAAGAGCTGCCTACACACCAAACGCAGCAACTGCTCCTACTGGAAGCGGGGCCTGCAGCCCTGCAAGACGACGGCTACGACCTCAGGCCCCTACTAAACAAGCAACCCGCCGCGCAAACCGAGCAAACCATTGGCGAAGTCCTGGCTGCCTTTCGTGCCCAAGCCAATCTCAACTCCATGGCGGTACTTAACGAACAGCATCAACCGATTGGCATCGTGCACCGTCACTCTCTGACCGATGCCCTGCTAAAACCCTTTGCCACCGACCTGCTGGCCCGTAAGCCGATCAGTCGTCTGATGAGCGACGATTTTCTCGCCGTCGATCTGGAGCAATCGCTGCAGCAAGTCAGTCGCCTGCTCACCAGCCGAGCTCGACAGCGCATCGAAGAAGATTTCATCATTACCCACAAGGGCGCTTATCTAGGCCTCGGCCGAGTGATCGACGTGCTCAAGCTGATTACCGAGCTAAAAATCCAGCAAGCCCGACATGCCAACCCACTGACCTTGTTACCGGGCAACGTGCCTATTCAACAATGCCTGACCCGCGTGCTGCAGCAAGAGCGCGAAGCGCTGATCTGCTATGTCGATATCGATAACTTCAAGCCGTTCAACGACATCTACGGCTATGCCAAGGGCGATGAAGTACTGTTATGCCTAGCCCACTGCCTGAACGAGCGGGTCGACTCAACCTGCGATTTTGTCGGCCATATCGGCGGCGATGATTTTCTGTTGGTGCTCAGTTCGAAAAACTGGCGCCAGCGCCTGCAGCAGCTGCAAGAGAACTTCCAGGGCCAGTGTCGACGCTTCTACCGGCCAGAACACCTGCAGGGCGATGGCTTTAGTGCCACTAACCGTCAAGGCCAGCATGAGGAGTTCGGCCTGCTAAGCCTGTCAATCGGCGTCGTGCACCTGCATCCTCAAGCCTGCGTCCAGCTGGATGCCAGCCAGTTGGCTGAACTGGCCTCGCAAGCCAAACACCACGCCAAGGGTATACCGGGTTACAGCCTGTACATCGTTGATACGCTGCTGAATCGTAATCAGAGCCCCAGTTCGGCCGCGCGCGCTTCGTAGCGCTGCGCCAATAGCGCATCAGGTTGCAGCCCTGCCCCCCCATCACGGTATAAGGTCGCCAGACGCCGTGCCGCCAGCGGGTGGCCCGCCGCAGCGGCCATAGCCCACCAACTGGCCGTCACCTGGCCATCAGCGGCTTGGCGCGTGTCGCCCGCCAAACTCAGCACACCTAGCTGATAAGCCGCTTTGCCATCACCTGCTTGGGCGGCTAGGCGCAATAGGCGGATGCCCTCTTCGCGCGAACCCAAGCCCTGGCCGCGAAACAGCAGCAAATGGCCATAGAAGCTTTGCGCCGGTCTATCGCCTAGCGCAGCCATGCGTGAAAACTGACCCTGCATCCAGTGCCAAGCACGCGGCTGCTTAACCAGCCAAGGCCAGCCCAACAACCGCCGAGCCAGCAGATAACCCAAACGTGCTCGCAACGACCACAACATTAGAGCTCCTCCGGATAGGTGAATTCAAATACCCGCGCCACTTCAGATGCATGCCAAGACGCAGCGGCAATACCGTCCGAAGGACCGGTAAAGCGCCCCAACAGCGACACACAGTCAAAAAACCCAGTGCGTGGCAAACGACTCGCACCCTGACTGATCACCAGCGCACTGCGCAGCGGTCGCTCGGCACGCGCATCCAGCCCTGCCAGATACTCCAACGCGGCAGTGAGGGTTTGCATCGCAGGCGCCGGTAACTCCAAACGCTCCACCAGCGCGCGGTAGGTCAGCAGATTGCGCTTGCTGCGTGCATCGTCCAGCTCAAGCAGCAGCGCCTGCCAATGCTGCCGGCTGATCTTCACGCTCAAGACGGATCGCTCCAGCCGGCAACGCTCAAGGCCCGCGCCAAAGCACGACGAATCGCCGCGTCGGGTTGACGCTCGGCGGTTTCAATCAACTCAAGATAAGACGGGCTGATGCCCACCGTGCGCGCCAATTGTTCGATGGATAGCCCAAGGCCTTGGCGCAAATTACCCATCTGGCTCAACTCAGCCATTGGCAATTGTGGTGCAGCAGCCTCGGGCGCCGCGGATTTGCTCGGCAGGCCAGCGGCTTTGAGCAAGGCCTGAAATTCAGCCCAAGGCAATACGGCGTATTCCGGTTCACCTTCGCGGGTGATGACTTGCACATTCATTATTTAGGGCTCCGTAGAAAGCAGCACCAGACGGGCGGCCACACTGCTTAGTTGCCGTCATCTTAACAGGGGCCATGGCGCATCGGGCGCTAAAGCCAAGGCCATTGTGCTGCGCGCCGCACCCCGCCTAGGCCGCACAAGGTTACCCACAAAAGCTGTGGATAACCTTGTGCACAAATTCTTAACAAGGCGAGCAAAGCCCCGCCCCACGGGGCTCCCCTACAGATCGGGCATTTTTTAAACAGCAAAAATAAATGAATAAAATCAATAACTTAAAATAAAACCTAAAGCATCACAACAGCCTGACTGACTGCACAGCTGGGCGTGCGGGTCAATGTGCATAACCGTAACGGTAACAACTGCAAAACCCCACACCAAGACATCGACGTCAAGCCCTAGCAAGGGATTTTCTTACCTGCAGAATGCACAACGCCCCGTCGAGACGGGGCGCTGGGTATCAGGCAATAACTTACTGCTGGGGAGCAGCTGCCGCCGGATCTTTGATCGAGAGCAGCTCAAGATCAAATACCAATACCGAGTTAGCAGGGATCGCCGGGCTCGGGCTCTGGGCGCCATAAGCCAGCTCGCTCGGGATGTACAGCTTAACCTTCTCGCCAACGTGCATCAGTTGCAGTGCTTCAACCCAGCCTGGAATCACGCCGCTAACTGGCAGATCAATTGGGCTGCCGCGCTGGATCGAGCTATCGAACACTTTGCCGTCAGTTAGACGACCTTCGTAATGCACGCTCACCACGTCAGTGGCTTTTGGCTGAGCGCCTTCGGCCTTGGTGACGATTTCATATTGCAGGCCAGAAGCGGTGGTTTTCACGCCTTCACGCTTGGCATTTTCTTCCAGAAACTTCTTGCCGGCCTTGGATGCTTCGTCATTCAGAGCAGCCATGCGCTCTTCAGCACGCTTTTGCAGAAAGGCAAAGGCTTCAACCAGCTCGTCATCTTTGAGCTTCTGATCTTTTTTGCCGATGGCGTCTTCGATGCCCTGAGCTACGGCCTGGGAGTCCAGATCATCCATGCCTTCCTGAGCCAAGCTCTTGCCCATGTTCAGGCCGATGCCGTAAGAGGCTTTCTGTGCTGGGGTCTTCAGCTCAGCGTTGGTTTGCGAATCACAGCCCGCAAGCACCAGGCTCACCAGAGCTACAGCTGCCAAATGTTGTTTCATGCTTATTCCTTGTCCTGCGCTAGGTGGGCAAATCGAGTGAAGGCGCGAGCTTAGCAGGCCGCTTCAATCACTGGCTACCCGCGTTCAGAGCGAATAGATGCTAAATAGTTCAAACATTGACTGATATTACCCACACCGGAAAAACGCCCGCCTGCGTCGATAAACACCCAAGGCGCTGGCTCGCAGACATGCATCAGTCATCCAATCAGCCACCGTCGCAACAAACTACGCCAACAGCGCCACCGACTTCACTTGCGCCCACAATTGCTGGCCAACATGCAGGCCCAATTGGTCACGCGAGTAGCGGGTGATCCGCGCTAATAGAGGCGTGCCGTGCATATCCAGCCGCACTAAGACATGGGCAGCGTTGTCTGCTGGAGTTTCACCACTGACGGTGACCGGCAATAGGTTGAGGATGCTGCTGTGTGCCGGCCGTTCGAGATTCAAGCTGATATCGCGAGCCAGAATCCGAAAGCGCATAGGTGTGTCGATACTCACTGCCGCGTGCGCCACTTGCACGCTCAGCGGACTGCCTGGGAAGCTCAGGCTAAGCAGCTGATACGCCGAGTTGTGCCCAGCTACGCGACCTTCAACCACCACACCGGCATCCTCGGCCTGAGCCATGGGCAGGTCCATCCGCGCCATCACTTCGCCAACTGGGCCGCTGGCCAGCACTGCGCCCTGATCGAGCAAGACTAAGTGATCGGCTAAGCGGACGACTTCATCCAACGAATGGCTGACATACAGAATCGGAATATCCAGCTGTGTCTGCAGGCGTTGCAAATACGGCAGTATTTCGTTTTTGCGCTTTTGATCCAGCGCCGCCAACGGCTCATCCAGCAGCAGCAACTTCGGGCTGGTGAGCAACGCACGCGCGATCGCTGCCCGCTGGCGCTCACCACCGGATAAGTGCCCAGGCATGCGCGTCATTAAGTGGCCAATGCCGAGCAACTCAACCGCCTGCTCCAGCGTTACTTGGCGCTCGACGGGGGCAATACGCTTAAAACCATACAGCAGGTTGTCCCGCACACTGAGGTGCGCAAACAAGCTGGCCTCTTGAAACACATAGCCCAGCGCCCGCTTGTGGGTGGGCAAAAAGAACGGAGCGCGGCTGTCCTGCCACAACTCACCATTAATGCGCAGATGACTGTCCTGCGCCCGCTCCAGCCCAGCGATACAACGCAGCAGCGTGGTCTTACCCGAGCCTGAGTAGCCAAATAACGCCGTAACGCCGCGCCCAGGCAGCTGCACATCGACATCCAGACAAAACTGCGCGTACCGCAGCACAAAGCGGACGTGCAATTGCTGATCGGCCAAGCCGCTAAATGCCGTAGCAGGCGCGATAGAGAGGGTATTCATAACGGCAAAGCCCTTGTTCGATCAGTGCTGCACGAGTTGGCGCGAAGCCAGTTGCGCACGCCCGTTGATTTGCAGCGCCAGCAAGATAAGGAAAGACAGCACCAGCATACCGCCCGACAGCCAATGGGCCTGGGCGTATTCCATGGCTTCGACGTGATCGAATATCTGCACCGAAACAACTCGTGTCTTGTTGGGGATATTGCCGCCGATCATCAACACCACGCCAAATTCGCCGATGGTATGGGCAAAACCCAGTACCCCAGCGGTAATAAAACCGGGTTTAGCCAGCGGCAACACCACTGTCCAAAACGTATCCCAAGGCCCTGCGCGCAAGCTTGCCGCCACTTCCAGCGGACGCTCGCCGATGGCTTCAAAAGCGCGATGAATGGGCTGCACCACAAACGGCAGCGAGTAGAACACCGAACCCACCACCAGCCCGGCAAAGCTAAACGGCAAGATGCCCAGCCCTAGACTCTCGGTGAGCTGACCAATAAAACCGTGCGGCCCCAGGCTAATCAGCAAATAAAAGCCTATCACCGTCGGTGGCAGCACCAGTGGCAGCGCGACAATCGCGGCCACTGGGCCTTTAAGCCGCGAACGCGTGCGCGCCAGCCACCACGCAATCGGCGTACCGATACAGAACAACACCGCCGTGGTTAACGCCGCCAACTGCAATGTCAGCCAGATGGCACCTAGGTCGGCACTGTTAAGCGGCATTCTTGCGTGTCCTTCAGATTAGAGTTGGTAGCCGTAAGATTTGATCACAGCTGCGGCTTTCGGGCCCTGCAAGTATTCAAGGAAGGCCTTAGCGGCGGCATTATCTTTGCCCTTGTTCAGCAGCACGGCGTCTTGTTTGATCGGCGCATGCAGGTTGGCCGGCACCAGCCAAGCCGAACCGCTGGTGATCTTGCCGTCTTTATAAACCTGCGACAGCGCCACAAAACCCAGCTCGGCATTACCGCTGGCAATAAACTGCTGCGCCTGGGCAATGCTTTGACCTTCAACAATCTTGCCGGCAACGGCGCTGGTGAGGTTCAGCTTGTCCAGCACCTGCGTAGCGGCCAGACCATAAGGCGCAGCCTTGGGATTAGCAATGGCCAGATGCTTGAAGGTGTTTTGCTTAAGTACCGCGCCTTCGCTATCGACGTAGCCGTCTTTAGCCGACCACAACACCAACGCACCGGTGGCATAGGTAAAACGCGAGCCGTTCACGCTAGCGCCTTCAGCTTCCAACTTGGCCGGGGTACTGGCATCGGCAGCGAGGAAGACTTCGAACGGCGCACCATTTTTGATCTGCGCATAAAACTGCCCTGTAGCGCCATAGGCAGCAAGCAGCTTGTGGCCGGTGTCTTTTTCAAAATCACTGGCGATAACCTGCATCGGCGCGGTGAAGTTGGCGGCTACAGCGACCTGCACCTCATCGGCCCATGCGCCCGAATTAAAGGCAATTGCACTGCACAGAGCGATCAGCGTTTGCGAGATACGACGATTCATTGGGTGACTCTCCTTAATGGATACGCATACGGATGAGCAATAAAACAACCCAGCCCACGGCGAACCTAGGGCTGCCAGAGCACTTACAACAGTGGCACGGTGTAACTGACAATCAGACGGTTCTCATCGCCGTCGGCGGTGCTGGTATTGCCCCGCGCAATAGCGTTGCGCCAACTGAAGCCAAGGCCCTTGAGCACGCCCGCTTGCAGGGCGTAATCGATGCGCACATCGCGCTCCCACTCTTGCTTATCGCCGTCGGCAGCATCGATATGATCACCCGATAAATAGGTCGCCGTGGCTTTCAAGCCGGGCACACCGAGGGCCGCAAAGTCATAAGCGTATTCGGCCAACCAGGTACGCTCACCAGCGTTAGCAAACTTACCGATCTGCCGATCAGTGATCAGGTACGAAGTGCAGCCATCGGTCTGATTCAAATATGGGAAGTTACTGTCACCAGACATCTGTTGGTAACCGGCACTGAACGCATGGGCGCCCAAACCATAGGTGAACAGCGCACTCCAGGTGTTGTTGTCCACTTCGCCCTTGGTAATGGCCTTACCTTTGTTGTTCACTCCGTAAAAACCAGTGCTGGTAAAGCCTTCAGCACGGCCCGCCGCGCTGCCATTTTTGCCATCTGAGCCGCTGTTGAAATAACGCAGATCCGACTTCAAGCTACCGCTACCAAGGGCCAGCGTGTGGGTCAGCCCGAGAAAGTGCTGACGGTAGAAATCATTCAGATTGCCGTAGTAGTACTGCGCCAGCAGGTCTTTGCTGATCTTGTAGTCGCCACCGGTGTAATAAAACTTGTTAACAAACTGGCCGGTCTGCGCGTTATTAGCACCGGCAATCGACAAGCCCTCACTGTTGCTTGAGTTGCGGCCCTGCGCATGCTCAAGCTGACCGGCGATGAAGGTCAGATTATCCAGCTCATTACTGGTGATCTGCCCACCTTCAAACGTTTGCGGCAGCAAGCGACCGTCGCTGTAGGTGACCACTGGCAGCTTGGGCAGCAAGGTTCCGAGCCGCCCTTCAGTTTTTGACACGCGCACCTTGCCGGTTAGCCCTAGGCTGCCAAACGAGTCGACCGCACGACCGTCTTCATTGGTCGGGAACACTGTGCCACTGAATTTTTCTGATGTTGGGTTGTAATGACGCCCCTTGCCGGAGTCCAACTTAAGCCCAGATAGACCTAGAGCATCAACACCAACACCGACCGTACCTTCGGTAAAGCCTGAACTGAAATTAAGCTGGAAGCCCTGCCCCCACTCCTCCTGAGTGTTGGCATCCTGATTACGCGTATCTTGGTTTATATAAAAATTACGCAGACCAAGCGTGGCCTTACTGTCGTCGATAAAGCCGGCCGCACCTGCCTGTTGAGCGAGGGCGCCGATCGCGATCGCTAAGAAGGTTTTTCTCATACGTTGTACTCACAGGTTTGTAGGCAATTCAGCTTGTCCAAGGGCGCGTAATTAACTCACCGACAAGGTCGAACCAGCTCAGACATAAAATATTTCTTTAGCCGCTGCGGCCTCTAGTAAAAAGCCCTGCAGGCTGTGCGCCTAAACCGCTCTAAATCAGGCTTATAGGCACTCAAACTCGGCGCTATATTTTATTTTATATAGCGATTGCGCAAGCTATTTTTCTAGCACTCGCTGCAATGTGCTAATCGGCAATGAGCAGGCTTACTCTCGGCTAAAGCGCGTACGCGCTGGCCTCACAAGCGCTGGCGCCGCCCAGCGCTATATCTTTATATATATATCGATAGAGATATGACTTAACGGGGCAAAACAGCCCATTCCAGCCACTATTCAGCCCCGCTGGCTTGATTAACATCACTCATAGGCAGTGACTGGAATATTGAGATCGCCACATAAATTGGCTGCAACCTAGCAACCGATGCAGCTGAAGGGGCTTGGGATTAAACGTGAGGGCGCAGCGTGGTGGGTAACAGAGCGGATCGATCGGCTTAAGCTAATTGCCAGCAGCGACTTAGTCCGTCAGACCGCGAAAGCGATGTGCACCAGCTACAAATCCGCCGGGAATGCGCTCGATGCGGGGCTTGGTTAGCAAATAACAGGCATAAAAAAAGCGACCCTAAGGTCGCTTTTTCAATTCGTAAATACTCAATGAGCAATTACAAAACAATAATGGCGCAGCGGACGGGACTCGAACCCGCGACCCCCGGCGTGACAGGCCGGTATTCTAACCGACTGAACTACCGCTGCGCGCCAAAAGTTATGGTGGGTGATGACGGGATCGAACCGCCGACCCGCTGCTTGTAAGGCAGCTGCTCTCCCAGCTGAGCTAATCACCCTTCACTTTCGAAGTGGGCGCATTCTAGACACGATTCGAGAACCTGGCAAGCCCCAATTGAAAATATTTTTACTGATGTAGCAAAGACTTAGCACAGGGTTGGCCAATCCGCTGGCGGAAGAGAATAATGCGCACTTTGTAAATGGAGAGTGATCCTTATGTGGTTCCGCAACCTGCTTGTCTATCGCCTTACCCAGGATCTGCCCTTCG
>RCMZ01000138.1_pt1 | contig 45233 bp, 38 predicted proteins | sample 2041141 | NCBI WGS metagenome assembly RCMZ01 (sample SAMN09708263, study PRJNA481090) | Wastewater metagenome, whole genome shotgun sequencing project. | biome: sewage; isolation source: Davis station wastewater (DW) | place: Antarctica: Davis Station | collected 2010-03-01 | reverse complement strand
CGTGCGGGTTGGTCAAAATATTGCTGCACGACGCTGACCTTCCTCATTACTTTTCCGGGGCAAAGAGCGATTCTTGGTTCTCGGCACTTTCTTTGCGCGGTCCGCTGCTTTTTGTTGCCGGTGCCTGATTGACGGTGAGCTTTTGCAGAATTTGTTCCTGGTTGGCCAACACCGCCTTTGCTGCGGTCAATTCAGTCTCCAGGCGGAGCCCAGCTTGATTCGCATCCTGTAATTTTTCTGTGCTGCTTTGGTTTTCCACGACCAGTTCATCAATGCGTGCGGCACTCTGGGCCAGGCGTTCTTCCATCTGTTCATTTTTGAGTTCGGAAACAGCCAATTTTTCCAAGGCAGTACGTAGTGGTCGAACCTCGGTTTCCAGACGATGCAACTCGCTGCGAAGATGACCCTGCTCACTGGAAAGACGGGCATTGTCCTGGTGGCTGCGGATGAGTTCCTGCTGTTTCGCGTTCACCGTTTCCTTGGCTGCACGCAGTTCGCCCTGCAAGAACTGGATCTGCTGCTCGAACTGTCGCTGATCCTGCTCCCGTTGTTCCTTCACCGCCGTGCGGAAATGCTCCAGCGCCTCTCTGGCATGCTGGTGCTTTTCTTCCAGTGATACACGGTGCGCTTCATCCTTTGCCTGTTGCCCCTCCATGCCCTGGATGCGCTGAGCCATTTGCGCCCGAACAATTCTCTCTTCCTGAAGCGTGGCCAGGGTTTCGGCGTGGGCCGTTTTTTCTGCCGCCAACTCCAGAGCTTGGCGCTCAGACTGGCTGCGGAAGGATTCGACTTCATGACGTAGCGCGGTAGTAGTGTCGTTCAGCGCAGCGATTTCCGCCTTTTGCTTTTCGGTCAGTTCCGCCACGCGTTGATCGGCTTCCTCATGCAGGCGTTCGGCGAGCCTGGCGGCCAAGTCCTGAATGGCTTCGCTGACCGCAACCTGAGTACCGGTACTCCCACCTTCCTCTTCCTCGATTTCCTTTAGATAGCGGTGGATCGTGCCTTTCGAGCCGGTATTCCCCAATTCGCCGCGGATGGCATCAATCGATGGGTAGCGCCCCGTCGCCAATAGGTTGTTACGCGCTCTGACGACTTCTGATTTGTAGATTCCGGCTCTGGCCATGGCTTCCTCGAATTTCGTACCGTATTACGTAATACGATATTACATACCAACTCTGCAAAATTCAATGCCAACAAAGTTGTAATTCTAAGACGCGATAATGGTTGATTATTTGTTGTGATGGGCAACGGAGCGGAAAAACTATGTAGGGATGGTACGAAATGGAAGGTTTGCTTCCTGACAATTTCTGCCCAAAGGCTTTCAAAAACGTGACTCTGGGGTTCGTCGTTCCGTTAGGTAATCCACCACGCCAGTGATTTGATCCATGCGGGTGTGTCGGCGGTAATGCCCCGGGGTTGAAAAATGAAATGAGACCGACCCACAAAAGCCCCCTGTTATTTCAGTGATTGAAATAGCTCTTTCATGTGCTTGAACTCACCACCAACCCGGTCAAGGGTGAATTGATACATCAATGAGTTCTCTGCGAATTTCTGGCGCTCAATATCCATTTCAACGGTATTTCCGTCAGCCGCAGCCTGAGAAGGAACATGATATTTCAGGTTTACGGGTGGCGACTGCCAAGAAGAATTGCCCTTCGAATGTCCCGGCGAGGAGGCGTTCAATTGAAGAGGAGGAGATTGCTCGCCACCAGCGGCCTCAGCAATATCAATATCCATCGCTTTGTAGCCAGGGGTGTCAGCGTTGGCGATATTAGACGCAAGAATTTGCTGCCTATAGGCCCTTATTCCGAGCATTTTTTGTTGGAAATCCTCGTTTTTCTTGCCTAAGCCGTTCTCGTTCGCTGGTAAGTGAGATGAATGCGTTGCGCCAAGAGTCAATTTCCCGGCGGGGTCGAGATTGTCGCTTGAGGCAACATTGGCAGCCGCCGAACGTGCGACGGCGTTTTCAAGGATGCTAGAAAATGTTGCCGAGCTTTGAGTTTCACCTGCGTCGGAGATGCGAGGCGCTGCATTTCCAATAAATCCCCCCGGCCTTACCGGGAACAAAGCTGAAATCTCAGACATAGAAGCTCGTTGGATGAAATACGGCCGTGGGAGCTATTGGCTGTGTCCGATTTCCTAAGGGGTACCGCCCACGCATTGCACTGCCCCCTTGCCTGGGCTGTCAGTGAACGAATGGGCGGCAAGGTGAGCATCTCGCCTAATTCAGGACGAAACGAACACTCTGACCAGACTTGTCGCCGAGTTTGACTATGGCGACAGCCTTTGTGCCGGCTTGGATCTTGAAGGCTCCTTGGGCACGCAACTGGTTACTTCCAGCTGGCAGCAATTTGGCTTCGGTCTTGTCTGATGCAGACAGCAGCGTTATGGTAGCTGACGCATTTCGGGTATCGACAGGCTGGTCGTGATCGGTCACGTAGAGCGTGATGGAGTCTGTCTTCGCCACCAACTCATAGTTGATGTCCTTGATGACCGATACGACGCCACCATGCTGCGGCTTGGCGTCATGGACGTGGGACTGGCCCGGTTTCTCGGTATGGGCATGGCCCTTATGGTCGTCCGCAGCGGATGCCAGATTAACGAAGCAAGCAAGGAGTAACGTTGAAAGTACCGTGGAAAGTTTCATGGGAGCTCCATGTCAGTTGATAAATCGGTTAATGAAAATTTGGCTTATCGTCGTGCTCTGGTGTGCTGCCGACGTAGGTGCAACCTTCCGGTTGGTGCGCACAGGGTTTTGTTTCGCATTGCAGCGTCGTGTGGACTACCTTGAAGCGGTTGGCCAACACCGTCTGTAAGGCGGGCATCAAAACTTTCTCAGGGGAATAGGTCTGGTCGTAAACCACATGCGCAGTCAGGCTGGTTTTGCCGGTCGTTAGCGACCAGAGATGCAGGTCATGGATACTGAGTACGCCTGGCACGGCTAGCATGGCCTGCTCCACATCTCCTAAGTCGATGCCCTCGGGCACGCCTTCGAGCAGGATGTTCAGACTGTCCTTCAGTAAGATCCAGGTGCGTGGCAAAACCCAGAGGCCAATGGCTACAGCCACAAGCGGATCTACCCAGGACCAGCCGGTTAGCTGAATCACCACCGCGCCCATGATCACGCCGATCGACCCCAGAAGGTCGCTCCACACTTCGAGATAGGCACCCTTCACGTTGAGGCTATCTGACTGCCCCCCGCTCAGTAGGCGGATGCTGATCAGATTGACGATGAGGCCGATACTGGCAACCACGAGCATCCCAACCGAATGGATTTCGGGCGGGGAGGTGAATCGTCGGTAAGCCTCAATCAGGATGTAGAGCGCTACGGCAAACAGCAGCAAGGCATTGAAGGCTGCCGCCAGAATCTCAAAGCGGTGGTAGCCATAGGTTCGCCGGCGATCGGCCGGGCGCCGGGCAACGCGAATGGCCGCCAATGCGATGGCGAGCGCAGCAGCATCGGTCAACATGTGCGCGGCATCCGAGATGAGAGCTAAGCTGCCGGTCAGTACGCCGCCAATGACTTCGGCAATAAGAAAACTGCCAGTCAGCGCCAGGGCAAAGCGCAGGGCACGCTCGTTTTCGGTACTCGGGAGCGCGTGGGTGTGACTCGCACTCATGCGGCCCCTCCTTGATCATCGGGGCGTCGCTTCCATTTCTGCTTCGTCATCTGGAGACGACGCCGAAGGTTTTTTGAATATTTTGGTGCCTTACCGCGCCTGCCTTCCCGCCAGCAAAACCATCCGTAAAGCACCAGAAAAGTCAGAATCAGCCCCAGAGTAAGCATGAGGAACTGGAACCCAAGGTGGCTGTGGATCATGTGCTTGACCATGAGGGATGACACCAAGCTCAGGACTGCTGCGCCTTGCCGCAATTCGGGCAAAACTTAGTACCCGGGGCGAGGTTCGCATTGCAGTCCGCACAATTGCTGGGCACCAAGGCTGTGCCGCATTGGGCGCAGTAGCGTCCCCCAGGGTTGGTCGCAGAGCCGCACTTCGGGCATGAGGGGCCACCGGTAGCGCTATTGGTGGGTGGCGCTGAATTTGAGGGATAACGATTCCCCCAGCCATGATGTCCGCTGTTCCGTTCACGGCCATGATGATCTCCGCCATGCGAACCGGCGACTCCTCGCAAGAGTTTTTCAAAAAATCCCATAACAGCCTCCGTAGTTGAGTAGATGAATGAGTGACCGACGGTTTATGCCGAATCTGGCACTGAGCCCCCGGTCACGAACGGAAAACGCTAGGCCTCAGATGGCTGGTCTGTTGATTTCGTGAAGTCCTCCTCATCGGCATCTTTGCCGTGAGCAAGGCGGTATAGAAGCGGCAACACAAGAAGCGTCAGCGCCGTCGACGACAGGATTCCACCAATCACCACGGTAGCCAGCGGGCGTTGGACTTCCGCACCGGTACCTGTCGCAATGGCCATGGGGACAAAACCGAGCGAGGCGACCAATGCTGTCATCAGCACAGGGCGCAGTCGAGTCAGCGCCCCTTCGTGAATGGCATCATCCAGAGAGCGGCCTTCTTCACGCAAATTGCGGATGAAGGAAATCATCACCAAGCCGTTCAGCACCGCTACCCCGGACAAGGCGATAAAACCGATACCTGCCGAAATCGAGAGCGGAATGTCCCGTAGCCAGAGTGCGACAACGCCACCTGTCAGCGCAAACGGAATGCCGGTAAACACCAGCAACCCATCTTTCACGTTCCCAAACATCGCGAATAGCAACGTGAATACCAACAGCAACGCCACGGGCACCACGATCTTGAGGCGTTTCGAGGCCGACTCCAGTTGTTCGAAAGTTCCGCCCCAGGCCGTCCAGTAGCCGCTTGGAATTTTGACCTCGGCTAGACGGCTCTGAGCCTCGCCAACAAAAGAGCCGATATCTCGTCCCCGAACATTGGCACTAACAACAATGCGACGCTTACCGTTTTCCCGACTGACTTGGTTCGGCCCAGGTGCAATCTCAAGACTGGCGACTTCCCCCAATGGGATATAGGTCGTACGTACATCAACCCCATTTCCAGCAGAAGCCCCCTTTGGTAAAGCTATCGGCAAACGCTTTAGTGATTCGAGATCAGAACGCAGGTTATCCGGCAATCGCACGACAATATCGAAGCGTCGGTCACCTTCAAACATGGTTCCAGCTTCTCGACCACCAATCGCTGTCGAGATCGCATCCTGGACATCACCAATATTGAGTCCATAGCGCGCCGTTTTCTCTCGGTCAATATTCACGGTCAGCATAGGCAAGCCCGTCGTCTGCTCGATCTTGACCTCGGAAGCGCCCGGGATTTTTTCCAATACAGCAGAAATTTTGCTGGCCGTATCGTTCATTACATCCATGTCGTCACCGAATATTTTGATGGCAACATCGCTGCGTACCCCGGAGATCAGCTCATTGAAGCGCAACTGGATCGGTTGGGAAAACTCATAGGTATTCCCCGGCAGTTTTCCAACGGTTTTTTGGATAGCGGCCAGCAGTTCGTCCCGAGATTTCCGTGGCTCTGGCCATTCCGCTTCAGGTTTCAACATGATGTAGCCATCCGAAATATTGGGTGGCATCGGATCTGAGGCGATTTCGGCCGTTCCTGTTCTCGCGAAAATCCTGTCGATTTCCGGATACTCCGCCTTGAGCCCCTTTTCCAACTGTTGCTGCATGGCTACTGACTGCGAAAGGCTGGTTCCAGGAATTCGCAGTGCCTGAATCGCGTAGTCGCCTTCGTTCAGGCTCGGTACGAATTCGCTCCCCATGCGTGTAGCGACCAAGCCTGAGAGAAGAACCATGACCGCCGTGAAGACCAGTACCACCGGCTTGTTCGCCATGACGCCAGCCAGAACTGGCTCATACCAGCGCTTGGCTGCCCGCATCAGGAAGTTTTCCGTTTCATCCACCTTTTCACCGATGAACAGTGCAACGCCAGCGGGAATAAAGGTGACGGAGAGGATCATGGCACCTACGAGCGCGGTGACCACGGTGAAAGCCATGGGGTGGAACATTTTTCCTTCGACGCCGGTGAGCGCGAAGATCGGCAGATAGACGATCATGATGATGAGCTGACCGAATAGCAGCGCTCGGCGAGCCTCTTTCGAAGCGGTAAAGACTTCGTGGAAGCGTTCGGTCCGGGTCAATGGTCGTCCGTGATGTGCCTGGGCATGGGCCAAACGGCGAACACAGTTCTCTACGATGACGACTGCACCATCGATGATGATCCCGAAGTCAAGAGCGCCGAGGCTCATCAAGTTGGCACTAATCTGGTAGGTCACCATCCCCGTAAAGGTAAACAGCATGGAGAGAGGGATGACCATGGCGGTGATTACAGCCGCCCGCATGTTGCCGAGGAACAGGAACAGAATGACGATGACCAGGATCGCCCCTTCCAGAAGGTTCTTCTTGACGGTATTGATCGCTTTGTCCACCAGGACGGTACGGTCATAGACTGTCACTGCCTTGATGCCTTCCGGCAGATTGCGGTTGATTTCGACCATTTTCTGGTCGACCGCCCGTGAGACGGTGCGACTGTTCTCACCAATCAACATGAACACGGTACCCAGAACGACTTCACGCCCGTTGTCAGTGGCGGCACCAGTACGTAGCTCGCGACCGATGCCAACATCGGCCACGTCGCGGATACGGATCGGCACGCCCTGGATATTGCCCAGGATGACGTTTCGAATATCCTCGATGCTATGCACTTGGCCAGGAGCACGAATCAGATACTGTTCGCCGCGCTTCTCGATATAACCGGCACCGACGTTACTGTTGTTGCGGTCGATGGCGACTACCACGTCTTGCAGAGTTAGGCCGTAGGAAGCCAACTTTTGCGGGCTGGGTGCTACCTGATACTCTTTGGCAAAGCCACCAATCGAGTTGATTTCAGTCACGCCTGTCACGTTGCGCAGTTGCGGCTTGATGATCCAATCCTGTATTTCGCGCAAATCAGTCGGTGTATAGGGAGTGCCATCCGGCTTTTTGGCGCCGTCCTCTGCTTCTACCGTCCAGAGATAGATTTCACCCAGGCCAGTAGAGATGGGCCCCATTGCCGGCGCTATTCCGGCAGGGAGTTTTTCCCTGGCTTCCTGAATCCGCTGATTGACCAGTTGGCGGGCAAAATAGATGTCCGTTCCATCCTTGAAAATCACCGAAACCTGCGACAACCCGTAACGCGACAGGGAGCGCGTCTGCTCCAGATGGGGAAGGCCGGCCATGACGGTCTCGACCGGAAAGGTCACTCGCTGCTCGACTTCGAGCGGCGAATAGCCCGGCGCTGCCGTATTGATCTGTACTTGGACATTCGTGATATCGGGTACGGCGTCAATCGGCAGGCGCTGGTAGTTATAGACTCCCAAGCCGGCCATCCCGAGGACGGCCAATAAGACCAGCCAGCGGTGTTCGATGGCGAGGCGGATGATGCGTTCAAACATGTTGTTCTCCCTCGCCTCAGTGGCTGTGCTCGGCGCTACCCTTGCCGAGTTCCGACTTCAGGACGAAGCTGCCTGACGCTGCATAAGGGGTTCCTGCTTTCATTCCACTAACCACTTCGATGAATTTGCCATCCGAACGGCCCAAGGTCACCGGTTGTGCAACGAAACCGCCAGGCACCTTGATGAAAACGACGCTCTTGTCACCAATCGTCTGAATGGCTTCGGTTAGAACGCTGACTGGAACTTCGGCTTCACTGGAAACGACTTCGATATTCACGAACAATCCAGGACGCCAAGCCATCTTCGGGTTGGCCAAAGTGACCCGCGCTTTGGCCGTGCGCGTATCCTGTCCGAGCAATGCACCCACGTAGGAGATGCTGCCTTCGGCTTTCGAGTCGAAGGCAGTTGCCTTAACAACAACCTTTTCACCAACCCGGATAACGTTCAGATCTTTGGCAGGAACGACAATCTCCGCCCATACGGAAGACAAGTCGGAAATTGTGAAAATACTGGCATCTTCCTTGACTGCCTCGCCAAGTGCGATGTGTTTTTCCACGACCATGCCGTCGAAGGGGGCGCGGATTTCATAACGATTGAGACTGCCCGAAACCGTGGCACTGGCACCCAGCGCAATCAACTTTTGCTGGCTGTTAGCAACGGCGATTTCGGCTTCCCTTAAAGTTTGTTGGGCTTGCAGGTAGTCTTGCTCGGCAGAGATTTTTTCTTCCCAGAGTTTCTTCTCACGCTCATAGGTCGATTTGGCGAGTGACAAGCGCCTCTGCGCCGCCAAAAGTTCGCTGCGTTGCTCGGAAAGACTGGTGCTGGCGATCACCGCCAGAACCTGACCGCGCTTTACCGTTTGACCCAGATTGGCAGGAACACTCTCGACGACTCCGGCAAGACGGGGTACGACATGGGCGGTGCGGTCCTCGTTAAACCGGATTTCGCCGGGAAGCTGAGCTGCTGTTTTGATTTTGGCGGGAGTGGCCTTCTGGATGCTGATGGCAGCAGCTTTAACTTGCTCGTCCGTTAGCTCTATTTTTCCTTCTTCCCGGATATCGATGAACAGGAATGGGGTGTTTCCCATTAGCACCGATATGGAGGCCTCGAACACATGCGGCTCTGCAATTTGGCTGGTGCTCTTCAGGTAATCCTTCTCGGCTGTAAAGAGGACTTCCTGCTTCTCGCCGCTCGGTCGAGCCAGTGTTAAAGAGACTTTTGCTGCGGTTGGCGCAAGCGGCTTTCCTTGCTGGAACAACCAGACGCGGAAACCTGGCCCGCCACTATCTTCGGACAGCAGCAACTCCAGGCCAAAACCATCCTCGGAAAATAATTTGCCGCCATGCGGCCCCGACTTTGGTTCATCCTCATGGTGCTCTGTATCTCCGTGTTCTTTGGCATGGTCGTGTCCATCGCCAGCTTTGCTGCCATGATGCTCGGCATCGGCATGCCCCTTGGCTTCGGCGTGGCTGGCGTGTTCATGCTGTTCTCCAACTGGCTTGGAGGTACTGCCTCCCAGTATCCAGGTGCCCGCGACAACTCCTGTTGCCAAGATCACGGCAATGGCGATTCCTTGCTTTTTGGTGAGATTGAAGGTGTTCTTGTTGAAATTCATTTTCACGACAGACTCCTACGGACGGCTGGGTACGGCAGATGGCATTAAATCGATGGGGCCCAGAACGCGCTCCAGTTCGGCAGCGGTCCGATGAGCATCGGACAAACTTCTCAGGTATTGGGCTCTCGCCTGAAAGAAAGTACGTTGTGCATCCAATACCTCCAAAAAGCTGAACTTCCCCAATTCAAATCCTTTGCTGGCGGCCTCATAGGCGCTACGAGCCCCTGGCATGATTTCGCTTTGTAAGGCTTGTGCTTCAACAAGCAGCGCTTTTAGCCGTTCCTCGTTTTGTGTCACTTCAGTGCTCAAACGAACCTCGGTAACACTGAGCTCGTCCCGCGCCTTGTCGGCTCGACGCTGTGCCTCAAGCACATTGCCCTGATTACGGTCGAAGATCGGGAAGGGAATTGAGAAACCCACAATGGTTTGGTTGCGCCCCAGCTCTTCAACCTTTTTGGATCCCAGGCTGACGGTAACGTCGGGAATTCGGCGGGAGCGCTCCAAGTCCGCGAGAGCAGAAACACGATCGACTTCATGGCGCGCTCGAAGAAGTGCCGGAGATGCATTCAAGCGGCGGGTGATTTCTTCGGTGGAGCGGATCGGCGGCAACAAATCGGTACGCCCTTCGGCCTGTTCGAACCGAGGTGTCGAACTTCCCCAACTTGCGGCCAAACGCTTGCGGGCCGACACCAGTTCGCGTTGTGCCTGATTTAACTCAACTCGTGCTGAGGCTTCCGCCACACGGGCTTTTGTTTCCTCAACCGGCGAGATTTTGCCGGCGGTCACACGTCGTGAAGCCGCCTGGCTGGCGCGTTGGGCCAGGCTGAGCAAGTCTTCTGCCTGTTGAATACGTTCCTGAGCAACCAGGACATCAAAGAAGGCCCCGATCACGGTGGCGCGTACCTCAAGGCTTTTGGCTGCTAGATCGGCTGCTGCTACATCACGACCCCGCTCGGCAGATGCAATTCGGGCAGACCGCTTGCCACCAAGCTCGATCCGTTGGTTCATCTGGATCGTTGTGGTCCGCGTGGCCTTATTCTGCGTATCTTCAACTAAAGATGAAAATTCTGGATTGGGCAGAATGCCTGCTTGGATTACAGCCCCTTCGACTGCGCGTAATTCATTGGCTGCAGCGGACAATTCCGGATTGGACGTTAATGCGAGATCAATCGCCGCCGAAAGCGTCAAGCTTCCAACCGGCTCCTTGGCAAGCGTCGGTGCGAACGTCGTCGAAGTCAGCCGGTCTTGCGACTGGGCATTGAGATGGGTGCTGGCCAACAGCGTGAATCCGAACAGGGTTCGGAGCAGCAATGCGGTAGCGAAATTCCTTGGATACATCCGATTCTCCAGTGATGAAATACACGTTGGGGAATCGGCGGGGCGCCAACTGACAAGCAGAATGGCACAGAGCGCGGCTCAGGCCGCAGCAAAAAGGTTTGGGAAAATGCCCCAGCCCCGCCGATTAGGCGGAGATGGACCAGTTGGGGCGTTCGGGCTGGTCGCCAGGCGGTGAAGTCAACAACGGAACTGTCTGAAAAAGATCAGCAACGCCCTCGAATTCGGGTAGAGAAGCGCTGAAGGCGGTCAACGCGGCTATGCAGCCCGCATGACAGACACCGCAATCATTGTCCACATCAGAAATAGAACCTTTGGCAAGCTTCTCGCTATCGTCTGTCTGGTGCTTGTGGTCGTGGTGACCAAAGTGCGTCGCCGATCCCGTTTCATGCTGGCAATAGGTCGCTGCCACCGCCCAGGAAATCTGGAGCGGCAAAACAATCAACAGGAAAATGGATAGCCAGCGACGCATGGGATGAATGGTAACAGAACAAAAGTGTGTTCAAACAACAAGTCCGCGGAGGGTAACGTATGGAAAGGCGGGTTGCGGATGACCAGGGTTTTCCTGGTCATCGTCCGATGGGCAACACATCCGTTCTCTGGGATGAATTAACCGCCCAGGTACAACGCCTCGCGTTGCTTCTTTTCTTCCGGCGTCATTTGCACGGATGGCGCAGGCGTGTTGTGCTGGAGTTTGTCGACGTGTTGCCATTTCCCATCGCGATAGGCATATTCGTGGGGAATCAGCACCCAGCCTTGATCACCGCCAACATAACGATACTGGCCGTCCGCACTTACTGGATTGCGTTTGAAGTCATCGAGTTCCTGTTGCACTTGCTGGGCGGATTTGCTGCCCGAACCGTGCGCCGGGTAGAATTTTGTCGCGCCCTCCGGCGTGTTGTGCATGACCGAGTCGGCCAACACCTGACCTGACAGGAGCAAACCGGCACAAAGAACGGGGATGGAAAGGACTTGTTTGACGTTCATGATGGAACTCCTTCATTGATGTTTCGTTCATCGGTTTTGATGTATGCCGAACAACTGAACGGCATGGGTGAACTATAAAAAAACAGCACTGACAGAACGCCAACAGGAAGTTTACAAAATTGACATCTTTCGATTTGGAAAGAAATGAAACTATTGGTTGTCGAAGATGAGCAAAAGCTTGCCCAGTACCTGCAAAAGGGATTGGGTACGGCAGGCTTCGTTGTCGACCTTGCCCATGACGGAGTAACCGGACTTCACATGAGTCTGGAGTTTGATTACTCCGCCATTATCTTGGACTCCATGCTGCCTGGCATGGACGGACTTGCCTTGCTGGCTGCCCTGCGTACCCAAAAACAAACCCCGGTCTTGATGCTGACCGCGCTGGGTAAAGTGGAAGACCGGGTCAACGGTTTGCAGACGGGCGCCGACGATTATCTGGTCAAGCCGTTCGCCTTTTCTGAGCTGATCGCTCGAATCCAGGGACTGCTGCGCCGCTCGGCACAGCATCAACCGGAAAGCACGTCAAACCGCCTGATATTGCACGATCTTGAAATGGATTTGGCCCGCCGCAAGGTCACCAGAAACGGTCAGCGTATCGACCTGAGCGCCAAGGAGTTCTTGCTGCTTTCTCTGTTTCTGAGGAAACAAGGCGAGGTGCTATCGCGTACCGAGATTGCCGAGCAGGTTTGGGATATGAATTTCGACAGCAACACCAATGTAGTCGAAGTTTCGATCAAGCGACTTCGCGCCAAAATGGATACACCCTTCGAGCTCCAACTACTGCACACCGTACGAGGCATGGGTTATGTCCTCGAAATGCGCGAATGAAACTTGGCAAACAGATTAACCCGACGCTGAGTGGTCGCCTTGTACGCTGGCTCGCCTCACTAAGTTTGGGTGTCCTTGGATGTTTGTGTCTCGGAGTGTTTTTCTCGGTCAAGATCAATCTTGAGTCACAACAGGATCTACGCCTTGAAAAGCTCAGCACGGCAATTCAGCACCTGTTTGAAGAAACGCCGGCACACCTGCAACCGGGAACACTGGAACATGACCTGGAAGATCTTCTGAAGATCAATCGGGACTTGCATCTCAAGTTACTCGATAGATTGGGTGAGGCTCGTTTCATTTCGACGCCAAGTGCGTGGCCGTTAAAAGCGCGCTTTCTCTCGCTTGCACTCCCCGAGGAAGCTTCGAGGACAGATTTTGCCGTTGCTGAATTGGCGCTCGACACTGCACCCGACGAGGCTATTCTGGATCGCCTCGCAGCCATTCTCTGGGGGGCTGCATTGATCGGCAGTGCTGCGATCACCGTGGGCGGTTACCTGCTCGTTTATTTTGGGCTGGCCCCCATTCGGACACTGGCTGAGCAAACGCGCTGTCTCGCAATACTTTCCCTCGACAGACGTTTGGAAACTGAGGGGATTCCCGCCGAGCTACAAGTGCTTGTCGATCAGTTCAACGATTTGCTAAACCGACTGGAAAAAGCCTACCAGCAGCTCGAAGGGTTCAATGCCGATGTGGCACACGAACTGAGAACACCGTTAGCGAATATCATCGCCAGCAGTGAGTTGGCTCTGCGTAGCAACGACAAGGATGAAAATCTGCGTGATTGCATCGGTTCGAATCTCGAAGAAATGCACAGGCTCTCGGGGATCGTTAATGACATGCTATTCCTGTCACAAGCCGACCGGGGTGCCAAAGCCCGGCGGACGCCCGTTCAAAGCCTTGCCCAACTCTGCGCTGAAGTGGCTGACTACTACGAAGCAGTGCTGATTGAGTCTGACCTTCAGTTGTCAATTGAAGGTGACGCTTCCGGCCTATTCGATGCTGCACTGCTACGGCGCGTACTGTCCAATTTACTGAATAATGCAGCCCGATATGCCGATCACGGGAGTGCAATCGTGATCCGGATAACGCCGAAAACAGATGGACGACTCAAACTCTCGGTGATTAACCGAGGCAAACCGATTCCTGCTGCAAGCCGGCCCCATATCTTCGATCGTTTTTTCCGCGTAGACACGTCACGTAGCCACGGCCACCAAAATCATGGACTGGGTCTCGCCATCGTTAGCGCGATTGCCCGGATGCATGACGGGGAGGCATTCGCAATATCCGCCGATGGCGAGACCGAAATAGGCGTACGACTGGCCTGCTGACGGCCTCGCTGCTTTCGCCGATGCAGGCCAACGGGCCTTCAGTCTCTGGTTTGCGGCGCAGAGGTTCGCAACGTTCGCAGGCCGTTGGCGACGACCAGCAGACTGGCGCCCATGTCAGCAAATACCGCCATCCACATCGTGGCATTTCCGAACACCGCGAGCCCGAGAAATACGACCTTGATGCCCAAGGCCAGTGCGATGTTCTGCCAGAGCACGGCGTGTGTCTGGCGGGACAAACGGATGGTTTCCGGGATACGCCGCAAATCGTCGTTCATGATGACCACGTCGGCGGCCTCCATGGCGGTATCGGTGCCGGCAGCGCCCATGGCGACACCGATATCGGCGCGTGCCAAGGCGGGCGCATCGTTGATGCCATCACCGGTCATGGCTGTCGGGCCATGACGCCCCTGCAATTCCTCGATTGCAGCCAGCTTGTCTTCCGGCAGCAAATTGCCTCGTGCATCGTCGATCCCTGCCTGGCGGGCAATACTGGTTGCGGTTGCGACGTTGTCGCCGGTGAGCATGACCGACGTGACACCAAGGCGATGCAGATCGGTAATTGCTTCCCGCGAGCTTTCTTTGATGGTGTCAGCCACCGCGAAGATGGCCAGTACCCGATCCTCGGTAGCCAGCAGAGTGGCGGTTCGCCCTTGATTTTCATGAACGGCAAGACGCGCCTCGATCTCGGGGCTGCACAATCCGCGATCTTCAATCAACCGATGGTTGCCCAGTATCAAGGTATGTCCATCCAGGCGGGCTTCAATGCCGCGCCCCGGAAGCGCAGTGAAGTCGGTGAGACCGTTTTCCGGGAGATTCAGTCCCTTGGCAATTGCTTTCGAAACGGGGTGGTCCGAATGGCCGGCCAGGCTGGCTGCCCAGGAAAGCACCTTTGCTTCTGGATCGGAGGGGGACAACACCTCTGTGGCTACCAGACGAGGCTTGCCTTCCGTGATGGTGCCGGTCTTGTCGAGAGCAATGACGCGCAGTTTGCGAGCTTCTTCCAGATAGACGCCGCCTTTGATCAGGATGCCGCGCCGAGCGGCTGCGGCCAGTCCGCTGACAACTGTAACCGGCGTAGCGATAACTAGCGCGCAGGGACAGGCGATCACCAGGAGAACCAACGCCTTGTAAAGCGCCTGTGTCCACGTCCAGTCGAACAGCCCGGGGCCACCGATGGCCACAGCTATGGCGATCGCAAAAATAGCCGGTGTGTAGATAGCTGCAAAGCGATCCACGAAACGTTGCGTGGGTGCTCGTGTACCTTGGGCTGCCTCGACGGCATGGATGATGCGAGCCAGGGTCGTGTTGTTGGCGGCAGCCGTCACCTCGAATTCCAGCGTGCCGGTCTCGTTGATGGTGCCGGCAAAAACAGGATCGCCGGTCGTCTTGTCTACCGGAATGCTTTCGCCGGTAACTGGCGCCTGATTGACCGCACTACTGCCGGCGGTTACTCGCCCATCCAGCGGGATGCGGGCGCCAGGTTTCACCCGGGCGAGTGCACCAATGGCAACCTTGTCGGCCGGTGTCTCCAGCCAGCCACCGTCGCCTTGGCGAATCTCTGCGGTTTCCGGGGCTAAGGCGAGGAGCCCCTTGATGGCGTTGCGTGCCCGATCGACGGACCGGGCCTCGATTAGTTCGGCGATGGCGTAAAGCGCCATGACCATAGCGGCCTCCGGCCATTGACCGATCAGGAAAGCGCCAGTCACGGCGACGCCCATCAGGGCATTCATGTTCAATTGACCGCGACGTAATGCGGCCAGTCCCTTGCGATAGGTGGAGAATCCAGAAAAAGCGATGGCCGCTGCTGCCAATGCCATACCCAGCCCCTTGAGCAGCAGGGTATCAGGTGCAAAGAAATCCAAAGCTTCGGCGCCGATGGCCAATGCCAGGGCAATCAATGCTTTACTGATCTCGCCGAGAGCTGAAGGGCTTTTGGTCTTCTGTTCATGCTCGATGGGCTGCGCTTCGAAACCGAGCTGGCGGACGGCCTGTAACGCAATTTCCTGAGCAGACTGCTCGCCATCGATCGTCAGGGTCCGGGACGCCAGTTCGAAGCGTAGTGACCGAATCCCTTCAATGCCAGTCAGCGCCTTGCGGATATCATTTTCTTCATTTGGACAATCCATGGCTGGAATACGAAAAATTCTCCAATTGATGTCCGCTACCGACTCACTTGAAATAACAGAAGCAATTTCTGACGTTGCTTTTGAGGCACATCCAGTCTTGCACCCGCAATATTGTCCGGCATCTACCGGGGGGGACGGATCGTTAATCTGTTTCATGGCTATCTCCAAGTGATGGCACCATTAGAAACTCTAAAGTCACTCCAAGGTCAACAGGCTAAAACCACGTCAGGAGATATCCATGAAAATCGGTGAATTGGCGAAAAAGGCCGGTACGAGTGTGGAAACGATTCGCTACTACGAGCAAGCCGGGTTGCTTCCGAAAACAATGCGTAGCGAAGGCAACTACCGCATCTACTCATCACCCCACCTGGAACGGTTGATATTTGTACGCCATTGCCGCAGCCTGGACATGACCCTTGATGAGATCCGCATTCTGCTGAATTTCAAGGCGTCGCCTGACGAAAACTGTGCCATGGTCAACCAACTGCTGGATGAGCACATCGGCCACGTTGCTCAACGAATTGTCGAACTGCAGGAACTGGAGCGGCAACTGCGTGAACTACGCCAGCGCTGTCCCGACAATCGCCAGGTGCAGCACTGCGGCATCCTGAAGGGGCTGTCTCAGTCTGTGGCCAACGACAAGATGCCGACCAATCATGTTGCCGGCGTCCATGTTGGCAGTTCACATAGAAAATCACAGTAAATCGGAAGTGCGGTACTTGGCGCAGTCCCATTCCTGGTTATTGACTACAAAATAAATTTCGTCATAAAATTCGTCACAATAAAACATGTGGAAAAAGGCAATTTTGTGGCAAAAAAAGAAACATCCGGCGACGTTGATAGCATTGAAGATGATTTCGCCAATTTGGCCCGTCTTGCCGCCTCAGACTCTCATGAGGATACCCGCTTGCTATTGGCGCGCCTCATACGCAAGTATCGTCAGCAACGACCTGAATTAGCCGCACGTCTCGACCAATCACTGAAGGCCTCCCAAACCCGCTCGGCGGGCAATTCAATCCTGCGGCGCGGCGCACCGGCAATGGAGCCAAACGAGGCGCCGCTCCCCGTCGACGGAGACTCCCGTCTAGCACTGATCCGGGTTTTTGATGATCGCGCTGGGTTGGCCCCGCCCATTCTTCCCGGCAGCGTTCATGACGCCATCGGCGCCATCATTCGCGAACGCCAGGAACGAGAACGACTGGCCGCCCGGGGGATCAGCCCGACCCGCTCAGCCATCCTGGTTGGACCACCGGGGGTCGGTAAGACACTCTCGGCCCGCTGGATCGCTAGCGCCTTGGGGAAGCCCCTATGGGTGCTCGACCTGACGGCGGTCATGAGCAGCCTGCTTGGCAAGACCGGCAATAACCTACGCGCTGCGCTGGACCATGCCAAAAAACACGCAGCAGTCCTGCTACTCGATGAGATCGACGCCATTGCCAAGCGACGCAGTGATGAGTCCGATATCGGCGAACTGAAACGCCTGGTCACAGTAATGTTGCAGGAAGTCGATCAGTGGCCAGACAGCGGGCTTCTGCTGGCCGCCACCAATCACCCGGAATTGGTTGATCCGGCCTTGTGGCGACGTTTCGATCTGGTCCTCAAATTTGATTCGCCAGATGCCTCGGCGATTGCCGTGGCCATCCAGCGATTTCTCGGCGACGACCTGAAACTGTTTGAGTCTTGGGTCGATGTGCTGGCGGCCGGCTTGCAGGGGCAGTCGCTGTCGGATGTCGAGCGCAGCATCAACGCACTGCGTCGCGGCCATGTCTTGCAGACGGCGCCGTTAGAGCAACTGATCGGCTCGGCGCTTGGTCAGCGCCAGGAAGCCTTGAGCAAGGCAGAACGCCTCAATCTCGCGATCGAACTGGCCAAGGCGGGTCAGCATACGCACATGCAGATCAGTCAGATGACGGGGGTCGCTCGCGACACCATTCGCAAACATGCGGGGCCATCTCCCCGCAAAGGCAGGGGACTCAAATAAATGACTACGCGATACCTGATCGGCCGTGCCGAGTTGCTGACCTATCCCATCGAAGCGCCCAAGAAGAAGGTCGGCGACAAGGCTCATCCTTATACGCTTAGCGAAGCTAAGCGCGTCATCTTGCCGGAGATTGAGTTAGCCAACAGCGTTTTCCAGGAATTACCGCCAAAGGCCTGTGCCGATGATCTAGCGGTGGCCCGTCTGGTATTGCACCCGGCCTACTTGGCCAAGTCGTTTTTCCCGAAATTGCTGCTCGATCAAGTCGGCCTCGCCTCGGTCGGGTCGCGGACCCGCCGTATCCAACCGCGTCGCCAAACTCAGAGGAAGGCACCGCCGGAAGCTGAAACCACGGAACTCTTCGTGGCTGGCACGCGGGCAGCGTTGGGAAACTTCCCAGCCTTCGCCCGAAGCCTGAACGAACAGATGCCGGTCGCCGAACAGTTTGCTCGCATCGAGACCTTTGCCGCGATGACCCCATCTGATCGCCTGCATCTTGATGGCGCCCATATCGGCCACGTTTTCGAGGTCGGTCTGCATTTACCCCCCGAGGGCGACGCCTCCGATGTTCGTGCCATGTTCGCCGACTATGCCAAGGACTGCGGCTTCAAGGTCAATGGTGAATTTGAGTTTGAAGCAGGCCGCCTGCTGTTCGTTGCGGTTGAGGGGGACGCTGCCGGCCTGGAAAACCTGGCCCAATTCACCCTGACCCGTGTCGTCCGGCCGATGCCGCACTTGCGGGCGGCACGTCCGGTCACCCGCAGCATGCCGCTTGCGGTGTCGTTCTCATTGCCGAGCGGCGAGCCGCTTTCTCGCGAACCCAAGGTTGCTATCCTGGATGGTGGCCTGCCGAGTGAGCATATCCTCGATGGCTATGTTCGCCGCTATTTCCTGGCTGACAAAGATGCGAGCGACGTACCCGACTTTACCGAGCATGGCCTCGGCGTCACCTCGGCTTTGCTGTTTGGGCCGATTGAGCCGGAAGCTGCGGCAGAACGTCCTTATGCGCCGGTTGACCATCATCGCGTGCTGGATGCCAAGATCGACGGGGAAGATCCCTATGAGTTGTATCGCACGCTCGGCCACGTCGAAACCGTACTGCTTTCCCGTCAATACCAGTTCATCAACCTCAGCTTGGGTCCGGATTTGCCAGTCGAGGACCAGGATGTACACGCGTGGACGGCGGTGATCGACAGCATTTTGAGCGATGGTGAAACCCTGATGACTGTTGCAGTCGGCAACAATGGGGAACGCGATGCAGCACTTGGCCTTAACCGTATCCAGGTGCCTTCTGATAGCGTGAATGCGTTGTCTGTGGGCGCCGCCGACCGAAGCGGCCCGGATTGGAAACGCGCTGGTTACAGCGCCACCGGCCCCGGTCGCAGCCCGGGAAGACGAAAACCCGATGTGGTGGCGTTTGGCGGAGCGCCCAAGGAGTATTTTCACGTAGCTGCCCCTGGCAGCCGACCGAACTTGGCCGCCACGCTGGGAACCAGCTTCGCAGCACCACTCGCGCTGCGCTCGGCAGTCGGTATCCGGGCCATTCTGGGCGATCCGGTACATCCGTTGACCATCAAGACGCTGTTGGTCCATGGCTGCGAAAGCAATGAAGAGCACGATGTGCATCATGTCGGTTGGGGACGTGTCCCGTCGGACATCAATCGCCTGATTACCTGTGACGACGGGGAAGCTCGAATCATCTATCAGGGCGAGCTACGTCCGGGAAAATTCCTGCGCGCACCGATTCCTTTGCCGGCTTTCCAGTTGGAGGGGAAGGTACGTTTGCGGGCAACCTTCTGTTATGCCAGCCCGGTCGACCCTCAGGATGCCGGCGCCTACACGAAAGCCGGTCTCGGCATTACCTTTCGCCCCAACAGCAGCAAGCGCAAGGCCGGCGCTGTCAATGCGTCGTCGGTCAGTTTCTTCCCATCGGCCGACTTTCGGACCGAGGCTGAACTGCGGGCCGATCTGGGCAAGTGGGAAACTGTGCTGCACGCTGAGCATAGTTACTACGGCAGCAGTCTGCTGGAACCGGTCTTCGACGTGCATTACAACGCCCGAGAGGCCGGTGGCCAGGCATCATCCGGAGCACCGGCCATCCGCTACGCCTTGGTGGTTACCGTGCATGCCCCGAAGCATACGCAGTTGCATCAGGAAATCCTCAAGGCCCACGCTGTATTGCAAGCTCTGGAACCGCAGGTCTCGCTGCCGCTACGAGCACGGACCTAAATCCAGTCGGGAATGCGATGAGCCAGGTCGATCTTTACCTCGATGCGGCTGAACGGGCCAATACCCGACGCAGCTATGCGTCAGCCATTCAGCACTTCGAGATCGAGTGGGGAGGCCTGTTGCCAGCGACCATCGATTCGATTGCCCGCTACCTGGCTGCCTACGCCGAATCCCTATCGCTGAACACGCTGAAGCATCGCCTCGCCGCGCTGTCGCGGTGGCACCAGGATCATGGTTTTCCAGACCCGACTAAAGCCCCGAAGATCCGGCAATTGTTGAAAGGTATCCGAACCCTGCATCCCGCCCAGGAAAAGCGGGCCAAGCCGCTGGAACTGGAAATCCTGCGCGGTGTTGCCGACTGGCTCACGTCGGCGACGGCCGCAGCGGTTAGCCGGGGAGATTCGGCCAGCGCCCTGCGACATACCCGGGATCGAGCCCTGGTTCTCCTCGGTTTCTGGCGCGGGTTTCGTTCCGACGAACTGGCTAACCTACGTATCGAATTTATCGAGATCAAGCCCGGCGAGGGGCTGACCTGTTTCTTGCCGCGCAGCAAAGGGGATCGAAAACTGGAAGGCCGAAGCTACTCATGTCCAGCACTGTCCCGGCTGTGTCCGGTCGAGGCAGTTGAAGACTGGTTAGCCTTGTCCAAACTGAACGGAGGGCCGCTATTCCGCAAGGTCGATCGCTGGGGGCATCTATCTGAAGTCGAATTGACCCCGAGCAGTATCATTCCCATGCTTCGAAAGTTGCTGAGCCGGGCAGGTGTGGCCGATGCAGAGGCCTTCAGTAGTCACTCGCTACGCCGTGGGTTCGCCCAGTGGGCTAGCATGAGCGGCTGGGATATCCGGGAGTTGATGAGTTACGTGGGCTGGCGTGACGTGAAGGCTGCCATGCGCTATCTGGATGGGGTCAGCACCGACCAGAAGGCGCGTTTCGAGCAGGGACTGGATCGGGCGCTGCCAGAAACAGCAACAGCCTCGACCCCACAGTTGCCCAGTCTGCCCGAGGTCCCACTCGCAATGATCGAGGTTTCCATCGATTTGTCTGCCTTCAATGGCGGCCGACGCGGTGTCGCCAATGCCTTGCGGGACATGACGAACACTTGCCTTGCCCAGTTCCAGGCACAACCGTTGGATCAGGATGGCCGTCGATATCAAATTTCCGTCCCGACGCCTTCAACCGACACCCTGGACGAGCACCTCTACACCTTGCTCGACGAACTCCATCGTATTGCCGATGCCCGTGAGTGCTTCCTGGAGGCGGTCTGCCGTGATCCGGCCACCGGCAGACATTGGGATTGATCCCACATGACCCAGCTCCACGAGACCGCGTTTCCCCGCCTGAAGGCGGACCCATCGGCACAGGATCTCGACGAGATTTATACCCTGACGCCCGATGAAATCGCGTTCATCGATAAGACTGTAAAGCGCCCCATTGCTCGCTCGGCGGCATTCATCTACCTGAAGCTGTTTCAGCGGCTTGGGTACTTCGTCCACATCAGGGATATCCCGTCGCTGATTCGCCAACACATTGTGGCCCAAACGGGGTATCGGCCAGCCAGGGCCGATGAACTTCGGCAGTTCGATCGAACAACGGCGCGCACCACCCTGATTGCTGCCTTGCGACGCTACCTGAATGTTCGGCCGTTGGACGATCAGGGGCGCGCCTGGTTGCAGCATGTGGCAGAAACCGCAGCAGACAGCCGGCATGTGGTGGCCGACATCATCAACGTGATGCTTGAAGAACTGGTGCATCATCGCTACGAGTTGCCCGGCTTCTCCACGCTCGATCGATTGGGCATCCAGGCCCGGGAAAAGATCCACGACGTCCACTTTGCGAGCATTGCCGACCAACTTGATGCCAAGGTGAAAGCCTTGATCGACAATCTGTTCAAGGTCAAGTCGGGCGAGACCAGCAGCACCTGGAACCTGCTCAAGCGCGAACCAAAAAAGCCGACCAACAAGGAAACTCGCTCCTATCTCCAGCATATTCGCAGGCTCCAGTTGCTGGTCGACCAACTACCCATCCCCGATATTCCCGTTCCGAAACTCAAGCAGTACCGCTACATCGCCCGTTCGCTGGATGCGACAGAAATGGCGGAACTGAAGCCCCAGAAGCGCTATGCGCTGGCGGTCATCTACATCCGCTCGCAATTTGCCCAGACGCTCGACGATGCGGCCGACCTGTTCGTCCGCATGCTCCAGAACCTGGACAATCAGGCGCGCAACAAGTTGGGCGAATACCAGCAGGACCACCTGCAGCGAACTGATCGTCTGATCGGCCAGTTGAAAGAGATGTTGCTGGCCTACCGGATCGACGGCACGGATCATCAACGGGTAGAGGCCATCGGTGGCAGCCTGATTGCCGAGGTCGATGACCTGGTGGCCATCTGCGATGAACACATGGCCTACGCTGGACGCAATCATCTGCCGTTCCTTATCCAGCCCTACAAGATGGTTCGAGCTCAGTTGCTGAACTGTATCGAAATCGTCAATCCGCAGAGTACCAGTGAAGACGATACCCTGATCCGGATGATGAAAGCGTTGCAGGCGCTGCGCGGTACCCGGCACGAAGTCGTGCCGCTGTCATTGGTCGGTCTGAATACCGAGGAGGATTTCCAGTGGCTCCCCTCGACCTGGCGGAAACTGGTCATCTCCGAGCGCGCCGACGGTCAGGTTGTTGCCATCAACCGCCGTTACTTCGAACTGGCGGTCCTGTATGCGATCCGCGATGAACTGAAGTCGGGCGATCTGTTCATCCAGCACGGTGAACGTTACGACGACTACCGGGAGCAACTGGTTGACGACGACACCCTGAGTCGCGAATTGGCGCAGTATGGCGAGGTCACCGGTGTTGAAACGGATTCCAAAGCCTTTACCGAGTCCTTGAAGGCGGTTTTACTGGAGACGGCTGAGGCGGTTGATGCCGCATTTCCCGAAAATGCCTATGCCGAAATTGTCGATGGCAGGCTGATCCTGAAGAAACCGCCAGCCAGCGAACCGCCGCCCGGTATCAGGGCAATCGACCAGTTGATCACCGAGCACATGGAGAACATCAGTATTGTCGACGTACTGATCGACACTGAGCGCTGGCTGCAATTGCACAAGTTGTTTCGGCCTTTGATGGGAACCGAAAGCCGGATCGAGGAACTGCGCCCACGGGTAATCAGCACCTTGTTCTGTTATGGCTGCAACCTCGGGCCAACCCAGACGGCGCGCTCGATTCGGGGTATGAGCCGCAAGCAGATCGCCTGGCTCAACATCAAGTACGTGACGGAAGAGGTGCTGGAAAAAGCCATCGTCAAGGTCATCAATGCCTACAACAAGTTCGAATTGCCTGGCTACTGGGGATCAGGCAAGCATGCCTCGGCCGACGGCACGAAATGGAACCTCTACGAGCAGAACCTGATTTCCGAGCATCACATCCGCTACGGCGGCTATGGCGGTATCGGCTACTACCATGTCTCCGACAAGTTCATCGCGCTGTTCAGCCACTTCATTTCCTGCGGCACCTACGAGGGCACCCACATCCTCGACGGGTTGATGACCAACACCTCGGATATCCAGCCGGACACCATCCATGGCGACACCCAGGCCCAGAGCTACACGGTGTTTGCGCTTTCACACCTCTTGGGCATCAAACTGATGCCGCGCATCCGTGGCATCAAGGATCTGGTATTCCATCGGCCCGACAGCAACAAGAAGTTTACGCATATCGACCGGCTTTTGAGCGACGACATCAACTGGCAGATGATCGAGACCCATTTGCCGGACATGCTGCGCGTGGCGGTATCCATCAAGCTCGGGAAAATTTCTGCCTCGGCAATCCTGCGTCGCCTGGGGACTTACAGTCGAAAGAACAAGCTGTATTTCGCCTTCAAGGAACTCGGCAAGGTAATCCGAACCATGTTCTTGCTGAAATACGTTGGCGACGTCGAACTTCGCCGACTCATCCACGCGGAAACCAACAAGTCAGAGCAATTCAATGGTTTCGAGAAAAAACTATTCTTCGGCGGAGAAGGCGTGATTGCCGAAAACCTGCGCCATGAACAGCGCAAAATTATCAAATACAACCATCTTGTTGCCAACTTGGTCATCTTGCACAACGTGGTGGGGATGAGCCGGGTGCTGAAGCAACTCCAGGCCGAAGGGGCTGTGATCAACCAGGAGGTTCTGGCTGGACTGGCACCATACCGACTGGAGCACATCAATCGTTTCGGCGATTATGTGCTGGATTTCCGACGCAAGGTCGAGACACTGGATGAGGGGTTCCGGATTTTGGAGGCTGAATCAACAAGCCAAGATCAATGACTATTGAATTTCTCCGAGAGAATCCCAATATCATGGATTGCCATGCGCGTGCGTGGTCACTTTAGGGAGAAGTTCATGAGCAAGACACTGACCACCAAAGGTTCCGTTACGATGAAGAATCTGAATGGGACTTCGGATAGGGATTGTAAGTGCGGATCTTGGTTGACCCATTGGAAGAGCTTTACCAAGGCTTCCTCGACGCCAAAATGCCATGTAGTGGGATGCCATTCATCAGCGGAGGTAGGAGCGCACGTCATACTGCCAAAGCTTGAGAATGAGTCACTCCGAAAACTCAACTACATTGCACCGATGTGCAAGTCCCACAACGGCCAACCAGATACCGAGTTCAAATCCAAGCCCGACAGCATTTTTGTCAGCGCAAACAAAGCACTGACCTGCGGCGCCTAAGCCTCAATTGATGAGGGCAGGCCAGTGAAAACTGGCCTTAACTTCAACTAGGCTGATTTTCTTTTTCAGAACAATCAACTAAGCGATTTTTTCGAGGATTTCGCACGATTCCCGGCCGACCCTCAGTCCGGGGTCGGGCGCGCCGGCGGCCTGCGCCGACTGCGCCTCGGCCGCCGCGAGCAGGGCGCCGCCCGCCGGCGGCGGTCCGGACAAGCCGCCGACGCCGGGCGAAGGGCCGGGCGAAGAAGCGGGCGAAAGCTCAAGCGTAGTCATAGTAGTTGTCGACCTCGACGTTCTGCAGCACGGCGATGGCATCCTCGGTCAGCACGGCGGCCGAGCAATACAGGGAGATCAGGTAGGAGGCGATGGCCTTGCGGTTGATGCCCATGAAGCGCACCGAGAGGCTGGGGGCGACTTCGCCGGGGACGCCGGGCTGGAAGAGGCCGGTGACGCCCTGCTTCTTCTCGCCGGTGCGCAGCAGCAGGATGTCGGTCTTGCCCGCCTCGTTGATCCGCAGCTTGTCGCTCGGCACCAGCGGCAGGCCGCGCCAGGTCAGGAACTGCGAACCGAAGAGCGAGGCGGTCGGGGGCGGCACGCCGCGCCGCGTGCATTCGCGGCCGAAGGCGGCGATCGCCTTGGGGTGGGCGAGGAAGAAGGCCGGCTCCTTCCACACCTTGCTGATCAGCTCGTCGAGGTCGTCCGGCGTCGGGCGACCCTTGCGCGTCTGGATCTTCTGCGGCGCGGCGATGTTGTTGAGCAGGCCGTACTCGGCGTTGTTGATCAGCTCGTACTCCTGCTTTTCCTTGACCTTCTCGATGAGCAGGCGGAGCTGTTCCTGGATCTGGTCGATCGGGTGGCTGTAGAGGTCGGAGACGCGCGTCTGCACATCGAGCACGGTGGTCACCGCATTGAGCGAGTATTCGCGCGGGGCGGACTCGTAATCGACGAAGGTTTCCGGCAGGTCCTCGTTGTTGCGCGGGCTGCATTCGACGTCGGCCGAGGCGTCGCCGGGGCTTTCCTCCTTGACGCGGTTGAGGCGGTAGATGCCGGCCTCGACCGGCGTCCACGGCAGGAAGGAGACGAGCCAGCGCGGCGTGATGCCGCCCCACTGGGCGTGCGTCTTGGTGGCGTTGGCGAGCTGGCGGGCGGCCGGTTCGCTCAGGGTGCGACGGATTTCGTTATCGACGGACATGGCATTTACCTTGAGTGATGGGTTTGGGAAGCGCGCCCGCGCGGCGGTGCAATCGCGTCGGTTCGGGGGGGCTTGGGCGCCGTCTCCGCGCCGAGCGTCGGCGCCGGGACTACGCAAGCGTCCGCGTCTTGCAAGGTGCTGCCGACCGCGGCAGGGCGAGGCGAAATCTAGCAACGGCCCCGCCGGCCACGAACGATTTGTTTCCTATTTGCATATATGAAGGTGCGCTAAGGCGTTGCGGCGCCTGGCGCCGGCGCGGGTCAGCGCGCGCCGCGGGCCGCTTGCCGGCAGTCGGCGCGCACCCGGAGCGGGAGCGGCAGGGGCGGCGGGGGGGGCGCTTCGTCGCTTGCGGCGTCCCCCAGGGCGGCGCGCATCGATTCGACGATGGCTTCGCCGAGCGGCCAGCGGCCGTGCCCGGAGGCGACGTTGATATGGCCGGCGCGCCCCAGGTTGATGCATTCGACGCCCCAGCCGGCGGCCAGCGCGAGCGCCTGTTCGAGCGACAGCCAGGGGTCGCTGTCGCTGGCGACCAGCATGCCGGGGCGTGCCAGGCGTTCGGCGAACAGGCTGCGCGGCAGGCCGAAGCGCTGCGGGTCGGCCGGCGCGACGAAGAGCGTGGCGCCCACCGGCGTGCCGAGGGCGGTCTGCGCGTGCGCCGCGGCGAGGCAGCCGTAGCTGTGCGCGACGAGCAGCGGCGGGCGGTCGAGCGCGCGCACGGCGCGGTCGATGTTGCGGCTCCAGGCGTCGAGCGCGGGATGGTCCCAGTCGTCCTGCTGCACGCGGCGGGTGTCGGGCAGGAGGTCCTCGACGATCGATTGCCAATGCTCCGGCCCGCTGTTTCCGCGCCCGGGAACGATGAGGATGGCGGCCTGACTCATGGCCGCGCTTCCCGGTCCGCCGTCGCGCGGTCGCCGGCGCCGTGCTTGACGCGCGTGATGGCCTGTCCGAGCTGGCCGATCGAACGGCGGCTGAAGACGACGGGCAGCGCCAGTTCGTCGGCGACGCGGCGCATCTTGGTCGCCAGGCCGTGATTGACCTGGTCGACCATGATCACGACGAGGCGCGTGCCGACCGGAATCGTCCGATGGCACTCGCTGTTCTTGCGCCCGTTCCAGTGATGCACCGGGCCGAAGCCGTGTGCCGCCAGAAAATCTCTGTAGGAGGCGATCCGGTCGCCGCCGACGATGAGTGTGGACATGGTCTCTCCCGCTATCCGATTCAATGCGTCGAATCTAGGGGGCGCTGGACGCCGGCGGAACGATTTTATGAATCGTTGGATATGCCTCCGCCGCATAAGGAGAGGCGGCGGCGGGGCGGAGCGCCATGCGGCATGCGCCGCATATGGTTATCAGGATTTATTCGTTGGCCCGCCGGCGGGCCGGCCTTAGCCTTGCGCCCGTTGCCATCCCATGCCCCTGACGCCGCCCGCGGGGAGGACCGTATGCCGCTGCTTCACGATTGCTTTTCCGACGACGCCGGGTGCCGGCAGCGCGGCGCCCGGCCGCCTCGCACGCCATGAACGACTGTCCTCCCGGTCCCGAGAGCGCCGATCCCGGCGCGGCCGCGCATCTGCCCACGCGCCAGCGCAACGCCCTGCGCCTGCTGCTCGACAAGCCGAGCATTTCGCCCGAGGAAATCGCCCGTCTCGACTACCGTGCGCTCGAACGCGCGCCCGGCGTCGGCAAGACCAGCATCGCGATCATCCGCGCCTGGCTCAACGCCCACGGCTACGAGCTGAGCGGCCTGCCGGCGGGCGCCTCGTCGCTGCGCGAGCGGCAGCGAAAGCGCAAGCTGGAGCGCGCCATCGACTACCTGCGCTGGCACGGCTACGAGGTGCGCCGGGCGCGGTGAACGACGCCCCGGCCGGCGTCGTAGCTTATGAAGGAATGCCGGATAAGCTAATAAGGATTTCGTCGTTCGTCGCGCTTGTCTTTGTCCCTAGACTCCGTCCCACATTCAACCGATAGGAGTCTTCCCATGAAATTCCGCAAGCTGCTGAGCGGCCCCGCCGTTGGCGCCTTTTTCGTCGGCGCCCTTCTTTCCGCCGTGCTGCCCGCCGCGCACGCCGACGTGTCGCTGCTCAACGTCTCCTACGACCCGACGCGCGAGCTGTACCAGGAGTTCAACGCGGCCTTCGCCAAGCACTGGAAGGCCAAGAACAACGAAACCGTGACCATCAACCAGTCGCACGGCGGCTCCGGCAAGCAGGCGCGGGCGGTGATCGACGGCCTCGACGCCGACGTGGTGACGCTGGCGCTGGCCTACGACGTGGGTGCGCTGACTGCCAAGAACCTGATCCCCGCCGACTGGCAGAAGCGCCTGCCGCAGAACGCCTCGCCCTACACCTCGACCATTGTCTTCCTGGTGCGCAAGGGCAATCCAAAGCAGATCAAGGACTGGAACGACCTCGTGAAGCCCGGCATCGCGGTGATCACGCCGAATCCCAAGACCTCCGGCGGCGCGCGCTGGAACTACCTGGCGGCCTGGGCCTACGCGCTGCAGCAGCCGGGCGGCAACGACGCAACGGCGAAGGACTTCGTCGGCAAGCTGTTCCGCAACGTCAAGGTGCTCGACTCCGGCGCCCGCGGCTCGACGACGACCTTCACCGAGCGCGGCATCGGCGACGTGCTGCTGGCCTGGGAGAACGAAGCCTACCTCGCGGTCAAGGAGCTCGGCCCGGAGAAGTTCGACATCGTCACGCCCTCGCTCTCCATCCTTGCCGAACCGCCCGTCTCGGTGGTCGACAAGGTGGTCGACAAGCGCGGCACGCGCAAGGTCGCACAGGCCTACCTCGAATACCTGTACTCGCCGGAAGGCCAGGAAATCGCCGCGAAAAACTACTATCGGCCGCGCGACGCCAAGGTCGCGGCGAAGTATTCGAAGCAGTTCGCCAAGGTCAATCTGATCACCATCGACGACGTTTTCGGCGGCTGGGACAAGGCGCAGAAGGCCCACTTCTCCGACGGCGGCTCCTTCGACCAGATCTACGAACCCGGCAAGCGCTGAGCGCGGCATACGCCCGACGCGACGCGCGAAACGCCGAAAGCCCGCTCCGGACGCCCGTCCGGAGCGGGCTTTTTTCGCGCCGGATCGTCGGGCGCGGGAAACGCGGCCCGCACGCCTTGTTCCTTGCCGGGGGCGCCGCTCCGTCGGAAAATCCGCTAGTCGCCGCCGATGCGCATCCCCGTCAGCGCCGCCAGCCGGTCGATGCTCCAGTCCTTGCCGAGCATGATCATGCGCGTGTGCAGGTCGTCGTGGGCCGTCCGGTCGACCTCTCGCCCGAGATAGCGCAGCGTCTTGTCGCGCACGTCGAGGTAGCCGAGTTCGTGGCGGCGCGCGAGGGAGTGCCACAGCGCGTTGGCGCCGGGCGACTGGCGCGCCCCGGAGATCAGGCAAAAGCCCCGGCCGAGGCCCCATTCGTAGACGGCGGTGGAGATGCCGCGGCGCTGGTAGGGCGTCGCGTATTTGGAATGCGGGGCGCGCAGGTAGGGGTCGGCGCGGCGGCCGACCTCGATCAGGCGGTTGAAGACGGTGTAGCCGGCGAGGCGACGGCGGGCGACATCCTCGACGTACACGTAGTGTTCGCCGTCGGCCTCGCGGTAGCGGAAGACGAGCTCCGGAAAGTTCGTGGCGATCGTCGCTATGCCGTGCAGCGAATCGCCGGGCCGGTAGAGACGGCGGTAGAGCGTTTCGAGTTCCGTATCGAGTTCGTCGGGACGGTGTTTCACGTCGATCCGCAGTTCCAGGCGGAATCCCGCCCACGGCATGAGTTGCAGGGGAAAGGTCAGGGCCGTCACGTCCAGCCTCCCTGCGCGACGGGGGCGAGCGAGGCGTCGTGGCCGGCGGCCAGGCGGTCGCTCGGGGTGAGCGCATCGATCGCGGCGGCGGATGCGGCTGCGCACAATGCGCGCCGGCGGTTTTCGGCCGCGCGACGGACGGGGAAGGGAAGGGCGGCGGCGCCGGCGGTGAAGCGGTGAGGCTTTGCCGCGCGCAGGCGCGCGGCATTGACGGAATTCTTGGCGATATCCATGGCTTGGGCGTGTGCAATATCGACGCTGCGTATGCATCGCAGCGACTAAATCGCAGTCCCGGCAGGAATCTTCCATGCCAATGCCTTGCACTCGGCCGAAGACCGAAGGGTGGGAGTTACCGCGTTTCAGGAGATCCGCGAACGGATCGAAGACATGAGAGACGCTCCCGGGCTGCACTTTGATCAGGGCGCGCGAACGCGTCCCTGGGCAAGGCGCCGTGCGGGGAGGTCAGGGCCGTTCAGCCCTTTCCATGACCCCGCACGGCCATGGAAAGCACTGCGAGGGGCCTTGGGATATGAAAGGGAGTCGCCGGCGGGGCGATCCACAGGCGCGCCCATGCCTGGGGCGAGCGCCCGCCGACGGTCGCGCTCTGCGGAGCGTGCGACGGGTCGGCGTGGAGGGCGAAGGGCATGGGCGGCGGGAGTTGCGGGGTCGGAAAGGTCGCCAGTTTAAGCCATCGGGCGCCTCGCGGCCAGCCTTCGCCGCCTTCGCCGCCCGCGCGGCGCCTCCAGCCGCGAAGCCGGGCGCGGATTTGCGCGCCTTGCGCCGAGCCGCCCGTGCGTCGGGCGAGGCGGACAGGAATCGGCTGCCCGGCGCCGGGAGAGGAAGGCGCCGGCGCGTTCTTATTCGTTTGAAGAATAACCATCTGCGAATTTATTCGTTTTAACCATAAAAGGCATCCCATAAACTCGGGCTATCGATCAATAAACAGCCCGAGGTCCGATGCCATGGCATCCATCGCACTAGCAGCTCCGGCGCCCCAGGCGCGGCGCGGCTTCTCCACCCTGCTCAAACGCAAGCACAGCGTGCTGCCCGGTTTTTCGCTGGCCCTCGGCTATTCGGTGATCTATCTCGCGCTCGTCGTCCTGATTCCGCTCGCCGCCGTCTTCCTGAAATCCTCGACGCTCGGCTGGGAAGGTTTCTGGAACGCGACGACGCAGCCGCGCGTGCTCGCCTCGTTCAAGCTGAGTTTCGGCGCTTCGCTGATCGCCGCGGCGATCAACGTCGTCTTCGGGCTGATCTTCGCCTGGGTGCTGGTGCGCTACCGCTTTCCCGGCAAGCGCCTGATCGACGCGCTGATCGACCTGCCGTTCGCCCTGCCCACGGCCGTCGCCGGGATCGCGCTGGCCACGCTGTACGCCAACAACGGCTGGGTCGGCAGCGTGCTCGCGCCGCTCGGCATCGAGGTCGCGTATACGCCGCTCGGCGTGCTCGTGGCGCTCGTCTTCATCGGGCTGCCCTTTGTCGTGCGCACCGTGCAGCCGGTGCTCGAAGACCTCGAAGCCGAGGTCGAGGAGGCCGCCGCCTGCCTCGGCGCCAACCGCTGGCAGACCTTCAGCAAGGTCATCGTGCCCTACCTGACGCCGGCGCTGCTGACCGGCTTCGCGCTGGCCTTCGCGCGCGCCGTCGGCGAATACGGCTCGGTCATCTTCATCGCCGGCAACATGCCGATGGTCTCCGAAATCATGCCGCTGATGATCATCACCAAGCTCGAACAGTACGACTACGCCGGCGCCACCGCGATTGCCGTGGTCATGCTGATCGCCTCCTTCGTCCTTCTCCTTCTCATCAACGTGCTGCAGGCCTGGACCCAGCGCAGCCACCAGAGGATCTGACCATGGCCGGAAGTGCCGCCCAATCCATCGCCCGCTCCTGGTTTTCCGCCCCCGACGCCAGCCGGCGCCGGCTGGCGACCAGCGAACCCTTCTGGGTGCGCGCCGTGCTCATCGCGCTGGCGCTCGCCTTCTTCGGCCTGTTTCTGCTGCTGCCGCTCGCCGCGGTGTTCGCCGAGGCCTTCAAGAAGGGCTGGTCGGCCTACGCCGCCGGCGTCGTGCATCCCGACGCCTTGGCGGCGATCAAGCTGACGCTGCTGGTCGCCGCCATCGCCGTGCCGCTCAACCTCGTATTCGGGGTGGCCGCCGCCTGGGCCATCGCCAAGTTCGAGTTTCGCGGCAAGCAGCTGCTGACGACGCTGATCGACCTGCCGTTCTCGGTGTCGCCGGTCATCTCCGGCCTCATCTACATCCTGCTGTTCGGCGCGCAGGGCTGGTTCGGGCCGCTGCTCGAAACCCACGACGTGAAGATCGTCTTCGCCGTGCCGGGCATCGTGCTGGCCACCGTTTTCGTGACCTTTCCCTTCGTCGCACGCGAACTGATCCCGCTGATGCAGGCGCAGGGCACCGACGAGGAGGAAGCGTCGGTGGTGCTCGGCGCCAGTGGCTGGACGACCTTCCGTACGGTGACGTTGCCCAACATCAAGTGGGGCCTGCTCTACGGCGTGATCCTGTGCAACGCGCGGGCGATGGGCGAGTTCGGCGCCGTCTCGGTCGTCTCCGGGCACATCCGCGGACTGACCAACACGCTGCCGCTGCAGGTCGAAATTCTCTACAACGAATACAACTTCGTCGCCGCCTTCGCGGTGGCATCGCTGCTCGCCCTGCTCGCGCTGCTGACGCTCGGCGTCAAGAGCTTCATCGAATGGCGCACGGCGCGCGCAGGCGGCGACGGACAACAGAACCAGTTCATCGAAAGAGGCCAACCATGAGCATCTCGGTCAGCAACATCAACAAGCGCTTCGGCGGGTTCACCGCGCTCGACAACGTTTCGCTCGATTTTCCGAGCGGCCAGCTGGTCGCTCTGCTCGGCCCCTCGGGCTGCGGCAAGACGACGCTGCTGCGCATCATCGCCGGCCTCGAACGGGCCGACAGCGGCGAGGTCTTCCTCGAAGGCGTCGACGCCTCGGCGCTGCACGTGCGCGAACGCGAAGTCGGTTTCGTCTTCCAGCACTACGCGCTGTTCCGCCACATGACGGTGTTCGACAACGTCGCCTTCGGCCTGCGCGTCAAACCGCGCGACCAGCGTCCGAGCGACGCCGAAATCCGGCGCAAGGTGCGCGACCTGCTGCAGCTCGTGCAGCTCGACTGGCTCGCCGACCGCTATCCGGCGCAGCTTTCCGGCGGCCAGCGCCAGCGCATCGCGCTGGCCCGCGCGCTCGCCGTCGAACCGCGCGTGCTGCTGCTCGACGAGCCCTTCGGCGCGCTCGACGCCAAGGTGCGCAAGGAACTGCGCCGCTGGTTGCGGCAGTTGCACGACGAACTGCACATCACCAGCATCTTCGTCACGCACGATCAGGAGGAGGCGCTCGAAGTGGCCGACCGCGTCGTGCTGATGGATCACGGCCGCGTCGAGCAGGTCGGCACGCCGGACGAGGTCTACGATCATCCGGCCTCGCCCTTCGTCTACGGCTTCCTCGGTTCGGTGAATCTCTTCCACGGCCGCGTCGACGGGCAGGCGCTGCGCATCGGCGAGCACGCGCTCGAACTGGGCGCGCACGACCTCGCGCACGACGCGTCGGCGGTCGGCTACGTGCGCCCGCACGAAGTGCAGCTGCTGCGCGACGACGGGCTGGTCGAAGGCGGCCTGCCGGCGACGGTGCTGCGCGTCACGAGTTCGGGCGCGCTGGCGACCGTCGAGCTGGCGCGTCTCGACAGCCCGTCTGAACGCGTCGAAGTCACGGTTTTCCGCGATACGCTGCGCCAGATCGGCGTCGGCGAGGGCGACCGCGTGCGGCTGAAACCGCTGCGCGTGCGCGTTTTCCCGGCGGAGGCGGCTGCCTCCTCGAACTCTTCGGCCGCCGCGCCGCTGGCCGCCTAGGAGACCCGGATGAACTTCCAGCAATTGCGCATCGTGCGCGAAACGGTGCGCCAGGACTTCAACCTGACGACCGTCGCCAACGCGCTGTTCACCTCGCAGCCGGGCGTCTCCAAGCACATCAAGGATCTCGAGGACGAACTCGGGGTCGAGATATTCGTGCGCCGCGGCAAGCGCCTGCTCGGGCTGACCGAGCCGGGCAAGGAACTGCTCGCGGTGGTCGAGCGCATCCTGCTCGACGCGCAGAACGTGCGCAGCATCGCCGACCAGTTTTCGAGCCGCGAAACCGGCAACCTCGTGATCGCCACCACGCACACGCAGGCGCGCTACACGCTGCCCGGCGTGATCAAACGCTTCAAGGCCGAGTATCCGAAGGTGCATCTGGTGCTCCACCAGGGCAGCCCGCGCGAGATCGCCGAACTGCTGAGCGCCGGCGAGGTCGACATCGCGATCGCCACCGAGGGGCTGGACAGCGTGCCGGAAGTCGTCACTTTCCCGTGCTATTCCTGGCACCACGCGCTGATCGTGCCGCAGGGGCACCCGCTGACGCAGGTCGCCGAACCGACGCTGGCGGCCATCGCCGAGTACCCGATCGTCACCTATCACGAGGGCTTCACCGGGCGCGCCAACATCGACCGCAGCTTCGCCGAGGCCGGGGTCGTTCCGGACATCGTGCTTTCGGCGATCGACGCCGACGTGATCAAGACCTACGTCGACATCGGCCTGGGCATCGGCATTGTCGCCTCGATGGCCTACCACCCGGAGCGCGACGCCAATCTCGTGCGCCTCGACCTGCCCGGACTGTTCGGGGAAAACACGACGCGCCTCGCGCTGCGCCGGGGCGTTTACCTGCGCAGCTACGCCTATGCCTTCATCGACGCGTTGGTGCCGGGGCTTTCGGAGGAGAAGATCGGCGAGCGCCTGCGCCGGGACACGGTCTTGCAGTAGCGCTTGACGCTTCCCGGGGCGGGAGGCGAAGCCCGGAGCGCGGCCTTCCGGCCGGTCTCCGGGCTTCGTCGCATCCAGCGGCGGTTTTTCGCGCTTGCGGGCCTGTCTCGAAAACCTGCGGGAAGGCGCGAAAGCCGGGGAGCGAGAGGTCCGGAAACGCCTACGCCGCGGCGCGCGCGGCTGCCGCGCAGATCGCGTCGGCGAAGACTTCCGAAAGCGCGACCGGGAAGTCGTGCCCCATGCCGGGGACGATGCGCAGTTCGGCGCCGGGCACGTTGGCGGCGACGTCCTCGCCGCAGGCGGGCTGAATCAGCGGGTCGGCGGCGCCGTGCAGGACCACCGTCGGCGCGGCGATCGTGCGCAGCAGCGGGCGGCGGTCGCCGTTGGCGACGATCGCCGCAAGCTGGCGGACGACGCCCTGCGGGTAGAAGGCGCGGTCGTACTCGCCGCCGAACATGCGCTCCAAGTCGGCGTCGGCAGTCGGGTAGTCCGGGCTGGCGACGGCGCGGTAGCGCGCGATGGCGTCGGCGACGATGTTTTCCCGGCTGCGCACGGCCGGCAGCGGCGCGAAGAGCGAGAGCGCGGCGGCCGGCGTCGGCGGCGGCAGCGCCGGGTTGCCGCTGCTCGACATGATGCTGGTCAGCGACAGCGCGCGCGCCGGATGCCGGGCGGCGATCAGCTGCGCGACGGCGCCGCCGAGCGAGGCGCCGACGACGTGCGCCTGCGCGATGCCGAGCGCGTCGAGCAGGCCGAGCGCGTCGGCCGCCATGTCGTCGAGCGTGTAGGGCACGACGAGCGGCTTGCCGTTACGCAGGGCGCTGCCGATGTCGGGCAGCGGCAGGCCGTCGCAGTGCGTCGAGCGCCCGCAGTCGCGGTTGTCGAAGCGGATCGCGCGGTAGCCGCGCGCCGCCAGCAGCTCGCACAGTTCGACGTTCCAGCGCGTCATCTGCGCGCCCAGCCCCATGACGAGCAGGACGGCGGGCGCGTCGGCGGCGCCGAAGGATTCGTACTCGATCTCGATCGGACCGTGCGGATTGGCGAGGACGCTGGGCATCGGGGGCTTCCTCAGGCCAGCGCGCGGTCGACGATCTCGAACACGTCGCGCGACAGCCCGGCCTTGCCGCGCAGGCCTTTGAGCGCGGCGCGCGCGTGCGTCTGGCGGGCGGCGTCGAACTTGCGCCAGCGGTCGAAGCGGCGCGCCAGGCGCGCGGCGACCTGCGGATTGAGCGGGTCGATTTCGGCGATGCGTTCGGCGATGAAGCGGTAGCCGCTGCCGTCCGCCGCGTGGAAGTGCACGTGGTTGGCGCCGAAGGTGGCGAGCAGGGCGTAGACCTTGTTCGGGTTGCGCAGGTCGAAGGCCGGGTGCGCGAGCAGGTCGCGCACTTCGGCGAGCGTGCCGGGCAGCCGGCTGGCGGCCTGCACGGCGAGCCATTTGTCCATGACCAGCGCTTCGCCCTGCCAGCGCAGGTGGAAGGCGTCGAGCGCCAGGCGCCGTTCCGGGCAGTCGTTCTGGGCGAGGGTGGCGAGCGCGGCGAACTGGTCGCTCATGTTGTCGGCCGTTTCGAACTGTTCGAGCGCCAGGGTTCGCGTTTCCGCCGTGTCGAGTTCGGCGAGATAGCCGAGGCAGAGGTTGCGCAGGGCGCGGCGTCCGGCCTCGGCCGGCGTCGGCGCGTAGGGTCCGCGCGGCGCGAGCTGCGCGTAGGCGGCGCGCAGCCGCGGCGCCAGCGCTTCGGCGAGGAAGCAGCGCAAGCCGTTGCGCGCGGCGTGCAGGGCGTCGGGATCGACCACGTCCATCTGTTCGGCGAGCGTCGCTTCCGAGGGCAGGGTCAGCGCTTCGGCGGCGAAGGCCGGATCGACGGCGCCCGCGAGCGCGCCGTCGAGCACGCGGCGCGCCGCCTCGGCGAAGCTCGCCGGCCAGTCCAGCGTCGTCGCGTCGGCAATCGCCTGGGCGGCGCCGAGGATCAGGCGCGCGGCGAGGCGCTGGCCGGCCTCCCAGCGGTTGAACGGGTCGCTGTCGTGCGCCAGCAGGTGCGCGAGGTCGGCGTCGCCGTAGGCGAAATCGAGCACGACCGGCGCCGAGAAGCCGCGCAGCAGCGAGGGCACCGGCGCCGCCGGCACGTCCTCGAAGACGAACTCCTGCTCGGCGGCGGTCAGCGACAGCACGCGCGTGCCGGCGCCGGCGACAGCTTCGCCGGCGAGGCGCAGCGGCAGGTCTGCGCCGTCCGCGCCGACCAGGCCGACGGCGACCGGAATGTGGCAGGGCAGCTTCTCCGGCTGGCCCGGCGTCGGCGCGCAGGACTGGGCGAGCGTCAGCACGTAGCGCCGGGCGGCCGCGTCGTAGCGCCCGCGGGCGGCGACGCGCGGCGTTCCGGCCTGCGCGTACCAGCGCTTGAACTGCCCGAGATCGACGCCCGAGGCGTCGGCCATCGCCGCGACGAAGTCGTCGCAGGTCACCGCCTGCCCGTCGTGGCGTTCGAAATAGAGGTCCATGCCGCGCCGGAAGGCATCCTTTCCGAGCAGCGCGTGGATCATGCGCACGACCTCGGCGCCCTTTTCATAGACCGTGGCCGTGTAGAAGTTGTTGATCTCGATGTACGAGGCCGGGCGCACCGGGTGCGCCATCGGGCCGGCGTCCTCGGGAAACTGCGCGGCGCGCAGCGTGCGCACGTCGCGGATGCGCGTCACCGCGCGGCTGTGCATGTCGGCGCCGAACTGCTGGTCGCGGAAGACGGTGAGGCCTTCCTTGAGCGAGAGCTGGAACCAGTCGCGGCAGGTCACGCGGTTGCCGGTCCAGTTGTGGAAGTACTCGTGCGCGACGACGCGGTCGATGTTCTCGTAGTCGACGTCGGTCGCGGTGTCGGGGCGCGCCAGCACGTACTTGGTGTTGAAGATGTTGAGGCCCTTGTTCTCCATCGCGCCCATGTTGAAATCGCCGACGGCGACGATCATGTAGTGGTCGAGGTCGCATTCGAGCCCGAAGGTTTCCTCGTCCCAGCGCAGCGAGCGCTTGAGCGCGTCCATCGCGTGCGGGCACTGGTCGAGCTTGCCCGGCTCGACGTAGATGGCGAGCTGGACGGTCCGCCCGGAAGCGGTGGTGTAGCTGTCGCGTAGCGCGTCGAGCTTGCCGGCGACCATGGCGAACAGGTAGCAGGGCTTGGGGAAGGGGTCTTCCCAGGTCGCCCAGTGGCGGCCGCCATCCTCGTCGCCGGCGGCGACCGGGTTGCCGTTGGCGAGCAGCAGCGGCAGCGCCGCCTTGTCGGCGTGCAGGGTGACGCGGTAGCGCGCCATCACGTCGGGACGGTCCGGGAACCAGGTGATGCGGCGGAAGCCCTGCGCCTCGCACTGCGTGAAGTAGCCGTCGGTCGAGCGGTAGAGGCCGGAAAGGCTGGTGTTGGCGTCCGGGCGGATGCGCACCGAGGTGTTCAACGTGAAGGCGTCGGGCACGTCGGCGATGCTCAAGTGCTCGGCGTCCTGCGCGTAGCGGCCGGCGGGCAGGGGGGCTCCGTCGATGGCGACGGCCAGCGTTTCCAGTTCGTGGCCGTCGAGGCGCAACGCCTGTCCGGGGGCGGCCGCCGGGTTGCGACGCACGGCCAGGCGCGCGTCGACGATGGCTTCGCCGGCGAGAAAGCGCACGTCGAGATCGACCGTGTCGATCAGGAAGGGCGGCGGCGTGTAGTCGGCGAGATGGATGGTTTGCGGCGTTTCGGTCTTCATCGGGAACTCCGGGGGAATCTGGGGCAGGGGCGGCGGGCGCGGCGCGGACGTCTCAATGTCCGGCGAGCAGCCCGCTCCGGCGCAGCTGGTCGGCGATGCCTTCGGCCAGCCGGCGGTAGCCGGGCGCGTTGGGATGGATGGGATCGGCCTTCAATGAAGGATCGGACAGCACCTCGGCGAATACGTTTGCGACGAGCGGCAGCTGCGCTTCGTCGGCCAGCGCCGCGTAGATCGGCGAGTCTTCGAGGCGGCCGGCGACGGCGCCGAACAGCGAAAACTTCGGGACGGCGACGAGCACCGCCGGGACGTTGCCGGCGCGAGCGACGTCGAGGATGGCGCGGATGTCCTCGCGCACCGCCGCTTCCGGGCGCTTCTTGAGGAAGTCGTTGCCGCCGATCTCGACGATGACGAGCGCCGGCCGCGTCTCGTCGATCGCCGCGCGGATGCGCTCGCGGGCGGCCTGCGCAGTGTCGCCGGGGACGCCGTGATTGCGCACGTCCCAGCCGGTCAGGGCGCCGAGCTGCGTCGGGTAGTCTGCGCCGGGCGCGGCGCCGGTGCCGAAGGTGACGCTGTCGCCGAAGGCGAGCACGACGGCGCCGGGCGGCAGCGGCGCGAGGGTCGGTGCCTTGCCGCAAGCCGCCAGCCACAGCGCGAGCAGCAGCGGAAGCAGCGAAAAGACTGGCAGCAGGCGCTGCCGGAAAAGGCCGTGCGGCGGGCGCATCGCCGGCCTCAGACCGGCAGTTCTTCGCGGCGCAGCAGGAAGACGTACTGGTCGCCGGCGGCGGTGTCGAGCCAGGTGAAGGGCGTTTCCGGGTAGGCCGCTTCGAGGTCGTCGCGGTTGTGGCCGATCTCGACGACGAGCAGGCCGCCCGGATTGAGGTGTCCGGCCGCTTCGGCGAGGATGCGGCGCGTCAGGTCGAGCCCGTCGTGGCCGCTGCCGAGCGCGATTTCCGGCTCGCGGCGGTATTCCTCGGGCAGGGCGGCGACCGACTCGGCGTTCACGTAGGGCGGATTCGAGACGATGACGTCGTAGCGCTCGCCTTGCACGCCGGCGAAAAGGTCGGCGTTGACGAGGCGCAGGCGCTCTTCGAGGCCATAGTCGGCGACGTTGCGCGCCGCCACGGCGAGCGCGTCGGACGAGATGTCGACGGCGTCGACCCGGGCGTCCGGGAAGGCGTGCGCGGCGAGGATGGCGAGGCAGCCGGAGCCGGTGCACAGGTCGAGCACGCGGCCGACCGCCCACGGGTCTTCGACCCACGGAGCGAGTTCTTCGTCGAGCAGTTCGGCGATGAAGGAGCGCGGCACGATGACGCGTTCGTCGACGTAGAAGCGGTGTTCGCCGAGCCAGGCTTCGTTGGTCAGGTAGGCCGCCGGCACGCGCTCGATGATGCGCCGTTCGAGGATGCGCAGGGCGCTCTCGCGTTCGCCGCTGGTCAGGCGCGCGTCGAGGAAGGGTTCGAGGCGATCGAGCGGCAGGTGCAGGGTGTGCAGCAGCAGGTAGGCGGCTTCGTCCCAGGCGTTGTCGGAACCATGTCCGAAGAAGAGGCCGGCTTCGTTGAAGCGGCTGACGGCGAAGCGCAGCAGGTCGCGCAGCGTGAGGAGTTCCTGGCGGGCTTGTTCAAACATGGGCAGGCAGCAGCTTTTCGAGAATGCGGCGGTAGATGGCGGAAAGACGGGGCAGCGCGGCGGCTTCGACGCATTCGTCGATCTTGTGGATGGTGGCGTTGACCGGGCCGATCTCGACGACCTGCGGACAGATTTCGGCGATGAAGCGGCCGTCCGAGGTGCCGCCGGTGGTCGACAGCTCGGCGGCGATGCCGGTTTCCTCGCGGATCGCGGCGAGCGCGCTGTCGACGAGGGCGCCGCGTCCGGTCAGGAAGGGCTTGGCGCCGAGCGTCCATTTCAGTTCGTACTGCAGACCGTGGCGGTCGAGGATGTCGTGCACGCGCGCCTGCAGGCCTTCCGGCGTGCTCGCCGTGGCGAAGCGGAAGTTGAACAGCAGGTCGACGTGGCCGGGGATGACGTTGGTCGCGCCGGTGCCGCCGTGGATGTTGGAAATCTGCCAGGTGGTCGGCGGGAAGAACTCGTTGCCTTCGTCCCACACGGTCTGCGCCAGTTCGGCGATGGCCGGGGCGGCGAGGTGGATGGGGTTCTTCGCCAGGTGCGGGTAGGCGATGTGGCCCTGCACGCCCTTCACCGTGAACTTGCCGGAAAGCGAGCCGCGGCGGCCGTTCTTGACGGTGTCGCCGAGCGCGTTCACGGCGGTCGGTTCGCCGACGATGCAGTAATCCATCGCCTCGCCGCGCGCGCGCAGCGCCTCGGTGACGGCGACCGTGCCGTCGGTGGCGTCGCCTTCCTCGTCCGAGGTGAGCAGGAAGGCGATCGAGCCCGCGTGCTGCGGCCGGGCGGTGACGAAGTCTTCGACCGAGGTGACGAAGGCGGCCAGCGAGCCCTTCATGTCGGCCGCGCCGCGCCCGTAGAGCATGCCGTCGCGCAGGGTGGGAACGAAGGGATCGCTGTGCCACTGGTCGAGCGGGCCGGTCGGCACGACGTCGGTATGGCCGGCGAAGCAGAGCAGCGGGGCGGTCGTGCCGCGCCGGGCCCAGAGGTTGGTGACGCCGTTGCGGTCGATGTGTTCGCAGGCGAAGCCGATGCGTTCGAGGCGTTCGGCGATGATCGCCATGCAGCCGCCGTCTTCGGGGGTGACGGAGCGGCGGGCGATCAGCTGTTCGGCGAGGGCGAGGGTGGGGTCGGAAAGAGTTTCGTCAGGCATTTTGTTGTTCTGCGTTGTCGCTGAGGCTCAGCGTGAATTCCTTGAAGGAGGAGCCGTTCGCGTTGGGGGCAAAATCGAGCGGCACTTCGGTGTTGATTTCCTCGCGCGGCGCGGGCGTGTTGAACTCGGAGTTGTTGATCAGCCAGGACAGGTTGGTCGGCGAATCGGCGTTGGCCAGCGCCTCGTCGAGCGTCACGACGCCGTCGCGGTAGAGGCGGAAGAGATCCTGCTCGAAGGTCTGCGAACCGGGCGCCAGGCTCTGCTCCATGGCCTCCTTGACGGCGATCACTTCGCCGCGCTCGATCAGCTCCTGGATGTGGCGGGTGTTGAGCAGCACCTCGGCGGTCGGCGTGCGCTTGCCGTCCGGCTTGCGCACGAGGCGCTGCGAGACGATCGCCTTCAGGCTGACCGAGAGGTCGAGGTAGAGCGAGGTGCGGCTTTCGAGCGGGAAGAAGTTGATGATGCGGTTGAGGGCGTGATAGCTGTTGTTGGCGTGCAGGGTGCCGAGGCAGAGGTGGCCGGTCTGCGCATAGGCGATGGCCGCCTGCATGGTTTCCTTGTCGCGGATCTCGCCGATCAGGATGCAGTCCGGCGCCTGGCGCATGGCGTTCTTCAGCGCCGGTTCCCAGCCCAGCGTGTCCATCCCCAGCTCGCGTTGGTTGACGATCGACTTCTTGTGCTTAAAGAGGAATTCGATCGGGTCCTCGATGGTCAGGATGTGGCCGCTGCGGTTGGCGTTGCGGTGGTCGAGCATCGACGCGATGGTCGTCGACTTGCCCGAGCCGGTCGAGCCGACGATCAGGATCAGCCCGCGCTTTTCCATGATCAGCTCGGCGAGGATGGGCGGCAGCGCGAGCGTGTCGAGCGCCGGGATGTTGCCGAGGATGTAGCGCACGACGATGGAGATCGACGCGCGCTGGCGAAAGAGGTTGACGCGGAAGTTGCCGACCTGCGGAACGCCGAAGGAGAGGTTCATCTCCATGTTCGCCTCGAACAGCTTGTGCTGTTCGGGCGTCATCAGTTCGAAGGCGATCTTTTCGATCATCGCCGGGTCCATCACCTGCTGGTTGACCGGCATGGTGTTGCCCTGGATCTTGATGTGGATCGGCACGCCGGCGGAGATGAAGATATCCGAAGCCTGCTTTTCTGCCATCAGCTGGAAAAGTTTGTCGAGAATCATCCCGTCTCCGCCGGTTGGTGGGTCGTGCCTGAAAGACCGGAAGCCTAGTCGCCGCGCAGCAGGTCGTTGATGCTGGTCTTGGCGCGCGTCTTGGCGTCGACCTTCTTGACAATCACGGCGCAGTAGAGGCTGTAGCTGCCGTCCTTCGAGGGCAGATTGCCGGAAACGACGACCGAGCCGGGCGGCACGCGGCCGTAGCTGACTTCGCCGGTTTCGCGGTCGTAGATCTTGGTCGACTGGCCGATGTAGACGCCCATCGAGATGACCGAGCCTTCGCCGATGATGACGCCTTCGACGACTTCGGAGCGCGCGCCGATGAAGCAGTTGTCCTCGATGATCGTCGGGTTGGCCTGCAGCGGTTCGAGCACGCCGCCGATGCCGACGCCGCCCGAGAGGTGCACGTTCTTGCCGATCTGCGCGCAGGAGCCGACGGTGGCCCAGGTGTCGACCATCGTGCCTTCGTCGACGTAGGCGCCGATGTTCACGTAGGACGGCATCAGCACGACGTTCTTGGCGAGATAGGAGCCGCGGCGGGCGGTGGCCGGCGGCACGACGCGGAAGCCGCCGCGCGCGAATTTCTCGGCGTCGTAGTTCTCGAACTTGGTCGGCACCTTGTCGTAGTAGCGCAGCGCGCCGCTTTCGCTGACCTTGTTGTCCTCGAGGCGGAAGGAAAGCAGCACGGCCTTCTTGATCCACTGGTGGGTGAACCAGTCTTTGCCATTGGGGCCGTCGATCTTCTCGGCGACGCGCAGCTTGCCCTCATCGAGCAGGGCGAGCACGGTGGCCACGGCTTCGCCGATCTTGGCGGGCGCGGTGCCCGGTTGCAGCGTGGCGCGGTCTTCCCACGCGTCTTCGATGATTTTCTGGATTGCCTGCATTTTATTGTTCCTACAGTGGGTTTCTACAGCTGGGAGATGAACGAACGGATGCGCTCGGCGGCTTCGACGCAGTCGGCCAGCGGCGCGACGAGGGCGATGCGCACGAAGCCGGCGCCCGGATTGACGCCGCGCGCCTCGCGGGCGAGGTAGCTGCCGGGCAGGACCACGACATTATAGGCGGCGAGCAGTTGCCGGGCGAAGTCGGTATCGGCCATGCCGGATGGCGTGCGCACCCAGAGATAGAAGCTCGCGTCGGGCAGCGTCGCCCCGAGCGCGTCGGCCAGCAGCGGCGTCACCGCGGCGAACTTTTCCGTGTACTGGCGGCGGTTCTCGCGCACGTGCGCCTCGTCGTTCCAGGCCGCGACGCTCGCCGCCTGCACCGCCGGGTTCATGGCGCCGCCGTGATAGGTGCGGTAGAGCAGGAATTTCGCGATCACCTCGGCGTCGCCGGCGACGAAGCCCGAGCGCATGCCGGGCACGTTGGAGCGCTTGGACAGGCTGGAGAACATGACGATGCGCTCGAAGCCGCGGCCGAGCAGCTTGGCCGCCTGCAGGCCGCCGAGCGGCGGATTGGCCTCGTCGAAGAAGATTTCCGAGTAGCACTCGTCGGAGGCGATCACGAAGCCGTACTTGTCGGAAAGCGCGAAGAGCTGTTTCCAGTCGTCGAGGTTCAGCACCTTGCCCGTCGGGTTGCCCGGCGAGCACACGTAGAAGAGCTGCACGCGGCGCCATTCCTCGTCGGACAGGCTGGCGTAGTCGAAGGCGAAACCGTTCTCGGGCAGCGTGTTCAGGAAGCGCGGCTCGGCGCCGGCGAGATAGGCCGCGCCTTCGTAGATCTGATAGAAGGGATTCGGGCTGACGACCAGCGGCACGTGTCCGCGGGATGGGTCGATCACCGTCTGCGCAAAAGCGAACAGCGCCTCGCGCGAGCCGTTGACCGGGATGATTTCGGTGTCCGGATTGACGCCGGCGATGCCGTAGCGGCGTGCTATCCAGGCGGCGATGGCCGTGCGCAGGGCCGGGATGCCCAGCGTGGTAGGATAATTCGCCAGCCCGCCGAGGCCCGCGCCGAGCGCTTCCTTGATGAATGCCGGGGTTTCGTGCTGCGGCTCGCCGATCGACAGCTTGATTTCGCGCAGATTCGGGTTGGGCGTCACGCCCTGGAAGAGTTGCCGGAGTTTCTCGAAGGGATAGGGATGAAGCTGGGCGAGATGGGGATTCACGGTGGCGGTCGTTGTCGTGGCGGATTTGGAGTGCGGATTATAAGGGGCATCGCTTGACGGCGAAAGAAAACGCGGGGGAGGGCCGGGACAGCGGGACGGCGGTCGTCGCGCTGCTCGTCGGCGCTCTGGTCTGGGGACTGATCTGGTATCCCTACCGCGTCCTGCGCGACGCCGGCATCGACGGCATCGCCGCCACGGCGGCCACCTACGCCGTTGCCTTCCTGCTCGGCCTCGTCTTCTTCCGCCGCTCGCTCGCCGGCTTCCGCCCGTCGTGGAGCCTGTTCTGGCTGGCGCTCGCCGCCGCCGGCTGCAACCTCGGCTACGTGCTCGCCACGCTCAACGGCGAAGTGATGCGCGTCCTGCTGCTCTTCTACCTCGCGCCGCTGTGGACCGTGCTGCTCGCGCGCCTGCTGCTCGGCGAACGCCTCAACCGCTTCGGCGCCTTCGTCGTCGCACTCTCGCTGGCCGGCGCCGCGACCATGCTCTGGCACCCGGCGCTCGGCGTGCCCGTGCCGCGCGACGGCGCCGACTGGCTCGGCCTGGGCGCCGGCTTTTCCTTCGCGCTGTTCAACGTCCTGTCGCGCCGCACCGCCGGCGTCGGCATCGAAATCAAGTCGCTGGTCGCCTTCTCCGGCGTCCTCCTGGTCGGCATCGTCCTGCTCGCGGCCGGCACGCAGCCCCTGCCGGCCGCGCCGCCGCCCTCGGCCTGGCTGCTGCTCGGCCTGATCGGCGGCGTGCTGGTCGTGGTCAACCTCGTCGTCCAGTACGGCCTGCGCCGCGTCGCCGCCAACCGGGCGATCGTCATCATGCTCTCCGAAGTCGGCTTCGCCGCGCTCGCCTCCTGGCTACTCGTCGACGAAGCGCTCGGCCTGCGCGAATGGGCCGGCGGCGCGATGATCGTCGCGGCCAGTCTGTTTTCGGCGCGGATGGAGGGGGAATAGCGGGTTCGCGTCTTGTGGGCAGTTTTGTGATTTGGTCCGCTTTCGGCCCAGAGTGTGTAAAAACGCTGCGGGAGTTAGCTGATCGTGCGTTGCCCCAAGCAGTTCCGATCCTAGCCAGACGAAATAACAG
>RCMZ01000140.1_pt1 | contig 45335 bp, 34 predicted proteins | sample 2041141 | NCBI WGS metagenome assembly RCMZ01 (sample SAMN09708263, study PRJNA481090) | Wastewater metagenome, whole genome shotgun sequencing project. | biome: sewage; isolation source: Davis station wastewater (DW) | place: Antarctica: Davis Station | collected 2010-03-01 | reverse complement strand
AGCGGCGTGTCGGTGGAACGCATCGAAGAACTCGAAGCCCGGATCGCCGCGCTGGAAGAGCGCCTCTCGCGCCTGGAGTGAGGCCCCCCTTAGAGAAACGGGCTTGTGTGAGCCCACTTATACGGGAGCAACTGTCTCACCCCTGCCATTCGTCACCGCCACTGCGTGCCGTCATCGCGAGCAAGCTCGCTCCCACACAGGAAAAATGAACATCCCACCCACACCACCGTTCAGCTGTGGGAGCGGACCTGCCCGCGATGACGCATTCCTGGCGCTAGAGCGTTAATGACTGTACTGGCCCCATCGCGGGCGCGCACGCTCCCGCACCAGCACACCCGTTGCCACAGAACCGTTCAACCCCGCGCAAACCTCACCGCCGCGTCAAACTGCGCCGGCGTGGGGCGCACGCCGGTGTACAGCACAAACTGCTCCAGTGCCTGCAGCGCAATCACCTCCAGCCCAGTAATCACCTGCTTGCCCTCGGCACGGGCGCGCAGGATCAGTGGGGTTTCTGCGGGGATCGCCACCACATCAAAGACGATCTGCGCCGCCGCAATCGCCTCGCCACTGAACGCCAGGTCGTCGGCCTGGGCGCCGCCGCTCATGCCGATGGGCGTGACGTTAATCAGCAACTGCGCCGGCAGGTCATCCGGTTGCGCCTGCCAGGTGTAACCCAGCGCCTCGGCCAGGGCCCGGCCGGCGCGTTCGTTGCGGGCCAGGATCGCGCCGTTGCGGTAGCCACCATCACGCAAGGCACTGGCCACGGCCTTGGCCATGCCACCGCTGCCGCGCAGCACAAAGCGGTATTCCTTGGGCACACGGTGGCTGTCGAGCAGTTGGGCAATAGCCAGGTAATCGGTGTTGTAGGCCTTAAGGTGGCCCGCGGTGTTGACGATGGTATTGATCGAAGCGATGGCCGCCGCCGAGGCGTCCAACTCATCCACCAGGGCGATGGCCGCTTCCTTGAACGGCATCGACACGCCGCAACCGCGAACACCCAGGGCGCGGATGCCGGCCACCGCGCCCGGCAGGTCCTGGCTGCTGAACGCCTTGTAGTAGAAGTTCAGGCCCAACTGTTCATACAGATGGTTGTGAAAGCGCAAACCGAAGTTGCCCGGGCGCGCCGAGAGCGACATGCACAGTTGAGTGTCTTTGTTGGGGTGCATCTGCATGGGCGTCTCCTGCACGGGGCGTTTGGGTTGAGGTGAATCGTTACAGCAAGGCACCGACCTTACACAATATTTACCCAGCACCGGCGCAGTTTTTCCCAAACAGGCTGTCTTAAAGGTTATCCCCGCGCCATTCCCCGGGCCTACCGCAGGCCCGGGCGCCGGGAGCGAAACGAGGAACAGCCATCATGATGGGAAAAATCACCACCAGCGCCCTGCTCATCGCAGCGCTGGCGATCACCGGTCAAGCCTCTGCCCACGGCCATGGCCACGGCCGCGGTGGCGATTGGCGCGGCCCGGCGGTGTTCGGTGCGGTGGTCGGCGCGGCCATTATCGGCGGTGCCGTCATCAGCCGTGACCGCCCGGTGTATGTGCAGCAGCAACCGGTGTACTACGCGCCGCAACCGGTGTACGTACAACAGCCCCCACCGATGTATTACCCGCCACAACCGGTCTATATCGAGCAACCGGTGTATTACCGCCCGCCACCGGTGTACTACCGCCCTGCGCCCGTGTACTACGGGCCACCCCGTGGCTACTACGGCCCGCCCCCCGGCCATTACGGCCCGCCGCGCTGGTGATGCACCCTCAGGCCCTGCCCCGACAGCGGGGCCTGAGGCGTTGGGATGACTGAAACGTCCTACTTGAGGTCGTTCCTGGCACAGCGAATGCAGCCCTTTCTGACATCATGGCCACCCAATGTCGTATTGGCCGCACCGTGCTATGGCTGTCATATTGCTGTCATGCCCGCGCGCCACCCTCCCGGGTGTCCGTACACCCCCCATAAAAACAAGGACGACCCACCATGCCCACGCAGCATCCCCACCGCACCGCAGGCCTGTGCACTTCCAGCAAGGTTTACAGCGCGCTAACCGAACTCAAGCACCTGGAAGGCCACCGCAGCGCCAAATTCCTTTCGCTACTGGCCGAAAACCTGGTGCGCAAGGGCCTGCTCAATGAACACGAAGTGCTGAACATGCTCGATCAAGTGGTGGACTGACGCCTGCGCTCGCGCTGTCGATGAGCACTATCGAGCGCGATGATTGGCCCTCGCCCCAACGGTTGCATAAGGTGTGCCCCATGATCGATGTCCAGGAGCACCTCAATGGCCCGTATCCAAATCATGTCCGTGATCGGCAGCGCCGTGCCCAAACCCTTGCGTGAAACCGGCCTGCTCGCCTGCTGGTACCTGGTGCGCGACGGCGTGCCGGTCAGTGGCCCGCTGACCTCCCTACCGGCGGCGCAAGCGTTGTCCCGGCAGATCGACCTGCGCGCCTAGGGCAACTGCACCCGCGGCTGGGTTTCCACATACAGCGCCCAACTGGACATAAACAACGCGGCGATCAACGGCCCGATGACAAACCCGTTGAGGCCGAACACCGCCAAGCCGCCCAGGGTGGAAATCAGGATCAGGTAATCCGGCATCTTGGTGTCCTTGCCCACCAGGATCGGGCGCAGCACGTTGTCCACCAGGCCAATCACGAACACCCCGAAGCAGCCCAGCACCACCCCTTGCCAAATCGCCCCGCTGAGCAGGAAGTACGCCGCCACGGGCGCCCAGACAATCCCCGCCCCCACCGCCGGCAACAGCGACAAAAACGCCATCAGCACCGCCCAGAGCAACGCACTGGGAATGTCCAGGAACCAGAAAATCAACCCGCCCAACGCCCCTTGAGTCACCGCCACCAGCAGGTTGCCCTTGACCGTGGCCCGCACCACGCGGTTGAACTTGAGCTGCAAACGGCGCTTCTGGTGCTCGGCCAAAGGCGTGGCGGTGCGGATCTTGCGCACCAGCTCGGCGCCGTCGCGCAAAAAGAAGAACAGCAAATACAGCATGATGAAAAAACTCACCACGAACTCAAAAGTGCCCTGGCCAAAGCTGAACGCCTGGCTGGCGAGGAACTGGCTGCCCTGCATGGCGCCCTTGACGATTTTCTCGCGCAGCCCTTCCAACTCGCCCATGCCGAAGCGGTCTAGCAACTGCTGGAAGTACGGCGGCAGGCTGTGCTTGAACTGGGCGATATAGCCGGAGATGTCCAGTTGCCCGCTTTCGATGTTCTTGTAGATCGTCGCCCCTTCCTGCACCAGCAAGGTGGCGATGACGATCACCGGCAGAATCGCGATCAGCAAGCACACGCCCAAGGTGCACAGCGCCGTGAGGTTACGCTGCCAGCCGAACTTCAATTGCAGGCGCCGCTGCAACGGCGCGAACAGGATGCCGAGGATGACCGCCCAGAACACCGCGCCGTAGAACGGCAGCAGAATCCAGATAAACGCCACTGTCACCAGGATGAGCAGCACAGGTAGGGATTTGTTGTGAAAGACATCTGGGTTCATGGGCCGGTCTCTGGCAAAAGGATTGCGACGTCGCTGATGCTTAGTCCGCACGGGCGCGCCCGAGTGCCGTGTTTTCTTCGCTGGTATAGACCCAGGTCAATATCCGCGCCGGCCCATCCGGCTACCCTCGCGCCCTTTTGCGATCGAAACCATCATGCCCCTCGCCTCGCCCGAACTGCTCGCCCCCGCCGGCACCCTGAAAAACATGCGCTACGCCATCGCCTACGGCGCCGATGCGGTGTACGCGGGCCAGCCGCGCTACAGCCTGCGGGTGCGCAACAACGAATTCGACCACGCCACCCTCGCCCTGGGCATCAGCGAAGCCCAGGCCCAGGGCAAGCGCTTTTACGTGGTGGTCAACATCGCGCCCCACAACGCCAAGCTGCGCACCTTCCTCAAGGACCTGGAGCCGGTGATCGCCATGGCCCCGGACGCCCTCATCATGAGCGACCCGGGCCTCATCATGCTGGTGCGCAAACACTTCCCGCAGATGCCCATCCACCTCTCGGTGCAGGCCAACACGGTGAACTGGGCCAGTGTCGAGTTCTGGCAGCAACAAGGCATCTGCCGGGTGATCCTGTCGCGGGAACTGTCGCTGGAAGAAATCGCCGAAATCCGCGAGCACGTGCCGGCCATGGAGCTGGAGATTTTCGTCCACGGCGCCCTGTGCATGGCCTATTCCGGGCGTTGCCTGCTGTCGGGCTACATGAACAAGCGCGATGCCAACCAGGGCAGTTGCACCAACGCTTGCCGCTGGAAGTACAGCGCCCAACCGGCCAGCGAAAACCTGCTGGGCGACATCGTGCAGCAGTACTCGCCCGAGCCGACCCTGGGCGTCGGCGCCCCCACCGACCAGGTGTTCATGCTCCAGGAAGCCAACCGCCCGGACGAACCGATGCCCGCGTTCGAGGACGAACACGGCACCTACATCATGAATTCCAAGGACCTGCGCGCCGTGCAGCACGTCGAGCGCCTGACCAAAATGGGCGTGCACTCGCTGAAAATCGAGGGCCGCACCAAGTCCCACTTCTATTGCGCGCGCACCACCCAGGTGTACCGCCAGGCCATCGACGACGCCGTGGCCGGCCGCGAATTCGACCGCAGCCTGATGAACGACCTGGAATCCCTGGCCCAACGCGGCTACACCGAGGGCTTTTTGCGCCGCCATGTGCACGATGAATACCAGAACTACCAGAACGGCAGCTCGGTGTCCGAACGCCAGCAATTCGTCGGCGAACTGACCGGCGAACGCCGCGATCGGTTAGCTGAAGTCCGGGTGAAAAACCGCTTCCAACTGGGCGATCACCTGGAACTGATGACCCCCAAGGGCAACTTCCACTTCGACCTGCACCAGTTGCAAGACGCCAAGGGCCAGGCCATCACCGTTGCCCCGGGCGACGGCCACACCGTCTACCTGCCCATCCCCGACCAGGTGGACTTGCGCTTTGGCTTGCTGATGCGGGACGTACGGTTGGAGGGGTTGCTGCCCGCCCCTCAGCCGGCCTTGGCTGTCACGGCCAAATAAACCTGAAAACCTGTGGGAGCGAGCCTGCTCGCGATGGCGCCAGCACACCGGCCTCGATGTCGGCTGGCGCACCGCGATCGCGAGCAGGCTCGCTCCCACAGTGGATCGTGGAGGTAGGTGAGATGAGCGTCGCTCCCCCTCCGCCCGCAATGACGGCGGCACAGCCAACCACCTCGCCGAATGACACACCGCGGCGCGGGCAAGGCTCGCACCCACGAGGCAAAACAGCCCCGGCTTACAACACCATCGCCGCCACCCAGCCAAAGGCCAGCAGCGGCAGGTTGTAGTGCAGGAACGTCGGCACCACCGTGTCCCAGATATGGTGGTGCTGGCCGTCGATGTTCAGGCCCGAGGTAGGCCCCAGGGTCGAGTCCGAAGCGGGCGAGCCGGCGTCGCCCAAGGCCCCGGCGGTGCCGACGATGCACACGATGGCCAGCGGGCTGAAGCCCAATTGCACGCACAGCGGCACAAAAATCGTCGCCAGGATCGGCACCGTGGAAAACGACGAGCCGATGCCCATGGTCACCAGCAGCCCCACCAACAGCATCAGCAACGCACCGACGCCCCTGCTGTGGCCGATCCACGCCGCCGAGCTCTGCACCAGGGTGTTGACCTCGCCCGTGGCCTTCATCACTTCGGCGAACCCCGAGGCGGCGATCATGATGAAGCCGATCATGGCCATCATCTTCATGCCTTCGGTGAACAAGTCATCGGTGTCGCGCCAGCGCACCACCCCTGACACGGAGAAAATCAGGAACCCGGCCAGGGCGCCGACAATCATCGAGTCCAGCAGCAATTGGATGATGAACGCCGCCGCAATGGCCACCCCCGCCACCAGCAGGGTCAGCGGGTTGTACTGCACCGCCACCTGCTCGACTTTCTCGATGCGCGCCAAGTCATACACGCGCTTTTTGCGGTAGCTGATGAACACCGCCACCAGCAGGCCGAACACCATGCCCAGGGCCGGAATGCCCATGGCGTGGGTAACGTTGACCTGGCTGATGTCCACGCCGCTCTTGGCCACGTTGGCCAGCAGGATTTCATTGAGGAAGATGTTGCCGAAGCCCACGGGCAGGAACATGTAGGGCGTAATCAGGCCGAAGGTCATCACGCAGGCGATCAGGCGGCGGTCCAGTTGCAGCTTGGTCAGCACATACAACAGCGGCGGCACCAGCAGCGGGATAAACGCAATGTGGATCGGCAGGATGTTCTGCGAGGCAATGGCCACCACCCACAGCAGGCCGATCAGCAACCACTTGACCTGGCCGCCGCCGGCGGCGTCCTGGCGGTCCACCAGCAGCAGTGCTTTGTCCGCCAGGGCATGGGCCAACCCGGACTTGGCAATCGCCACCGCGAAAGCGCCAAGCAAGGCGTAGGACAACGCCACCGTCGCCCCGCCACCGAGGCCACCGTTGAATGCCTTGAGCGTGGCCTCCATACCCAGGCCACCGCTCAAGCCACCCACCAACGCCCCCACAATCAGCGCGATCACCACATGCACACGGGACAGGCTGAGCACCAGCATCACGCCGACCGCAGCAATTACTGCATTAATCATCGTTACCTCAGAACACGGCGCCGGCCAAATCGGCGCCAAACGGGATGAGTCCGGCCACGCCGCGACACGCGCGCACGCCAGATTGAATGGAGGTTTTATTAGAGGGCGCGCACTTTGCCCCACGGGCCCCGGGATGTCAAAGCGCCCCTAGAATTACGCGCCGCGGGCTACACGACGCATGCGATCTATGTAGCAAGCGGGTGCGCGTTTTAAATCAAGCGTTTGAATAAAGAAAACCCGCCCCGGGCCGTTACAGTGCAAACGCCTCTCCCGTTTCCCCGTTCAAGGACTCCTCCATGTCGCTCAGACAGCTTTCCATCCAATGGAAAATCACCCTCCTGGCCGGCCTCTGCCTGTTGGGCGTCGTCAGCCTGCTGGTGGGGATTTCGCTCTATCGTGCCGAGCACAACTCGCAACTGGTCAAGGCCTCGAGCATGGCCATGCTGACCGACGCGGCGCAGGCGCGGATCGAAGCCCAGGGTGAAGTCCAGGCGCTGAACATCCGCCGCCAGTTCATGGACGCCTACCAATACGGCCATGGCTTTTCGCGCCAGGTGCTGTTTTTGCGCGAGCAGGCCGAGAAGCGCTTTCTCGATGCCTTTGACCTGCGCGAAGACCTGACCCGCCAGGTCAAGTCCGCCCTGCAAGCCAACCCTGAGCTGCTGGGCCTGTCCCTGGTGTTCGAGGCCAATGCCCTGGACGGCAAGGACGAACTGTTCGCCGGCCAGCAAGCGCTGGGCAGCAACGACAAAGGCCGCTTCGCCCTGTACTGGTCCCAGCCCACCCCCGGCCAACTGACCTCCATGGCCCTGCCCGAAAGCGACATGGCCGACACCCGCAGCGGCCCCAGCGGCGAGCCGGCCAACGCCTGGTTCACCTGCCCGCGCACCACCCTCAAGCCGTGCGTGATCGAACCCTACTTCTACGAAATCGCCGGCCAGAACGTGCTGATGACCAGCATCGTGTTCCCGCTGACGGTCAACGGCAAAGTCATCGCCTCGCTGTCGGTGGACATCAACCTCAACAGCCTGCAAGCGGTCAGCCAGGACGCCAGCCAAAAACTCTACGACGGCCAGACCAACGTCGGCATCATCAGCGCCGTGGGCCTGCTCGCCGGCTACAGCAGCGATGCCAGCAAACTCAGCCAGCGCCTGGACAGCGTCGATAAAACCAACGGCGCGCGGCTGATCGCCATGCTCGCCAGCAGCGGCCAACCGCAAAGCCTGCACAGCGACGGCAAACTCACCGTGCTGGCGCCGTTCCAGCCAATCCCCGGCGGCAAAGCCTGGGGCATTTTGCTCACGGTGCCGGAGAAGGTACTGGTGGGCCCGGCCGAAACCCTGAAAACCCAGTTGGACGAACGCGGCACCGCCGGCACCCTGATCGAACTGAGCCTGGGCCTGTTGGCCGCCGTCGTCGGCCTGTTGCTGGTGTGGCTGATGGCGCGCAGCGTGACCCGGCCGATCCTCGGCGTGGCGCACATGCTCGAAGACATCGCCAGCGGCGAAGGCGACCTGACCCGGCGCCTGGCCTACGACAAAAAGGATGAACTGGGCGAATTGGCCGGTTGGTTCAACCGCTTCCTCGACAAGCTGCAACCGATCATCGCCGAGGTCAAACGCTCGGTGCAGGACGCACGCAGCACCGCCGACCAATCGTCTGCCATCGCCACCCAGACCAGCGCTGGCATGGAGCAGCAATACCGCCAGGTCGATCAGGTGGCCACCGCCTCCCACGAAATGAGCGCCACCGCCCATGACGTCGCCCGCAGCGCCGCCCAGGCTGCCCACGCGGCCCGCGATGCCGACCAGGCCACCCGCGAAGGCCTCACCGTGATCGACCGCACCACCAGCACCATCGACACCCTGGCCGCCGACATGAGCACCGCCATGGCCCAGGTCGAAGGCCTGGCCGCCAACAGCGAGAAAATCGGTTCGGTGCTGGAAGTGATCCGCGCCATTGCCGAGCAGACCAACCTGCTGGCCCTCAACGCCGCCATCGAAGCCGCCCGCGCGGGCGAGGCCGGCCGAGGTTTCGCCGTGGTGGCCGACGAAGTGCGCAACCTGGCGCGGCGCACCCAAGAGTCGGTGGAAGAAACCCGCCTGGTGATCGAGCAACTGCAAAGCGGCACCCAGGAAGTCGTGGCCTCAATGCACCACAGCCATCGCCAGGCCCAGGGCAGCGTGGAGCAGGTCGGCCAAGCCGTGACGGCGCTGCGCCAAATCGGTGACGCGGTGACGGTCATCAGCGACATGAACCTGCAAATCGCCAGCGCCGCCGAAGAACAAAGCGCCGTGGCCGAAGATATCAACAGCAACGTGGCGACCATCCGCGACGTCACCGAATCCCTCTCGGGGCAAGCCAACGAATCGGCCCGGGTCAGCCAGGCCCTCAATAACCTGGCCAACCAGCAGCAGGGGTTGATGGATCAGTTTCGGGTGTAAAACATCGCAAGGCCTTCTGTAAAAGCAGGCCTTCGCCTCACAAATCCCGCCAGTGGAAACCGCCACGCTGTGGGGGCCTTGCTCGCGATGGCGGCGGCATGTCCAGCAACCTCACAGCCTGGCACACCGCTATCGCGGGCGAGCACGCGCCCACAGGGGATTGGGCGAGTTCAAGCCCGGGCAGGGCCTGCGCCTTGCGGCAACTCGACAAGCACTTTCAACCCGCCCAAGTCACTGTCGGCCAAGTACAACCGCCCGCCCCAGGCGTCGACAATGTCGCGCACGATGCCCAGGCCCAGGCCATGGCCGTCGGTTTGCTCATCCAGGCGCGTGCCACGGCCCAGCACCTGGTCGCGGCGCGATGCAGGAATGCCCGGGCCGTCGTCTTCCACCGCCAGGTAAAACCCCGCACCGTCCTGCCCGATGCTCAGGCGTACCTGGGCGTCGGCCCATTTGCAGGCGTTATCCAACAGGTTGCCCAGCAGTTCCAGCACGTCTTCGCGGTCTCGGGGCAGGTGCAGCCCGGGGCTCATCACCGCGTCGAGGGCCAGGTGTTGGCCGTGGATCATGTTCAAGGTGGCGAGCAAACCCGGCACTTCGGCGTCGCAGTCGAACTGCGCGCCGGGCAAGGCGTCGCCGGCCAGCCGCGCGCGGTTGAGTTCGCGGTTGAGGCGTTGCTGTACCTGTTGCAGTTGTTGCTCCAGCAGTTGCCGCACCTGCGGCTGACCTCGCAGTTTTTCGCTGGCGGCCAGGCTCATCAGTACCGCCAGGGGCGTCTTGAGGGCATGGCCCAGGTTGCCCAAGGCATTGCGCGAACGCTTGAGGCTGTCTTCGGTGTGGGCCAGCAAATGGTTGATCTGCGCCACCAGCGGTTCCAGTTCCTGGGGCACCTGGGTGTCGAGTTGCGAGCGCTGGCCACGCTGCAATTGGGCGATTTGCTCGCGCGCCGCCTCCAGCGGGCGCAAGGCGCGGTGCACGGTGAGCCGTTGCAGCAAGAGGATCAGCAGCAACGCCGCCGCGCCCAGGGCCAGGCCCACTTGGCGCATGCGCAAGAAGCTGTCGCGTACCGGGGTGTAGTCCTGAGCAACGCTGATGGAAATCGCCTGGCCCAGACGCCGGTAATCGCTGCGCAGCACCAATAACTGCTGGCCTTCGGGGCCCAGTTGCAGGTTGCTCTGCAACCCGGCCTGTTGCAGTTGGGGCAGCTCCTGGTCCCACAGCGAGCGCGAGCGCCAATGGGTGTCGGCAAAATCGATGCGAAAGTAGTGCCCGGAAAACGGCCGCTGATAGGCCGGCGACAACCGCCGCTCATCCAGTTGCAGCCCTTGCGGGCCACGCACCAGGGCCGCCAGCAGGTTCTCGCTGTCGTTACGCAGGCCCGCTTCGAGGTAGCGCTGCAAACCCACTTCAAACAGCCACAGGCTGGTCTGCGCCAGCACCAGGCCGACAATCACCAGCACGCTGACCAGCCCCAGGCTCAAGCGCCGCTGGATCGACCTCACTGCCCCGGCCCGCCAAACAGATAGCCCTGGCCACGGCGAGTCTCGACCACATCGCGCCCCAGTTTGCGGCGCAAGTGGTTGACGTGCACTTCCAGCACGTTGGAGTCGCGCTCGGTTTCGCCGTCGTACAGGTGCTCGGCCAAATGGCTTTTGGAGAGGATCTGCCCCGGGTGCAGCATGAAGTAGCGCAACAGGCGAAATTCCGCCGCCGTCAGTTGCACCTCGGCACCGTCGCGGGTCACGCACTGGCGGCTTTCATCCAGGTGCAGGCCGGCAGCCTTGAGGGTCGGCTGGTTCGCCTGGCCGTGGGAGCGGCGCAGCAACGCCTGCACCCGCAGGTGCAGTTCCTCCGGGTGGAAGGGTTTGCTCAGGTAGTCGTCGGCCCCGGCCTTGAGCCCTTCGATGCGCTCAGCCCAGGAGCCGCGCGCGGTGAGGATCAGCACAGGCGTGGCCAGCCCGGCGGCGCGCCACTGGCCCAGCACCTCAAGCCCCGGCAGGCCCGGCAAGCCGAGGTCGAGGATGATGAGGTCGTAGGGTTCGCTGCTGCCTTGGTACACCGCGTCGCGGCCATCGGCCAGCCAATCGACGGCATAGCCCTGGCGGCTGAGCCCGGCCATCAGTTCGTCGGCCAGGGGTACGTGGTCTTCCACCAAAAGCAGGCGCATCAGTCGTCTTCCTCGTCTTTCAATAAGCGGCCGGTGGTGGCGTCCAGGTCCAGCTCGCGCACCACGCCTTGAGCCGTCAGCAACTCCACTTCATAGATGTACACGTCGTGCTTTTCTTCCAGCTCGGCCTCCAGCAAGCGCGCGCCGGGGTAGCGGCCCAGCGCCTGTTGCAGCAATTGCTCCAGCGGCAGGATCACCCCCTGCTGGCGCAGGCGCAGGGCTTCGTCCTGGTCCAGGTCGCGGGCCAGTGCCAGGGAGCAAAACAGCATCAATACCAACGCCGCTCGAGTGCGGGCGCGCCTATTTCGCGTCATTACCTGTCCTGATGGTTCTTGAGGATGTGCCCGGAAACGGCGTCCAATTCCAGGTCCCACTCAACACCTTGGGCATCGCGCAGGTCGAGTTGGTAAATGTACTTGCCGTATGCCTGCTCAAGCTCGGTTTCCGTGATCGTCGCCCCAGGGTGTTCGGCCAGGGCCTTGGCGTTGAGGGTTTCAAAGGAGGCGATAGTACCAGCGTCGCGCAGGCGCAGGGCTTCGTCGGGGCCCAGGTCGCGGGCCTGGACCAGACCGATGCCCAAGCCCAGAAGGCAGGTGGCGGACAGGGCAATGAGGATTTTCATGGGGTTCTCCATTGAGGCGGTGTAGCACAAGGCCTGTACGGTAGCGCGCCGAACTTAACTGAAACTGAATAGCCATCATCGGCCAGCCTTCTATAATCATCCGCTCGCCCGCAAAGAGGCCGGTATGACCGCCATCCACATCAAGTTCCCCGCCCTCACCCTCAAGGCCGGCCCCCGTGCCCTGGCGCGCATCCGCGATAACGGCCTGCATGCCCGCGACGTCGGCACCCTGCCCGGCGCGGCCGGTGGCCCTAAGGCCCTGGGCATCCAGGGGCTGGACCTGGCGCTGTTCGGCCAATGGCTGGCGGCGGCACCCCGCGAGCGCTCGCTGATCGGCGCTTCGGTGGGGTCCTGGCGCTTTGCCAGCGCTTGCCTACCGGACGCCGCCGAAGGCCTGCGCCGCCTCGGCCAGCTCTACAACGAGCAACGCTTTGCCAAAGGCGTGACCATGGCGCAGATCAGCCAAAGCTCGCAGCGCATGCTCCACGACCTGCTCGATGGCCGCGACGCGCGAATCCTCGACAACCCCCATTACCGCCTCAACATCATGGTGGTCAAAAGCCACGGCCTGCTCGCCGACGACCACCGTGGGCGCCTGGGGCTGGGGCTGTCGTCGGTGATTGCCGACAACCTGCGCGGCCGTTCGCGCCTGGCGCGGCATTTCGAGCGCCTGGTGCTGCACGACCCGCGCCTGGCCCCGCCGCTGCACGCCCTCACCGACTTCCCCTCGCGCTTGGTGCCGCTCGATGCCGCCAACCTGCGCCAGGCCTTGCTCGCCTCCGGTTCCATCCCGATGGTGATGCAGGGCGTACGCGACCTGCCTGGCGCCGGCGCGGGCACCTTCCGCGACGGCGGCCTGCTGGACTACCACCTCGACCTGCCCTACAGCGGCGATGACATCGTGCTCTACCCGCACTTCACCGACCGGGTCATCCCCGGTTGGTTCGACAAAAGCCTGCCCTGGCGCCGCGCCAGCCCCCAGCGCTTGCGCGATGTGCTGCTGGTGGCGCCGTCGCGCGAGTACCTGGCACGCCTGCCCTACGGCAAACTGCCCGACCGCAACGACTTCAAGCGCTTTATGGGTGACCCGGCCGGCCGGCAAAAATACTGGCGCACCGCCATGGACGCCAGCCAACGCCTGGGCGACGAGTTCCTCGAACTGGCCGACAACGGCGGCCTCGGCCCACGCCTGTTAGCCCTGTAACGCCCCCCGTCAGGCTTTTTCCGCACGGCCAAAGCCAAGCTGCTAAACTCGCCGCCGCCTTTAACGCCGCGCCCGCCCGCCACCTGACAGAGCTTTAGACACTGTGGAAATTTTCAAGGAATTTACGTTCGAGTCCGCCCATCGCCTGCCCCACGTGCCCGATGGCCACAAGTGCGGGCGCCTGCACGGCCACTCGTTCAAAGTCGCGATCCACCTGAGCGGCGACCTCGACCCGCACACCGGTTGGATCCGCGACTTCTCCGAAATCAAAGCGATCTTCAAGCCGCTCTACGAGCGCCTGGACCACAACTACCTCAACGACATCCCCGGCCTGGAAAACCCCACCAGCGAAGTGCTGGCCAAGTGGATCTGGACCGAACTCAAGCCCCTGCTCCCGGAACTGTCCGCCATCCGCATCCACGAAACTTGCACCAGCGGCTGTATCTATCGCGGGGAGTAACCAATAAAAAAAGGGGGAAAACCACCGCATGCGGTGGTTTTTTTTTGCCGAGATGGGCAAGTCCGGCACCATTCGTCGTTACTGTCAGATCTGACAGTAGCCAGCCTCCTGCTACTGGGTATTTGATGATTTAACGCTTCCCGCGCATCAAACACTGAAGGAGCCTGTCATGACCAAACCCAGCAAACCCACCGTACACATCAACTCTGGCAGCCATAGACTGCTCTCTCCATTAATTCTTCCTGCCGGGAAGATACCAATGCCTGCCGATGAGAACTTAGGTCCTGGAGGTTACGGCATCGGCGTTCGTACTGTTGAAGGGGGGCTCAAATTCAGAGTCAATCCATGGTCAACAATGAACTCGCAGGATTACTTACGGGTATTCTGGGACATGGAGCCACCCGGAGATCCACTCTGGGACAAACTAATAGAGGAAGATGAAGAGAACCAAGCGATAGAGGGTACTCTTGACCCCTCGAAAATTCAGCCGGGAAAAGTATCGTCAGTATTGTATGACGTTCGGCGAGCTGGGAGTTCTTCATCGGAACCGTCCGTGCAGAACAAAGTTCTGGTCAAACTCAATCGCCCGGGCGGCCTACACAACGACAGTACCGGGCCAGGACACTCCGAACTTCACTTCGACCTTCCTCCCGGGGCAATCGGTTTACCCGAGGCTCAGAACGGCGTACCTATTAAGGTGAGTTACCCTAATATACGAAAAAACGACACTGTCGTTATCGGCTGGGGCAATCAGAGGAGGTACTTCATTGTCAGCCAAGAGCAAGCTCTAAATGGATCGTTGGAAGTAATTATCGACAAAGAAACCATTGAGGCTGCTGGGGACGGTGAGATTGGGGTGGTGTACCAAGTCGTTGATGTGGTCGGTAATTACCCGGACCCACGCGCCCATTGGTCAAAAGTCAAATATGCAGAGGTTGACCTAGCCGGTAACAAACTCCCCATACCAGTGGTCATCAACCCCGATCCCAATGCGACAGATCATCATGTAATTGACCTCAACAAATTGCTTGAAAACAACCTGGAAGTACTCGTCAATACCTTTGGCGGTCAATTCCAAACAAACGACACCATTATATTGACTTGGCACGGAACCCCCGCACAGGGCTCGCCGATCATCTATATCAGCGAGCCAATTCCGGTGAGGCAGATCGGCGTCCCCGTGATGTTTGAGGTAAACAACTCCAAGGTGACGGCTATCGCCCAAGGGTTCGCCAGCGTGTCCTATACGCTCAAACGCGAAGGTGCTAATGAGCGCCCCTCCAAAGCCGCCAACGTCAGCGTAATCGGCCAACTAAAAAACCTTAAGGCACCTAAAATAGAGCAAGTATGTGACGGCGTGCTGGACCCGAATGAACGCTGGGCAACCGTCACGATTCCTTACTACGAAGGACGTGACCCTAGTGATGTAGTGACGTTGATTTGGGAGGCTTACCGTGGCGATGGCTCCCTAGTCACCTACGAAGATGCACGCCCGGTAGGCGAAGCGCCGCAAGACCAGGCAATTCTGCGCGATGTGACGCGAGAAGACTTTATCCGTTTCAATGGTTTAAATGTCGATGTTTACTATCAAGTCGACGATGGCAAGAGCAGCCTATTACTGGTACGTGACTCTCTGGTATTCAAAATGCGGGTGGGTGAAGTCCAGCCGACACTACCTCTTCCCGAAGTGATAAACGATCACGGCTGGATTAACCCGGACAAGATACCTCCCTCCGGGATCCGCGTAATCATGCCCTACGTACATACTTGGGTTGGGGATAGAGTCACCCTACGTTGGCACGGTTCAAAGGTGAATGCACCTGACACCGTAATCACCCTGAGCACCGCAAACGCCGGGAGCCCGGTAACTTTCACTGTACTTAAAGAATACATCGTCTCAAATTTCCACGGACAGATCACGGTCGACTATAGCATAGTGCGCAAAGGCGAGTTACTCGGCAACTCATTTAAGTTGGACCTGCGTGTCGGAGCCGCACCTGGATTCATAGTCGGGAGCCGATCACAGTCCAGCCCTTACTACTACTCCACCCCCTCTCGACTAGTAGCTGTCGTTGAAGATAGCGAAACTGTTCGTTGGACATACGAAGGAGACTTAGAGGGAAGCTCCAGCCGATCTTTTCTGGACACAGAACCTGAGCGAGCACTAAAGGTTACGATAAGCAATGCTCAACTAACAACGGAGACGACTCTGCGAGCCAACAATATTACCGGCACCTATTACTCTCCAACGCATCACAGCGGGTGCATTGTCAAAGATGATGGAACCCTGTTTGGCTGGAGCAGCATTGCCCACATGAGGCCTCCACCAGACCTAAAAGACGTACTATTCGTTGCAGGCGGAGGGCGTGCTTATGCCACGATTCAAACAGACAAAAGAGTCAGATCCTGGGGAGAACCCGAATATGGAGGATCTATTCCTCCTCAATTAATTCAAGAACTTCAAAACATCCGGAAGCTGGCTGCAAATGGTGGAGCATTTGTGGCACTACGACTGGACGGAGCGGTGATCGCTTGGGGTCATGGGGACTATGGCGGTGTGATTCCCGCAGCCATTTCATCTCAACTGAGAAACGTGAAGCAAGTAGTAGGAAGCACATCAAGCTTCACAGCCATTCTAAATAATGGAAAGGTCTTGAGTTGGGGTGCTGAATGGCCCGAAGGCCAGTTAATTGAGCCCGCCGAAGGTGCCTTGAGCATTGTCGCCAATAATAGGGCTTTCGCCGCGATCACTGCAGATAATCGCGTTGTTGCATGGGGCTCTGCAGAGCACGGTGGAAATATACCAAGCCAAATAGAGGTGCAACTACGAAATATCACCCTCTTGAGCAGTACCAGTGCTGCGTTTGCTGCATTAAAAGAAGACGGAACAGTTGTTGCCTGGGGTCATCCACGCTTCGGCGGCCTGCCCGAAATCAATCTTTCTAATATTCAACATATCCAAGGATCTACAACAGCATTCTGTGCGTTGACAAAAAATGGGCAATTAGTGGCTTGGGGTGAAAAAAATGAAGGCGCCGACCTGCCAATTACCTTATTTCCCTCACTCGCCCTCTCCAGTGCTTATGGCACGTTCGCAAGTATACTTGAAGATCGATCCTCAGTTTCTTGGGGAAAAATAAATGATCTCTACGCTGCATCCGCGGTCAATGCGATATACGCCGCAGGTGCTAATGTGGTTGCTCTGACCGCTCAAGGCACACTTCACCCTTCGGGTGCTAATTCGCCTGACCTTGACTTCCTTGCAGGGAAAATCTCTTACACAAAACCATCTTACGAACGACTTCCAGCGAACACAGACCACCCTAGGGAAAAAATATTTAACAGCGTTACAGCCATACCAACAGTAAGGCAAGTAGAAATCCTAGGGGAAGCCAACGTGGGCGGCACCTTACGAGGAAGTTATATATATGAAAACGTGGACCAAAACCCAGAGGGCGTATCAATCTACCGCTGGTACATCAACAATGTAGTCAGCGATCAATTGGATCTAAAGATAGTAGAGGCTTATGCGGGCAAACTGGTGACATTCTCAGTCACCCCAGTCTCTCTCTCTAACGAAGTGGGGGTAGAGACGTTTTCACAACCAAAATTGGTAATGACAAACGGCTATCAAAACATTTCCGACTCTGAGAATGAAAATAGCTTTATGAAACAGCATGGTAATTTTTCATTCTATACGCCTGAACCCCCTGATAGAATTTTCGTCTCTACGGGAGGCGCATTTTCCTTGTTAGACGGAAAAACTCAAGATGTTCACGTTCGCGGACAAAATGAATATGGCGCAGTTGTTCCACCTGCGATTGTTCAACTGCTTAAGAACAATCCAGCCGCTGTACTTTTCTCAACGGAAAGAGACTTTGCGGCTCTAGTCAATGTACTAGACAGTAACCGCTTACTCTTATGGGGCCAAAATATTCCGGCCAATACCAGCGGCATAAAGCTCAATGGAATAAAATCCGTTTACAGCAACCGCGATGCATTTGCATTCATATATAACAATCCTGCCCCTGGAGATTACGCCATAGGCGCTATTGGAAACACTGCCAGCGGAGGAACGGTCCCCGAAAAAATCCAGATGAAGCTTTTCTTTGACCCTCCAAAAGCCATTTACGCCACAGAAAATGCGTTCGCGGTTTTAACCAACGCAGGCAAGGTATACGCTTGGGGAAATACAACTAATGGCGGAGTAATCGGAGCACAATCACAAGCGCTTTTAGACAGCATTGTGGTTACAAATATCGTCTCTACAGCAACATCGTTTTGTGCAATCGATGACTATGGAGAAGTTGTAACATGGGGCTTAGCCGCTAATGGCGGGGTCATTCCAGCCAAGACACTGGAAAGTATACTTGATGACGGTGGAGTTCTTTCTGTCATTGCCAGCCGAGCTGCATTCTGCGCAATCACTCGCGGCAGAAAAAAAGCCTATAGTTGGGGACTTAACGGCCAAGGAGGCGACATGTCGGTCGCCGCAAAAGGCCTGGCTGTTAGAGGTAACATTGTAATCTGCAAAGCCGCGACATGGGCGTTCTGCATCATAAGCACAAGCGGGCAAGCAGAAGCTTGGGGAGCGGCGGGCCACGGGGGCGTTTTACCTGAAACTAAAACAGAGCCGGCAAGTATCGGAGAGCTCTTGGGAGCTTCTCAAAAGAAACAGATAGAGGAACTATTCGCTTCTATGCCTCCACAAACAGCTCTACTAGAAAGAGTCACCTCGCGGGTGATTACCGTGGGAGGCATTATCAGCTTATATGCCAATGATGCCAGCTTCTTCCTTTTAAGCCGAAATGAAAACGGCACCACTCATACCATAATTACTTGGGGCCAAGCTAATGCAGGCGGTGTTATTCCAGGCCCAATCAAGCAAGTAATGGAGGCAAGCCTGATTACCGGAGTCTACTGTACGAATGGCGCATACGGCGTAGTCATGAAACAAGGTGCGGTAGAAGGTGCAGTCCAAGTCTGGGGCACATCGCTGGCCATGCTGGATGCCGGTGAAATCCCCAAAGAACTGGAACAACACCTGAAAGATGGTGTAGTAGAACTCTACTCGATTAAACGCATGCCACCTGTCAGCCCTACTCCGTCTCGACCAGATCCGTCGTTTGGTGCAAGAAAAACAGATGGCAGTTATGTACTATGGGGGGGAAATGTCGTCAATCAGCACTTTATCCCTTCGTGACCTGAAAACAAACAGGGCTATTTTCAACCTGAAATAGCCCTGTTTTTTTTAATATGCTTATATTCAAACATGACACATCAAATAGACAACCCCACACAAAACACAAATCCCGCTCTGGATACCTTTCTGCCTTCCCGCATACCCAAAACAAGTTATCACTCAATATATTTAACGACCACCCTACAAGTACTTAGCCAAAGTAACGCAACTAGCATCAAGAGCAGAAAACAACCTGATAGTACATAATCGCACCCAACAGCTACAAGCCACAATGTAAATTAAGGGCTTTTTAACAAGAGTAAGCTTAACAACGGAAAAATCAAGACGCAGAGGTGGACGAAAATAGAAGTACCGTTCGAGCAGTAAAATTCCGATCCGGCAGGTGAAATATTATTTTGATAACTCGACCGAAAAAACCACAACCACACCAATGACAAAATTTAGTGCACATACACCGGGCAATTTCCAACCAATACAGAGCACCATCCTCTTAACATGCAACAACCATATTTGCACTCAAGGATCAAGCGGCGCAAAGGAGTTAAAAAGAGCCTGGACATTGATACAACATTTGATTCCACGGCCTTCTTGAACGAAACAACCTGCATTATGCCGCAACACCAAAACCAATATACAAAATCAAACGAGAGAATAAATAAAGGCCTTCCGGATGGTTGGCCTTTAACAGAAATCACACCATGCCCAACATCGTAGGGCCCTACATGACTCTGAATAGAAGCCTTACTTATTGACCCATACACGGCGCCCCTGCGGTCTTTCTCGTATATTTTACGCATGTAAACTCGGATTGTGCCTTTGAGCCATCCTGTAGTTTTGTAACCTCCCAAAAAACACGTATAGAACCATCTACTACAGGCTCTATATATGGAGTGAAGGGCACAATAAAAATCACTCCATCAGCAACATCTGACGGCTGAATGGACCGTGGAAACAACCCTCGAGTAACCTCAACTGGAACACCGTCCGTACGATGATTATGCATCACCCAGTGCAAAACTATTCGATCACCAATACTCAGATTATCAGGATCGTAAATCTGCACAGGCACTCCTTCCCATGGCTTATGTTCACACCGAATTATATTGTTCTCTACATCTCTGATAGGAAAAAATGCGGGCTGGACATTATCCGCCCCAAAAATACTCACATTCACAATCGTGCTAGGAGATTGCTGAAAATTATTCGTATTCGACACTCTATAGAAGAGCTCTATCCTTCCATCTCCGATACTATTTATGATCGACCATGGAACGGAAAGCTCCACAATATAACCATCACCTTCAAACCCATCTATAGTATAGCTATCAACCACCTCACCTGAGAAACCATAGTGAAGTGTTATTTCCTCTCCTACCTGATAGGGTTCATACAGTGAAAATGTAACACTCATGGATTGATTCTTATCTTCTGGCAATAGCGCATTTTCAACACCAGAACTAGTTCCTTTCGCCCTCGGTTTTTCTAAAGAATGATTAACAGGCCCTATATCACTATTCGAAGGCCCTGGCACCACTAGATTTACAGACACTTGTTCGGAGGGGGACTTAACATAACCTCCTCCGTGATAAACAAAATATTCGACGATCGCCGTGTAGGGCTCATCTGAACCATGAAAGGAGACAGTTTCCCAATCAACAGGAATAACAATAGGAAACTCACAATCATTGGAAAGAGCGATACTGGGAAGCTCTACCCCTCCCCAATAAGCCACAATAACGTTATTTTCAGAGAAACCTTGATACTCTTCAATTGTCACACTTAGACCTTCAAGAACATCATATCTGCTAATACTGTCACTCCCCACAACGGGTTTTTTCAAGCCAGCCGGAACAGGCATCAGGCTGACAATGACATGATCTTTTATGGAGTATTTGGTTGCATTTCCCGAGCGATCAACGATACGGTAATAAAGCGCTTTTTCTCCATCACCTTTTTCAGCTATTATTTGACCGCTGATACGGATCTCAAACATCCCAGAGGCACTTACAGACCCCGTTAAAACAGGACTCTCCTCTTCCCCCCAATACAGCTCCCACAAGTCACCCGATTGAAAATCATCTGCACCGGGAACTACCACTTCAAGATGCTGCTGATGAGAATCCAAATATTGCTGCGTAATCACTTTGCCTTCAAGATCGTCCGGCAATATAACTGGAAGCGGAACTTTCCCCAAATTAGGATCGGTAGTATCTACTGAAACAATTAATGCTTCAGAGCCTGCTGAATTACCATCATTATTTATAACACTGTACGTTATCTCTTTCTTCCCACTCTCTAGAAACTCCTTACCTGTGACTAAAAATGATTCGGGGAATTCCTCAGCAGCAGGACCATAAATACGCTGCCCATTTGCCATTTTACGATCTATGTAAAATACAATATAATCCACCTCACCTTTTTTTGCAGAATTAACCCAGAGTGGAACCCGCACTAAGACCCCAACACTCTGCTGAGAGACTGGTAACAAGTTTAATTCTCCACCTGCAATGTTCTTTAGCGTATTCAGTGGCTCCGGCGCCGACAGTTTCCTGCTAGAGAGTGGGTCTACGCACACCAACCCAGGGCTCCACGGTTTATTTAATGACATAATTTACTCTCCATTCCACTCACAAGTCATATTCCTCGGAAAGGATGCCGAATCTCTATAACCATCAACCACCCTTTCCTGTCTATTTAACATCTCTTCCCCCCCTGCAAGTAACTGTCAATTCTGACAGGTACGCCAACAACTTCCGACTAAAAACACTTTTAGCTATAACGTTCGGAAATAACATGAAAATAAATAAACCTACAGCACCATTAGTCACTGGCAACACGAAATACACTGCCAAGCCTTATTTAAAAAGCATTTATCCAGCCCCCCCCTATACAACTAACAAACCCACACCCCCGGCAATTTAATGCCTTCAAAACAAGCACAATTGCTACTTATATTACCTCCGTAGTTACAACTAAACTTTGTACATCTACAACACTGCTAGCGAATACCACAGGCGGTATGTGAACTACTCCAGAGTAACCGCCCGATACTGCGCAATAGACGAGCAGTGCTCGGAGCCAAGCACGCGTTTATGGGTTTTAAATGAGCACTGCGAGTGCTGTTTTTTTTTCTACGCGACATCACCGAACACATATACATTTCATACAGGGCTTTTCCCCCTTAACACGAGAATCCCCCGCATGCTCATCATCAACGCCCGCTTGCGCCACCACGACGGCCTGCACGTGCTGCACCTGGAAAACGGCCTGATCGCCAGCATCGCCCGCCAGGCCGAAGCACCGACCCTCGGCCCCGACGACCTGGACGCCGCCGGCAACCTGGTGGTGCCGCCCTTTGTCGAGCCCCATATCCACCTCGATGCCACGCTGACGGCGGGCGAGCCGCGTTGGAACATGAGCGGCACGCTGTTCGAGGGCATCGAGTGCTGGGGCGAGCGCAAGGCCACCCTGACCTTCGACGACACCCGCAACCGCGCCCACAAAACACTCCAGGCCCTGGCCGCCCACGGCATCCAGCATGTGCGCACCCATGTGGACGTCACCGACCCGGCGCTGACTGCCCTCAAGGCCTTGCTCCAGGTGCGCGAGGAATGCCGGCACCTAGTGGACCTGCAAATCGTCGCCTTCCCGCAGGAGGGGATCGAGTCTTACCCCAATGGCCGGCAACTGATGGAAGAAGCCGTGCGCCTGGGTGCGGATGTGGTGGGTGGCATTCCCCACTTCGAGTACACCCGCGAGCAAGGCGTGAGTTCGATCAAGTTTCTGATGGACCTGGCCGAGCGCAGCGGCTGCCTGGTGGATGTGCACTGCGACGAAACCGACGACCCGCACTCGCGATTTCTCGAAGTGCTGGCCGAAGAGGCCCGCAGCCGTGGCATGGGTGCACGGGTCACGGCCAGCCACACCACGGCCATGGGCTCCTACGACAATGCCTACTGCGCCAAACTGTTCCGCCTGCTGGGCCACGCCGGCATCAGCTTCGTCTCGTGCCCCACCGAGAGCATCCACTTGCAGGGGCGCTTCGACAGCTTTCCCAAGCGCCGGGGCGTGACCCGCGTCAGTGAGCTGCTCGACGCGGGCATGAACGTATGTTTTGGCCAGGACTCCATCGTCGATCCCTGGTATCCCCTGGGCAACGGCAACATCCTGCGGGTGTTGGAGGCCGGGCTGCACATTTGCCACATGCTCGGCTACCGCAACCTGCAAAGCGCCCTGGACCTGGTTACCGACAACAGCGCCCGGGCCATGGCCCTGGGCGAAGGCTATGGCCTGCACCCCGGGCGCCCGGCCAACCTGCTGATCCTCTCGGCCGACAGCGACTACGAGATGATCCGCAGCCAGGGCCTGGCGCTGTACTCGATCCGTCATGGCCGGGTGTTGATGAAACGCCGCATGGCCGAACTGGAGTGGCCGCAACGGTAGCAGGCGAACTGGCCCGCACCGGGGTGCAGAGCAGCCCCTCAGCGGTGGAGCGCCCGGAAAAATTTTACGGCCGCGGCGCAACCGAGCGCGGGCCAGCCCACTTGCTCCATGCTCATGTCCAGTGGGCTTTGGTTATTTTGAGGCGGTGAATTAGCACAAAACGATCCCTTCTACCTGTCATTTCTGACAGCAGACAAGCCCCCACCCCCGGCGCAGAGTGAAGCCTGTTCCGGTTAGCGGGAGGCTCAACATGAAACGCTCATTGCTCTACTACGCAGCCGCAGCCGCGGCCTGCCTGCTGGCCAGCCTGGCCAACGCTGCCGCCCCCACCGTGCGCAATGGCGGCGGCGAGGACATCATCCTGCAAGGCTTTCACTGGAACTCCAGCCGCAACAGCCCACAAAAGTGGTACGAGGTGCTCACACGCATGGCACCCGCGATTGGCCAGGACGGTTTCAGCAAAATCTGGCTGCCGCCGCCCTGGACGGACCAATCCAGTTGGAGCGACCCGGCCAAGGGCACCTCGGGCGGCGGTGAGGGCTACTTCTGGCACGACTTCGACAAAAACAGCCAATACGGCACCGACGCCCAACTCAAACAAGCGGTCGCGGCCCTGACCAGCGCCGGCGTGCAAGCGGTGTACGACGTGGTGCCCAACCACAAGAACGACAAGCTCCCGGCCACCCTGGTGCGCTGGCCCCGGGGCTACAAACTGTGGCGCGACGACTGCACGGCGCCTGCACAGTGCGATGAAGGCGACCCGTTCATGAACGGGCTTGCCGACCTCAACACCGCGAGCCCCGAAGTCTCGCCGCGTTTCATGCAGGAATTTCGCAACCTGCGCGACAACTACGCAGCCAAGGGCCTGCGTTTCGATTTCGTACGCGGCTACACGCCAGAACGGGTCGACCTGTGGATGAAGGACTTCAACGACCAGGCGTTTTGCGTGGGCGAATTGTGGAAAAGCCCCGGCGAATACCCGGCCACGGACTGGCGCAACCAGGCCAGTTGGCAGGACGCCCTCAAGGACTGGGCGGATCGCTCCCACTGCGCGGTGTTCGATTTCGCCCTCAAGGAGCGCCTGCAAAATGGCGGTGTAGCCGACTGGCGCCATGGCCTGAACGGCAACCCCGAGGCGGCGTGGCGGCAAACCGCAGTGACCTTCGTCGACAACCACGACACCGGCTACTCCCCTGGCCAGTACGGTGGCCAGCACCATTGGGCATTGCCCGACCCGCTGCGCAACCTGGCCTACACCTACATTCTGCTCAGCCCCGGCACGCCCACCGTGTACTGGCCGGACATGTACGACTGGGGCCGCGGTGACCTGATCCGCAAACTGATAAAGCTGCGCAAGGACGCCGGCATCAAGGCCGACTCGCCCATCCGCTTCCAGGCCCAGTATTCCGGGCTGGTGGCGGCCACCGAGGGCAGCCGCCAGCAGGTGCTGCTGGCCCTGGACTCGGACCTGTCGAAAGTGCCAGAGGGCTTTACCCCGGTACTGGACGCCGACGGGCAGCGCATTCGCGTGTGGCTGGCCGCCCCGGCCACCCCCGGCGCGGCCACCACCCTGCACTGCGACAACGTGCGCCCCGGCCCCGGGCAAGCGGTGTTTGCCGTGGGCGCGCCGTTGGCACTGGGCGCCTGGGACCCGGCCCACGCCATCGCCCTGCAACCGGGCACACAAAACCGCTGGAGCGGCACCGTAACCCTGGCGACGCAACAGAGCATCGAGTGGAAATGCCTGATCCGCAGCCTGAGCAACGTCAACGAGGTGTACTGGCAAGGCGACCCCAACAACCGCGTCGTGCCGGGAGCCACGGCTGAAAGCGTGGGGAGCTTCTAGGCAACCTCTGAGGGGGCGGGCTTGTGTGGGAGCAACTGTCTTACCACTCGCCATCGCCCCCCAGTGCCGCCGTCGCGAGCAGGCTCGCTCCCGCAGAGGAAAATGAAAATCCCGCCCCACACCACCGTTCAACTGTGGGAGCGGGCCGGCCCGCGATGAGGCCAACCCAGGCGCTGCATCTGCACAACCCGACCCCCGCCACCGCCCGCTTCCACAATAGAGCGGCCACCCACCTGCGCGGCACCACAGGCAGGGTCTTTGCCCTCGCGGCGGTTGGATCGATGTGCAAGGATGGCGCCCTGCCTTTAATCCACCCCGCAATGCCAAGGATTTTCATGACCGCCATCAGCACCCCAGCCCCGGTGATCCCCGGGCGCCTGGAGCAAATGTCCACTCGCCTCGCCTATCTCATCGCCGGTTTCGGCATCGCTGCCTGGGCGCCGTTGGTGCCCTACGCCAAGGCCCGCGCGGCCCTGGATGAAGGCACCCTGGGGTTATTGCTGCTGTGCCTGGGGGTAGGTTCGATCATCGCCATGCCCGTGTCCGGTGCGCTGGCTTCGCGCTATGGCTGCCGGCGGGTGATGGTCGGCGGCACCTTGCTGATCTGCCTGGCGTTACCGTTATTGGCCACAGTGACTTCGCTGCCGTTGCTGATCGCGACGCTGTTTGTGTTCGGCGCCGGGCTCGGTTGCGTGGACTCCACCGTCAACCTGCAAGCGGTGATCGTCGAACGCGCCAGCGGCAAGACCATGATGTCGGGCTTCCACGGCATGTTCAGCCTGGGCGGAATCGTCGGCGCGGCCGGGGTCAGTGCCTTGCTGGGCCTGGGCATGACGCCGCTGGGGGCGATGTGGGTGGTGGTGGCCCTGATCCTGCTGGCCTTGCTCAAGGCCGGCCCGCACATGCTGGCCTATGGCAGTCAAAGCAGCGGCCCGGCCTTCGCCATCCCCCATGGTGTGGTGCTGTTTATCGGTTGCCTGTGCTTTGTGGTGTTTTTGGCCGAAGGCGCGGTGCTGGACTGGAGCGCGGTGTTCCTCACCGCCGAGCGCAACCTGGACGCCGCCTATGCCGGCCTTGGCTATGCGGCGTTTGCCCTGACCATGACCGTGGGGCGCCTGACCGGCGATGCCATCGTGCGCCGCCTCGGCACCACCCGGGTGATTGTGCTGGGCGGGTTGACCGCCGCCGCGGGCCTGTTGCTGGCCACCCTGGCGCCGTCCTGGGAAGCGGCATTGGTGGGCTATGCACTGGTGGGCGCCGGGTGCTCGAACATCGTGCCGGTGCTGTACACCGCGGTGGGCAAGCAAACCCTCATGCCCGAGAGCATCGCCGTACCGGCCATCACCACCCTGGGCTACGCCGGCATCCTCGCCGGCCCGGCGCTGATCGGCTTCGTCGCCCACGCCAGCAGCCTGAGCCTGGCCTTCGGCCTGATCGCCGTGGCGCTACTGGGCGTGGCCATCAGCGGCAAAATCCTCAAGGCCTGAGGCCCCGTGTGCGTCCCTTTGTAGCCAGCAGGCTTGCCCGTGCTAGGGCGGCCGGGCTAGCACCTCAATCCTCCTGGGGCAGTTTGCGAAAACCGACGGCCAGGCGATTCCAGCTGTTGATGGTGGCGATGGCCACGGTCAGGTCGACCATCTCGGCGGGGCTGAATTCGGCGCTCAGTTGCTCGTAGTCGGCCTCCGGGGCGTGGGTCTGGCTAATCAGGGTCACCGATTCGGCCCAGGCCAGGGCGGCGCGCTCGCGGGCGGTGAAGAACGGCGCTTCGCGCCACACCGCCACGGCGTATAGGCGTCGCTCGGTTTCGCCATCCTTGCGAGCATCGGCAGCGTGCATGTCCACGCAAAAGGCGCAGCCGTTGATCTGCGACACCCGCAGGCGGATCAGCTCCAGCAGGTTTTTTTCCAGAGGCAGTTTCGACACCGCGGTTTCCAGGGCCAGCATAGCTTTGAGGGCATTGGGGGATGCGGTGTAGAAATCGATACGCGGTTGCATGAGGGTGGCTCCGTTGAGGATGGGGAGGCGCTACGTTAGCCCCCTGGCGGCCCGGCACAAATAGCCAATGTGGGGGAAGATGAGGGAGCCAATGTGCGCCGCGGGGTAAAAACCTCCAAAAAAAACCAACACCATAGACCGCGAGTGAATAACCCCGATGTAAAACCAGCAAAGAGCCTCTAAAAAACTGTCAATTATGACAGTAGCCATTCCCTCACTTGCGCTTTACAACGTTATGTACCCCAAGCCCTATCACACAATAGGCAGACATAATGAACAACCCCATTAAACGCTTCACGCCTTACACCCTGGAAAATCCCGTCTGGTTATTGGCAGCTGACTTGAGAAAAGGCACGTTCCATGATCGGCAGGCCTTGGGGTTCATTCTGCCCGCGGGGGAAAGTATCAACGTGCGGCGCTCAAGCCCCATTGATACCGACCTGATACTCAACTTCTTTAATGATGACAGACGCACCGAGAGTAGCGTCGTCATTACCAGCCAGTGGACCACATTTACCGCCACTCATCCGGCCGTTGTTTTTATCCAGACGCCCTATAGCGCAATTACAGCCGAGATTGAATACACCGTTACCCGCGAAAAACCGCTGCCAATCTACACCCCACAAGGCAATGCCCAGGCTTTCTTCCAAACCTGGGACGAACAGGACGCAGAATTTGCACTTATCCAAACCACTTATGCCAACTTACTCGTACCGGCCTTCGATAAACAGAAAACCAAAGAACTGCACCAAACCTGTGGGCTCGACAGTTTGGAGACGTTCTACACCAGCGTTTTCGAGTACTTCAACTCACTGGCTGGAATATCCTTTACCACCACCGTGCGCACCGACAGAAACATCCCCAACCGTTACTTTATAAAGGCGGATAAAAGCGGTGGCGGGGGGGCCTATTATGGTCACAGCTGGATAGCGCAAGTCAGCCCTTCAATAGCCACCTGCGGCCTGGACGTGCGCCCGGACAACTGGTGCGCCCTGCATGAAATAGCCCACGGCTACCAAGGTGTCTTTATGCAAAACACCACGGTTCCCAGTGGCGAAGTCTGGAACAACGTCTACGCCGCGTATTACCAGCATAAAATGATGGGCAATGAAATTTATGAACGAGGCTGGATGTACGGTGGAAACTCGGAACGCACCTTCGTTGAATTGCAAAACCGCTTAGACAGCAATACGCCCATCACGACATGGCACTATTGGGAGCGGTTGTTTTTCTTCCTATTCATCTTCGACAAGGCGGGGGAGCACGTTATCAGTTTGTTCAACCAGGAATATCGTCGCCTCGTTTCCAAAGACGACTTCAAACTGGCAGATCACCCCATGATGGATGTCATCGCACGCATTTGTGCTACACGGGCAAACGTGGATATCGGCCCCTTCATGGCATTTGTACAGGCGCCACTGTCCTACCGCCTGCGCAACACCAACCTCTACAACAACCTGATACCTGCCTGGCCGCTTTATCGCCTGGTCCCTGCGGCCAGCCTGCGGCAGATCCAGCAGACCCTGCGCCTTAAGACGCCCCTTTCCCTGGTCGATAGCCGCCAGTTGAAAACCACCGACCTCAAAGGCAGCCTGAAGCTCACCATGAATGCCCAGAGTTTCAAGGAAAGCCAAGGCAAAGTGCTGCTGATAAAAGACGGCAGCAACATTTCACGCTTGCAAACGATCACGTCACCTGAGATCCATCTCAATAATTTCCCCATAGGCGTCTATACACTCCTGCATCCCTCTGCACCTCACGCCCGGCGTATAGCCACTTGCAACCATATCGAGGTCCAAGCCCTTGCGGATAACCCTGTGACGCTGGAGTACCAATACTACTTTTCGCCGTCACTGGCATCACAGCGAATATCCCTGAGGGGGCTTTCCGGAGAATTCGCCTCATTAGAGTTCGATATGCAATCGTCAAGCCTGAAAATCAATGTCATCAGTTCCAGGCCACACCCTTATGCACACAACACTATTTACGCGGCAATCACCGTGCAGGACAGAAACGACTTCCTCCTCTTTCACAAAGATATGCCCGGCATTGATACGGTTATCTCCAGCGACGAAATTGCCATTGGCTCCGGATATAAAGTTACTCTTTTTCATCAAGAACCAACACGGTTGGTCAGTACGCCCACAGTACACCCCATCATCAATAAACAATTGCCGACCAATGTATTCGAAATCACACAACAAGGGCTGCGCAACACCAGCCTGAACAATGACCCTGGGGATAACCTCAAAGCCGAAATTGAAAAAACCGCCAATAGCCTGCGCCAGGCCTCACACTTACTGCTGCATCTTGACCTGCCCGTGCGAGATGATCTCTATACCGCAATCGATACATTCACCACATCCGAACGTTTGTCGTTACTTGAACAATACGCTGACTTATGGCCTTCCTACGCAGACACCGGCGGCCCAGTAGTTCCGGGCGGTTATTTCACCTGGCGACAACCGGGCCTCGGCAATTACACATCAGTAAATATCAGTATCGACACCAATGCCGAGACGATCAGTATTGAAACAATAGCGCGCGCGCCACATTCTTATTTGATAGCGATCTATATAGCGGTATGGGTGCGCACCGAAAAAGGGGAAGTTCTGCATTGTCAGGAGTTGCGCGGCGACGCTCTCCCACAAGCGGTTAATGTCACCCTCCCCTTCCAAAAGGGATACACGGTGAGTGTTCTGCACTTGGAGCCGACCCGTAGCGAGTTGATAAATACCGACACTCAAGTCCAATTTGCGGTCAAGCAAATCCATACTGTCCGCGCCATGGGGGACGGAAAACTTCAACTTTGAAGCGTTAGTAGGGGTTCAGCAGGGCCATGGGCTGTACCCAGGGCGAGCATAAAACCCTGCAACTGGCGGACGGCAGCCAAGTGCTGCTCCACAAGGCCGGCGCACTGAACATCGCGTTTTCGTCGGTAGAGCGCCGCATCATGTTGCAGGACCTCATCACCACCGCCAAGGGCAGCGACCCGCGCCCCTTTGTCGTGCAAACCCCACACAGCACCGCAGGGCTTCGCCCCCTCCCACAGGTAAGGCGCGGCACGGTTCAACCGCGCGTGCGCAGCCACTGCATAAAGCCCTTGCGCGGTGCAGCCTTGGGCACTTCTTTAATCAGGGCCTGGGCGCTGTGCAAACGGTGGTCGAGCATCGCTTGCATGGCTTCGCCGATGTCGCGGCGGGCGTCGAGGCAGGGTTTGAGGTAGGCCTTTTCGATGCGGTAGAGGGTGCAGAAGGTCATGGCGATGAAGTCGGCGGGCACGCCTTCGCCGTCGAGGATGCCGGCTTCGCCGATCACCTCCCCCGGGCCCATGCGCCCGGCCTCGAACGGGGTGCCGTCGCGGCGCAGCACCACCGAGACCACGCCCGACTCGATGATGAACAAGTGGTCGCTGACCTCGCCGCTGGGCAGGATCGTATCGCCGGCGCGGAAGGTGTGCAGGGCCATGTTCTGGCTGAAGGTGTCTTTTTCATCCTGGCGCAGGGTGGAGAAAATGTTCGAGCGTTCCAGCAGTTGCCGTGGCCGCGACAGGCCCGGCGCAGGCGCGTCCGCCTCGGTGGACAAGAGGCTCACGCCGCTGGCCTGCAAATGCCGGTAGGCCAAGTCGAAGAGCAGGTTGCGCACCTCGCGCTTTTGCCCCATGGCGGCGACGAAGCCGCTGATCTCGTACTCCATGCCACTGCTGCTGGCGCTTTTGAGGGCGACGCTGGGCGCCGGTTTGCCGAGTAACTGGCGGCACCCCTGCATCGCCCGTTCGAGGGCTTCGATTACCGTTTGCGGGCGCGCGTGGGGGCTCACTTGCAGGCTGATGGACAGGCCATGCACGTCGCTGGGGCGGCTGAAGTTGATGATCTTGGCCTTGGCGGCCAGGGAGTTGGGGATCACCGCCATGCTGCCCTGGGCGGTTTGCAGGCGCGTGGCGCGCCAATCAATGTCCACGACCCGGCCTTCGGTGCCGTCGATGGAGATCCAGTCATCGATTTGGTAGGGCTTGGTGGTGTTGAGCACGATGCCGGAGAACACGTCACTGAGGGTGCTTTGCAGCGCCAGGCCGACGATGATCGCCACCGCGCCCGAGGTGGCCAGCACGCCTTTGACCGGCAGGTCGAGCACGTAGGCCATGGCGGCGATGATGGCAATCAGAAATATCACCGCGCCGAGCAAATCCTGGAGCAAGCGCCCGGTGTGGCCGACGCGCTGCAACATCAGGGCGCCGAGCAACACGGTGAGGGTGCGGGCACCGTACAGCCACCAGCCAATCAGCAGCCCGGTGGCGGCCACGTGCAAGGCCACGTTATCGGCCCTGGGCGCCGGTTGCATGGGGCTCAGGCCTTCGTTGAACAGCAGGACGCTGAACAAGGCGAAAATCCCCAGGCGCACCGCCAGTTTCCACTGGCTACCCCCGGCGGAAATCAACCGCCACAACAGCAGGTCGACCAGGATCAGGCACAAGGCGATTAGCAGCGGGTGATCGGTGAGCAAGGCAGGCATCAAACGGCTCCAGGGCGGCAATGACGCGAAGATCGCACACATTGGCGAGCAACCCCAGAGCCGTGTGGGAGTGGGCTCGCCCGCTCCCACACGTGGGGCGTTTACTTGCCGTTGGTCAGGGTGTTGTAGCTGGTCATCAGGTTGCGGTAGTCGGGGATGTGGTTGGAGAACAGGGTGCCCAGGCCTTCCACATCGTTGCGCCAGTCGCGGTGCAGTTCGCACGCCAGGCCAAACCAGGTCATCAGTTGCGCGCCGGAGGACGACATGCGGTCCCAGGCCGATTGGCGGGTCAGTTCGTTGAACGTGCCCGAAGCGTCGGTGACCACGAACACCTCAAAGCCTTCGGCCAGGGCCGACAGGGCCGGGAACGCCACGCAGACCTCGGTCACCACGCCCGCGATAATCAGTTGCTTCTTGCCGGTGGCCTTGATCGCCTTGACGAAATCCTCGTTGTCCCAGGCGTTGATCTGGCCCGGGCGGGCGATGTACGGCGCATCCGGGAACAGAGCCTTGAGCTCGGGCACCAGGGGGCCGTTGGGGCCGGTCTCGAAACTGGTGGTGAGGATGGTCGGCAGTTTGAAGTACTTGGCCAGGTCGGCCAGGGCCAGGACGTTGTTCTTGAAACGGTCCGGGTCGATGTCCCGTACCAGCGACAGCAGGCCGGCTTGATGGTCCACCAACAGAACGGCGGCGTTGTCTTTGTCCAGGCGCTTGTAAGAGGTAGTCATTGCAGTAGTCCTCGCGAGGTAAAAGTACCGGCGGCATGCCGGCACCGGGGTGTCTGGATCAGCGCTGGGAGTCCAGCACTTCATGATCGGTGGCCACTTGCTGGGCCTTGAGGTAGCTCTCGATCAGCAACTGGTAGTGCGGCATGGCCTGGGCATAGACCGCGGCCCATGCCTGCGCATCGGGGCGGTTCCACGAACCTTGCAGCTCAGAGAGCGTAGCCATGATGTCGATCGGCACCACCCCGGCCTGGGCCAAACGGGCGATGGTCAGATCGGTGGCCAAGGTGGAATGGTTGCCCGAGGCATCGACCACGGCGAACACCTTGTAGCCTTCATGCACGGCGGCAATGGCGGGAAACGCCAGGCACACGCTGGTCAGGGTGCCGGCGATCACCAGGGTTTTCTTGCCGGTGGCCTTGACCGCCGCGTGGAACTGGGGGTTGTCCCAGGCGTTGATTTCACCTTTGCGCGCCACGTATTGGGCGTGGGGCGCCTCTTGGTGGATCTCGGGGATCAGCGGCCCGTTCGGCCCCTGGGGCACCGAAGCGGTGGTGATGACCGGCATCTTCAACAAGGTGGCGGCCTTGGCCAGTGCGATGGCGTTGGCGCGCAGTTGCGGTACGTCCATGTCCTTGACGATCTGGAACAGGCCACTCTGGTGGTCGATCAGCAGCATCGCCGTGTCGTTGGGGTCGATGGTGGGCTTGAGGCCGTTGAAATTGGCCGCGTGGGTCGTGGTGTTCATCAGCGTTTCCTCTTTTCTGTGGGCAACAGCCGTCCCTGGCCGGTGTCATGGCCTGCCGATCCTGAGCAGGGTTGCGGGGTTGCGCTTAGGGGTGCATCTGGCCAAAACGGCCGGATTGGAAGTCGGCGAAAGCCTGGTGGATTTCTGCCTCGCTGTTCATCACGAACGGGCCGTGGCCGACGATGGGTTCGTCGATCGGCTCGCCGCTGAGCAACAGCACCACCGCATCGCTGCTGGCCTCCAGGGCCAACTGGTCGCCGACGCGCTCGAACAGGGCCAACTGGCCTTCGCGCACTAACTCCAGGCCATTGACCTGCACCGTGCCGCGCAGCACCACCAACGCGGTATTGCGCCCTTCGTGCAGGTCCAGGGTGACCGCTTTGCCGGCAGTGAGGCGCAGGTCCCAAACATCGATTGGGGTGAAGGTGCGCGCCGGCCCGGTGCGGCCGTCGAACTCACCAGCGATCAAACGCAGGCTGCCGGCACCGTCCTTGAGGGCAAGGGTGGGAATGTCGCCGTCAAGAATGGTCTGGTAGCCGGGCTCGGCCATTTTGTCCGTGGCCGGCAGGTTGACCCACAACTGCACCATTTCCAGGGTGCCGCCGCGTTGAGCGAAGGCTTCGGAATGGAATTCCTCGTGCAGGATCCCTGACGCGGCAGTCATCCACTGCACATCGCCCGGGCCAATGATGCCGCCGGCGCCGGTGGAGTCGCGGTGCTCCACTTCGCCTTTGTAGACGATGGTCACGGTTTCAAAACCGCGGTGCGGGTGTTGGCCGACGCCACGGCGCTGGCTGGTGGGGGTGAATTCGGCTGGGCCGGCGTGGTCCAGCAGCAGGAATGGGCTGATGTGCTTGCCCAGGTTGTCGTAGGAAAACAGGGTACGAACCGGGAAACCATCGCCCACCCAATGGCCTCGTGGGCTGGTGTAGATACCGATGATGTTTTTCATGGTGCCTCCAAAAAGGGGTGAGTGACGCGATGGACAAAGGTTAATTGCGTCACCTTTGCTGCGCTAGACTGCGAAAATCACTCTTAGCGTTCTATTTGGAGAACGATGGTGGAAGACCTCAACACCCTCTACTACTTCACCGAAGTGGTCGAACACGGTGGCTTCGCCGCCGCCGGACGGGCGCTGGACATGCCCAAGTCCAAGCTCAGCCGACGCATCGCCCAGCTTGAAGAACGCCTGGGGGTGCGCCTGATCCACCGCAACAGCCGGCATTGTTCGCTGACGGAAATCGGCCAGGCTTACTACCAGCGTTGCCTGGCCATGCGCGTGGAAGCCGAAGCCGCCGCCGAGGTGATCGAACGCAACCGCGCCGAACCCCAGGGCCTGGTGCGCATCAGCTGCCCCACGGCACTGCTCAACACCTGGGTGGGGCCGATGCTCAGCCGCTACATGGTCAAGTACCCGCGGGTGGAGGTATTCATCGAGAGCACCAACCGCCGCGTGGACTTGCTCCACGAGGGCTTCGACATCGCCCTGCGGGTGCGTTTCCCGCCCCTGGACAGCACTGACATGGTGATGAAAGTGCTGGGCAACAGCACCCAATGCCTGGTGGGCAGCCCCCTGTTTCTGGAGCAACTGTCGTCGCCCGCCTCCCCTGCCGACCTTAGCGGCCTGCCGAGCCTGCACTGGGGCGCCGCGCAACGGGAATACCACTGGGAACTCTACGGCCCGCAGGACGCCAGCGCGGTGATTCGCCATCACCCACGCCTGGTCACCGACGACCTGATCGCCCTGCGCACCGCCGTGCTAGCGGGCATCGGCATCGTCCATTTGCCCCAGGTGGTGGTGCGCGACGACCTCGCGGCCGGCACCCTGGTGCAACTGGTGCCGGGCTGGGCGCCCAAGTGCGGCATCGTCCATGCGATCTTCCCTTCGCGCCGTGGCCTGCTGCCGTCGGTGCGTAGCCTGATCGACTTTCTCGGCGAAGAGTTCACCCATGCCGATATTGCTTAGATACGCTGGCAGGAGCCTGGCGTGCCAGCGCTGGCGGCGGATGGCTCGCTCCCACTTGAAGAATTGACCTCACGCCTGGGCTTGGAGGTAGCGATCCAGGCGCGCCATGGCCTGTTGCAGGTCAGCCACCGCCAGGGCCAGAGCGGGGTTGTCCTGGGTGGCGGTGGCTTCCAGTTGTTCGCAGCAGGCCATCAGCCGCCGCGCCTTGACGATACGCGCACCGCCCTTGATGCGGTGGGCCAGCTCCCGCAGGCCCGGCAGGTCGCGCGCCGCGTAGAGGGTGCCCAGGTTCAGCTGGTCCTGGCGGTTGCTCGACGCTAGGTCATCGAGCAAGTGTTCGATCAGGCTGCGGTCGGCGCCGACATACTGCTCCAGGCTCGACAGGTCAATTTCCGGCGCCTCTTCGGGCTCGGGCTCCGCCACCGCCGCCTCCACCGACACCCGCGCCAGGCGCACGCGCAGGTCTGCCAGGAGGATGGGCTTGAACAGACAATCGTCCATGCCTGCCTCCATACAGCGGATTTTTTCCTGAGCCTGGGCATTGGCGGTGAAGCCGAAGATCAGCCCCGGCGCCCGGCCCCGGGCCTGCTCTTCGTGGCGCAAGGCGCGGGTCAGGTCGTAGCCATCCATCTGCGGCATATGGCAATCGGTAATCACGACATCGAAGGGGTGCGCGCGCCACAGTTCCAGGCCCTGCTCGCCGTCCTCGGCGAGCATCACGCGATGGCCCAGGTAGGCCAACTGACGTGACAGCAGCAGGCGATTGGCCGGGTAGTCGTCCACCACCAGGATGCTCAGGGACGGTCCCGCCGCTGCTGGCTCAACGACCGCTGGCGGTGTTTCGTCCAAGGGTTGCAAGGCCGGCACGTCGAGGCTGACATCGATGCGCGTGCCCTTGCCCACGACACTGTGCAATTGCAGGCGCCCGCCCATCATTTCGCACAGCGAACGGCTTATCACCAGGCCCAGGCCCGAGCCGCTGCGAGCTGACTGTGTGTGGTTGCCGGCCTGGGTGAACGGGCTGAACAGCCGCTGCTGGTCCTGAGCGCTGATGCCCACCCCGGTGTCCTCCACCCGCAGGGCAATAGCCACGTGGTCGGGGCTCGCGGTCGGCTCGATGCGGGTGCTCAGGCGCACCTCGCCGCTGTGGGTGAACTTGATGGCGTTGCTCAGCAGGTTGGACACGACCTGCTTGAACCGCAGCGGGTCGATCAGCACTTCGCGGTCGCTGCGCGGGTCGATGTCCAGCACCAGGCGCAGGTGTTTGTCCCGCGCCAGGCCCTCGAACACCCGGGCCACGGCCTCCACCAATTGGCGCAGGTTGGCGCGCTCGGGGGTGAGGGTCAGGTGCCCCGACTCGATGCGCGCCACATCCAGAATGTCGCCGATCAAATCGAGCAAGTCATGGGCGGCGCCCGACGCCACTTCAATGGCAAAGCCATCGCTCTGGCCCTGCTCGGCTTTTTTCGCCGCCAGCTCCAGCATGCCAATCAAGGCATTCATCGGCGTGCGAATTTCATGGCTCATGGTGGCCAGGAACACGGTCTTGGCACGGTTAGCATCGTCGGCGGCTTCCTTGGCCTGTTGCAGTTGCTGCAACAGTTGCTGGCGCTTGCGGATCAGGTGGCGCTGGTAGGCGATCCAGCCCAACGCCAGCAGCAACAAGATCGCAGCCACGGTAAAACCCTGGAAGATCGCCGTGCGGTTGCGCAGCCAATAGCTGTCTTGCACCGTGACTTCGTTGCGCCAGCGGCTGGTCAATTCGTCCATTTCCTCGGGAGGAATGCTCAGCAGGGCCTTGTTCAGGATCGAGTGCAACTCAATGGCCGAACGCGCGGTGGCGAAGGTCACCCGCGCCGGTTCCGTGCCCACGGTGCTGGTGATATGCAGGCGTTCGCGATAGCGCCCCGAGATCATGTAGCGTGCGGTGATGAGCGAGTTGAGCGCGGCGTCGGCGCGCCCGCTGGCCACGTGCTCCATGGCCTCGGCCGGGCTCTGCGCGTCAATCAACTCAATGCCTGGCGCACCCGCTTCGATCAGTTCGGTAAAGCCATTGCCCGGCACCATCGCCAGGCGCTTACCGGCCATGTCATCCAGGGTTTGGGGGCTGCCGGGCTTGTCGGGAGACACCAGCACAAAGGGGTTAATCAGGTACGGGCGGGTGAAGCGCAAATCGGCGCCGCGCTCCAGGCTGGGGGTGATGACGGCCATCAGGTCCACCGCGCCGTCCTTGATCTGCTGGATTTGTGCCCCCAGGGAGCGACCCCTTACCACTTCGAATTTGAGCCCGGTGCGCAGGCTGATTCGCGCCAGCACCTGGGCGCTGAGGCCGCGAAACTCCCCTTTTTCATCAATGAACGACAAGGGCAGGAAGTCGTCGATGACCGCCACGCGGACCTTGGGGTGCTGGGCCAGCCAGCGTTGTTCGCTGGTGCTGAACTGCAAGCCCTGGCGCGCGGTGAAACTGGTACCGCCACCGCTCCAGCGGCGCAGGATGGTCATGCGCTCGCCCGGGGAAATGGCCCGCAGGGCCGCATTGACAATGCCTTGCAGGCGCGTGTTGTCGCGGGCCATGGCAAAGGCGAAGGGGTTGCTTTCCAGGCGCGAGAAATCCGCCAGCTGCACGTTGTTCAGGTAGTTGTTGTTTATCAGGTAATTGGCGCTGATGGAGTCGCCCAAATAAACATCGGCCTGGCCGAACGCCACGGCGCCGATGGCGCTCAGGGTCGAGGGGTACAGTTGCAAGCTGGCCAGGGGATAGAAGTCGCGCACGGCCTGGTGCGGCAGGTAATGGTCGAGCATCGCCACGCGCTTGCCCGCCAGGTTAGCCGGCAGCTCGCGGGTATCGCCCTGGCGGGTGACCAGGGTCGGCGCGTCATCGGCGTAGGTGTTGGACATGCACAACTGCGGATCGGCGGCCTCAAAACCGTTGGCCGTGCCGAGCAAATCCACGTCGCCGCGCTTGAGGGCCGCGATGACCGCGTCGCGGGACTCATAGCGCTGCACCTCGATGGGGATATTGAGTAACTGCGCCAGCAGGTCGGCGTAGTCGGCGCTCAGGCCTTCGTAGTCGTGCTGGTTGAGGGTCAGGTCAAAGGGTGGGTAGTCCGGCGCCGAAGCCCCCAAGCGCAGCACACCCTTTTCCCGTAGCCAGCGGCGGTCGGCGGCGTCCAGGTCGACCCGGTAGTCCTGGACCATGGAGCGGCCCAGCAAGTGCAGCGACTGCGGCTCGGCCCCCGTCGCCAGGCCAGCCCCTAGCAGCATCAGGGCCAGCAGTGCACAACGCACCGGGCGCATCACCTAGATGAGGTCATTACGCCTGGCGAAATCGCGCAAGTGGACCAACGACTCCACCTTGAGCTTTTCGGTCAGGCGATGTTTGTAGGTACTGACCGTCTTGGGGCTCAGCAGCAGAGTTTCAGCGATGTCCTTGTTGTTCATGCCTTGGGCCAGGCGTTGCAGGATCGCCAGTTCGCGGTCCGACAACTGCTCGATCAACTCATGCTCCGAATGCTGCACCTGGCCTATGTGCACCGAGCTGCTGGGCAAGCGGAGAAAGAAGGTGTAGCCGGCCATGATCGCGCTGATGGCCTTGTCCAGCTCCACCAAGTCATGAGTCTTGGCGATGTAGCCCAAGGCACCGTTGCGCATGCAGCGCGAGGAATAAAAGGTCGGATCGTGGGCGGTGTACACCAACGCCCGGCTCGGTAGCTCCAGTGCCTGGAGGCGTTGCAACAGGCCCAGCCCATCAAGCTTGGGCATCGCGATATCGAGCACGACCAGCTCGGGGCGCTCCTCGCGGGCCAAGGTCAGCGCCTCGGCACCGTTGCCGGCCTCAAGAACCACCTCGAACCCATGGCGTTGCAGCAGCATCTTGACTGCTGCGCGAATGACCGGGTGATCGTCAACGACCAGTGCTTTCTTCATGTGAACTCCTAAAAACAAACACCGGGTACCTGCACCTAAGCCGCGACCACCCGCTGCGGCACCGGGGCTGCCCCATCACTCATACACCAGGAATCGGGGCTCGCCTACCTGTCAGAAGTACCAGTTCAGACGAGTGGTCATCCTGCCCTGACGCCCGCCCGGCAAGGGCTGCGCGTCAATTAAGGGTGGGGATTACAAAAGAAGGGATCACCGCGATGCGGTGCGCCGAGGTATGGCCTCGTCGGGCCACTGCTCGACGAACGCTGCCGGGTCGACCAGCCGCATCAGGCTTTGCAGGGCCTCGAGTTCAGGACGCCGGGCACTGCTGACCTGCACCCGGCTGCGCAACAGCGAACCGACCTGGGCGAAGCGCCCGTGGCGGTCATGGTAGATGCAGGCATGGCGAACTTGCGGGTTGTCTGCGCACAAGGCCAGCGGATCGAAGTCGACGCTCAATGTCGCGCTGACAAGCACCAAGTCGAACGGCTCGCCCCCGTACTCCACCAGCGTCAGCAGTTCCTGAACCGAGTGCACAGGGGCAATGCGGAAATATCCCAGGTAATTGAGCGAGCGCTCCATTTGCATGCGATGAAAATGCTGCTCATCGGCGATCAGAATGCGTAACGCTTTATTCAACATCTTCGAGTAACCATGGGGTGGCATTTTGGCAAGGCCATGATGGCCCGCCGCAGAGAACCCGAAGGCTATGCGAGAGAAAACCCGTTTGATGTAGGAGTATTCCCAAAAATCGACAGGAACAATCCCATGCCGATCTTCAGCTCAGCCGCGCTGCCCGTGCATTCGCAGGCGCACGCGCCAATGTTTCATAGCGTTGACGATAGATTGACCACCAAGCTGCCGGCAGATGGCCCGGCCAGGCATTGAGCAAGCGCAGCCGCTCGCGATACTCGTTTACCAACGGGAAGCCTGACCGAAACAACGGATCGAGGATGGCAGTTTAGTGGCTTCTAATTTATAGTGATTCTCATGTAGATTTAAAGCGCTGTCAGCCTTCCCCCTGCCAATACCCTGAGAAAGTCGGCCACGGACGGTTGCGCCCCCCTTCAATTCCCGCTGTGTTCTCTCGTCGTACTGACAGCTGCGGCGCCGGTTGCCCTCAACCGCGCCCACGCGGGTGTCATGGCGGGCAAAGAGCGGCAACGGGTTGACTCTCTCTGGCTGGAACCCTGCATGAAACGCCATCGACGCACCCGCCACGCCCTGCTCGCCACGCTCCTGCTGATCCCCGCCATCGCCGCTGCCACCTGGGCCTTGCTACCACCGGGGCGAGACAAACTGAGCACCGTGCAGGTCACCCGCGGCGACCTGGAAAACAGCGTCACCGCCCTAGGCACCCTGCAACCACGGCGCTACGTGGACGTCGGCGCCCAAGCCTCGGGGCAGATCAAAAAGATCCATGTCGACGTCGGCGATGCGGTCGAGCAAGGCCAATTGCTGGTGGAAATCGACCCCGCCACCCAACAGGCCAAACTCGACGCCAGCCGCTTCTCCGTGCAAAACCTGCAAGCCCAGTTGCAGGAACAACAGGCGCAGAACGAACTGGCCAAACAGAAATACCAGCGCCAGCAACACCTCGCCGCCGGCGGCGCCACCCGCGAAGAAGACGTGCAAACCGCCCGCGCCGAACTCAAGGCCACCCAGGCGCGCATCGACATGTTCCGCGCGCAGATCCGCCAGGCCCAGGCCAGCCTGCGCAGCGACGAAGCCGAGTTGGGCTACACGCGCATCTACGCGCCGATGGCCGGCACGGTGGTGGCCCTCGACGCCCGCGCCGGCCAGACCCTCAACGCCCAGCAGCAGACGCCGTTGATCCTGCGCATCGCCAAGCTGTCGCCGATGACCGTGTGGGCCGAGGTCTCGGAGGCCGACATCGGCCACGTCAAACCCGGCATGCACGCCTACTTCACCACCCTCAGCGGCGGCACGCGGCGCTGGACCAGTACCGTGCGCCAAGTGCTGCCGGTACCGCCCATGCCCCTGGACCAGACCGGCCAGGGCGGCGGCAGCCCCAACAGCAGCAGCAAAAGCGGCAGTGGCCGCGTGGTGCTCTACACCGTGCTGCTGGACGTGGACAACGGCGACAACGCGCTGATGGCGCAAATGACCACCCAGGTATTCTTCGTCGCCAGCCGCGCCCACAACGTCCTCACCGCACCGATTGCGGCCCTGGACAGCCTGCCCGGCAGCGACCGCCAAAGCGCCCGGGTCGTCGCCGCCAACGGCCAGGTGCAGACCCGCCCGGTGCGCACCGGCATCAGCGATCGCCTGCGGGTGGAAATCCGCGAAGGCCTGGACGAAGGCGAGCACCTGCTCATCGGCCCCGCTACCGGCAGCGGAGGCTGAATGGACACGCCCCTGATCGACCTGCGCGACATCCGCAAAGCCTACGGCGGCAACGACACGCCCCTGGTCGAAGTGCTGCGCGGCATCGACATGCGCATCCACGCCGGGGAATTCGTCGCCATCGTCGGCGCCTCCGGCTCCGGCAAATCCACCCTGATGAACATCCTCGGCTGCCTCGACCGGCCCACCTCGGGCGAGTACCGCTTCGCCGGGGAAAACGTCGCCCACCTGAGCAGCGACGAACTCGCCTGGCTGCGCCGCGAGGCCTTCGGCTTCGTGTTCCAGGGCTATCACCTGATCCCCTCGGCGTCGGCCCAGGAAAACGTCGAAATGCCGGCCATCTACGCCGGCACACCCGCCGCCGAACGCCACGCCCGCGCCAGCACCCTGCTCGAACGCCTGGGCCTGGCCACGCGCACCGGCAACCGCCCGCACCAGTTATCCGGCGGCCAGCAGCAACGGGTGTCCATCGCCCGGGCGCTGATGAACGGCGGCCACATCATCCTCGCCGACGAACCCACCGGCGCCCTCGACAGCCACAGCGGCGCCGAGGTCATGCGCCTGCTGGACGAACTGGCGAGCCAGGGCCACGTGGTCATCCTCATCACCCACGACCGCGAAGTCGCGGCCCGGGCCAAGCGCATCATCGAAATCCGCGACGGTCTGATTATCAGCGACAGCGCCGCCGACCAACCGCCCACTCCCGTCAACCGTGGCGCACTGCAAGCAGTGGACCTGCGCAAACGCCTGAGCGAAGGCAGCGAAGCCAACGGCGCCTGGAAAGGCGAACTGCTCGACGCCGTGCAAGCCGCATGGCGGGTGATGTGGATCAACCGCTTTCGCACCGCCCTGACCCTGCTGGGCATTGTCATTGGCGTCGCCTCGGTGGTGGTCATGCTCGCTGTGGGCGAAGGCAGCAAACGCCAGGTGATGGCGCAGATGGGCGCCTTCGGCTCCAACATCATTTACCTCAGTGGCCTGTCGCCCAACCCGCGCACGCCCGCCGGCATCGTCAGCCTCAACGACGTCGCCGCGCTCAAGGCCCTGCCCCAGGTCAACATGATAATGCCGGTCAACGGCGCCGAAGCCGGCGTGCGCTACGGCAATGTCGACCACACCAGCTACGTGGGCGGCAACGACACCCACTTCCCGGCCATCTTCAACTGGCCGGTGGTGCAAGGCAGCTACTTCACTCAGGCCGACGAAGACCGCGCCGCCGCCGTCGCCGTGATCGGCAAAAAAGTGCGGGACAAACTGCTCAAGGGCATCGCCGACCCCATCGGCCAGTACATCCTGATCGAAAACGTACCCTTCCAAGTGGTCGGCGTGCTCGCGGAAAAAGGCGCCAGCTCCGGCGAGCAGGACGCCGACGACCGCATCGCCGTGCCCTACTCCGCCGCCAGTATCCGCTTGTTCGGCACCCAGAACCCGGAGTACGTGGTGATCGCCGCCGCCGACGCGCGCAAGGTCAAGGAAGCCGAAGCCGCCATCGACCAGGTGATGCTGCGCATGCACAACGGCAAGCGCGACTACGAGTTAACCAACAACGCCGCCATGATCCAGGCCGAAGCGCGCACGCAAAACACCCTGTCGCTGATGCTCGGTTCCATTGCGGCGATTTCCCTGCTGGTGGGCGGCATCGGCGTGATGAACATCATGCTCATGACCGTGCGCGAACGCACCCGCGAGATCGGCATCCGCATGGCCACCGGCGCGCGCCAGCGCGACATCCTGCGCCAGTTTCTCACCGAAGCGGTGATGCTCTCGGTGGTCGGCGGCCTCACCGGCATCGCCCTGGCGCTGCTGGTCGGCGGTGCCCTGGTGCTGGCCGAAGTGGCGGTGGCCTTCTCCCTGCCCGCCGTGCTCGGCGCCTTCAGTTGCGCCCTGATAACCGGCGTGGTGTTCGGCTTTATGCCAGCGCGCAAAGCGGCCCGGCTCGACCCGGTCACGGCCCTTACCAGTGAATGAGTTCCCGATGAAAGCGCACCTCACGCTCCTCGCCGCCGCCCTGCTGCTCGGCGCCTGCACCCACCCGGCGCCACGCCCGGACAGCGGCCTGCCGACCCCGCACGCTTGGCAATCGGCCACGGCCCAGGCCAGCAGCCAGGACAACCGCCAATGGTGGCAAGGGTTCTCCAGCCCCCGGCTCAACCAATTGATCGCACAGGCGCAACAGGGCAGCTACGACGTCGCCGCCGCCACGGCGCGGGTGCGCCAGGCCCAGGCGCAAGCGGTGATCGCCGGCGCCCCGCTGCTGCCGCAACTGGACGCCGACCTCAAGGCCGGGCGCAGCAAACTGATCCACGGCAACCGTGGCGATGACAGCCGCAGCGCCAGTGCCAACAGTTTCAGCGCCAACCTCAGCGCCAGCTACGAGGTGGATTTCTGGGGCGCCAACGCCGCGGCCCGCGACAGCGCCCTGAGCCGCGTGCAGGCCAGCGAGTTCGACCACGCCACCGTCGAGCTGACCCTGCTTTCCAGCGTCGCCGACCGCTATGCCCAAGTCCTCGCGGCGCGGGAGCAACAGCAGATCGCCGCGCTGAACCTGGCCAATGCGCACAGCGTCCTCAACCTGGTGCAAACCCGCTACAACTCAGGCTCGGCCACCGCCCTGGAACTGGCCCAGCAAAACAGCTTGGTGGCTGCCCAGCAGCGGCAACTGCCGCAGTTGCACCAACAGGCCGAAGACGCCCGCATCACCCTCGCCGCGCTGCTGGGCCAACCCGTGCAAAGCCTGGGCGCAGACAGCGAAACCTTCGCCCACCTGAGCTGGCCGGGCATCGACGCCGGCATGCCCAGCGACCTGCTCACCCGCCGCCCCGACATCGCCCGCGCCGAAGCCTTGCTCGCCGCCGCCCAGGGCGACGTGCGCGTGGCCCGCGCCGCGCTGCTGCCCAAACTGACCCTGGGCGCCAGCCTGGGCTCCTCGGCCGACCACGCCGCCGACACCCTGCGTAACCCGCTCTACAGCCTGACCTCGGGCCTGGTCGGGCCGGTGTTCAACAACGGCCGCCTGCGCGCCGAACGCGACCGCGCCAGTGCCGTGCAGGACGAACTGCTGCAAAGCTATCGCGGCGCGATCATCAACGGCCTGGCCGACGTCGAAAAAGCCCTCAACAGCATCGACGGCCTCGACCAGCAACGCCAATGGCAGGAAGAAGAACTGCGCCAGGCCCAAACCGCGTTTCGCATCGCGCAAAGCCGCTACCAGGCCGGCGCCGAAGACCTGCTGAGCGTCCTCGACGCCCAACGCACCCTCTACAGCGCCCAGGACTTCAACGTGCAACTGCGCCTGCAACGGATGCAGGCCAGCATCGCCCTGTACAAAGCGTTAGGCGGGGGCTGGCGCAAGTACGACACGAACCTGTAGCCACTTGTCGGCGGCTTCGCCCTCGCGTGCGCCTGCGCCCCTCGACACAGCAACCTCAACGCAACGGCGCAAGCCACCGGGCAAGCGCCCCGCCCAGCGCCTCCAGGTGCTGCGCGGCGACATCGATCAGCGCCAAGGCTTCATGGTCCTCGTCAAACACACTTGCTCATTGGTGTTGGCCCAACTGTGCAAAGCCTTGCACTGCACCTCAGTGCGCTTGCTCGCCCGCCAACGCCAGTAATGCTGCATCTGCGTGTGCATGCGGCTTTCAGCTGTAGGGGCTTGCTCGTACATATCATTCAAGGTGACCTGCGACAGCAGGCTGCTGAGTCGGCCAGGCCCACGGAAGCCACGGTATCGAACAGGCCAAGAAAACGCAGGTTCACCTTGGCTTCACCAATCACCCCACCGCAGAACCTTTGCACCCAATTGCAAAACACCCGCGCCTCGGCGGCGCCACGGGAGAAGCCGACAGGTGCGTTGGGGTAATGCGCGGGCGCTCGTATTGCACGGCGTTTATCAACCGTTTGTTGATAACGCAAAAAAACGCCGTAGTTCCTTCTCTTCGGTGGCGTGACGAAAGTGCACTTGGGTAACGATGGCCGGGTTATCCAGCCCACCCCCTTCAGGATGAACCGGCAGCACGATGTAAGCGTGAAATAGGGTTTTGGTCATGATCGCCTTGCCGATGCGATGGATCAGGCGCTTGCTGATAACGTTTTCCACTTTCCCCTGGCTTTCACCCGGGAA
>RCMZ01000137.1_pt1 | contig 45376 bp, 44 predicted proteins | sample 2041141 | NCBI WGS metagenome assembly RCMZ01 (sample SAMN09708263, study PRJNA481090) | Wastewater metagenome, whole genome shotgun sequencing project. | biome: sewage; isolation source: Davis station wastewater (DW) | place: Antarctica: Davis Station | collected 2010-03-01 | reverse complement strand
GCGAAGACACATAATAAAGGGATTCACCGTATGAGGAAATCACTACTCGCCCTGCTGCTGCTCGCTGCTGGCGGTCTGGCCCAGGCGGACGTTCAGCTCAAGGCTGGGCATCCGGAGAACTATACGGTGGTCAAAGGCGACACCCTCTGGGATATTTCTGGGCGCTTTCTGAGCCAGCCTTGGAAATGGCCGGAGCTTTGGCACGTCAATCCACAGATTAAAAACCCCAATCTGATTTATCCAGGCGACACCCTCAGCCTCACTTATGTGAATGGCCAGCCACGCCTGACCCTCAATCGTGGTGAGTCGCGCGGCACCATTAAGTTGTCGCCACAGGTGCGCAGTACGCCGATGGCTGAAGCCATTCCGACCATTCCGCTGGAAGTCATCAACGCCTTCCTCTTCAATAATCGCATTGTTGACAGCGAAGCTGACTTCACCAGCGCACCCTATGTGCTGGCTGGCGGCGGCGAAAGCGTGGTGATGGGCGCTGGGCAGAAGATCTACGCCCGTGGCACATTCGTCGACCAGCAGCCGTCGTATGGCATCTTCCGCCAAGGCAAAACCTATACCGACCCGGTCAGCAAAGAGTTTCTCGGCATCAACGCTAACGTCATCGGCAACGCTGATGTCGTTTCCAGTGAGGATGGTGTGACTACTCTGAATGTGACCCGCAGTAATGAAGAAGTGCGCATTGGTGATCGTTTCTTTCCTACCGAAGAGCGTGCAGTCAACTCGACCTTTATGCCGCGCGAGCCGGCTTCCCAAGTTGACGGTCTAATCATCGACGTACCGCGTGGCGTTACCCAAATTGGTTCGATGGATGTGGTCACCATCAACAAGGGCAAGCGCGATGGCATGGCAGAAGGCACGGTGCTGGCGATCATGAAGACTGGTGAAACCGTGCGTGATCGCGTTACTGGCGAGCAGGTCAAGGTGCCAGATGAGCGTGGTGGTCTGTTGATGGTGTTCCGCACCTACGACAAGATCAGCTACGGTCTGGTACTGACCGCCAGTCGTGATTTGTCCCTAATGGACAAGGTGACTAACCCGTAATAACTAAGCCCCGCTAGCGGGGCTTTTTATTGCCCGCAGTATTTTGCCCTCTCGATCAAGGATGATCGCTATGCCCTCGCTATCGCCGGCTGTTTCCCCTGCAGAACTCGAAGCCCGCTTGCGTCTGCATAGTTTGCCGCAGCTTGGCCCGCGGCGTTTTCGGCGCTTACTCGAAGCCTTTAGCAGTGCCAGCGCCGCCCTCAGTGCGCCGGCGTCGGCTTGGCGTGCGTTGGGTTTGCCGGCCTGCTGTGCGGAGGCCAGGCGTAGCAGCGCAGTGCGTGAGCAGGCGGCGGCGACGCTGCTCTGGCTAGAGCCGCCGCAGCAACAGTTGTTGATGTGGGATGATCCTGCCTATCCCGCGCTGCTGGCGGAACTGGATGATGCGCCGCCGTTGTTGTTTGTAGCCGGCGATGCCAGCATTTTGCAGCTACCGCAACTGGCGGTAGTTGGCAGCCGGCACGCCTCGCAGCCGGGTTTGGATACCGCTCAGGCGTTTGCTCGCAGTTTGGCTCAAGGTGGGTTTGTAATCACCAGTGGCCTAGCCTTGGGGATTGACGGCGCGGCCCATCAGGGCGCTTTGGACGTTGCGGGCAAAACCGTGGCGGTGCTCGGCACCGGTCTGCAATGCCTATATCCGCAGCGGCATCGGCGTCTGGCCGCCAGTATTGTTGCGCAAGGTGGCGCGCTGGTGTCGGAGTTGCCGCTGGATTGCCCGCCTCAAGCCAGCAACTTTCCGCGGCGTAACCGCATAATTAGTGGCATGTCGTTAGGCGTGTTGGTGGTCGAGGCCAGCCCATCTAGCGGCTCGCTGATCACCGCCCGTCTAGCTGCCGAGCAGGGCCGTGAGGTGTATGCGATTCCTGGCTCCATTCATCATCCTGGTGCTCGTGGTTGTCACCTGCTGATTCGGGATGGCGCCACCTTGGTGGAAACTGTCGAGGATATTCTTCAACCTCTGCGCGGCTGGCAGCATCCGTCCCCCGCCGTTGAGCGCGTAGCGCCGGTTGTACATCCGCTGCTCGCTCTGCTGCACGCGGCGCCTCAGAGCAGTGAAGGATTGGCGGCGGCAGCGGGCTGGCCATTGAGTGAGGTCTTGGCTGCGTTGACCGAATTGGAGCTAGAGGGCTTGGTATGTAACCAGGCGGGTCGCTGGCTGGGCCGCAGCGGCTAGCGTCGGTACACTACACCTCAGTATTTATTGGGGTGTGCAGTGATGGTCAGTAGTTGGCGTGTGCAGCAAATGGCACGAGTAATTCGCCGTGGTGGGGTGATTGCCTACCCGACTGAAGCGGTCTGGGGCTTGGGTTGCAATCCTTGGGACAGTACCGCGGTGTACCGTTTGCTGGCGTTGAAGCAGCGACCGATGAGTAAGGGCCTGATTCTAGTGGCGGATAACATTCGTCAGTTCGACTTCCTTCTCGCCGACCTACCGCAGGTTTGGCAGGACCAACTGTCCAGCACTTGGCCGGGACCCACTACCTGGCTGGTGCCGCACCAAAACCGTCTGCCAGAGTGGATTACTGGCGATCACTCAAGTGTGGCGATCCGCGTCAGTGATCATCCACTGGTACGTGATCTGTGCGCCCTTACCGGCCCACTGGTGTCGACCTCGGCCAACCCCAGCGGTCGCCCGCCGGCACTCAGCCGTCTGCGTATCGAGCAGTATTTCGCCGGGCAATTGGACGGCGTGCTGGATGGCCGTCTTGGTGGACGCAAGAATCCTAGCCAGATCCGTGACCTGCTCAGTGGCGCCCAAGTGCGTTCCGCCTGAGGCTCTGCGTCGCGGTCTTGGCCTGCCCCGCGTTGGCCGCGACAGAATGTTATGCTTGCCGCCCTACGGCAGCTGCAGCCCAGTCAGTGCGAGGCCTGCAGCCTTGCCCGCAAAAAATTAGAGCCCTCGCGCTGCCCGCCAGCGCGACCATAAGGTGATCCCCGTGAGTAATCGCACCGAGGCCGTGAAGGCCTACCTGCTCGACCTACAAGAGCGTATTTGCGCCGCCCTGGCCGCCGAGGATGGCAGTAAATCGTTTTTTGAAGACAGCTGGCAACGGCCCGCGGGCGGCGGTGGTCGGACGCGGGTTATGGAAAACGGCGCACTGATTGAAAAGGGCGGAGTTAATTTCTCCCATGTGTTTGGCGATTCACTGCCGCCATCAGCCAGCGCCCACCGCCCGGAATTAGCCGGCCGCGGCTTTGAGGCGCTCGGCGTATCGCTGGTGATTCACCCGCACAACCCCCATGTGCCGACGTCCCACGCCAACGTGCGCTTCTTCAGTGCGGAGAAGGCCGGCGAGGAGCCGGTTTGGTGGTTTGGTGGCGGCTTCGACCTGACGCCTTACTACGGCAATGAAGACGACTGCGTGCATTGGCATCGTGTCGCCGAGCAGGCCTGCGCGCCTTTTGGTGCCGACGTTTATCCGAAATACAAAGCTTGGTGTGACCGCTACTTCCACCTCAAGCACCGCGGCGAGCCGCGTGGCATCGGCGGGTTGTTCTTCGATGACCTCAATGAGTGGGACTTTGACACCTGCTTTGCCTTTATCCGCGCCATCGGTGATGCATTTATCGAGGCCTATCTACCGATTGTGCAAAAGCGTAAAAACACGCCATTCACCGAGCAGCAGCGCGAGTTCCAGGCATACCGCCGGGGCCGTTATGTCGAGTTCAACCTGGTGTTTGACCGTGGTACCCTGTTCGGTTTGCAGTCTGGCGGGCGCACCGAGTCGATTCTTATGTCGTTGCCACCGCAGGTCCGCTGGGGTTACGACTGGCATCCAGCGGCTGGCAGCGAGGAAGCGCGTTTGACCGAGTACTTCCTGCAGGACCGAGATTGGCTGGGCGAGGTGGCGCGCTGATGGACCGCTACGGTGTTTTCGGCAACCCCATCGGCCACAGCAAGTCGCCGTTGATCCACCGCTTGTTTGCCGCGCAGACCGGTCAGCAGTTGAGCTACGAGCCGTTGCTGGCGCCGCTGGAGGACTTCGTTGGTTTCGCCCGTAGCTTTTTTGCCGAGGGCTTGGGTGCCAACGTCACCGTGCCATTCAAGGAGCAGGCTTATCGGTTGGCGGGTCAGCTCAGCGAGCGTGCGCGCCGTGCTGGTGCGGTGAATACCCTAAAGAAGCTTGAGGATGGCTGCTTGCTGGGTGACAACACCGATGGCAGCGGCTTGGTGCGCGATCTAATGGTCAATGCCGGTGTCGCATTGCAAGGTAAGCGCATTCTGCTGCTGGGCGCCGGTGGTGCTGTGCGCGGGGTGCTTGAGCCGCTGTTGGCGCAAGGGCCGGCGGCGCTGGTGATTGCCAATCGTACCGTGGCTAAAGCTGAGCAACTGGTGCATGAATTTGCCGACTTGGGGCCGTTGGCGGCCAGCGGCTTTGACTGGATCGATGCGCCGGTGGATCTGATCATCAACGGCACCTCGGCGAGTCTGGCCGGTGAGTTACCGCCAATTGCGCCGGGGTTGATCGCGCCCGGTCACACCGTCTGCTACGACATGATGTACGGCAAGGAGCCGACGGCGTTCAACCGCTGGGCCAGCGACCACGGCGCAGCACGCACCCTGGACGGTCTGGGCATGCTGGTGGAGCAAGCGGCGGAAGCCTTTTATCTGTGGCGCGACGTCCGCCCAGATACCGCGCCGGTCTTGCAGCACTTGCGCGAGCTGCTCAGTGCATGACATGCCGTGGGCAGCGCCGATACGGCTGTTAATCCTAGCGCAGCAGCGGTTCTATTGGGCATAAACGCTGCTTCTCAATCTGCCTAGTTTTAGCTGTTCTCAGCCGGTTACTGACTTAGCGCCAGTGCCGGTGCACTAATCTGCACGCGGGGTGATCTGCGTCTATTTTTGCTCCAGCGGGCGGCGTACAAATAGTAGATCAGCCATAGATGCGCGCGTCATTGCAAGGAATCTGTCATGAGTGAAAACACACCTTCCGTTTCTGCCACGGCTGCTCCGGTTGCGCCTGCCGCGCCGCGTGTCGCCAAGCGTGTGGCGCGCCCGCGTAAAGTCGCCGCCGGTGATACCGCGCCATCTCTGCAAGCCCCTAGTCTGGAGCGGCATGTGGTGAATGAGGCGATTAGCGCCGCACAACTGGCAGCCGGTATGGCGGTTGAGGACATCCTTGGCCAGATTCAGCCCGGCGACACCAAGGCCTTGCTCAAGACCTTGGAGCTGTTCATGTCTGGGTTAGCCGTTGACGATGCCTTGGCTCTGCGCAATCTGTTGCTCAGTCAGGAGCCCGCTCTGCCGCTTAATCAGAAGCCGTTGCATCCTGATGATGAGCTGTCGACGGACTGGCGTAAGGGCCGCTATCCCTACAAAAACCTGATGTCGCGGCGCAACTACGAACGTGAGAAGTACCGCCTGCAGGTCGAGCTGCTCAAGCTGCAAGCCTGGGTTAAGGAAACCGGACAGAAAGTCGTGATCCTGTTTGAGGGCCGTGATGCCGCCGGCAAGGGAGGCTCGATCAAGCGCTTTATGGAGCACCTAAACCCACGCGGCGCACATATTGTCGCGCTGGAAAAACCCAGCGAAGCCGAGCGCGGTCAGTGGTACTTCCAGCGTTATGTGCAGCATCTGCCGACCTGCGGTGAAATCGTCATGTTCGACCGCTCTTGGTACAACCGCGCCGGCGTAGAGCGGGTCATGGGCTTTTGCTCGGACGAGGAGTACTTAGAGTTTATGCGTCAGGCCCCGGAGTTCGAGCGCATGCTGGCGCGCAGCAACGTGCACCTGATTAAGTTCTGGTTTTCAGTCAGCCGAGACGAGCAGCGCCGGCGTTTCAAGGAGCGTGAGAAACATCCGCTTAAGCAGTGGAAACTCAGCCTTATCGACTTGGCTTCGTTGGATAAGTGGAACGACTACACCAAGGCTAAAGAGGCGATGTTTTTCTATACCGACACTGCCGATGCGCCTTGGACGGTGATCAAGTCCAATTGTAAGAAGCGTGCGCGGCTGAATGCCATGCGCTATGTGCTGCACAAGCTGCCCTACAGCGGTAAAGATCTGAAGAGTATTGGCAGCCTTGATCCGTTAATCGTCGGTCGCGCCAATGTGGTCTATGAGCGCGGCGAGCATACCGCCGACCTACCGATCCTTTAACTGGCTGGCGGCGTCGGTATACTGCGCCGCCCTTGCACCTTTCTCGGTAGTGAAGTCCGTGAATATTCGAAACGTTCTGCTTGCCCTATTGTTCACCAGTTCCGTGGCCATCGCCCCCGTGGCGCTCGCGGTAAAAGCACCTGCTCAGCAGGAGCTGGCTTCTGGCAGCGCTCTGTTGGTTGACCTGAAAACCAACGAAGTACTGTATTCCAGCAACCCCGATTACGTGGTGCCTATCGCCTCGGTGACCAAGCTGATGACGGCGGTCGTGACCTTGGATGCCAAGCCGGCAATGGATGAGCAACTGCCCATCGTGATCAAGGACGTTAAACAGATGCGGGGAATATTTTCCCGGGTGCGGGTCGGTAGCGAATTGAGCCGGCGCGACATGCTGCAACTGACCCTGATGTCTTCAGAAAACCGCGCGGCGGCGAGCTTGGCGCATCACTATCCGGGCGGCGTGCCAGCCTTTGTGGCGGCGATGAATGCCAAGGCCAAGGCGCTGGGGATGACGCGCACCCATTACGTCGAGCCGACGGGTCTGTCGGAACTTAATGTGTCCTCGGCCAACGACCTGCTCAAGCTACTCAAGGCGACTCAGCAGTACCCATTGATCGGCCAGTTCAGTACCACTCCCGAGAAGACCCAGGCCCTGCATAAACCTAATTACACCTTGGGCTTTCGCAACACCAACAGCCTAGTGCACAAGCCTAACTGGAGTATCCAGTTGACCAAGACAGGTTTTACCAATGCGGCGGGGCATTGTTTGGTGATGCGCACGCAAATGGCTAATCGCCAAGTCGCCTTCGTGGTTCTAGATGCCTTCGGTAAATACACCCACATGGCCGATGCGAACCGCTTAAAGAAGTGGGTTGAGACCGGTAAAATTACCCCGGTAGCGCCGGCGGCCTTGGCCTATAAGCAGCAGAAGAAACTTGAGCGCGCACGCCTGTTGCAGGCGGCGCAATAGACAGTATTCGTGCAACCTGCCGCGCTAGACTTGCTGCCTGGCGCGGGTATTCAGGTTGGTTTATTGCAGGCGTTGCAGTAGCAAGAAAATCACCAATAGCAGGCTATTAAGGCCCCAAGCGGCGGTCAGGTAGCGGGCAATATCGCTGTAGAGAGTGGCTTCTTGCATTGCGCTGCTGACCCATATTTGCGCAATGATCCAAGCGGTATAGACCAGCACCACGGCAAACATCAGGATGTTGGTGCCCAGCGTCGCGCCGTTAAAATAAGCCAGTAGGGTCATGCCCCAAAGGATATGGCTGGGGATCACCCCGTAAAACCAGAACACTTCACGCAGTGGTTTGTGCAATGTCAGGGCGGACCAAGGGGAGGTTTTCATCTGTACAGCTCCTTGCATGCAGTAAAACTGACCGCCATGGTCGCAAGGGCCGATAGCGGCGTTTGATGATGGGTCGGCGGCGCTATAACGCATTCGCAGGAGACTCAGAAAAAAGCATAGTGCAGTACTCAGGCTTTCGCCGGAATTTAGCTTGTTGATTCATCGAACAGTGTTTTCCCGCAACAAGCCCGCTCAGGTGCGTAGTTGAGCGGTTGGTGGGTATCGTTCAGACCGTTGGATGGCGACTAAATACGTGGTTAAACAAAAAGGCCAATCTCACGATTGGCCTTTTTTGGTTACGGCGGCAGCAGTTACTGGCGGGCGCCACGCACGCCAGCGGCCAGCTCGCGGCACAGGCCGAGCACGCCATCGATGGCCTGCTGCGGCGAGGCGGCGCCAGCGATTTGATCGATCAGCGCTGAGCCGACCACCACGCCATCGGCCAAGCGGGCGATGGTCGCTGCGTGCTCCGGGGTGCGGATGCCAAAGCCGATGCTGATCGGCAAGTCTGTATGGCGGCGCAGACGGGCAACGGCTTGCTCGACGTGCTCAAGGGTTGCTGCGCCGGCACCGGTCACGCCGGCGACCGAAACGTAGTAAACAAAACCCGAGCTGCCATTGAGGACCACCGGCAGGCGCGCGTCGTCGGTGGTCGGTGTGGTCAGTCGGATAAAGTCCAAGCCGGCTGCCTGAGCAGGATCGCAGAGGTCTTCGTTATGTTCTGGCGGCAGGTCAACCACGATCAGGCCGTCAACCCCAGCGGCTTTGGCCTCTTCAATGAAGCGTGGTACGCCGTAGTGGTGGATTGGGTTGAAGTAGCCCATCAGCACTAGCGGTGTTTCGCTGTTGCCTTGGCGGAACTCGCGGACCATCTGCAGGGTTTTGATCATGTCCTGGTGGCCGCCCAGCGCGCGGATGTTGGCCAGTTGAATCGCTGCGCCATCAGCCATTGGGTCGGTAAACGGCATGCCCAGCTCAATCACATCGGCGCCGGCCTCTGGTAGGCCCTTGAGAATTGCCAGCGAGGCTTCATAGTTGGGATCGCCAGCGGTAACGAAGGTCACCAGGGCGGCGCGGTTCTGTTGCTTCAGCTCGGCAAAGCGGCTCTGGAGACGGCTCATGCGTGTTGCTCCTGCTCGGCTTGTTGCATGTAGTGCATAACGGTTTGCATATCTTTGTCGCCACGCCCGGACAGGTTAACCACCATCAGGTGATCTTTAGGCAGGTTTGGTGCGCGCTTGAACACTTCGGCCAGGGCATGAGCGGTTTCTAGCGCTGGAATGATGCCTTCCAGGCGACAGCATTTGTGGAAGGCATCCAGTGCTTCGTCGTCTTTGATCGAGCAGTAGTCCACCCGGCCGATTTCATACAACCAGGCGTGCTCTGGGCCGATGCCGGGGTAGTCGAGGCCGGCTGAGATCGAGTGCGCGTCGATAATCTGGCCGTCGTCGTCTTGCAGCAAAAAGGTCCGGTTGCCGTGCAATACGCCCGGTACGCCGCCGTTCAAACTGGCGGCATGCTTGCCGGTGGCGATGCCATGGCCAGCGGCTTCGACACCAATCATCTGCACGCTGGCGTCATCCAAAAACGGGTGGAACAGGCCCATGGCATTCGAGCCACCGCCGATGCAGGCGATCAGGCTATCGGGAAGACGCCCTTCTTTTTCCAACATTTGCTCGCGGGTTTCCTTGCCGATGATGGCTTGGAAGTCGCGAACCATAGCGGGGTATGGGTGTGGACCGGCGACGGTGCCGATCATGTAGAAGGTGCTATCGACGTTGGTGACCCAATCGCGCAGGGCTTCGTTCATCGCGTCCTTGAGGGTGCCAGTACCAGCCACGACCGGGATCACGGTGGCGCCCAACAGCTTCATGCGGAACACGTTGGCCTGCTGGCGGTCGATGTCGGTGGTGCCCATGAAGATCACGCACTCCATGCCGAAGCGCGCGGCCACGGTGGCGGTGGCCACGCCGTGCATGCCGGCGCCGGTCTCGGCGATGATGCGTTTTTTACCCATGCGTTTGGCCAGCAAAACTTGGCCGATGCAGTTGTTAATCTTGTGCGCGCCGGTGTGGTTTAACTCTTCACGCTTGAAGTAAATCTTCGCGCCGCCGCAGTGCTCGGTCAGACGCTCGGCGAAATACAGCGGGTTAGGCCGGCCGACGAAGTCACGCTGAAAGTAAGCCAGCTCTTCGATAAAAGTCGGATCAAGTTTGGCTGCTTCGTATTCGCGGGCCAGATCGTGGATCAGTGGCATTAGGGTTTCGGCGACGTACTGGCCGCCGAAGTGGCCGAACAGGCCCTTGGCGTCAGGGCCATTGCGCAATGAGGTCATAAATCAGCTCCCAGTCGTGCTGTCCTCCCCGCGCAAGGCGGATGAGGGTGGGTGGACAATGACGCCATTCTACCTCTGGTCGCCCGACTGAAAAGCGATTAGATTGCGTTAACCTGTCAGGAAAACTCACCAATAGCATGAGCCGAGAACTGCCCCCGCTAAATGCCCTACGCGCCTTTGAGGTCGCGGCCCGTCTGCAAAGCGTCAGCCTAGCGGCGGATGAGCTGCACGTTACCCATGGCGCAGTAAGCCGGCAGATTCGTGCGCTGGAAGCACAGCTTGGTGTGGTCTTGTTCGTTAAAGATGGCCGTGGGGTGAAACTGACTGAAGCGGGTCAGCGCCTGCGTGATGTGGCGTTTGATGCTTTCGAGCGCATCCGCGAGGTGTGTACCGAGCTGCAGCGTCAGACCCGTGATGCACCTTTTGTACTCGGTTGCTCGGGCAGCCTGCTGGCGCGCTGGTTTATCCCGCGATTGGACCGGCTTAACCGCGAGCTGCCAGAGCTGCGCTTGCAGCTGTCGAGCAGCGAGGGCGATCTTGACCCGCGCCGTCCGGGGCTGGATGCCACGCTGCTGTTCGCTGAGCCGCCGTGGCCGGCAGACATGCACGTTTACGAGTTAGCCAATGAAGCCATCGGCCCGGTGCTCAGCCCTCGGCATGCACGTGCCAGTCAGCTGCAACATGCGCCGGCGGCTGCCTTGTTGGCCGAGCCGTTGCTGCACACCAGCTCGCGACCGCAAGCCTGGCCCGCTTGGGCCGAACGCAATGGTTTGGCGCCGCAAGCGTTGACCTTTGGCCAGGGCTTTGAACACCTGTATTACCTGTTGGAAGCCGCCGCTGCTGGCATGGGCGTGGCTATCGCGCCGCAGCAGCTGGTGGCCGATGATCTCGCTGCCGGTCGCTTGATCGCACCTTGGGGTTTTGCCCAAACGCAGGCCAAATTAGCGCTGTGGGTGCCGTTGCGCGGCCTAGACCCACGGGCGGCCAAGTTGGCCGAATGGTTGCGCACGGAGCAGGTATAGAGGCCGCGGCCACACTTTGGCGTGCGCCAACCTTTCAGCTGTTCACCGCGACAAATAATGGCCTGCCACTATTTGCTCCCAGCTCTAGGCTTGACTAGCGTTAGGTATCTGTCAGCGAGGATGCCGCCATGTCCAGTCATCACACCTACAAGATAATCGACCTCGTGGGTTCATCGCCTACTTGCATCGAGGAAGCCATCGATAATGCCTTGGCCGAGTGCGCCAAAAGCGTGCAGAACATGGACTGGTTTGAGGTGGTCGAGACGCGCGGGCATATCGAAAATGGCAAAGTTGGCCATTATCAGGTCACGCTCAAGGTTGGGTTTCGCATTACCGGTAGTTAGGGTTGTTGCTTATCACTGTTACAGCCTGGGCCTCTACTTGGCGGCCTTTGGTCAGCCGAGTAGCCGGGAAGCCTAATCACAACGAAGGAGTGTTATTGATGATCAAACAAATGCTGTTGGGACTGAGCCTGTGCGCCATGAGTGGCGTGCTGTTGGCGGCCCCGAAACCCTGCGCTGAACTGCAGGCGGAAATTGACGCCACGCTGAAGGCCAAGGGTGTAGCCACTTACAGCCTGGAGGTGGTGGACAAAGGCAGCGCAGGTGATAAGCAGGTAGTCGGTAGCTGCGACGCTGGAACCAAGGAAATTACCTACACCCGTGGCTGAATAATCCACACGAAGAAGCCGGGCTATGCCCGGTTTTTTTACGCCGAAAAACACGCTTACTGACGTATCTGGCGGCTTAAAAGCTGCCACAGAGTAGAGTTTTAGCGCGTACCAGTACCTGTTGCTGGCTGTTATAAAGTCGCGCCCATGGCTGGTAGCCCTGCTGCCCAGCCTTGAGCACATAACGCTGGCCGGCGACAAAGTTCGGGAAGTGCAGCCGTAATCGGCAGGTGCGGGTTTGCGTTTCTGCCATGCCATCGCGGCCGCCGCTGGGCACGTCGAATTGCAGGCGTACGTGCAACTCATGCGCACCGGGGCTGACCTGAAAATACCGGCCATCGTTAACCGGGCGATTATCCAAGCGCTCGGCCATCAGCACATTGCCGGGCACGGTGGACATGTCGATCCATGCCTGTTGTGGGTCAACCGCTGGCAGCGGACCGGCGCAGGCACTGATCAGTAGAGCAGCGATGCCGGTGAGTACAACACGCATGGGCTTGGCCTTTTTATAGGGCAACGTTAAGCAGCGTAGCCTTCGCTCAGGTGCAGGTCCTTGAGTTTTACGTAGTTGCTGGCGCTGTAACTGAAATAAGCCCGCTCCTTATCCGTCAGTGCGCGCATTTGCCGGGCCGGGCTGCCCACATACATAAAACCGCTGAGCAGGCGTTTGCCCGGTGGCACCAAACTGCCGGCGCCGAGCACCACGTCATCTTCAATTACCGCACCGTCCATCACGATGCTGCCCATGCCGATCAGCACACGGTTGCCAATGTTGCAGCCGTGCAGCAGGACTTTGTGGCCGATCGTCACGTCGTCGCCAATGGTCAGCGGGTAGCCGTCCGGGTTAAACGGGCCGGCATGGGTAATGTGCAGCACGCTGCCATCTTGCACACTGGTGCGCGCGCCGATGCGGATGCGGTGCATATCGGCGCGGATGACCGTTAGCGGCCATACCGAGCTGTCGGCAGCCAGTTGCACGTCACCGATAACCACGGCGCTGGCGTCAATAAATACCCGCTCGGCTAGCTGCGGTGTCATGCCTTGATACGTTCTAATCGTCACGATAGAAATCTCCTGAGCTGCGGTCTGCGTCGATTGTAATTAAGATGGTCGTCATGCACAGGCCGTGTAAGCAAACGCAGTAGTTTTGCGCCGGCCTGCAGACGCACATCCGCGTCCCACGAATTGTTTACAGGTGCCTCCGTGACTGCCGCTAATCCGCTGCTACAAGACTTCGACCTCCCACCCTACTCCGTTATTCGTCCTGAGCATGTTGAGCCTGCGGTCGATGCCATTCTGGCCGACAGTCGCGTGGCGATTGCCCGGCTGCTCAGCCAGCAAAGTGCTGCGCCGAGCTGGAGCGGCTTGGTGTTGCCCTTGGACGAGTTGGGCGCCCGCCTTGGCCGTGCCTGGAGCCCGGTTAGTCACCTGAATGCGGTGTGCAACAACGCTGAATTGCGCACAGCTTACGAGGCCTGCCTGCCTAAGCTATCGGAATACTGGACTGAAATCGGTCAGAACCGTGGTCTGTTCGAGGCTTATCAGGCTTTGGCCAGCAGCCCTGAGGCCGCTGGGTTTGATGTGGCGCAGAAGACTATTCTTGAGCACGCGCTGCGTGACTTCCGCTTGTCTGGCATCGACTTGCCGCCCGCTGGCCAGCAGCGTTACGGCGCGATCCAGATGAAGCTGTCAGAGTTGGCCAGCAGTTTCTCCAACCAGTTGCTGGATGCCACTCAGGCGTGGAGCAAGCACATCACCGATGAAGCCGCGCTGGCCGGCCTCACTGATTCCGCCAAGGCGCAGATGGCGCAAGCAGCCGTGGCCAAGGAGTTGGACGGCTGGCTGATCAGTCTGGAATTCCCTAGCTACTACGCCGTGATGACCTACGCCGATGACCGCGCCCTGCGCGAAGAGTTGTATGCCGCCTACTGCACCCGCGCCTCGGATCAAGGGCCGAATGCTGGGCAGTTCGACAACGGTCCGCTGATCAATGAAATCCTCGACCTGCGCCAAGAGCTGGCTCAGCTGCTGGGTTTCAGCCATTACAGCGAGCTATCGCTGGCCGGCAAGATGGCCGAGTCAACCGAGCAAGTACTGACTTTTCTGCGTGATCTGGCTGTGCGCAGCAAGCCGTTCGCGGCTCGCGACCTGCAAGAGTTGCAGGCCTTCGCCGCCGAACAAGGCCTGAGCGACCTGCAAAGCTGGGACGTCGGCTATTACAGCGAGAAGCTGCGCCAGCAGCGCTACAGCATCTCTCAGGAGCAAGTGCGCGCTTGGTTCCCAATCGACAAGGTGCTGAGCGGCTTGTTCGCTATCGTCGAACAGCTCTACGGCATCCAGATCAAAGAGCTGTCCGGCTTCGACAGCTGGCACCCGGATGTCCGCCTGTTTGAGATCAACGAGCATGGCCAGCACGTTGGGCGCTTCTTCTTCGACCTCTATGCCCGTGCCAACAAACGTGGCGGTGCTTGGATGGACGGCGCCCGCGACCAGCGTCGCGCGGCCAATGGCGAGTTGATCAGCCCGGTGGCTAATCTGGTGTGCAACTTCACGCCGGCAGTAAATGGCCAGCCGGCGTTACTCACCCACGACGAAGTCACCACCCTGTTCCACGAGTTCGGTCATGGCTTGCATCACCTGCTAACCCGCGTTGAGCATGCCGGCGCCTCAGGCATCAACGGCGTGGCGTGGGATGCGGTCGAGCTGCCGAGCCAATTCATGGAGAACTGGTGCTGGGAGCCGCAAGGCTTGGCGCTGATCTCTGGTCACTTCGAAACCGGCGAGCCGCTGCCGCAGGACCTGCTAGAGAAGATGCTGGCAGCGAAGAACTTCCAGTCCGGGCTGATGATGGCGCGGCAGATCGAGTTCTCCCTGTTCGACTTCGAGCTGCACGCCACCCACGGTGATGGCCGTAGTGTGTTGGACGTGATCGAAAGCATCCGCAGCGAAGTCTCGGTATTGCGGCCGCCGGCCTACAACCGTTTCGCCAATGGTTTTGCGCATATCTTCGCCGGCGGTTATGCCGCGGGTTATTACAGCTACAAGTGGGCGGAAGTGCTGTCGGCTGACGCCTTCTCCAAGTTTGAGGAAGAGGGCGTATTGAATGCCGAAACGGGCCGGGCGTTTCGCGAAGCGATTCTGGCCCGTGGCGGTTCCCAGGAGCCGATGCAGTTGTTCATCGACTTCCGTGGCCGTGAGCCATCCATCGACGCCCTGTTACGCCACAGTGGTTTGACCGAGGACGCAGCATGAGCGACACACCGGTAAACATCAGCAAGCGGCACTTTATCGCCGGCGCCGTATGCCCGGCGTGCAGCGAGCTGGACAAGATTCAAATGTGGGATGAAGACGGTGTGCCGCACCGTGAATGCGTGAGCTGCGGCTATGCCGATACGCTCAATGAGCAGGGCCAATCGGTGCCTAAGGAAATCGGCACGCGGGTCAATAAGGTTGCGTCGAAACCGGCCGATCCCAAGGTGCAGTCGGTGCAGTTTTTCCCCAACCCAAAACTGAAAAAGCCAGCGCCATAAGCGCCAGCCATTTGCTGTTGTAGCTGTTGCTCTAGGTGCCTGCCTAGGGCACTAGCTCGCCTCTAGCTGGGTCTCGGCCAACGCCAACTCAACCCCGAGTTGGCGCGACAGGCACGGCCAGTTGCTCCAGGCCGCCACTACCTGCGGCGTCGCCAAGCGCTCGCGATAGGCTTGCAGTGCCGCTTGGTCGAGGCCGTCTTCGCCGAGCAAGCCCTTAACCGTTAGGTGCACGGCTTCATCTAATTGATTGGCAAAGGGTTCGCCAATTAATTGATGGGCAATCAGGTTGGCTACGGTGGTGTCCAGCGGGATCAACGGCTGGCCCATGTGGGCGATGTACACATCGTTCACTTCTTCGACCAAGCGATGAGCCAGGTACGCCTCGTCCAGGAGGCCATCGAGGCCATCGTGGTCGTTGAGCAAGGCTAAAGGCTGGAGGAAGTACTCTTCGGCAATCTTCAGTACCGGTTTGATCTGGGCATCAATACCGGCTTCACGAGCTACCGCATCGGCGGCATCCAGTAGCTCGGGCACCTGTTCGATATAGGCCGCGACGAAGCGCTCAAGTACGCCTTGAGCATCTTCAATCGGCAGACGAATCGATGGGTGCAGACGCTCCAGTTGGCTACTCAGTTGTCGAGCCAGTTGGCCGGTAGCGGCTTCGTGCTGATGGGCGCTTTGAATCAGCTTGCGCAAGGCGGCGGTGTTCATGGGGGCTCCTGAGTGAGGGTGGTAACGCACAGACGTTAGCTGCTCTGCGCAAACTACTAAGACCTAATTGTCATAATTTAGTCGCTGATAGGCGAGTGCGTAATGCGTTGGATGTTTATTTTCGCTTCGCGTAAATCGTCCTATAGCCCGTCCTAGAAGGCTCGCTGCGGAAAGTAGGGGCCTGCGTTGTTATGTCGCAGGGGCTGTCTATACTCAAAATCGCAAGGCGTGATCTGAGTAAACCCGACTGCTCTACAGCTGGGGTAACGGTGCTTCAGCCAGCGGTTATGGCTGCCGTTTCCCTCGCCGCTGGCTCAGCCGGCGGGATAATAAAAATAGAAGGGGAACCCGCAATGATGCGACTTCCACGCGTTTGGATAGGCCTGCTGCTGTGGGCCATATTCAGTCAGGCCCAAGCGGCTTGGACCGTGAACATGAGGCCTGGTGCAACGGCGGTCAGCCGCACTGTTTTCGATTTGCACATGACCATTTTTTGGATCTGCGTCGTCATCGGTGTCGTGGTGTTTGCCGTGATGTTCTGGTCGATGATGGTCCACCGTCGCTCAACCGGCCAACAGCCTGCACACTTCCATGAAAGCACCACGGTGGAGACGCTCTGGACGGTGGTGCCGCTGGTGATTCTGGTGCTGATGGCAATCCCGGCGACCAAGACGCTGATTGATATCTATGACACCAGCGAGTCGGAGCTGGATATCCAAGTCACGGGTTATCAGTGGAAGTGGCATTACAAATACCTGGGGCAGGACGTCGAGTTCTTCAGCAACCTGACCACGCCGCAAAGCCAAATTCATAACCAAACCGCCAAAGATGCTAACTACCTGTTGGAGGTCGATCAGCCGTTGGTGATTCCGGTCGGCACCAAGGTGCGCTTCCTAGTGACCTCTGCCGACGTGATCCACTCATGGTGGGTGCCGGCGTTGGCGGTCAAGCGCGATGCCATTCCGGGTTTCGTTAACGAGTCATGGACGCGCGTCGACGAGCCGGGTATTTACCGCGGCCAGTGCGCTGAGCTGTGCGGCAAGGACCACGGGTTTATGCCGATCGTGGTCGAGGCCAAGTCCAAGCAAGATTTCGCCCTCTGGCTGGCCGAACGCAAGCAAGCGGCATTGGCAGAGAAAGAGCTAACCAGCAAAGAGTGGACGCTGGATGAGCTGCTGGTACGCGGCGAAAAGGCATTTTTGACCAATTGCTCCGCCTGTCACCAAGCCACGGGTGAAGGCCTGCCGCCGATGTTCCCGCCACTCAAGGGTTCGGCTATCGCGACTGGCCCGGCCGCCGGCCATATCAGCATTGTCGTTAACGGTAAGCCGGGTACTGCAATGGCGGCCTTTGGTAAGCAACTGTCAGAAGTCGACATCGCCGCGATCATCACCTACGAACGCAACGCCTGGACCAACAAGCTTGGTGACATGGTCACGCCCAAGGACATCCTCGCGTTCAAAAAGGCTCAGGAGTAACCGACATGAGTGCAGTGATCGACTCCACCACCAGCGGCCACGGTCATGCCGACCACGCCCATGGCCCGGCCAAAGGCCTGATGCGCTGGGTGCTGACCACCAACCACAAAGACATCGGCAGCATGTATCTGTGGTTCAGCTTTGCCATGTTCCTGATCGGCGGCTCGTTCGCCATGGTGATTCGTGCTGAGCTGTTTCAGCCTGGCTTACAGATCGTCGAGCCGGCGTTCTTTAATCAGATGACCACCATGCACGGCCTGATCATGGTCTTCGGGGCGGTGATGCCGGCGTTTGTCGGCCTGGCCAACTGGATGATTCCGCTGATGATCGGCGCGCCGGACATGGCCCTGCCGCGCATGAACAACTTCAGCTTTTGGCTGCTCCCAGCAGCCTTCGGTATGCTGATCAGCACCCTGTTTAGTGCGGGTGGCGGGCCCAACTTCGGCTGGACCTTCTACGCGCCGCTGTCCACCACCTACGCGCCGGAAAGCGTCACCTACTTCATCTTCGCCGTGCACCTGATGGGCATCAGCTCGATCATGGGCGCGATCAACATCATCGCCACCATCCTCAACCTACGCGCTCCCGGCATGACCCTGATGAAGATGCCGCTGTTCGTCTGGACCTGGCTCATCACCGCCTTCCTGTTGGTTGCAGTGATGCCAGTACTGGCCGGCTGCGTGACCATGATGCTGATGGACATTCACTTCGGCACCAGCTTCTTCAGTGCTGCCGGTGGCGGTGATCCGGTGTTGTTCCAGCACGTGTTCTGGTTCTTCGGTCACCCCGAGGTGTACATCATGATTCTGCCGGCCTTCGGTGCGGTCAGTGCGATCATTCCGGCCTTCGCGCGCAAGCCGTTGTTTGGCTACACCTCGATGGTTTATGCGACCGCCAGCATTGCCTTCCTGTCGTTTATCGTCTGGGCGCACCACATGTTTGTGGTCGGCATTCCACTGGTTGGCGAGTTGTTTTTTATGTACGCCACCATGCTGATTGCGGTGCCCACGGGTGTAAAGGTGTTCAACTGGGTGAGCACCATGTGGCAAGGCTCGATGACCTTCGAAACGCCGATGCTGTTTGCCATCGCCTTCGTCATCTTGTTCACCATCGGCGGCTTCTCCGGGCTGATGCTGGCTATCGCACCGGCGGATTTCCAGTACCACGACACTTATTTTGTGGTGGCGCATTTCCACTACGTGCTGGTGCCGGGCGCAATCTTTGGCATCTTCGCGTCGGCGTATTTCTGGCTGCCGAAGTGGACCGGGCATATGTATGACGAGACGCTCGGCAAGCTGCATTTCTGGATGAGTTTTGTTGGTATGAATATGGCGTTCTTCCCCATGCACTTCGTCGGCTTGGCCGGTATGCCGCGGCGCATTCCCGACTACAACCTGCAGTTCGCCGACTTCAACATGGTCTCGTCGATTGGCGCCTTCATGTTCGGCACGACGCAGTTGCTGTTCCTGTTTATCGTCATCAAGTGCATCCGTGGCGGTAAGCCGGCGGGTGATAAGCCTTGGGATGGCGCCGAAGGCTTGGAGTGGACGCTGCCGTCGCCAGCGCCCTACCACACCTTTACCACGCCGCCGGACGTCAAGTAATGGACGCCCCCTCAGCCAATCGGCGTTTGGTCCGCCGCCTGCTGATGTTGGTGTTGCTGATGTTTTGTTTTGGTTTTGCGTTGGTGCCGATTTACGACGTGATGTGTCAGGCCTTCGGCGTCAACGGCAAGACCGCCGGTGTTTACTCCGGCGTGCAAACGGTGGATGAGCAACGCCAGGTGCGCGTGCAGTTTCTCGCCACCAATGCCGTCGACATGGTCTGGGAGTTTCATCCCAAGGCCGATGAGTTGGTTGTGCACCCGGGGGTGAGCAGCGAAATGTTGTTTGTCGCCTTCAACCCTACTGATCGACCGATGACGGCGCAGGCCATCCCCAGTGTGGCGCCGTCCAAGGCGGCGGCGTTCTTCCACAAGACCGAATGTTTCTGCTTTACCCAGCAGGTTTTGCAACCGGGCGAGCGGATTGAAATGCCCGTGCGTTTCATCGTCGACCGCGACCTGCCTCAAGACGTGCACCACCTCACGCTGGCTTACACGCTGTTTGATCTCACTGCGCGTAAAGCGCCTGTTCCCGTAGCAGGCCGATAAGGAGAACACGCACCATGACTCAGCCCCACGAGCACTACTACGTTCCGGCCCAGAGCAAATGGCCAATCATCGCCACCCTCGGCATGGGCACCTCGGTGTACGGCTTGGCCACGTGGTTTAACGACATAAGTGCTCAGCGCGCCGACTCCCATGGCCCGCTGATCTTTGCCGTCGGCGGCCTGTTTCTCGCCTATATGTTATTTGGCTGGTTCGGTGCGGTGATCAAAGAAAGCCGCGCGGGCTTGTATAGCGCGCAGATGGACCGCTCGTTTCGCTGGGGTATGAGCTGGTTCATTTTCTCCGAGGTGATGTTTTTTGCCGCCTTCTTCGGCGCGCTGTTCTATGTGCGCACCTTTGCCGGCCCCTGGCTCGGCGGCGAGGGTGCTAAGGGTGTGGCGCACATGCTTTGGCCGAACTTTGAATACGTCTGGCCGATGCTGCACAGCCCCGACCCCAAGCTGTTCCCTGCGCCTAAAGAGGTTGTCGACCCTTGGCATCTGCCGCTGCTCAATACGGTATTGCTGGTCAGCTCCAGCGTCACCCTGACCATTGCTCACCATGCCCTTAAACACGGCAAGCGCGGGATGCTCAAGGCTTGGCTGGCGTTGACCATTATTCTGGGGGCGAGCTTTCTCGGCTTTCAGGCGATGGAGTACGTCGAGGCTTACCACGAGCTAGGTTTGACCTTGGGCTCGGGTATTTACGGGTCGACTTTTTTTATGCTCACTGGCTTTCACGGCGCCCACGTAACCATCGGTACGGTGATGCTGGCGGTGATGTTGGTGCGTATTTTACGCGGGCATTTTGATGCCGAGCATCAGTTCGGCTTTGAGGCCGCCAGTTGGTACTGGCACTTTGTTGATGTGGTGTGGATCGCCCTGTTCGTTTTCGTCTACGTACTGTGACGGCACCGCGTGGCGGGCTTGTTGGGCTGCCGCAGGGTTTACCAAGGCGCGTGGGACACCAGCTGGCCGCTATAGAAGCCCCAAATCAACAGGGCCACGGTCAGCCCGGTGAGGGTCACGCGCACGGTCAGCGCATTAACTAATCGGGTGCTTTGGCCTTCGTCCTTGACCAAAAAAAACAGACCGCTGAACAGACTGGCCATGGTGGCCAACAGCAAGATGACGATCGCCGCTTTGAGCATGGCGTGGCTCCTGGGGAGGGGTGATGCACAGCAGTATAGCCAGCCCGTTACTGATGCTTGAGGCGTGCCCATGAGGGCTTTCCGTCCTGGCGTGTTGCCCAGTCTAGTGGTTTTGCTGTTGCTGCCATTGCTGCTCAGTTTGGGTGTTTGGCAACTGCAGCGGGCAGATGAGAAGAGTGCCTTGCTGGCCCATCAGGAAGCGCGACGTCAGGCACCAGCGCAGGCCATTGGCGAGCTGGAGCAGAGTGCTGATCTGGCGTTTCGCCGGGTCTTGTTGCGCGGCTACTTTGATGCTGAACACAGCGTGCTGCTGGATAACCGTACCCGTGATGGCCGCGTGGGGGTCGAACTGCTGCAACCCTTCTACGATCAACCTAGTGGCTTGTGGCTGTTGCTCAATCGCGGCTGGTTGCCGTGGCCTGATCGGCGCACACCCGTGGCGTTCAGCACCCCAAGTGGTGCGCTGCAGCTGCAGGCATGGATCTACGTAGCGCCGGGTGAGACTTTCCAACTGCAGGCCGACCAGCCGGGCAATAGCTGGCCGCAACTGCTGACCCGTATTGATACCTATGGTCTATGGCAGCAGTTGGGGCGCGCCGGTTGGCCTTATGAGCTGCGTCTATTGCCGGGGCCTGCGGCGTATCAGGCGCAATGGGCGGTGGTGGCCATGGGCCCGGAAAAGCATCTGGGTTATGCCGTGCAGTGGTTTGCTATGGCACTGGCGCTGGCCTGTTTGTTTATCTATTTCGGTCTACGTAATGCCAAGGAGCAGTCCGATGCAGTCTGTCAGTCACGCTGAAATCCCAAGACGTCGTGGGCGCTTGCAATTGTTGTTGGTGTTGGCGGCCGCCCTCGGACCAATCCTGCTGGCAACAGCCATGTACAAATGGCAGTTCTGGGTGCCGGAAAGCCGCAACTACCACGGTGAGCTGATCGGCAATGGCCAGAACCGTAGCGAACTGGGTGTAGCGGCGCCGGAAACCCGCTGGCAACTGCTGGTAACTGAGCCGGCTAGCTGCCAGCAGGATTGCCAGCAACTGATCTACCTGGCGCGGCAGATTCAGATTGGCCTTGGCCGTGAAGCGTCGCGTGCGACCCACGCGCTGGCCAGTGCCGAGCCGCTGACATCGAGCCTGCAACAACAGCTGCAGACGGAGTATCCGCAACTCGGGCGCCTAGCCCTTGACCGTCAGCAGTATGCGCGGGTGCGGCCTAACGACTCGGCGGCGCAGCTGTGGATCATCGACCCGCACGGCAATCTGGTGCTGCGTTATGACGCCACGGCCGATGGTAAGCAGATCCTTAATGATCTGCGCCTGCTGCTGAAACTATCGAATATCGGCTAAGGATTACAGATGGCCAAGCCAGGATACCGTCTTGCCCTGTTTGCCTGCGTACTGGCTCTGCTGGTGGTCATGCTGGGTGCCTACACGCGCCTCACTCACGCGGGCCTCGGTTGCCCGGACTGGCCCGGCTGTTACGGTTTTATCAGCGTGCCGCAGACGGCTGAGCAGCTGGCCCACGCCGAGTTGCATTACCCGCAGGCGCCGGTGGAGGCCCATAAGGGCTGGAATGAGATGGTCCATCGCTACTTTGCTGGCAGCCTCGGGGTGTTGATTTTGACCTTGGCGCTTCACGCCCTGCGCCGGCGCGCCGAGCCCGGCCAGCCGTTTAAATTGCCGTTGTTGTTGCTGGCGCTGGTGACACTGCAGGCGGCTTTCGGCATGTGGACGGTGACCCTCAAACTTTGGCCTCAGGTTGTGACTGCGCATCTGCTCGGCGGCTTTGCCACCTTGAGCTTGTTGTGGTTGTTGACGTTGCGCTTGTCTGCGCGCTGGCCGGTATTGCCCGCATTGCCCGCTCGTTTGCGCGCTCTAGCGGCGCTGGGCCTGCTGCTGGTAATCGCTCAGATCGCCCTCGGCGGCTGGGTCAGCAGCAACTACGCGGCGGTCGCCTGTATCGACTTGCCGACCTGTCACGGCCAATGGTGGCCGGCGATGGATTTTGCCAACGGCTTTCACCTGACGCAGCACATCGGCCCTAATTATCTCAGCGGCCAGCTCGACAACGACGCGCGCACCGCAATCCATATGAGTCACCGCGCGGGTGCGCTGCTAGTGACGCTGGTGCTGCTGCTGTTGGCTTGGCAGCTCAGACGCCATGCTCAACCTCGGCTGGCGGCGCTGTTGCTGCTGGCGCTGACTGGGCAGATCAGTCTTGGCATTAGTAACGTGCTGTTGCACCTGCCGCTGGCGGTGGCCGTGGCGCATAACCTCGGCGGCGCATTGCTGCTGCTCACTCTGGTGACGATCAACTATCGTTTACGCAGGCCCTCTGGCGCCGCGATAGCCGCGCCGAGTGCTCGCCGCTCGCAGGACCAGACGCGCAGCGCTCAGCTGCCGGTCGCATAACAATAAGGAGAGACCGCTATGGCTACTCTACTCGGCACGCAACAGGCGCATGCCAGCTGGCGCGATTATCTGGAGCTGACCAAGCCGCGGGTGGTGGTGCTGATGCTGATCACCTCGCTGGTCGGCATGTTCCTCGCCACGCGCGCCGGCGTGGCTTGGCCGGTGCTGGTATTTGGCAACCTCGGTATTGGTTTGTGTGCTGGCGCGGCGGCGGCGGTTAATCATGTGGTCGACCGGCGGATCGACTCGATTATGGCGCGGACACACAAGCGCCCGGTGACGGCTGGGCGCTTATCGCCGCTAGCGGCACTGAGTTTTGCCTTGCTGTTGGCGGTTACTGGTATGGCCCTGCTGCTGACCTTTACCAACGAGCTGGCGGCGTGGCTGACCTTGGCGTCTCTGCTGGGTTATGCGGTGCTCTACACCGGCTTTCTCAAACGCGCCACACCGCAGAATATTGTGATTGGCGGACTTGCTGGCGCCGCGCCACCGCTGCTGGGTTGGGTGGCGGTGACTGGGCATGTCAGCGCCGAGCCGCTGCTGCTGGTGCTGATCATCTTCGCGTGGACGCCACCGCACTTCTGGGCTCTGGCCATCCACCGCAAAGAGGAATACGCCAAGGCCGACATTCCCATGCTGCCGGTGACCCATGGCGAGCACTACACCAAGGTGCATATCGTGCTCTACACCTGCATGATGTTCGCCGTCACCCTGCTGCCGTATGTCATCCACATGAGCGGCCTGCTCTATCTGGTGTGCGCCGTCGGTTTGGGCGCGCGCTTTCTGCACTGGGCTTGGGTGCTGTACCGTGACAGCCAGCCGCACGCGGCGATCAACACCTTCAAGTACAGTATCTGGTACTTGTTCCTGCTGTTTATCGCCCTTCTCGTCGACCATTACCTGTTATTGAGCCTATGACCCGCATTCAGAAAACCGTTTTTATCCTTCTCGCCATCATTGCTTTGATCCTCGGTCTGACCGTCAACAAGGTGTTCAACGGCTCGAATCAGACCGACCCGGCGGCCCTGTTGGATGCCGGGATCGTGCTGCTGCCGCAAGGGCGCAGCCTGCCAGCGTTAAGCCTGACCAATCAGGACGGCCAGGCTGTGGCGGTGGATCAGCTCAAGGGTAAGTGGAGCCTGCTGTTCTTCGGCTACACCTCCTGCCCGGATATCTGCCCGACCACCCTCGCCCAGCTGCGTGAACTCAATACTTTGCTGCCTGAGGCCGCGCGCAATAACCTGCAGGTGATCTTTGTCAGTGTCGACCCCAACCGCGACACCCCGGCGCAATTGAAGACCTATCTGGGCTATTACAACGCGGGTTTTCAGGGCCTGACCGGTGATGAGGTGAGCCTGCAAAAGCTCGCCAACGGCGTCAGCATTCCGTTTATTCCGGCCGACACCAGCAAGGAAAACTACACCGTCGACCACAGCGGCAATCTGGTGGTTGTTGGCCCGGACGGCCGTCAGCGCGGCTTTATCCGCTCGCCGCTGAACAACCAGAAGCTTTTGGCCCAACTGCCGGCGTTGCTGGCGCAACCGTAAAGCCCGTATTCGGTGGTTGCTAGCAACAAAAAAGCCCGCTCAATTGAGCGGGCTTTTGCGTAGCGCTTTAGCCGGTTTACGATCTTGCGAGCTAACGCCGTATGGCCGGCGTGCAGCAGATCGTCGACGCTTACTTAGAACGCAGGCACCACGGCACCTTTGTACTTGTCGTTGATAAAGGTTTTGACCTCGGCGCTGTTCAGCGCCTTAGCCAGCTTCTGCAGGCCTGCAGCGTCTTTGTTTTTGCTGTTGACCACCAGAATGTTGACGTATGGCGAGTCGCTGCCTTCGATCACCAGCGCGTCTTTAGTCGGGTTGAGGCCGGCTTCCAGCGCGTAGTTGGTGTTGATTAGCGCCAAGTCGACCTGACCCAGTACGCGCGGCAAAGTGGCCGCTTCCAGCTCACGGACCTTGATGGCTTTTGGGTTCTCGGCGATGTCTTTGACGGTAGCGGTGATACCCGCGCCATCTTTAAGTTTGATTACCCCGGCTTTTTGCAGCAACAGCAGCGCGCGGCCGCCGTTGGTAGCGTCGTTAGGGATGACCACGTTGGCACCTTGCGGCAGGTCGGCGAGGTTTTTGATTTTGCTTGAGTAGGCGCCAAAGGGCTCCACATGCACGCCGGCGATGCTCACCAACTGGGTGCCACGGCTGCTGTTGAACTCATCCAGGTACGGCTGGTGCTGGAAGAAGTTAGCGTCCAGACGGCCTTCGGCCACTTGCACGTTAGGCTGCACGTAATCGGTGAAGACCTTGATTTGCAGCTCTACGCCTTGTTTGGCCAGCGCGGGTTTAACGAATTCAAGAATCTCGGCGTGCGGCACGGCGGTGGCCGCCACACTGATGGATTCGGCTTGGACTGCACCGGCGAAGGCCGCCAGGGTGGCAAAGGTAGCGAGCAGTTTTTTCATCATCAAGTTCCTTATGGGGAGTAATGCAGACGGTGGCGGATAGCCGCGCGCCTGCCAGGCATTTACTGGTGGGAGCTGTTTATTTTCGAGAGAAATGCACCACCAGCTTGTCGCCAGTGGATTGCAGAATTTGCACCAAAATCAGCAGCAGAATCACGGTCACCGCCATGACATCCGGCTGGTAGCGCTGATAACCGTAGCGCACCGCCAAGTCACCCAGGCCGCCGCCGCCGATCAGGCCGCTCATGGCGGTGTAGGACACCAGCGTGATGGCCGTCACCGTCATGGCCGCCCAGATACCCGGCAACGCTTCTGGCAACAAGGCGCGGAAGATGATCTGCAGGGTGCTGGCGCCCATGGCTTGAGTGGCTTCGATGATGCCGCGATCGACTTCGCGCAGCGCCGTCTCCACCAATCTGGCGAAGAACGGCGTGGCGCCGACCACCAGTGGCGGGATGGCACCGGCCACGCCCAGCGAGGTGCCGGTGATCAGCACCGTCAGTGGAATCATCAGAATTAGCAAGATTACGAACGGCACCGAGCGCAGCACGTTGACCAGCAACGACAGCAGACCATACAAGGCCTTTTGCTCGAACAGCTGACGTGGCCCGCAGAGGAACAGCAATACGCCCAGCGGCAGGCCGAGCAGCACGGTGAACAGCAGCGAGCCACCGAGCATATTCAAGGTGTCGAGGCTGGCGTAGCCGATCTCGGCCCAGTCGACATTAGGCAGCCAGCGGCTAAGTAAGGCGTCCATTAGCGCAGCACCTCCAAGTGCACGTCGGCGGCCTGAAAGCGCGCCAAGGCGGCATCCAAGTCACCGCCAGTGAGGGCCAGGGTCAGCTGACCATAGGGGGTGTCTTTAATCCGGTCGATACGCCCGGCGAGGATGCTGTAATCCACGCCCGTTTCGCGGGCCACGGTGCCCAGCAGCGGCGCATAGGTGGCCTCACCCTGGAAGGTCAGGCGCAGAATGCGCCCCTGCACATGGCGGAAGTCGTCACGCAGACCGTCTTCATCAACATGCTCGGCTTCCTGCACGAAGCGGCAAGTGGTCGGGTGCTGCGGGTGTAAAAACACCTGAGTCACCGGACCTTGCTCAACGATAGCGCCGTCATCCAGCACCGCCACGCGGTCGCAGACTCGGCGGATCACGTCCATCTCATGGGTGATCAGCACGATAGTCAGGTTCAGTTCGCGGTTAATCTCGGCCAGCAGTTGCAACACCGAGGCGGTGGTTTGCGGGTCGAGGGCGCTGGTGGCTTCGTCACACAGCAAAATCTTTGGTTCGGTGGCCAAGGCGCGGGCGATGCCGACGCGCTGCTTTTGGCCGCCAGACAATTGCGCCGGGTATTTCTGCGCATGCTGGCTGAGGCCGACGCGCTCCAGCAGCTGGGCCACGCGGCTGTCAATTTGCCCACGGCTGTAAGTGCCGGCCAGTTGCAACGGCAGGGCAATGTTGGCGGCCACGGTCTTCGAGCTGAGCAGATTGAAGTGCTGGAAGATCATCCCGACGCGCTGACGAAAACGCCGCAGGCCCACGGCGTCGAGCGCGGTAACGTCTTCGCCATCGATCACAATGCGGCCGCCGGAAGGCTCTTCCAAGCGATTGATCAGGCGCAGCAGAGTGCTCTTGCCGGCGCCAGAGTGACCGATCAGGCCGAACACTTCACCGCGCTCGATGCGCAGGTCGGTGCTTTGCAGCGCGCTGATCTCGCGGCCATTGACGGGGTACGTCTTATGGACCTGATGGAATTCGATCACGGGAGAAACCTTGTGGGTTTGTCGAGGTGCCGGATGGGCACAAAGGCGGCAGTTTACCGGGCGCTGCATAGATCATGAAAATCTTTGTAGATCTATGGTTATAACTAGAGCCGCCATCTGTCGCCATTCTAGGGTCGTAGGATGGGTTGAGCGTAGCGATACTCATAATGGCGTTGCGCTGCGCAGCAGCGATAGAACGCGGCGCGGCTACAAAAGCCGCACAGCGCTCACCGACCCTACAAGGGCCTGGGCTATTCGGGCTTAGGCGTCAGCACCAACTGTGGCACTTGCTCGGCGTTCAAGGCTTGGCTCAGTTGCAGCTTGTAGGCCGGGTTGAGTTTTTTTACCCGCGCCGAGAGCAGGGCCGCGACCCAAGGGAAGTCCTTGGCCTGACGCACCTCGATACGCACTGCGCAGTCGAAGTTGACCACGTCGGCAGCCACGTCGCTCAGCAGCGTGCGCAGGCCATCGTTGTCCTGCTCGTCGAGCAAGGCCAGGCTGATGGTGCTGCTGGCGGCGTCCGCTTTAATCAGCTTGGCTTGTGGTTTGGCTGGGGCGACAGGGGCTGCTGCAGTGCTGGCGGCTAAGGCTTTGGCGGCCTTGTTTTGCGCCGCCAAGCGCTCGGCGGCGAGCTTCTGTTGGCGGGCCTGTTCAGCCTTGGCGGCGGCCTGCTTAGCCGCGGCTTGTTGGGCAGCTTGCTGGGATTGCTGCGCAGCGGCCAATTCGGCAACGCGGGCTTTGGCGATGGCGTCGTCCAAACCGCTGGTTATGGCCGGCGCTTGAGGCAGCAATGCGCGGACCTTACCGAGGGCGGCGCTGGCGTTATCCAAGTTGCCGCTTTTTAGCGCACTTTGCCCTTGTTGCAGGTAGTTCTCCGCCAGTTGCCGCTGGTATTGCTCCAGGCGGGTGTCGCCGGCAGCGCGCTGGCGCAGGCTGGCCAACTGGCTTTCGGCTTGCTGCAACTGACCGCGGCTCATGCTCTGGTCGAGGTTGCGAAAGGCACTGACCAGATCGTCGACCGGTAGCTCATCTTCGGCGGCATAGGCAACGTTAAGGCTGGCGCTGGTCAAAAGGGAAACCAGCAGCAAAGGCAGGTAGCGGGAGATGAACGACTTCATAACTGCGAGTCTCTAATTGTGCAAAAAACGCGCAAGTCTACACTGCCGACCGCACTCCACCAAACTTGCGCATTATCGTGCGGATTACCCGCGCTTTAGCTGCCAGTTCACGCGGTTCGCCGCGGCAGCGCGAGACTGAGCAGAAACAGACTGGCGGCGCAGACCACAATAGACGGGCCGGCCGGCGTGTCCTCGAACCACGACAGGCTCAGGCCGCCGCCGACCGCCAGCATGCCCAGCACACTGGCGCCGATGGCCATTTGTTCCGGGGTGCGTGAGTGACGTTGGGCGGCTGCGGCGGGAATAATCAGCAGTGAAGTGATCAGCAGCACGCCGACGATTTTCATCGCCACGGCAATTACCAACGCAATCAGCAGCACCAGCGCTAGACGGATCGCCGCCACCGGCAGGCCTTCGACCTGAGCCAGCTCTTCGTGCACGGTAACCGCCAGCAGCGGGCGCCACAGCAGCAGCAGGCAGATCAGCACCAGCGCACTGCCGGCGACGATCCACAGCAAATCGCTAGGGCCGACGGCCAGCAGGTCGCCGAACAGATAACCGAGCAGGTCGATGCGCACTTCACGGTTAAAACTCAGCACCACTAAGCCGAGGGACAGGGTGCTGGGGGCCAGAATCCCCAGCAGGGTGTCGGCCGCCAGTGGCTGACGTTGTTGCAAGGTGACCAGCAGCACCGCCAACAGCACGCAACCGACGGTGACCGCCAAGGTTGGGCTGACCTCCAGCAGCAGGCCAACCGCCACGCCCAGCAGCGCGGCGTGGGCCAGGGTGTCGCCGAAATAGGCCATCCGCCGCCAGACCACGAAGGAGCCGAGCGGGCCGGCGACTAAGGCCAGCGCAAGACCGGCAAGTAGGGCATTTACAAGAAAGTCGGGCATCAATGTTTGCAACCTGGACCGTGGACATGCGCCGGGCCGTGAATCGTCAGGCCGGGCTGGGAGACTACGCCGCCATTTAAATCATGGGCGTGGTCGTGGCGGTGGTGATAAATGGCCAGGCTCTTGGCGTCTTCGCCGAACATCTCGACGAACACCGGGTCGTTGCTGACCTGCTCCGGGTGGCCGGAGCAGCACACATGGCGGTTCAGGCAAATCACCTGATCGGTGGTGCTCATCACCAGGTGCAGGTCGTGAGAGACCATCAGTACGCCGCAGCCATAACGGTCGCGCAGGCGGGTGATTAGGCTGTACAGCTCGGCCTGACCGGCGACATCGACGCCTTGCACCGGCTCATCCAGCACCAGCAGTTGCGGCTCGCGCAGTAGCGCGCGGGCCAGCAACACACGCTGCAGCTCGCCACCCGAGATGCTTTGCAGCGGGCTGTCGAGCACCTGTGGCGCACCGACTTCTGCCAGCGCCGCCAGCGCGCGCGGGCGGTCAACGCCGGGCACCAAGCGCAAGAAACGCAACACCGAGAGCGGCAGGCTGGCATCCACTTGCAGCTTCTGCGGCATATAGCCGATGCGCAGTTTCGGCGCGCGCCACACCGTGCCAGCGTCGGGCTTGAGCAAGCCGAGCACCGCGCGCACTAGGGTGGTCTTGCCGGCGCCATTGGGGCCGATCAGGGTGACGATTTCGCCGGGTTTGACGCTCAGTTGCACATCTTCCAGCACCGCTTGGCCGCCGAAGCCGACGCGGATGTTCTGCAGGCGAATCAGCGCATCGCTCATGTCGGCACCTGACAGCTGGCGCACAGGCCGACGATTTCTACGGTTTGGCTCTCGACACTGAAACCAACGCTGGCGGCACTGTTGACGATCACCGCGCTGATGTCGTTCTGAGCCAGTTCGATGGCCGCATGACATTGCCGGCAGATCAAAAACTGGCCCTGATGCGGTTGCGCCGGGTGACTGCAGCCTACAAAGGCATTCAACGATGCAATGCGATGCACCAGGCCGTTTTCCAAGAGAAAATCCAGTGCCCGATAAACGGTCGGTGGCGCAGCACGACGGCCATCGGTTTCGCTCAGCACCGCGAGGATGTCGTAGGCACCCAGCGGTTTGTGACTGTGCCAAACCAGCTCCAGCACGCGTCGGCGCAGGGCGGTCAGGCGTACGCCTTGCTCCGCGCAGAGCGTATCGGCATCGGCCAGAGCGCTGCGCACGCACTGCGTGTGGTCGTGTGGCAGGCAGGCCAGTGAGGCCTTGGCCGTAAAAGGCGTGAGCATGGGCGGCGACGTCCGGGAAAAGAGACGTTATTCTATAACTCTTTGCTCGCCGATAAACCCCCTTTCTGTGCAGGTGTTGCCCGTGTCGCGTGTTCTGCTTGGCGTATTGCTCTGTTTAACCCTGGCTAGCGCCCACGCCGAGGTGCGTGTGCTAACCAGCATCAAGCCGCTGCAACTGATTGCCGCAGCGGTGCAGGAGGGCGTTGGCGTGCCGCAGGTGTTGCTGCCGCCCGGTGCCTCGCCGCACAACTTCGCCCTGCGCCCCTCCGATGTGCGCCGCGTGCAGGAGGTCGAGCTGCTGTACTGGATCGGCCCGGACATGGAGAGCTTTTTGCCGCGCGTGCTGAGCAACCGCCGCTTGCCCAATGTGGCAGTGCAGAGCCTGCCTGGCTTACAGCTGCGCCATTTCGGTGAAGAGCATGGCGCCGCTGCGCACGACGCACATGACGAGCACGGCCATGATGACGCTGAGAGTGAACACGATCACGCTCATCGCCCCGGCACCTTGGACGCCCATCTGTGGTTGTTGCCGGCCAACGCCCAGGTGATCGCCGCGCGCATGGCGGCCGATCTGAGCGCCGCCGACCCCGCCAATGCGGCGCGTTATCAGGCCAATTTACAAGCGTTCAGCCAGCGCCTGAGCGCTCTCGACCTGCGTCTTAAAGCGCGCTTGGCAGGTGTGCAGGGCAAGACTTTTTTCGTCTTTCATGAGGCCTTCGACTACTTCGAGGTCGCCTATGGGTTGCAGCATGCCGGCGTATTCAGCGTCGCCAGCGAAGTGCAACCGGGCGCCCGGCATGTCGCGCAAATGCGCGAGCGTCTGCAAGCGGCGGGGCCGACCTGCGTGTTCAGCGAGCCGCCGTTGCGCCCACGCTTGGCGCAAACCCTCAGCGCCGGCCTGCCGGTGACCTTGGCTGAGCTAGACGCCTTGGGCAGTCAGGTGAATGTCGATGGTAAAGGTTATGAGCAGTTGCTAGAAAATCTGGCCGCTGGCTTCGTTAACTGCCTGCAGCCGTTGTAACAGGAGCGCGATATGGCTCGTCACCTGTGGCTGAAAGGCCTCGCGTTGTTGCTGCTACTGCTGTTGCTGGGCCTGTTCAGCGTTGCAGGTTATTGGGTTGGACGCTGGCAGTCGGCGGATTTTGATTTTCTCTGCGGCAGTGATTTTCTCGAGTACCGCAGCCGCATTGACTTGGTTGATGAGCGCGGCCTGCAAGTGCCCGCGGGCACCCAGTTCAAGCTGCGCTTTTGCGAATACAACGCCCAAGCCAAGCTGGAGCTGTTGATCGAAAAGAGCGAATTCGACCAGCTGGAGCCTGTGCCCAACCCGACGGGCGAGCGCTGGTTGTACAACCTGCAGCCCCGAGCAGACTTGGCGCAGTGACAGCTCAGCGGCCTTTACCGATTGAGTCCTGCGCGGCCTGCGGTTACAGGGCGAAGGGCAGCTGCAAGCTGACGTGCTGGCGCTGACGCAATTGCTGTTCGAACTCAGCCGGGTCTTTGATCTGTACGCCCAGCACGGCGGGTTGGCGGGCAGCAATTAAGCGTGACAGCCAGAAGCGCAGGCAGGCGATGCGCAGCAGACACGGCCATAGCGCGTTTTCCGCTGGATGAAAGGGCCGCAGAGTGGCGTAAGCGCCGAGTAAGGCGCGAGCGCGGCTGAGGTCGAGCTCGCCCGTGGCGGTCGAGCACCAGTCATTCAGGGTGATGGCCACGTCATACAGCATCGGCCCGGAGCAGGCGTTGTAAAAATCAATCACGCCGCTTAAGTGCGGGCCGTCGAACAACACGTTGTCGCGGAACAGGTCGGCGTGCAGGTTAGCGCGTGGCAAGGCGAGAATCGCAGTCTGGGCCTCGGCGACTTCGGCCACGCTGCTGCGCAACAGCTCCAGCGCTGCGCCGTCCAGTTGCAACGCCTGCAGCGGCCCTTCGCTGAGCATCCAGTCGAGGCCACGGTCGCTGCGCCGTTCGAGAATCTGCCCGTGGCTGCTCAGGTGCATGCGCGCCAGCCAGCTACCGACTTCGGCGCAGTGGTGGGCGTTGGGTTGCTGCACATGCTGGCCGGCCAAGCGCGGTTGTAACAGCGCCGGTTTACCCGCCAGTTCACGCAAGCATTCGCCGCTCTGGGTGAGCACGCCGTAGGGCACTGGCAAGCCAGCGGCGTGCAGGCGTTGCAGCAGCTCGACGACAAACGGCAGATCAGCGCGTTGACCGCGCTCGACCAAGGTCAGCACATATTCGCCGGCCTCCAAGCTGACGAAGAAATTGCTGTTCTCGATGCCGGCGGCGATACCCTGAAAATCCAGCAAGCGACCAAGCCCGTAAGGGGCGACGAAGGCCTCCAGTTCTGGGCGCTCAAGCAGGGTATATACCGCCATAGCGAGCCGTCCTTACCAGCTGAAAATTTCCCACGAGGGGATCAGCATGTCGGGTTGGTCGGAGCGAATGAAGTTGCCCTCGCTGCCGTCAGCGCGCACCAGAAAGTACGGCTTGCCGCTCTTCGGGGTGATCTTGATGGCGTACAGAAAACCGTTCTGGCGGTATTCCTGAATGGTCTTGTCGCCGTCCTGGCGGATGGTTACATCCGGGTCGCCGGCAGGGGCGTCGTCGGCAGCGATGGCATACAGCGGGCTGATGGCCAGCAGGCTGGTGAGCACGAGGCGGTTGAGTACGCGCATGGTAACCTTGTCCCTTTATCGTCAATAGTCGGTTCAGTTTAACTCCGACCCTCAGGAAAAGGTTGATCCTGCGCATGTCTAACGCCCCTCTGGTTTTGGTGGACGGTTCTTCGTACCTGTACCGCGCCTTTCACGCCATGCCACCGCTGACTACGTCCAAGGGCTTGCCCTCAGGGGCTGTAAAGGGCGTGTTGAACATGCTCAAAAGCTTGCGCAAGCAGTATCCAGACAGCCCGTTTGCGGTGGTGTTTGACGCCAAAGGGCCGACCTTCCGTGACGAGCTGTTTGCCGAATACAAATCCCACCGCCCACCGATGCCCGACGAGTTGCGCGTACAGATCGAGCCGCTGCATGCCAGCGTGCGTGCCCTCGGCTATCCGCTGCTGTGCATCGAAGGCGTGGAAGCCGATGACGTCATCGGCACCCTGGCCCGGCAAAGTGCGGCCGAAGGGCGGCCGGTGGTGATCTCTACCGGCGATAAGGACATGGCGCAGCTGGTCTGCCCGCTGGTCACGCTGGTCAACACCATGACCGGCAGCGTGTATGACATCGAGGGCGTGAAGACTAAGTTTGGTGTCGGCCCTGAGCTGATCATCGACTACCTCGCGCTGATGGGCGACAAGGCCGACAACATTCCCGGCGTGGCGGGGGTTGGCGAGAAGACCGCATTAGGCTTGTTGGTCGGTGTGGGAGGCGGCTTGGACGTGCTTTACGCCAACCTCGATAAGGTGCCAGAGCTGCCGATCCGTGGTGCTAAAACCTTGCCGGCCAAGCTGCTGGAGCAGCGCGAGATGGCCTATTTGTCTTACGAACTGGCGACCATCAAGCTGGACGTGCCGCTGGATGTGCAGATTGATGACTTGCACATGGGCGCCGTGGACGTGCCGGCGCTGGCGGAGGTGTATCGCGAGCTGGAGTTTAAGAGCTGGCTGGATCAGCTGCCGCGCAGCGCGCCGACGCCGGTCAAGGCGCCTGTGGTGGACAGCGGTCTGTTCGATTTACAGCCTGCCGCCAGTGCGCCCCCCGCTACCGCTACCGCTACCGCTACCGCTGCTGCGCAGCCGCAGGTCAGTGTTGAGCCTGAGGCGCCGGCCGCGCCCGCGCGCAGCGAGCACTACGAAACCATTTTGGAGGCCGAACGCTTTGCCGTTTGGCTGGAAAAACTACAGCAGGCCGAGCTGATTGCTTTTGATACCGAAACCACCAGCGTCGATGCCCAGCAAGCGCAGATTGTTGGCGTGTCGTTCGCGGTTAAGGCCGGTGAAGCGGCGTACGTGCCACTGACCCATTCGTATATGGGGGTGCCAACCCAGCTGGATCGCGACATGGTGCTCAAGGCGCTCAAGCCGCTGCTGGAAGATCCGCACAAGGCCAAGGTTGGCCAGCACGCTAAATATGACATCAACGTGTTGGCTAATTGCGCCCTCGATGGCGATCAGGCCCAAGGCATTAACGTGCAAGGCGTGGCCTTCGACAGCATGCTTGAGTCCTATGTGTTGGACTCCACCGCCACCCGGCACAACATGGATGCCTTGGCGCTTAAGTACCTCGATCACAGCACCATTGCCTTTGAAGAGATCGCCGGCAAGGGTGCCAAGCAGCTGACCTTCGACCAAATTGCCCTCGAGTTGGCCGGCCCTTATGCCGCCGAAGATGCCGACATCACCCTGCGCCTGCACCAAGCGCTATGGCCCAAGCTGCAGGCGGTGCCGAGCCTAGCCAAAGTGTTGTGCGAGATCGAAATGCCGCTGGTGCCGGTGCTCGCGCGCATCGAACGCCAAGGCGCGCTGGTGGATGCCAAATTGCTCGGTGAGCACAGCGTTGAGCTGGGCGACAAACTGATCGAGCTGGAGCGCCAAGCGTTCGCCATTGCCGGCGAGGAGTTCAACCTCGGCTCGCCCAAGCAGTTGGGTGTGATTCTGTATGAAAAGCTCGGCCTGCCAGTGCTGAGCAAAACCGCCAAGGGTCAGGCCTCGACCGCCGAAGCGGTGCTGGCCGAGCTGGCTGAACAGGAGCATGAGCTGCCCAAGGTGCTGATGCAGTACCGCAGCCTAAGCAAGCTCAAAAGCACCTACACCGACCGCCTGCCGGAGCAGATCAATCCGCGCACCGGGCGCATTCACACCTCCTATCATCAGGCCGTTACGGCCACTGGACGCTTGTCATCCAGTGATCCAAATCTGCAAAACATCCCGATCCGTACAGCCGAAGGTCGGCGTATTCGTCAGGCGTTTATCGCGTCGCCGGGTTACCAGCTGGTGGCGGCGGACTATTCGCAGATCGAGCTGCGCATCATGGCCCACTTGGCGCAGGACGAAGGGCTGCTGTACGCCTTCCGGCATAACCTCGACGTGCACAAAGCCACCGCCGCCGAAGTGTTTGGTGTCGAGCTGGAGCAGGTCACGACCGATCAGCGCCGTAGCGCCAAGGCGATCAACTTCGGGCTGATCTACGGCATGAGCGCGTTCGGTTTGGCCAAGCAGATCGGCTGTGATCGCAAGCAGGCGCAGGCGTATATCGACGTGTACTTCGCGCGTTATCCGGGTGTGTTGGCCTATATGGAGCGCACCCGCGAGCAGGCCAGCGCGCAAGGTTATGTCGAGACTCTGTTCGGTCGTCGTCTCTACCTGCCCGAGATCCAGTCGAAGAACGCCGCGTTGCGCAAAGGCGCCGAGCGCACGGCAATCAACGCGCCGATGCAAGGCACAGCGGCTGACATCATCAAGCGCGCGATGGTCATGGTCGATGCGTGGTTGAGTGAGTCCGGGGTGGATGCGCGGGTGATTTTGCAGGTGCACGACGAATTGGTGCTGGAGGTGCGCAGCGATCTGGTCGAGTCAGTCAGCGCGCAGTTACGCAGCTTGTTGGGTGCGGCGGCTGAGCTGGCGGTGCCATTGCTGGTGGAAGTGGGCGTGGGCGCTAACTGGGATGAGGCGCACTAAGCGCTGGGCTGGTGTGCTTGTGGCGGCGCTGAAGTTTTTTAGCCGGGCGTTGAACTTTGTTGGCCGCCGGCCAGTCACAGTTAGCGAATGACTGGTGACGTTATTCAGTGCTCTTTTGTGTGTTTATGGTGGTAGTTTTCGGCCCTATTAGGCTGATGTTAAACCCCGGACTTCTCCCCCCCTATATGAAGTCTGGGGTTTTTTTTGCCTGCGATTTAGCCCGCTGGCACTGGTCTCAGCCTGAGGCCTTAAACCTGCAGGACCAGCCGTCCGCCGCGTGGGCAGGTTTCCATGCGCTGGTGCGCCGCCACCACCTGATCAAAGGCAAACACCTGTTCGATATGGCTGCGCAGCAAACCATCGCGGGTGAGTTGGTTGATCCCCTCCAGCGCTTTGGCCACGGCCTGTTTATCTGGCGGGATGCCCAGCTCTTCCTTGCCGGTGAAGTTGCCGAGGCAATGGACGAAAAACTGAATGTTCTTCTGGAACGCGGCGCAGGCTGGGAACGGCGTTTCGTTACCGCCCTGCAGGCCGAACAGAATCAGGCGTCCGCGCGGGGCAAGGACGTCACCGAGCAAGCACATCTGCGGGCCGCCCAAGGCGTCCATCACGATGTCTACGCCGCGCCCATCGGTGAGCTTAGCGACACGACTGACCAGATCTTGCTCCTCGGTCAGAATCACTGCGTCGGCACCCAATTCGCGCAGGTAATCGGCGTCATCGGCGTGCTCGGTGGCGGCGATGACCTTGGCGCCTAGGGCCTTGCCGATTTGGATGATGTAAGGGCCCCAGCACTGACTGGCCGCGGTAACCAATACGCTTTCGCCCGGCTTTAGCTTGGCTAGGTCGACAAAGCCGAACCAGCCGACCAACGATGGCAGGTAATGCACGCTGGCTTGCTGAGCGGTGAGGTTGTCTGGATAGCGAGTCAGTGAGGTGCGCGGCAGTACGACTTCTTCGGCATAGCCCGGGTAACGGTTAAGGCTGTGCCCCGGGAAGCTGGCGACTTTGTCACCCACGGCTAAGTCGTCCACGCCCGCGCCAACGGCCAACACCACGCCAGCCAGTTCGTGGCCTGGGCTGGCGGGTAATTGCGCTTGGGTGCAGGCCAGGTTCTGGCGCCAGAGCACGTCATACCAGCTGATACCAAGCGCCTCGACGCCGATCAGCACTTCCCCAGCCGCCGGTGTAGGGCTCTGGCGCTCTTCGATTTTGAGCACGTCGGCTGCGCCGAACTGATGAAAACGAATGATGCGGGACATCACGAACCTCGCCGGTTAACCCCTATGGGCACGGACTTTATCCGTGCTGCGCGGGCAATGCCACCTGCCGGGGCTAATAGTGACCATCGCTGGCGATGATGATGCGTTGTCGCGGTATCATCGCCTGCATATAGTTTGTTGCCGACCCGCCAGCGTATTAGCCTGCACCTTATGGCTAACTGCGCCGCCACTGCAGAATGGACACCGGATGAATCGCAACGACCTTCGCCGCGTCGACCTCAACCTGTTGATCGTGTTCGAGACGCTGATGCACGAGCGCAGCGTGACGCGCGCGGCTGGTAAGTTGTTCCTCGGCCAGCCGGCCATTAGCGCTGCCCTCGCCCGTTTGCGCAGCCTGTTCGATGATCCACTGTTTGTGCGTACCGGCCGCAATATGGAGCCGTCGGCGCGCGCGCTGGAAATCTTCGCCCTGCTCTCGCCGGCGCTGGACTCGATCTCCACGGCCGTCAGCCGCGCGGCCGAATTCAATCCAGCCACCAGCAACGCGGTGTTCCGCATCGGCCTGTCTGATGATGTGGAGTTCGGCCTGTTACCGCCGCTGATCAAGCGTCTGCGCGCCGAGGCGCCGGGTGTGGTGTTGGTAATTCGCCGGACTAACTACTTGTTGATGTCGGGTTTGCTGGCCTCTGGGGAAATCTCCGTGGGCGTCGGTTACACCGAAGAGTTGCCGGCCAATGCCAAGCGCAAAGTCTTGCGCCGCAGCATGCCCACGCTGCTGCGTGCCGACACGGCGCCGGGCAGGCTCAGTCTCGACGAGTTCTGCGCCCGCCCGCATGCGCTAGTGTCGTTTGCCGGCGACCTCAGCGGCTTTATTGATGCCGAACTACAGACGCTTGGGCGTGAGCGGCGGGTGGTGTTGGCTGTGCCGCAGTTCAATGGTTTGGGCACTTTGCTCAGCGGCACCGACATTCTCGCCACCGTGCCGGATTACACCGCAGCGGCACTGACGGCTGCGGGTGGCGTGCGCTCCGAGGACTTGCCATTTGAGTGTCAGAGTTTCGAGCTGCACATGGCCTGGCGCGGCGCGCAAGACAACGACCCGGCCGAGCGCTGGCTGCGTTCGCGCATCCAAATGTTCTGCGGCGACCCAGATAGCGTGGCCTGAAATCACGCCAGTGCTCTAGCTCGGGCCTCATGGCATACATGCTATTTGGTTGATACAAGTCGTCTAAGTATCATTCCGGTTGATATTCATCTTCGCGGCGTTCGATTCGTGCCCGTCCATTCCACACCGCAGACTGCGCCCCATTCATAAATGCAGTCTGGCGGAGTTCTCACATGGAACGGTCCACATCCCCTCTTTTTCACTTTCCGCTGGTCTTGGCCGCCATGTTGGCGCTCAGCGCCTGCGGTAAATCTGAACAAAGCGCTCAGCCACACCCTGCCGCTAAGGTCAGCGTCGCCGCAGTGCTCGAGCAACCGATCAACGAGTGGGACGAGTTCACTGGCCGTCTGGAGGCGCCCGAGTCGGTCGAAGTTCGCCCGCGCGTGTCTGGCTATATCGACCGCGTGAGCTTTCGCGAAGGCAGTTTGGTGAAGAAAGGCGACCTGCTGTTCCAGATTGATCCGCGCCCGTTTGAGGCCGAGGTCAAGCGCCTACAAGCGCAGCTGCAGCAAGCACGTGCCGCTCAGGCCCGCGCTGTTAGCGAAGCCCAGCGTGGCGAGCGTTTGCGCCAGAGCAACGCCATCTCCGCCGAGCTGGCAGATGCCCGCGCCAGTGCCGCCACCGAGGCGCAAGCCGGCGTCGCCGGTATTCAGGCCGAATTGGACAACGCCAAGCTCAACCTGAGTTTTACCCGCATCACCGCGCCGATTAACGGCCGCGTCAGCCGCGCTGAAATCACCGCCGGTAACCTCGTTGGCGCTGGCCAATCGTTGCTGACCACGGTGGTGTCCACCGACAAGGTGTATGCCTACTTTGACGCCGATGAACGGGTGTTCCTCAAGTACGTTGAGCTGGCGCGTCAAGCCGGCGTGCAAACCCGTACCGCCAGCCCGGTGTACCTCGGTTTGTCTAACGAAGACGGCAACCCGCACCTCGGCCAGCTGGACTTTATCGACAATCAGGTCAACCCACAGACCGGCACCATCCGTGGTCGCGCGGTGTTCGACAACCGTGACGGGCGCTTCACGCCCGGCCTGTATGCGCGCCTGAAACTGGTCGGCAGTGGCCAGTACGCGGCCGCGTTGATTAAGGATGACGCGGTCGGCACTGACCTCGGCAAGAAGTTCGTGTTGGTGCTGGGCGCCGACCACAGCGTGCAATACCGCGCTATCGAGTTAGGGCCGAAGGTTGATGGCCTGCGCATCGTCCGGCATGGCCTGGCCAAGGGTGAGCAGATTGTGGTCAACGGTTTGCAGCGCGCGATCCCAGGCTCAGTGGTAGACCCGCAGCTGGTACCGATGGCCGACGAGGCCACCCTGGCCCACTTGGCGAGTTTGCGCCAAGCCATTGCCGGGCATGACGCCCCGCGTGTGGCGGATAAAGCTGCGTCGCCCACAGCGCCGCGCGGCTAATAGGTAAACGACGATGAATTTCTCGCAATTTTTTATTCAGCGGCCGATCTTCGCCGCGGTGCTGTCGCTGCTGATCTTGATCGGTGGCGCTATCTCACTGTTCCAGCTGCCGATCAGCGAATACCCAGAAGTGGTGCCGCCGACGGTAGTGGTGCGTGCGGCATTCCCCGGCGCTAACCCCAAGGTCATCGGTGAGACCGTGGCCTCGCCGCTGGAGCAAGCCATTACTGGCGTGGAAGGCATGCTGTACATGTCGTCGCAAGGTACCGCCGACGGCAAGATGACCCTCACCCTGACCTTCGCGCTGGGCACCGATTTGGACAAAGCCCAGGTGCAGGTGCAAAACCGCGTGACGCGCACCATGCCGACTTTGCCGACGGAAGTGCAGCGCCTCGGTGTCACGGTGGACAAGGCCTCGCCCGACCTGACCATGGTCGTGCACCTGACCTCGCCCGACGACCGTTACGACATGCTGTATCTGTCCAACTACGCCGCGCTCAATATCAAAGACGAGCTAGCGCGCTTGGATGGCGTCGGTGATGTGCAGCTGTTTGGTCTGGGCGACTACTCGCTGCGCGTGTGGCTGGACCCGAACAAGGTGGCCTCGCGCAACCTCACCGCCAGCGATGTGGTGAATGCCATCCGTGAACAGAACCGCCAGGTTGCCGCCGGTTCGCTCGGTGCGCCGCCGTCGGATGCCGGTAATAGCTTCCAGTTGTCGATCAACACCCAGGGCCGTTTGGTCAGTGAGGAAGAGTTCGAGAACATCGTCATCCGCGCCGGCGACGATGGTGAAATCACCCGCCTGAAAGACATTGCCCGTATTGAACTGGGCTCCAGCCAATACGCTCTGCGCTCACTGCTCAATAACAAGCCAGCGGTGGCGATTCCGGTATTCCAACGCCCAGGCTCTAACGCCATTGAGCTTTCTGATTCAGTGCGCGCCCGTATGGCTGAGCTGAAAAAGAGTTTCCCGCAGGGCGTGGACTACGAAATCGTTTACGACCCAACCATCTTCGTGCGCGGCTCCATCGAGGCCGTGGTGCACACCCTGTTCGAAGCCCTGATCCTCGTGGTGCTGGTGGTGATTTTGTTCCTGCAAACCTGGCGCGCGTCGATCATCCCGTTGGCCGCGGTGCCGGTGTCGTTGATCGGTACGTTTGCGGTGATGCACATGTTCGGCTTCTCGCTTAACGCGCTGTCATTGTTCGGTTTAGTACTGGCCATCGGCATCGTGGTGGACGACGCCATCGTGGTGGTGGAGAACGTCGAGCGCAATATCGGCCTGGGTAAAAACCCGGTCGACGCCACCAAGCAGGCGATGAAGGAAGTTACCGGGCCGATCGTCGCTACGGCGCTGGTGCTGTGCGCGGTGTTTATCCCGACGGCGTTTATCTCCGGGCTTACTGGGCAGTTCTATCAACAGTTCGCCCTGACCATTGCCATCTCGACGGTGATCTCGGCGTTCAACTCGCTGACCCTGTCGCCGGCCTTGGCTGCGGTCTTGCTGAAGAGCCACGACGCCCCGAAAGACCGCTTCTCTAAGGTGCTCGATAAGCTGTTTGGTAGCTGGTTGTTTAACCCGTTTAACCGCGCATTCGAGCGCGCCAGTCATGGCTATGTAGGCACCGTGCAGCGCGTGTTGCGCGGCAGCGGCATTGCCTTGTTCGTCTACGCCGGTTTGATGGGCCTGACGTACTTGGGCTTTGCCAGCACGCCGAGCGGTTTCGTGCCGGCTCAGGACAAGCAGTACTTGGTGGCCTTTGCGCAACTGCCCGATGCGGCAACGCTGGACCGCACCGAAGCGGTAATCAAGAAGATGTCGGAAATTGCCGGCAAGCACCCGGGCGTGGCCAATACCGTGGCGTTTCCGGGCCTGTCGATTAACGGCTTCACCAACAGCCCGAGCAGCGGCATCGTCTTCACCCCGCTCAAGCCGTTTGATCAGCGCAGCGATCCGAGCATGAGCGCGAATGCGATTGCCGCCGACCTGAACAAGCAGTTTGCCGAGATCCAGGACGCCTATATCGCCATCTTCCCGCCACCGCCGGTGCAGGGTTTGGGCACCATTGGCGGCTTCCGCCTGCAAGTGCAGGACCGCGGTAACTTGGGTTATGACGAGCTGTACGTGCAAACCCAAAACATCATCGCCAAGGCGCGGCAGTTGCCGGAGCTGAACCCGATGTCGGTGTTCACCAGCTATCAGGTCAACGTGCCGCAAGTGGATGCCGCCATCGACCGCGAAAAGGCCAAGACCCACGGCGTGGCGATCAGCGACATCTTCGACACCATGCAGATTTATCTGGGTTCGCTGTACGCCAACGACTTCAACCGCTTTGGCCGCACCTACCAGGTCAACGTGCAGGCCGAGCAGCAGTTCCGCTTGGAGCCTGAGCAAATCGGCCAGCTTAAGGTGCGCAATAACCGTGGCGAAATGGTGCCGTTGTCGGCCTTCCTTAAGGTCAGCGCGAGCGCCGGCCCAGACCGGGTGATGCACTACAACGGCTTCCTCACCGCTGAAATTAACGGCGCAGCGGCACCCGGTTACAGCTCCGGCCAAGCCGAGGCGGCGATGGCCCAGCTGCTCAAAGATGAACTGCCCAACGGCATGAGCTTCGAGTGGACCGACCTGACCTTCCAGCAGATTTTGGCTGGTAACAGCGCAATCTTCGTCTTCCCGCTGTGCGTGCTGTTGGCCTTCTTGGTGCTGGCGGCGCAGTACGAAAGCTGGAGCCTGCCTTTGGCGGTGATTCTGATCGTGCCGATGACTCTGCTGTCAGCCATCACCGGGGTGATTCTGACCGGTGGCGACAACAACATCTTCACCCAGATTGGCTTGATCGTACTGGTGGGCTTGGCCTGTAAAAACGCCATTCTGATCGTCGAGTTTGCCAAGGAGAAACAGGAAGAAGGCATGGGCCGCGTTGCCGCGGTGCTGGAGTCTTGCCGCTTGCGGCTGCGGCCGATTCTGATGACCAGCTTCGCCTTCATCATGGGCGTGGTGCCACTGGTGCTGTCTTCCGGCGCCGGCGCGGAAATGCGCCACGCCATGGGTGTGGCGGTGTTTAGCGGCATGCTCGGCGTGACCTTCTTCGGCCTGTTGCTGACGCCGCTGTTCTTTGTCCTGATCCGCGGCTTTGTGGAAAAACGCGAGGCGCGCAAAGCGCAGCAGCTCGCCCAAGAGGTGCATGTATGAAACCGTTGATCCCTGCGCTGTTGGCCCTGGCCGTTAGCGCGTGCGCGGTCGGCCCGGACTATCAACGCCCGGACACCGAGCCTGCACGAATCACCAGCATGGAGGGTGGCGACTACAACCGCAGCGACTTCGAAGCCGCGTGGTGGCAACAGTTCGACGACCCAACGCTGAGCCAGTTAGTGCAGCAGTCGCTCAAAGATAACCGTGAGCTGCGCGTGGCTTTTGCCCGTCTGCGCGCCGCCCGTGCGATTCAAGATGACGTCGGCAACGATCAGATGCCGGTGCTTACCAGTCGGGCGGCAGGTGCGTTCGGCAAGGCTCAGCAGCCGGGCGTGACTGAGCAGCGGATCAAAACAGAGCGCTATGACTTGGGGCTAGATATGGCCTGGGAGCTTGATCTGTTCGGCCGCATTCAGCGTCAGATCGAGGCCAGCGACGCGCAGAGTGAGGTTGCCGAGGCCGATTTGTATCAGCTGCAAGTCAGCCTGATCGCCGAGCTGGTGGATGCCTACGGCAACCTGCGTGGCGCGCAATTGCGTGAGCGCATCGCCCGCGAAAACCTGAAGAACCAGAGCCAATCCCGCGCCCTGACTGAGCAACTGCGGGACGCCGGCATCGGTAGCCAGCTGGATGTGTTGCGCGCCGATGCCCGACTAGCAGGCACCGAGGCGAGCTTGCCGCAACTGCAGGCTGAGGAGGCGCGTGCGCGCCATCGCATCGCTACCCTGCTCGGCCAGCGTCCAGAGCAGCTGACGGTTGATCTGAGCGACAAGCCTTTGCCGGTAATCGCCAAAGCCCTGCCGATTGGTAATCCGGCCGAGCTGCTGCGCCGCCGCCCGGATATTCGGGCAGCAGAACGCCAGTTGGCCGCCGCCACCGCCAATGTCGGTGTGGCCACTGCCGATTTGTTTCCGCGCGTCAGCCTGTCCGGCTTTCTTGGCTTTACGGCCGGGCGTGGCTCGCAACTGGGCACTGCCGATGCGCGTGCGTGGGGCGTAGCGCCGAGCATTAGCTGGGCGGCGTTTGATTTGGGCAGCGTGCGGGCGCGTTTGCGTGGCGCCGAGGCCGAGTCGGACGGCGCTCTGGCCAATTATGAGCAGCACGTGTTGTTGGCATTGGAAGAGTCAGAAAACGCCTTTAGCGATTACGCCAAACGCCAGCAACGTCTGCTTTCGCTGGTGCGCCAATCGCAAGCCAGTCGCGCAGCCGCCGAACAAGCTGGCGTGCGTTACCGCGAAGGTGAGGTGGATTTTCTGATCCTGCTCGACGCCGAGCGCGAGCGCTTGGCCGCCGAAGACAGCCAGGCGCAGGCAGAGGTCGAGCTGTACCGTGGCATTGTGGCGATCTACAAGGCCCTCGGCGGCGGCTGGCAACCGCAGGCTTGAGGCCTAGCGGGTACGTCCCGCGTTTAGCATGGCGTGAGCACTGCTGAAGCTGTTTCTAGGTCGACTTCCTCCTTTGTCGACCACCTTTCCTCACGGCGCCATTGCGGCCCGTGAGGATTTTTTTATCGCGCCATCAAGGCAAGTGGAGTCTTGGCTTATTCGCTTTGCTCTTCTGCTTCCGCCTCGCTGTCGTCATCCAGCAACCCAAGCCATTGCGCGAGGACCAGATGGGCCTCTTCGATGCCCTGACGCTTGGGTGCAGAGAACAATTGGATGCTGATGGCATCGCCCCAGCCCTTGTGAATGTCCTGACGCACCTTGAGCAAGGTGGTTTTCGCCGCGCCATAAGCCAGCTTGTCGGACTTGGTCAGCAGGATGTGCATAGGCATATTGCTGGCCACGGCCCAGTCGAGCATCAACTGGTCGAAGTCGGTCAGCGGCTTGCGGATGTCCATCATCAGAATCAGGCCGGCCAAGCTGTTGCGGCTGCCTAGGTAGGCTTCCAAGTGCTTCTGCCAGTGCAGCTTGAGTGGGATCGGCACCTTGGCGTAGCCGTAACCTGGCAAGTCGACCAAGCGATGGTCGTCGTCCAGGCTGAAGAAGTTGAGCAGCTGAGTACGTCCGGGTGTTTTTGAGGTGCGCGCCAAGCTGGCGTGGGTCAGCGTATTCAGTGCGCTGGACTTGCCGGCGTTGGAGCGCCCGGCAAACGCGACTTCACGACCCACGTCCGGCGGACACTGGTCGACCTTGGCGGCGCTGATGAGAAAGGTGGACTGTTGGCACAGGCCGAGAATCGGATTTTTGACTGACATTAGGGGTTCCACAGGTGCGACTCGGTGTCGCAGGGGGCGGTTTCGTTTCCGTTTAGACGGCTGCAGTATATAATGGCG
>RCMZ01000135.1_pt1 | contig 45482 bp, 35 predicted proteins | sample 2041141 | NCBI WGS metagenome assembly RCMZ01 (sample SAMN09708263, study PRJNA481090) | Wastewater metagenome, whole genome shotgun sequencing project. | biome: sewage; isolation source: Davis station wastewater (DW) | place: Antarctica: Davis Station | collected 2010-03-01 | reverse complement strand
GTGATGGCGCAATTTTTCCCAAACTGGAAGGCGACTACGGCTACACCTTCTGGCTCTGGAGCCCGGACCAGTCCAGGCCAACACTTTGACTGCTCACAGGCGATAGTCCTTGAACAACTCCTCCTTGATGATAAGTAGCGCGTCTTCGTAGTAACGCTCACCCCGGGCCTCGCTTAGTGGCACCGAGCGCACGCTGGGCGGGGCGCCTTTGGGCAGGTGTTCGCAGGTGAGGAAAAACTGTGCGGTGACGGGTTCGAATTCCAGGTAGTAGAACAGCTCGCGACCTTCTTTATTCCAGTAACCGATTTCTCTACGCATCGAAGCCTCCGGGCCCAGGTTGAACGCGGGTGATCGTGCGGGCTTCAGCTTCGCCTGTCCAGGCCGATAGGTTGGGCGACCGCACGCCTTTACCCAGGAGACGCCCTTTTGCGAACCGCCCTTGTTGCCCTGCCCTTCGCCGCCGCGCTGTTCAGCAGCCCGACCCAGGCCGCCGAGCCTTTTGCCCTGTACGACGTGACGCTGGGCAGCGGCTTCAATGAAGCCGCCGCTCACCTGCAAAACCTTTGCCCCCGTGGCTGCCCGGCGTACACCAGCCAGAACGCCACCGGCATTGCGGAGCTGCAGGTATTCATCAAGTTCGCCACGGTGTATTTCTCCAACACACGGCGTACTGAAGTGGACCGCGCCAAGCCCTATGAGGCGGTCATCATCACCACCGGGCCGGGCAAGAAAGTCATCTCCATCACCGGCGAGGTGTACAGCGACCCGCTGACGGCGCGCACCTACGCCGACAAAATGGCCGCCCGCGCGCCGATGCCGTTGCAGGCGTTCAGCGAGATGAACAAAGACACGCGCATCGACCTGCGCGCCGATGCCAGCACCGACCACGCCCTCAACCTCTACGCCCCCTACCTGCGCGGCCAGCGCATGCAGATCAGCCATTGGCAAACGCGCCCGGGCACCGCCATCGCCCGGGTGATGCTGATGGATTTCGACGCCATGAGGCAGTTGGAAGCGAGCAACCCCCAGGCCTTTGCGCAGCTGCGCAAGGCCCACCATTTACCGATGCGCCGCCATGGCACTGAGGGCCTGGCGCCCCGTGTCGGCAGTTCCCTGGAGTTGAGCCGCGCCCCGGGCTATCCCTCTGCGGCGGGCACGCCCGTGACCAAGCTGGTAGACGGCCGCGACAGCCTCAAGGTGGTCGCCGAGCAGACCGAGGGGCCGAACAAGGCGCCGAGCCAGCTTATGGTCAATGGCGTGGTAGTGGCCAAGGCTGCGCTGTTCGATGACGGCATGACGTTCGAGGGCGTGCAAAAACTCGACCAGGCCCCGGGCCTGTACCGGGTGCACGCCAGTTGGTTCGGTAACGGTTGCAGCGCCCAGCAGGAACTGCTGCTCAACGTCACCGACGGCAAGGGCTATTTGTCCGAACCCTTTGGCCGTTGCAACACTCTATTGACGGTCAACAACGGCGCGTACTACTTCAGCTATGAGGCTGACGAGTACGAATCGGCTACCACCCTGGTCGTCCAATGACGGTATAAGGGTAGGTGGCGTCCGTGCCAGAGCTGTCTAGGCTTAAGCCAGGCATCCCGCACGGGGCCCCATGCCAGTCACCGGCTCTTTCTGTTCAAGAGGTTGCTGCTCGTTCGCGGCGCGGCCACCTCGTTTTCTGGAATCCCTGCATGACCCAACGACACGTCATCAACGCCTCGGTTAGCCCCAAAGGCAGCCTCGAAACCCTGTCCCAGCGCGAAGTGCAGCAACTGAGCGAAGCCGGATCGGGCAGCATCTACACCCTCTTTCGCCAATGCGCCCTGGCCATCCTCAACACTGGCGCCCACGTCGATAACGCCAAGACCATCCTTGAGGCGTACCACGACTTCGAAGTGCGCATCCACCAGCAGGACCGCGGCGTGCGCCTGGAATTGCTCAACGCCCCCGCCGACGCGTTCGTCGATGGCGAAATGATAGCCAGCACCCGCGAGATGCTGTTCAGCGCCCTGCGCGACATCGTCTACACCGAAAACGAACTGGACAGCCAGCGCATCGACCTGAGCAGTTCCCAGGGCATCACCGACTACGTTTTCCACCTGCTGCGCAACGCCCGCACCCTGCGCCCGGGCGTGGAGCCGAAAATCGTCGTGTGCTGGGGCGGGCACTCCATCAGCACCGAGGAATACCAGTACACCAAAAAAGTCGGCCATGAACTGGGCCTGCGCAGCCAGGACATCTGCACCGGGTGCGGCCCCGGCGTGATGAAAGGGCCGATGAAGGGCGCGACCATTTCCCACGCCAAGCAGCGCATCAGCGGCGGGCGCTACCTGGGCCTGACCGAGCCGGGCATCATCGCCGCCGAAGCGCCGAACCCCATCGTCAACGAACTGGTGATCCTGCCCGATATCGAAAAACGCCTGGAAGCCTTCGTGCGCGTGGGCCACGGCATCATCATCTTCCCCGGCGGCGCCGGCACCGCTGAAGAATTCCTGTACCTGTTGGGCATCCTGATGCACCCGGACAACGCCGGCCTGCCCTTCCCCGTGGTTCTCACCGGGCCGCAAAGCGCCGCGCCGTACCTGGAGCAGTTGCACGCCTTCGTCGGCGCCACCCTGGGCGAAGCGGCCCAGGCCCATTACCAGATCATCATCGACGACCCGGCCCAGGTGGCGCGGGAGATGGTCCAGGGGCTCAAGGCCGTCAAGCAGTTCCGTCGCGAACGCAACGACGCCTTCCACTTCAACTGGTTGCTGAAGATCGACGAAGGCTTCCAACGCCCCTTCGACCCGACCCACGCCAACATGGCGGCCCTGCAACTCAACCACCAGTTGCCACCCCATGAGCTGGCGGCGAACCTGCGGCGGGCGTTCTCCGGCATCGTCGCCGGCAACGTCAAGGACAAGGGCATCCGCCTGATCGAAGAACACGGCCCCTACGAAATCCACGGCGACGCGGCGATCATGGGGCCGCTGGATCAACTGCTCAACGCCTTCGTCGCCCAGCACCGGATGAAACTCCCCGGCGGCGCGGCCTATGTGCCGTGCTACCGCGTGGTGACCTGAGGCGTCACAGCGCGTCGATGTGCCGGTAGTCCAGGCCCAGGCCTTGCGCCAGGGCTTGGGCGCGGCCCAGCAGGATCGGGCCGCGTTCAATGTCCACCAACAGCCCCGGGCAATCGAGCCGGGGCAGCCCCTGCCAATCCTTGACCCGACCGTCGGTCAACAGCAATAGGCGTTGCCGCTGCGCCGGCAGGCGTTTGCGCCGCACTGCCAGCCATTGCCCGGCCTCGGCCAGCGCCGCCAACAACGGCGTACCACCCGCCGCCCCCAACGCCTGCAACCAGCCCTGCAACCCGGCACTGGCCTTGAGCCCTTGCACCTGCCAGTGCGGCGCGGCACCGCTGGCCGTCAGTAGCGCCAAACGCGCCCGTTGCCGGTAAGCCTCATCGAACACCTGGGCCAACAGCCCCTTGGCATCGCTCAAGGCCTGATGGCGACGGGTGGAGGCCGAGGCGTCGACGATCACCAGCCACACCTCATGGGGCGCACGGCTGCGGGCCTGATACAGCAAATCGGCGCGGCTGCGTGGGCGGCCCTTGAGCAAGGTGCCCGGCCAGTTGACCGTGCCGCTTTGCGCGCTGCGGCTGCGCCCTTGGCGGCCCTGATCCAGCAGCCCGGCGCGGGGCTTGGCATCCGCCCCCGCGTCAGGTCGGGGGCGGATGCCTAGGGCTTTTTTGGCCAGCTCGGCACCTCACGGCGCGCGCCCACCGGCACAGCCTGGGCAGGCATTTCGCCCCACTGGCCCTGGGCGGACGACGCGGGTGTTGGTGCGCCCGAGGCCGGCGGTGGGCTGGCTGCGGGCGGGGTGCTGGCGGCCGGGTCGCGGCGGCGGTGGCGCAGGGCAAAGTCGGCCACTGCGTCAATATCCACGCCCTCAATGGCCGTCGCCCCGCGCCACGCCGCGTGGGCCCGGGCCGCGCGCAGCCACACCAGGTCAGCACGCATACCATCCACCCCGGCGGCAAAACAGCCCTCGGTGATGTGCGCCAGCGCCGCGTCGTCCAGGGGGATCTGCGCCAGCGCCGCGCGGGCCTGTTGGCAGCGTTGGCGCAAGGCTTGTTGCGCGCTTTCCCACTCGGCGCAGAAGCCTTGCGGGTCGCTGTCGAACGCCAGGCGTCGGCGGATGATCTGCCCACGCTCGGCCGGGAGCGGTTGGCCGCTGAGGGCGACGTTAAGGCCGAAACGGTCGAGCAATTGCGGACGCAACTCGCCCTCCTCCGGGTTCATGGTGCCGATCAGCACGAAGCGCGCCGCATGCCGGTGGGAGATGCCGTCGCGCTCGACCAGGTTGGTGCCGCTGGCCGCCACGTCCAGCAGCAGGTCGACCAAATGGTCAGGCAGCAGGTTGACTTCATCCACATACAACACACCGCCATCGGCCTTGGCCAACACCCCCGGGGAGAACCGCGCCCGGCCCTCGGCCAGGGCGGCATCGAGGTCGAGGGTGCCTACCAGGCGTTCTTCGGTGGCGCCCAGGGGCAAGGTAACGAACGGGCCACCGGCCAACAGGTCCGCCAGGCCCCGGGCCAGGGTGGACTTGGCCATGCCCCGCGGGCCTTCGATCAATACCCCGCCGATCTGCGGGTCGATGGCCGTCAGGCACAGCGCCAGTTTCAACGCATCGGCCCCGACCACGGCGGCGAGGGGGTAATGGGGGGTGTCGGTCATGTCAGGCGTCTCGTGGAGGGGTCGTTTTTTTGTACAACGCAAAACTCTTGTGGGAGTGGGGCATCCTCAGAAGAGGAGGCATTCCCAGAGGGCAAGCCGATAGGCGCGGGTTTCATTGGCTCAGCCCTCTTCTTCGATATCCAGCAGCATTTGCTCCAGAGCCTCGCGATAGGCCCCTGGCTCCTGCCATAAGCCGCGTTGCTGGGCTTCGAGCAGGCGTTCGGTCATGTCCCGCAGGGCATGGGGGTTGTGCTGGCGGACGAAGTCGCGGGTGTCCGGGTCCAGCAGGTAGGCCTCGGCCAGCAAGGCGTATTGATGGTCGTCGATCAGCCCCGAAGTGGCGTCGAAGGCGAACAGGTTGTCGAGGGTCGCCGCCATCTCGAATGCGCCTTTGTAGCCGTGGCGCTTGACCCCGTCGAGCCATTTGGGGTTGGCCGCCCGGGCGCGGATCACCCGGTTCAGCTCTTCTTTCAAGGTGCGCACGCGCGGCCGGTCGGGTTGGCTGTGGTCGCCGTGGTAGCTCGCCGCCGGGGCGCCGCCGAGGGTTTCGACCGCCGCGAGCATGCCGCCCTGGAACTGGTAGTAGTCGTTGGAATCGAGCAGGTCATGTTCGCGGTTGTCCTGGTTTTGCACCACGGCCTGCACTTGGCTCAAGCGCTGGGCGAACTGGCTGCGGGCGGCGGTGCCCTCGTCGGCACCGCCATAGGCGTAGCCGCCCCAGTTGAGGTAGACCTCGGCCAGGTCGGCGCGGGTTTGCCACAGCCGCCCGTCGATGGCGCCCTGCACGCCCGCGCCATAGGCCCCGGGTTTGGCGCCGAAGATCCGCCAACCGGCCTGGCGCGCCGCCGCGTCCGGCGCGGTGCCCGCCGCCAGCAACGCCGCGCGTTCATCGCGCACTTTGGCCGCCAGGGGGTTGAGGTCGTCCGGCTCGTCCAGCGCGGCCACCGCTTGCACCGCCGCGTCGAACAGACGGATCAGGTTGGCGAAGGCATCGCGAAAGAACCCCGACACCCGCAACGTCACGTCCACCCGGGGCCGGTCCAGCAGGCTCAGGGGCAGGATCTCGAAGTCATCGACCCGTTGGCTGCCGGTGGCCCACACCGGGCGCACGCCCAGCAGGGCCATGGCCTGGGCGATGTCGTCGCCGCCGGTGCGCATGGTGGCGGTGCCCCACACTGAGAGGCCGAGTTGGCGCAAATGGTCGCCGTGGTCTTGCAGGTGCCGCTCCAGGATCAGGTTGGCCGAGGCAAAACCGATGCGCCACGCAGTGGTGGTGGGCAGGTTACGCACGTCCACCGAGAAAAAATTGCGCCCGGTGGGCAGCACGTCGAGGCGGCCCCGGCTCGGCGCGCCGCTGGGCCCGGCCGGCACGAACCGCCCGCCCAGGGCCGCGAGCAAGCCATTCATCTCGGCCGGGCCGCAGGCGTCCAGGCGCGGCGCGACCACCTCGCGCAGGTGCGCCAGGATTGCGTTGACCTCCAGCCACGGCTCCCCGGCAAACGGCGCGTCGGCCACAGCCAGGGCCTGTTCCACCACGGCCAGGGCGAACAACTCGAGGCGCTCGCGGGTGTCGCCCGCGGTGCGCCAGGGCTCGTGGCTGGCACCTTGCAACTCAACCGGGCGCGGCCCGTTCCAGGGCTCGCCTAAATTGCAGTCCAGGGGATCAAAACCCAGGGCCAGGGCCTTGGCCAGCGCCCGCAGCAAACTCGACTGAGCGCCGCGGCCGTCGCCCCGGGGGATGCGCAGCAGCGCCAGCAAGGTGTCCAGGCGCAGGCGCCCGGCGGGGGATTCGCCGAACACGTGCAGGCCATCGCGGATCTGCGATTCCTTGAGGTCGCACAGGTAGGTGTCCAAACGCGGCAGCCAGATCGCCGCGTCGGCCTCGCTGTCCAGCGCAGCGTCCAGTTGCAGCTCGCGGTCGATGTGGGTGTCGCGCACCAGGGCGAGGATGTCTTTTTGCAGCTCGCGGGCACGGCGCGGGTCGAGCAATTGGGCGTCGTAGTATTCGTCGGCCAGGCGTTCGAGGTCGCGCAGTGGGCCGTAGGTTTCGGCGCGGGTCAAAGGCGGCATCAAGTGGTCGATGATGACCGCTTGGGTGCGGCGCTTGGCCTGGGCGCCCTCGCCCGGGTCATTGACGATAAAGGGGTAGATGTTCGGCAGCGGCCCCAGCAGCGCATCCGGCCAGCACTCAGGCGAGAGGCCCACACCCTTGCCCGGCAGCCATTCCAGGTTGCCGTGCTTGCCGACGTGGATCACGGCGTGGGCACCGTAGGTATGGCGCAGCCAGAAGTAGAACGCCAGATAACCATGGGGCGGCACCAGGTCCGGGTCGTGGTAGACCGCGCTGGGGTCCACTTGGTAACCGCGCGCCGGTTGAATGCCGACAAAGGTCAGGCCCAGGCGCAGGCCGGCGATCATCAGGCGCCCGGCGCGGTGCATGGGGTCCTGCTCGGGGGCGCCCCAGCGGGCCAACACGGCCTGCTGGTTGGCCGCCGGCAGGGCCTGGAACAGGGCCTGATAGGCGTCCAGCGCCAGGCTTTGCTGGCATGGGCGCAGGTCGAGGCTGTCGAGGTCGTTGCTGACCCCGCCGAGCAACGCCTGAATCAGCGCCGTACCGCTGGCCGGCAGCTCCGCGGGCAGCGGATAACCTTGCGCGTGCAGGGCCCGCAGGATATTCAGCGCCGCCGCCGGGGTGTCCAGGCCCACGCCGTTGCCGATGCGCCCATCGCGGGTCGGGTAGTTGGCCAGGATCAAAGCGACGCGTTTGTCGCCGTTACCCAGGCGCGCCAGGTCCACCCAGCGCCGCGCCAGTTCGGCGACAAAATCCATGCGCTCGGGCTGGGCGCGGTAGCAGACCACATCGGATTGGCTGCGCTCGCTGCGCCAGGCCAGGTCCTTGAAGCTGATGGGGCGGCTGATGATGCGCCCGTCGAGTTCCGGCAAGGCGATGTGCATTGCCAGGTCTCGCGGCCCCAGGCCCTGCTCGCTGGCGCGCCACCCGGGCTCGTTGTCCTGGGCGCAAATGGCCTGGATCACCGGGATATCGCGGCGAAACGGGCGTAAATGGGGGGCTTCGGGGCTCGATTGAGCGAACCCGGTGGTGTTGAGGATCACCGCGGCTGCGGCCTCGTCCAACCAACCTTCCACTGCCGCCAGGCAACCGGGCTCCTTGAGGCTGGCCACCGCGATGGGTAAGGGGTTGAGGCCCGCCGCCTGCAAGCGCTGGCAGAACACATCGATGAACCCGGTGTTCGCCGCTTGCAAGTGGGAGCGGTAGAACAGCACCGCCGCCACGGCTTGCCCGGGCTGCCAGTCGGTATGCCATTGGCTTAGGCTGGCGTGGCCATGGCGAGGGTGGTAGATGGCGCTGCGCGGCAGCACCTGGGGCTCGCCCCACGAATAGTCGCGGCCCAGCCAGCCACTGGCCAGGCAGCGGTAGAAATCCAGGGCATTGCCCAAACCGCCCTGGCGCAAAAACTGCCACAGGCGATCGCGCTCGGGCGCGGCCACGGTGCTCAGGTCGCTCAGCTCCGGGTCGGGGCGGTCGTCCCCCGGCACCAGAATCAGTTGCACGCCGCGCTCGGCCAGTTGCACCAGGCGTTCGATGCCGTAGCGCCAATAGCCGATGCCGCCGTGCAGGGATATCAGGATGACCTTGGCGTGTTGCAGCACCTGCTCGACGTAGAGGTCCACCGAGGCGTGGTTCTGCACCTGCATCGGGTTGGCCAGGCGCAGGCTGGGGTAATCCTCGGGCAGTTGCCGGGCGGCTTCGGCCAGCAGTGCCAAGCTGGAATCGCCGCTGCACAGGACCACCAGTTCGGCGGGGGTTTGCCCCAGGTCGGCGATGTTGTCATCGGCGACGAAACCACCGGGTTGGGTCCTGAGCAGGTGCATGGGTCAGGCGCCGAGAGCGGCGCGCAGTTGCGCTTCGAGTTGGGCGGCATCCAGGTCTTGGCCGATCAACACCAGGTGGGTGGTGCGCGGCTCGTCGCTGCGCCAGGCGCGGTCGAAGTGCTTGTCGAAACGGCTGCCCACGCCCTGGATCAGCAAACGCATCGGCTTGCCCGGGATGGCGGCAAAACCCTTGACCCGCAAGATGCCGTGCTTGACCACCAACTCGTTAAGGGCGGCCAGCAGCAAGCTTTCGTCGGCCTGGGGCAGCTCGATGGAAATGGAGTCGAACGCGTCGTGATCGTGGTCATCTTCGCCGCCATCGCCGTGATGGTGGTCGTGGTGGCTGTGGCGCCCGTCGATGTGCTCTTCGGAACCGGCGCCCAGGCCGATCAGCACGTCCAGGGGCACGCGACCGCTGCTGGCTTCGATGATCTTCACCGCCGGCGGCAGTTCTTCGGCCACTTCCTGGCGCACGCGCTCCAGGTCTTGCGGGGCGATCAGGTCGGTTTTATTGAGGATCACCAGGTCGGCGCTGGCCAATTGGTCGGCGAACAACTCGTGCAACGGCGACTCGTGGTCCAGGTTGGGGTCGAGTTTGCGCTGGGCGTCCACCTGGTCGGGGAAAGCGGCAAAGGTGCCGGCGGCCACGGCCGGGCTGTCAACCACGGTAATCACCGCATCGACGGTGCAGGCGCTGCGGATTTCCGGCCACTGGAAGGCTTGCACCAACGGTTTGGGCAGGGCCAGGCCGGAGGTTTCGATGAGGATGTGGTCCAGATCGGCGCGGCGCGCCACCAGTTCGCGCATCACCGGGAAGAACTCTTCCTGCACCGTGCAGCACAGGCAGCCGTTGGCCAGTTCATAGACGCGGCCGTTGGCTTCTTCTTCGGTGCAGCCGATGGCGCACTGCTTGAGGATTTCGCCGTCGATGCCCAGCTCGCCGAACTCATTGACGATCACCGCGATACGCCGGCCCTGGGCGTTGTCGAGCATGTGGCGCAGCAAGGTGGTTTTGCCCGAACCGAGGAACCCGGTGACGATGGTGACGGGGAGTTTGGCCAGTGTTTTCATCGGATGCCCTTTGGCAAAGGGGGCGGGCATACGGGACGGCTGGCCGGGCGCGGGGGGCGCCAAGGCAGATTTCGCCACCGGATCACCCCGCCCGGTTGAATGTGAGAATCAGTGACGAGGCAGGTCTCCTGGCTGACGGTGGGCCAGTCCTTGGACTGGCATTCGCTGCGCCTTCCCGCTTGGCCCGAAGGCATCAGCAGTGGCGTGGCAGCGAACAGCACCGTTCACAGTTGCGGGGGCAGCCGCGGCATTGACCGCGTTCCCTTCTTAGCTTCGGCACGGGCCGAAGAACCTCGAACGCGCAAGGCTACGCAGTGCGTAGGGGCGGGTCAATGCCGGGCGCCTCGGGCATTTGACGCCCCGCCCTCGCCCATGCTCTCCTACGCACCTTGTTACAGGTGCCCTTGACAGGGTGAAACGGGAAACCGGTGGATCATGTGCTTTACTCAAGCCCTTGATGAATCCGGTGCTGCCCCCGCAACGGTAAGCGAGAGAGGAATCACAGCCACTGTGCCAACCGGCATGGGAAGGCGATTCCAGCAGGCCACGGCGCAAGCCCGGCCCCTCGCAAGCCCGGAGACCGGCCAGTGACACGACAGTGCGCCCCCACGGCCACTTTCACCCAACAAACCCGCGGTGGGCGGGCGCTGTCTGAAGCCCTGCGGGCCCGCCTCGCAGGGGTTTGCATGCGCTCGATCCGCCCTGACACCACAAAGGGAAGCGCCATGTCGATCATCAGCAGCACTCGCCATACCGGCACCGCCAGCAGCACCGCCACCTTGAGCCAACGCCTCACTGCCGCCATCGGCGCGTCGATTTTGGGCGCGTGCCTGGTGTATTTCGCCGGGTTCTCCCACATCGAAGCGGTGCACAACGCCGCCCACGATACCCGCCACAGCGCCGCGTTCCCGTGCCATTGAGACCTGCCGCCATGATTAAGCGCATCGCCCAAACCGCAGGTTTCACCGGCCTGCTGGCCGCCCTGCTGCTGACCCTGCTGCAAAGCTTCTGGGTCGCGCCGTTGATCCTCCAGGCCGAAACCTATGAAAGCGCCCCGGCGGCCCAGGCCCATGAACACGCCGACAGTGCCGGCGCCGCCCACAGCCACGACGCCGAGGCCTGGGAGCCCGAAGACGGCTGGCAGCGCGTGCTGTCCACCACCGGCGGCAACCTGGTGGTGGCAGTCGGTTTCGCCCTGATGCTGGCCGGGCTCTACACCCTGCGCGCGCCCAACAGCACCGTGCAAGGCTTGTTCTGGGGCCTGGCCGGTTATGCGACTTTCTGCCTGGCGCCGACCCTGGGCCTGCCACCGGAATTGCCGGGCACCGCTGCCGCCGACCTGGCGCAACGGCAGATGTGGTGGGTCGGCACCGCCGCGTCCACTGCCGCGGGCATCGCCCTGGTGGTGTTCGGCAGGCACTGGGCGCTGAAAATCCTCGGCGCGGCGATCCTGGCCGTGCCACACGTGATCGGCGCGCCGCAGCCAGAAGTGCATTCGATGCTGGCCCCCGAAGCCCTCGAAGCGCAGTTCAAGATCGCCTCGCAACTGACCAATGCCGCGTTCTGGCTGGCCCTGGGCCTGATTAGCGCGTGGTTGTTCCGCCGCAAGGGTGGCGCCTCATACCCGGCGTGAGCCGCCCCAGCCCGGCGCCGATCCTGGTGATCGGCCTGGGCTGTCAGCGGGGCTGCCCCGCCAGCACGCTGCGCGCGTTGCTCGACCAGGCCCTGCAAGCCCACCGCATCGACCTGGACGCGGTGCAAGCCCTGGCCAGCATCGACCTCAAGCGCCACGAACCGGGTCTGCTGGAACTGGCGGCGCAATTGGGCTTGCCGTTGACCTGCTTCAGTAGCGTGGAACTGGCCACCTATCAAGATCAACTGAGCCATCAATCTCAGATCGCTTTCGAGCGCACCGGGTGCTACGGCATCGCCGAAAGCGCCGCCCTGGCCCTGGCCGAGCGCCTGGCGCAAGAGCCCTCCAGCCTGGTGATTCGTCGGCAGAAATACGCCCAGGCCACCTTTGCATTGGCGCGGGCCACGCAAAAGCGCCGATAATCGCCGCCCCGATCATGAGCAATCTTCATCTGCAAGCCTGCTCGCCCCCTCTTTTGCCTAGGACACCGCCATGACGGTCTACTTTATCGGTGCCGGCCCCGGCGACCCGGAACTCATCACCGTCAAGGGCCAGCGCCTGATCCGCCGTTGCCCACTGATTATCTACGCCGGCTCCCTGGTGCCCGCTGCGGTGCTCGAAGGCCATAACGCCGAACAGGTCATCAATAGCGCCGAACTGCACTTGGAACAGATCATCGAGCACATCAAGAGCGCCCACGGCAAAGGCCAGGACGTGGCCCGCGTGCACTCCGGCGACCCGAGCCTGTATGGCGCCATCGGCGAGCAGATCCGCTGCCTGCGGGAATTGGCCATCCCCTTTGAAATCATCCCCGGCGTCACCGCCACCGCCGCTTGCGCCGCGTTGCTGGGGGTGGAACTGACCCTGCCGGATGTGGCGCAAAGCGTGATCCTGACCCGCTACGCCGACAAAACCGCGATGCCGCCCGGTGAAACCTTCGCCAGCCTTGCCGCCCATGGCACCACCATGGCTGTGCACCTGGGAGTCAACCATCTGGAAAAAATCGTCGCGCAGCTGCTGCCCCACTACGGCGCCGACTGCCCCATCGCCGTGGTGCACCGTGCCAGTTGGCCGGATCAGGACTGGGTGCTCGGCACCCTCGACGACATCGTGGGCAAGGTCCAGGCCAAGGGTTTTCGGCGTACGGCGCTGATCCTGGTGGGCCGGGTGCTGGCCAGCGACAGCTTTGGCGAATCGTCCCTGTACCGGGCGGGGCATGCGCACCTCTATCGGCCGTAGGAAGGGCGCCACAAGCTGCAAGCTTTAAGCTTGTAACTGCGCTTTTTGGGCATAAAAAAACGGCGCTCACGGGCGCCGTTTTTGGTGTGCAGCGAACGCCTTTAGTAGTAGGCGTTTTCTTTCTGCGTGTGGTCGGTCACGTCGCGCACGCCCTTGAGCTCCGGGATGCGCTCGAGCAGGGTGCGCTCGATGCCTTCGCGCAGGGTCACGTCGGCCTGGCCGCAGCCTTGGCAACCGCCGCCGAACTTGAGCACCGCGATGCCGTCGTCGACGACGTCGATCAGGCTGACCTGGCCGCCATGGCTGGCCAGGCCTGGGTTGATTTCGGTTTGCAGGTAGTAGTTGATGCGCTCGTTGACCGGGCTGTCGGCGCTGACCATTGGCACCTTGGCGTTCGGCGCCTTGATCGTCAACTGGCCGCCCATGCGGTCAGTGGCGTAGTCGACGACCGCGTCATCCAGGAAGGCTTCGCTGAACGAATCGATGTAGGCGGTGAAGCTCTTGAGCCCCAGCGCGGTGTCTTCGGGTTTTTCTTCCCCGGGCTTGCAGTAGGCAATGCAGGTCTCGGCGTACTGGGTGCCGGGCTGGGTGATAAAGACGCGAATGCCGATGCCCGGGGTGTTCTGCTTGGACAGCAGATCAGCCAGGTAGTCGTGGGCGGCGTCGGTGATGGTAATGGCAGTCATAAAAACTCCTCGCAGGCGTGCGGGGAGTTTACGCCAATCAAGGCCTCGGACAAAGTCCTAGTATTTTTGTCGGAAACAGGAGGCGGCTGAGAGCCGCCAGCGGCAAGCTACAAACGTTGAACTTGCCGCTTGCCGCTCAAAGATTCCCATACCGATTCATATCCAAAACTCCCTCTTCCACCGGGTCTGTTTCCTGGATGTAGCGGCTCAGGTCGTGGAAGTACTGCCAGAACTGCGGATGGCTGCGGCGCACGCCCCAGCGTTCGACAATCTGCTCGAAGCGGTAGCGGTCGCGGGCGTTTTCCATCTGCTCGACGAAGGCCGGCACTTGCTCGGCCGGGATGTTGAACATGAAGTTGGGGTAGCTGCTCAGTACCCCCGGGTAGAGGGTCAGGGTGTCCAGGCCCGGTTGGTAGCGCATCGACTCACCCAGCAAAAACGCCACGTTGCTGTGGGCGCGGTTGCGCAGCAGGCTGTACACAGCGCGCGTGCCGTCGCGGGTTTCGATGCGCAGCATCGTCGCCTCGGGCAACTGGTCGATGACCTTGAGCCCCGCGGCCGGGCGCGACACCAAGCGGCTGAGGGCCTGTTCGGCATGTTGCAGCGCCGGGTCGATGTTGGGCCGCGAGCAGTAGGCGTTTTCGCAGCGGTTGATCGGGTCGGGGTTGGCATTGAGCTCGCCGTAGCGCGCCAACAATTGCTGGGCGAAGTCGCGCTTAGGGTCGCGGGCATCGAGTTTCAGGGCGCTGGCCTTGTCGTTATCGATGCTTTCGTAGTCGAGCCACATCTTGACCTTGCCACTGTTCTGGTACCAATCGTCGAGGTAGGCATCCCGGGAGTTGGCCGGCATCAGGCGCAGGAAATTCTGCTCGGCGCCGTTGCGGATCAGGTCGAAGTACAGGCGCGTCTGGGCCTGGTGGGAGACGTTGCCGAACACATCGAAATTGACCGCCAACTGATAGTAGGTGCGCTCCAGCAGCGGGAAATCGAACAGCCACAGCGTCTGCGGCACTTCACCGATCAGGCCTTTGGTCACCGAGGCGCTGTCGAAGTGACGGAAGATGCTCAGCAGCGCGTTGTCGTTGCCGGCCCACAGGCTCGACCAGCTCGGTGCCGGGGCGTCGGCGTAGGCGCCGCGGCGCAGGGCTTCGTATTCATTGCGCTTGTCGCGGTAGGCGTGCCACAGGCTCAGGACACTGCCGACGTCGTCGTTCTGCCCGGGCATGGCCAGCAGCGGCGTGGCGTGGCCACGGTAGTTGGGGTCGGTGATGTAGAGGTCGTGTTCGGGGGCCTGGAACAGCGCCCAGAAGTTATCGCGGATCACGTCCGTGGCGATCTGCCCCCGGCACACCGGGCCGCGAATAAAGGTGCGCACGAAGTATTCGGCGTTATCGAGCATGAACTGATAACGCGCCGCCGCAGGGATCGCCTCGAAGGTCTGGAACGGGTTCTCCCGCCGTGCCGGCCCGTAGCCCGGCAGCGCCGTGACCTGCCAGTTGCCGCTGTAGAACAGGGTTTTGATCCGCGCCAGTTTCGCCGCGCTCAGCGGGTAGGTGATGTGGGTCTTGTGCACGATCACCCCTTGCACCGGCCACAAGCGGTAGTACACCCGCGTGCCCGGGTCGTCGTTGGGGCGACGCGTGGCGATCAGGTCGATGGGTTGGCCGGGCGGCGTGCGCGAACGCACCCACTGAAAGAAATGCCCCGGCTCGCCGCCCTTGAAATACACATGGGCCAGGAACAGGTGCTCATACAACCAGCGCGCCACCAGGCTTTCCCGGGCGCCGGGGGCGTTGAGCAGGCTCTCCCATTGGATGATCTGCCCCGCTTCCTCGGCGGTGGGTGCCAAGGCCTGTTGGTCCAGGGGCGCGCCAGAGGCCAGCCAGCCTTGCAGGGTTTGGTATTGCGAGTCGCTCAGGCCGGTGACGGCCAGCGGCATGCCCTCCTTGGGGTGGGTGCTGGCGTAGGCGGCGAACTCCCCGGGCTGCGGGCACATGTTTTCGCGGTTCAGGCCCAGGACGATCTCTTCGGGCAACTTGGCGTTGGGCTGCAACGGCGCGCTGTGGCCCAGTTCCAGCATCCGCGCCATCAACCCGGCCTGGCTGCTTTGGGTGTCGAGCACCGAGGTAAACCCCTTGTCCTGCCACGCCGCTTTGCCGAAGGCGTCGTAGAACAAACGGGTAGGCATTTGCGCCTGGCTGCGCTCGCCGTTGTACACCGGCAGTTTCGTCGCGCCACGGGCCGCGCCCTCCGCGCTGCCCAGGTTGAGCTGGCAGGCGGCGTCGTTGCAGGCGTGGCAGGCCACGCACTTCTCGGTGAAGATCGGCTGCACGTCGCGGGTATAAGAAATGGCCGGCTCCGGACGTTGGGCCAGCGCCAGGGTGCTGAACAACACCAGCACAGCGCTGATGGCGAGGCGATACGGCATGTCACGGGTCCCGAAGATAAAAAAACGTCGCGATTCTACCGGGCCACGGCCCCGGCCAACATGAGCGATATTCATGCAAAAGCCGTTCATGATTAAAAAGCATGCCGGTTTGCTATGATCGCCGCTCTTTTGTGTTGGCCTTACCAGGTAGTCCTATGTCCGATCGCAGCGCTCGCCTCCAAGCTCTTCATCAAGCTCTCAAAGAGCGCATCCTGATTCTCGATGGTGGCATGGGCACGATGATCCAGAGCTACAAGCTCGAAGAGCAGGACTACCGTGGCAAGCGTTTCGCCGACTGGCCCAGCGACGTCAAGGGCAACAACGACCTCTTGGTGCTCAGCCGCCCGGACGTGATCGGCGCAATTGAAAAGGCCTACCTGGACGCCGGCGCCGACATCCTGGAAACCAACACTTTCAACGCCACCCAGGTGTCTCAGGCCGACTACGGCATGCAGGCCCTGGCCTACGAACTCAACGTAGAAGGCGCACGCCTGGCGCGTAAAGTGGCCGACGCCAAAACCCTGGAAACCCCCGACAAACCGCGCTTCGTCGCCGGCGTGCTGGGGCCTACCAGCCGCACCTGTTCGCTGTCGCCGGACGTGAACAACCCCGGTTATCGCAACGTCACCTTCGATGAACTGGTGGAAAACTACACCGAGGCCACCAAGGGCCTGATCGAGGGCGGCGCGGACCTGATCCTGATCGAGACGATCTTCGACACCCTCAACGCCAAGGCCGCGATCTTTGCCGTGCAAGGCGTGTATGAAGAGTTGGGCGTGGAGTTGCCGATCATGATTTCCGGGACCATCACCGATGCGTCCGGGCGCACCCTGTCGGGGCAGACCACCGAAGCCTTCTGGAACTCCGTCAGCCACGCCAAGCCGATTTCCGTGGGCCTGAACTGCGCCCTGGGTGCCAGCGAACTGCGCCCTTACCTCGAAGAACTGTCGAACAAGGCCAACACCCACGTTTCGGCCCACCCCAACGCCGGCCTGCCCAACGAATTCGGCGAGTACGACGAACTGCCGGCCGAAACGGCCAAGGTCATCGAGGAGTTCGCCCAGAGCGGCTTCCTCAACATCGTCGGCGGCTGCTGTGGCACCACCCCGGGGCACATCGAGGCCATCGCCAAAGCCGTAGCCGGCTACGCGCCGCGGGCCATCCCGGACATCCCCAAGGCTTGCCGCCTGTCGGGCCTGGAGCCGTTCACCATCGATCGCAGCTCGTTGTTCGTCAACGTCGGCGAACGCACCAACATCACCGGTTCCGCCCGTTTCGCCCGCCTGATCCGGGAAGACAACTACACTGAAGCACTGGAAGTAGCCCTGCAGCAGGTCGAGGCCGGCGCCCAGGTGATCGACATCAACATGGACGAGGGCATGCTGGACTCGAAGAAGGCCATGGTCACCTTCCTCAACCTGATTGCCGGCGAGCCGGACATCTCCCGCGTGCCGATCATGATCGACTCCTCCAAGTGGGAAGTGATCGAGGCCGGCCTCAAGTGCATCCAGGGCAAGGGCATCGTCAACTCCATCAGCATGAAAGAAGGCGTGGAGCAGTTCATCCACCACGCCAAACTGTGCAAGCGCTACGGCGCGGCGGTGGTGGTGATGGCCTTCGACGAAGCGGGCCAGGCCGACACCGAGGCACGCAAGAAAGAGATCTGCAAGCGCTCCTACGACATCCTGGTCAACGACGTCGGCTTTCCACCCGAAGACATCATCTTCGACCCGAACATCTTCGCCGTGGCCACCGGCATTGAAGAGCACAACAACTACGCCGTCGATTTCATCAACGCCTGCGCCTATATCCGCGACGAACTGCCCTACGCCCTGACCTCGGGCGGGGTGTCCAACGTGTCGTTCTCGTTCCGTGGCAACAACCCGGTGCGCGAGGCGATCCACTCGGTGTTCCTGCTGCACGCGATCCGCAACGGCCTGAGCATGGGCATCGTCAACGCCGGGCAACTGGAGATCTACGACCAGATCCCCGCTGAGCTGCGCGACGCGGTCGAAGACGTGGTGCTCAACCGCACCCCCGAGGGCACCGACGCCCTACTGGCCATCGCCGACAAATACAAGGGCGACGGCAGCGTCAAGGAAGCGGAAACCGAAGAATGGCGCGGCTGGGACGTCAACAAGCGCCTGGAACATGCGCTGGTCAAGGGCATCACCACCCACATCGTCGAAGACACCGAAGAGTCGCGCCAATCCTTCAAGCGCCCGATCGAAGTGATCGAAGGCCCGCTGATGTCGGGCATGAACATCGTCGGCGACCTGTTCGGCGCCGGCAAAATGTTCCTGCCCCAAGTGGTGAAATCGGCGCGGGTGATGAAGCAGGCCGTGGCCCACCTGATCCCGTTCATCGAGCTAGAAAAAGGCGACAAACCCGAAGCCAAGGGCAAGATCCTGATGGCCACGGTCAAGGGCGACGTGCACGACATCGGCAAGAACATCGTCGGCGTGGTGCTAGGTTGCAACGGCTACGACATCGTCGACCTGGGCGTGATGGTGCCGGCGGAAAAAATCCTGCAAGTGGCCAAGGAACAGAAGTGCGACATCATCGGCCTCTCCGGCCTGATTACGCCGTCGCTGGATGAGATGGTCCACGTCGCCCGCGAGATGCAGCGCCAGGACTTCCACCTGCCGCTGATGATCGGTGGCGCCACCACCTCCAAGGCCCACACGGCGGTGAAGATCGAACCCAAGTACAGCAATGACGCGGTGATCTACGTCACCGACGCCTCCCGCGCCGTGGGCGTGGCCACCCAATTGCTGTCCAAGGAACTCAAGGCCGGTTTCGTCGAGAAAACCCGCCTGGAATACGTGGAAGTGCGCGAACGCACCGCCAACCGCAGCGCCCGCACCGAACGCCTGAGCTATGCCGCCGCGGTGGCGAAAAAGCCGCAGTTCGACTGGAGCACCTACACCCCGGTGAAGCCGACCTTCACCGGCGCCCGAGTGCTGGACAACATCGACCTCAAGGTGCTGGCCGAGTACATCGACTGGACGCCGTTCTTCATCTCCTGGGACCTGGCCGGCAAGTACCCGCGCATCCTCACCGACGAGGTGGTGGGCGAAGCGGCCACGGCACTGTTCGCCGATGCCCAGGCGATGCTGGCCAAGCTGATCGACGAAAAACTCATCAGCGCCCGCGCAGTGTTCGGCTTCTGGCCGGCCAACCAGGTGCAGGACGACGACCTGGAAGTCTATGGCGACGACGGCCAACCCCTGGCGCGCCTACATCACCTGCGCCAGCAAATCATCAAAACCGACGGCAAACCCAACTTCTGCCTGGCCGACTTCGTCGCGCCCAAGGCCAGCGGCATCACCGACTATGTGGGCGGCTTCATCACCACCGCCGGCATCGGCGCCGAAGAGGTGGCCAAGGCCTACCAGGACGCCGGCGACGACTACAACTCGATCATGGTCAAGGCCCTGGCCGACCGTTTGGCCGAGGCCTGCGCCGAATGGCTGCACCAACAGGTGCGCAAGGAGCACTGGGGCTACGCCCGGGACGAGGCGCTGGACAACGAGGCGCTGATCCGCGAGCAGTACAGCGGCATCCGCCCTGCCCCCGGCTACCCGGCGTGCCCTGACCACACCGAAAAAGGCACCCTGTTCCAGTTGCTCGACCCCCAGGCCCAGGAAATGCAACCGGGGCGCAGCGGCGTGTTCCTCACCGAGCACTACGCCATGTTCCCGGCAGCGGCGGTCAGCGGCTGGTACTTCGCCCATCCCCAGGCGCAATACTTTGCCGTGGGCAAGGTGGACAAGGACCAGATCGACAGCTACACCGCCCGCAAAGGCCAGGACCTGAGCGTGACCGAACGCTGGCTGGCGCCGAACCTGGGCTACGACAACTGAGCCTGGGCCGCGGCCCTTCTAGTGGCAAGCGGGCTTGCCCGCGCTCGGGCGCGAAGCGGCCGTAAGCGGCACCCCACCGCCGAAGGCCGCCCGCGTGCTACCAAGTCAGGCGCAGGGCCAGGGCCGCGAGGGTCAACAGCAACACCGGGACGGTGAGGACGATGCCGACCTTGAAGTAGTAACCCCAGCCGATGCGGATGCCCTTGCGCGCCAGTACGTGCAGCCACAGCAAGGTGGCCAAGCTGCCGATGGGGGTGATTTTCGGCCCCAGGTCGCTGCCGATGACGTTGGCGTAGATCATCGCTTCCTTCACCGGGCCGACCGCGTGGCTGGCGTCGATGGACAAGGCGCCGATCAGCACCGTGGGCAAGTTGTTCATCACCGACGACAGCAGCGCCGTCAGCACCCCGGTGCCCATGGCCGCGCCCCACACCCCATAGCTGCCAAACCAGTCCAGCCACTGCGCCAGGTGCCCGGTCAGCCCAGCGTTGCGCAGGCCGTAGACCACCAAGTACATGCCCAGGGAAAAAATCACGATCTGCCACGGCGCGTCCTTCATCACCTTGCGCGTCGAGATCTTGTGCCCGCGCGCGGCAATCGCCAGCAGCAGTGCAGCGCACAGGGCCGAAATGGCGCTGATGGGGATCCCTAGCGGCTCCAGGGCAAAACACCCCACCAGCAGGATGCCCAGCACCCACCACCCGGCGATAAAGGTGGCACGGTCGTGGATCGCGTGTTCCGGGCGCTCCAGTTGCTCGGGGTCGTAGGCCACCGGAATGTCACGGCGGAAGTACCACAGCAACACCGCCAGGGTGGCGGCAACGCTGACCAGGTTCACCGGCACCATCACCGCCGCGTACTGGTTGAAGCCGATCTTGAAAAAATCCGCCGAGACGATGTTCACCAGGTTCGACACCACCAGCGGCAGGCTCGCGGTGTCGGCGATAAAGCCTGCGCCCATGACGAACGCCAGGGTCGCGGCGGCAGAAAAACGCAGGGCCAGCAGCATGGAAATCACAATGGGCGTGAGGATCAGCGCCGCGCCGTCATTGGCGAACAACGCCGAGACCATCGCCCCCAGCAGCACCATGTAGGCAAACAGGCGCCGCCCGCTGCCTCGCCCCCAACGGGCCACATGCAGGGCGGTCCAGGCGAAGAACCCGGCCTCGTCCAGCAACAGGCTGATGATAATCAGTGCCACGAAGGTACCCGTGGCGTTCCAGATGATTTGCCACACCAGCGGGATGTCACTCAACTGCACCACGCCGCACAACAGCGCCAGCACCGCGCCCAGGGTGGCGCTCCAGCCTACGCCCAGGCCTTTGGGTTGCCAGATCACCAGGGTAATGGTCAGCAAGAAAATCAACGACGCGATCAACATCTAAAAACAGCCTTGGCTAAGCAAAAGAACGGGGCAGCACCGCGACCGAAAGCGGCCGCCAGCAATGCCCGAGGAAAAGAAAGGGAGCGCGGATCAGGCTTTCTTGTGCTGCTCGACCCAAGCGCCAAAGGCGTTGATAAAACCTTGCAGGAAAGGTTGGGTGGCCTCGGACAGCTTGCCCGCGTCGTCGAACACCGCCCCGGCACCGCCCAGGTAGGCTTCCGGTTGCTGCATGCACGGCACGTTGAGGAACACCAGGGACTGGCGCAAGTGATGGTTGGCGCCAAAACCGCCGATCGCGCCGGGGGACACGCTAATCACCGCGCCGGGCTTGCCGCTCCAGGCGCTCTTGCCGTAAGGCCGGGAACCGACGTCAATCGCGTTTTTCAGCGGTGCCGGCACCGAGCGGTTGTATTCCGGGGTGACGAACAGCACTGCGTCGGATGAGGCCACGCACTGACGGAAAGTGCTGTAGGCTGCCGGCGGCGTAACATCGATATCCTCGTTGTAGAGCGGCAAATCGCCGATTTCGACAATGTTCAGCTTGAGGTTGGCCGGCGCCAGGTCTGCCAGTGCCTTGGCGACCTTGCGGTTGATCGACTCTTTTCTCAAGCTGCCGACCAGGACTGCAATCGTATAAACCGTGCTCATGGAGAATTCCCGACTATCTGGCTGAAAGAGCCCGTAGTTATAGATGATTGGGGCCCCGTGGAGCCAGCGGGTTTCACAGAATCTGTGGGCAAGACTATTTTTTATCTGTAGGAAAACTAACCTGGCTCGACCGGGGTCTACAGAACCGCAACTTGCGTGTTTTATTTCCAGAGGTTCTAAGCAGATGGCAGCAGTACTTGTCGGTCAGTTCCATGCCAGAGACGCCGAAGGGCGTGTCTACTCCGTGCATGAGTTCCAGGAATCCACCCCCGCGCCCGACCAGCAGGCCGGCTCGGACCCCGTCACCACCTATCGCCTGGCCATTGGCGACCGTGTCAACAAGGTCGACGACAACCAGTTCACCCTGGTCCAGTCGGGCATCATCCTCCTTCGCGAACCCGAGACCACGGCCTCCTCATAACGCTCTGTTATGAGCGCAAGTCAGATCAGCGGACTTGGGTTAGGATTCAGCGATGGATCCGCCACCTGCTGAACATGGACTTCACGCATGCGTCTACGCCACATCGAAGTGATTCACGCGCTCTTGCACACCGGCCACCTCGGCACGGCAGCCGAATGGCTGCAATTGCCGGTCAGTGAAGTGGAAAACACCCTGCGCGATGCCGAGGCAACGTTGGGGTTCATGTTGTTCGCCAGTGTGCGCGGGCGTTTGCAGGCGACCCACGAAACCCGGCAACTGCAAGGGCAAATGGGCCATCTCTACCAGGCGTTAGAGCCCTTGCAGCGCCTGGCCAGCAGCCTGCGCCAGTACCAGAGCGCGCCGCTGCGCATCCTTTGCACCCCGCCCCTGGCCCAGCAGCTGTTGCCCCAGAGCATCGCCAGCCTGCGCCGCAGTTTCGCCGATACCCCATGCAGCTTGGCCAGCCACAGCAGCGCCGAGATCATCAAGACCCTGTTACTGCGCGAGGGCGACCTGGGTTTGAGCCTGCACAACCCCGAACACCCGGACATCCACTGCCAGCCATTGGCCCAGGGCAAGCTGCAACTGCTGGCGCCCCACGGCTGGCTACAACCGCGGCAGAAGTACATCGCCGTGCAGGACCTGGCCGGGCAACCGCTGGTTGGCCTGGAAGGCCATGACCCCCTCAGCGCCCTGCTCGAGAGCAAATTGCAGAACCTGCGCCCGGCGCCGCTGATCCAGATCCGCGTGCAGACCCAGCAGATGATGCGCAGCATGGTGGAGGCCGGCGAAGGCCTGGCCATTGTCGACCCCTTCACCGCCCTGGGCGCCAAGGCCGCAGGCCTGGACGTGTGCCCGCTGTCGCCACCGCAGCTCATCAGCCTCTATGCCCTGACCCTGGCCCACAGCACGCCGTCGCCGGCTGCCCTGGCCCTGATAGAGAAAGTCACGGAAAACGCCCAGGCCCTGCTGACGGGCTAGAGCGTGGCGTCGTCGAAGAGGCGATACCAGAAAATCGCCACTTCCGCGGTGTGCGGGTCGATGCCGCGATAGCGCAAGTGGTCGATGCCGCCCACCACATAACCGCAGCGTTCGTATAGGCGGCAGGCGCCCAGGTTGTTGTTCTGGGTTTCGAGCATGATCCCCGGCAGGTTCTTCTTCTGGCTCCAGAACTGCGCCACGTCCAGCAATGCCTTGGCCACCCCGTGGCGCCGCGCCGGAGCGTGGACCGCCAACTCGTCGATATGGGCAAAGCCGTTCCAATTGGTGCTGATGACCAAGTGCCCCACGGGGCAGTCGTCCAGGTGCGCGACGAAAATCGCGCTGTCGGCGGCGCCGCGAAAGCTGTCGAACTCCTGTGGGTCGATGCCGTAGCACTTGCGGTAGGGGCTGACGTTCTCCAGGGGCCACTGCTCCACCGGCAAGCCGACCTGGGCCAAGCCGTGGGCGTGTACGTGGAAGCTGAAATCGCTGCCCCAGACATAGGGCGCGAACTCCTCGCCCGCCACCCGCACCGCGAGGCCAGGGTGCTTGGGGTTGATAACCGGTTGCATAAGCGTGAAGGTCCTCACGGGCGGGGCGCTCGACGGCCTGTTACTTCAGGGTAGATCACGCCCGATGCCCGTCAGCCCTTGGCCTCTTCCAATTGCGTCCAGAGCGCTGCTGCGCCCGCAGATTTGGCGATGGCCTCCAGGCGCACGCGGTGTTCGGCCAGGTCGGTTTCGCTGGCGCGGATGATGCGGGTGGCCGGGCGGTCGGCCGGCAGGCGGCGAATTTCACTGGGCCGGTTGCCCGAGCCTTCGGAACCGTTGCCATCGGAGGCGTTGCCCGCCAGGGACAGGCTGGTCTGCCCGCCCGTCATGGTCAGGTAGACGTCGGCCAGGATCTCGGAGTCGAGCAGCGCACCGTGCAGTTCGCGGCCCGAGTTGTCCACGCCATAGCGTTTGCACAAGGCGTCGAGGCTGTTGCGCTGGCCCGGGTGGCGCTCACGGGCCATCAACAGGGTGTCGAGGATGGTGCAGTGCTGGGTGATGTCGGCGCGGTCTTTCTGCCCGGCCAGGGCGAACTCGTTGTTGATGAAGCCGACGTCGAACGCCGCGTTATGGATAATTAGCTGCGCGCCCTTGATGAACTCGAAGAATTCATCGGCCACTTCAGCGAAACGCGGCTTGCCCACCAGGAACTCGTTGGTGATGCCGTGGACCGCAATGGCGCCTTCGTCGCTTTCGCGATCCGGTTGCAGGTAGACGTGGAAATGCCGGCCGGTCAGGCGCCGCCCGAGCAACTCGACGCAGCCGATTTCCACGATGCGGTGGCCATCGGTCACCGGCATGCCGGTGGTTTCGGTATCGAGTACAACGGATCTGGTGGCCATCAGGGTTCAGCTCTCAACGGTTCAATCGTGCAAAAAAAGGGCGATGTTAACACGCAAGGCCGATCAGCTCTGCTTGTAGCCGCGCACATCATCCACGCCACGGTTGGCCAACTGGTCGGCCCGTTCGTTGCCCGGGTGGCCGATGTGGCCACGCACCCACTTCCAGGTGACGTTGTGGCGGTTGACTTGTTCGTCGAGTTGCTTCCACAGGTCAGCGTTCTTGACCGGCGCTTTGGCTGCGGTTTTCCAGCCGCGTTTTTTCCAGTTGGCCATCCACTCGTTGATGCCCTTCATCACGTACTGCGAGTCGGTCACCAGCAGCACGTCGCAGGAGCGCTTGAGTTCTTCCAGGCCGCGAATGGCGCCCATCAGCTCCATGCGGTTATTGGTGGTGTTGGCTTCGCCGCCCCAGAGTTCCTTTTCCACGCCTTTGCACACCAGCAGCGCGCCCCAGCCGCCAGGGCCAGGGTTGCCCTTGCAGGCGCCATCGGTGAAGAGTTCTACGCTATCGCTCATTGCCAATCGATCCAGAAACGCTGGCCTGCCGGTCCGCGACCGACAACGCCAGAGACCGGGCAAGCCCGGTCAAGGTCAGAAAAAGGGGTTATTGCTCGCTGGGGCGGCGGTTGACCTTGGCCATCGGCAGCGGAATCAGCTTGCCCATGGTCTCGCGGCGCACCTGGCGCACCGGGCGCAGGCCGACCACGATCTTGCGCGCCACTAGCAGGTAAAAGCCGCCGCCGGACAACTGCCAGTCGCCGGCCTTGCGCTCCCACCCGGCCAACCGTGCCTGCCACAGCGGGGACGCAAGCGGCGGACGATAGCACCCGAAGCGGCGTTTCTCCAGCGCGAAGCCCAGCAGGTTGAGCCAGTCGGCCACCCGCGACGGCGAGATGCAGCGCGCCTGGCGCAAGCCATCGTGGGCGAACACATGGCGCAAACCCCAGGTGCTCCAGGGGTTGATCCCGACAATCAGCAAATGCCCGCCGGGGCGTACACTGCTGGCCGCTTCGCGCAGCAGGCCGTGGGGTGACAGGCAGAAATCCAGGCCATGCTGCAACACCACCACGTCGGCGGCGTGCTCACTCAACGGCCAGGCCTGTTCCTCGCAGACAATTTCCACCCCGGGCAGCGGCGCGCCCAGGCGAACATTACGCTGCACCTGCGGCGCCACCGGCGGGGTTTGCGCCGAGGGGCCGTAATGCACCAGATAGCCACCGAAAAAACGCCCCAACTCGTCTTCGAGCATGCGTCGCTCTTCATCCAGCAGCAATTGGCCAATGGGGCCCGCCAGCCAGTCACGGGCCGCGCCAATCAATGCCAGCCATTGCGGATCGGCCTGAGCGAAGGCTTTATCGGTCATTGCGTTCTCCAACTCGGCAAGAAGCGTCTAAGATGCGCCAATGTTATCCGCTTGGCGAATTCGACGATGATACAAATCAGTGCCCTGCCCGCCTTTACCGACAATTACATCTGGCTATTGCAGGATCACCGCAGCCAACGCTGCGCCGTGGTTGACCCCGGTGATGCCGCGCCGGTACTGGCCTGGCTCGGGCAACACCCGGATTGGGCACTGAGCGACATTCTTATCACCCACCATCACCACGATCACGTCGGTGGCGTGGCGCAACTCAAGGCCACCACGGGTGCCACGGTCTATGGCCCGGCCAGCGAAAACATCCCGGGGCGCGACGTTGCCCTGAGCGATAACGACCGGGTCACCGCACTGGGCTGGGAGTTCGATGTAATCGCCGTGCCCGGCCACACCCTGGGCCACATTGCCTATTACCATCACGGCCTGCTGTTCTGCGGCGACACCCTGTTCGCGGCCGGTTGCGGGCGCCTGTTCGAGGGCACGCCCGAGCAGATGCACCATTCGCTGTCGCGCCTGGCCGCACTGCCCGAAGGCACGCTGGTGTATTGCACTCACGAATACACACTGAGCAACCTGCGCTTCGCTCAAGCCGTGGAGCCGCACAACCCCGACATCGCCGAGCGCATGACGAAAGCCACCGAATTGCGGGCCGCCGGGCGCATGACCCTGCCTTCCACACTGGCCCTGGAAAAACTCACCAACCCGTTCCTGCGTACCGGCGAAACATCTGTTAAAGAAAAAGCGGACGAACGGAATGGCCAGGATAACCAGGCGCCCAGTGCGGTTTTTGCGGCCCTGCGGGCCTGGAAAGACACCTTCTAGAACGGGCCATCGAGGGGACGGCAACGGGCAATGGTTGACCGCACCCTATGCGCTTTCTAGAATCGCCCGACATTTTTGCCCGGAACTTACTTCCAGCCAATGTCGTCATCTATCCGTAAATCCATCCATTCAGACGCATTGACCCGCCTGGCCCAAGCCATTGCGGTGGCAGTGTCCGCTATCCTGGCGGGCTGCCAAAGCACCAGCCAGGTGCCGCAAACCAACGCGGCCCACATTCCGAATCTGTCCACCCCTATCAAGCAAAAGCCCATCTGGCTGAGCGAGAAACCCAGCCCGCAAGTACCCCAGGATGTCTGGGAACGCATGCGCCAGGGCTTCCAGTTGCAAGACGTCCCCGGCGTGAACCCGCGCATCGAGCAACAGCGCCTGTGGTTCGCCAGCAACCCGTCCTTCCTGGAGAGCGCCGGCGAGCGTGGCAGCCTGTATATCCACTACATCGTCGAACGCCTTGAAGAACGCAACATGCCGCTGGAACTGGCCCTGCTGCCGGTGATTGAAAGCGCCTACAACCCCATGGCGTACTCCAGCGCCAACGCCGTCGGGCTGTGGCAGTTCATTCCGTCCACCGGGCGCTACTTCAACCTGCGCCAGACCCGTTTCTACGATGGCCGGCGCGACATCACCGCCTCGACCACCGCCGCCCTCGACTACCTGACGCGCCTGCACGACATGTTCAACGGCGACTGGTTGCTGGCCCTGGCGGCCTACAACTCCGGCGAAGGCACCGTCAGCCGCGCTATCGAGCGCAACGAAAAACTCGGCCTACCCACCGACTACTGGAACCTGCCGCTGCCCCAGGAAACCCAAGCCTACGTGCCCAAATTGCTGGCCCTGTCGCAAGTGGTCCTGGCCCCCGAAGCTTACGGGGTGAACCTCAACCCCATCGCCAACGAGCCCTATTTCCAGGTCGTCGAGATCAACCAGCGCATGGACCTCTCCAAGGTCGCGGCAGTGGCCAACATCGACGAAGACGAACTGTTCCAGCTCAACCCGGCCTTCAAACAACGCACCACCATCGACGGCCCCCAGCACTTGCTGGTGCCCACCTCCAAGGCGCAGTTGTTGACCACCAGCCTGTCAACCATGCGCCCCGAGGAACTGATAAGCCAACGCACCTTCAAGCCAGTGTTCGACAACCTCGACAGCGGCCCGCGCCTGACCCGCAACTATCGGGTCAAGCGTGGCGACAACCTGGCTTCCATCGCCAAGGCCAACAAGGTCCAGGTCAAGGACCTGCAACGCTGGAACAAACTCAGCGGCCACAACCTGAAAGTCGGCCAGACCCTGGTCATGCAGGACACCGGCCGCAAAACCACCACCCTGGCCGCCAACAACAAGAAGCAGACCCGCTACAAGGTCAAGCAAGGTGATTCGCTGTACATCGTGGCCAAGCGTTTCAACGTCGAGATGCAACACCTCAAGCGCTGGAACCCACGGGTCGGCCAGGCGCTGAAACCAGGGCAGATGCTCACGGTCTACTCGCCACATTGAGGCCTTGGCCTGCCATCCGTCGCAAGGCCCCGCAGGCCTTGCCGGCGGCTTGGCTGGCAGCGATGCGCAGCGCTTTGATCCCCCACCTTTTTCCTGCCGATACAAGCTGTTACTGTGCCAGGCTAAAGCCCAAGCCGCATGGATCGAATTTCTGACTTGATGCGCCCTGTCCTCCTGCTTCTTATCAGCCTGGCCTTGAGCTTTCCCGCAAGCGCGACCATCAGCGAAAGCCACGGCTATGCGCAGTTCGGCACACTCAAGTACCCGGCCAAATTCACCCATTTCGATTGGGTCAACCCGTCTGCGCCCAAAGGCGGCACGTTGCGGGTGATGGCGTTCGGCACCTTCGACACCCTCAACCCCTATACCTTCAAGGGCACCAGCCCGGTGTCCACGGCCAATTTCCTGCAATACGGCATCAACGAACTCAACGAGCCCCTGATGGTCGGCACCGGCCAGTACGCGCCGTCGGGCGACGAGCCGACTTCCAGCTACGGCCTGATCGCCCAGTCGGTGGAATACAGCGAAGACCGCAGTTGGGTGGTGTTCAACCTGCGCCCTGAAGCGCGTTTTCACGATGGCAAGCCGATCACCGCCTATGACGTGGCGTTTTCCTATCGTCTGCTGCTCAAGGAAGGCCACCCGCAGTACCGCACCAACCTGCAAGAAGTGTTGCGGGTCGATATCCTCACTCCCCACCGCGTGCGTTTCGTGTTCAAGCGCGCCGGTAACCCGCTGTTGATCTTGCGCCTGGGGGAACTGCCGGTGCTGCCCCAGCACTACTGGAAAGACCGAGACTTCAAGGCCACCACCTTCGAGCCGCCCCTGGGCAGCGGCCCGTATCGGGTCCGCGAGGTGCAGCCGGGACGGCGTTTAGTGTACGAACGGGTTAGGGATTACTGGGGCAAGGACCTGCCGGTCAACCGTGGCAAGTACAATTTCGACCGCGCCGAAGTAGAGTTCTACCGCGACAGCGATGTTGCTTTCGAGGCGTTCAAGGCCGGTGAATTCGACATCTACATCGAGCACCAGGCCAAGAACTGGGCCAATGGCTATCGCTTCCCGGCGGTGGCGCGCGGCGACGTTATCAGGGCCCAGATCCCCCACCAAATCCCGACCCAGACCCAAGGCCTGTTCATGAACAGCCGCCGCAGCGCTTTTGCCGACGCCAAGGTGCGCGAGGCCCTGGGCCTGATGTTCGATTTCGAGTGGACCAACCGCACCCTGTTCAGCGACGCCTATCAACGGGCCATCAGCTACTACCCCAACAGCGAATTCTCCGCCAGCGGCGTGCCGGTGGGCCACGAGTGGCTGCTGCTCTCGCCCTACCGCAGCCAATTGCCGGCCAGCCTGTTCACCCAGCCCTTCAGCCTGCCGCGCACCGACGGCCGTGGCATCCCCCGCGACACCCTGCGCCGTGCCCTGGGCCTGCTGGGCGAGGCCGGTTGGAAACTCAACGGCCAGCGGCTGGTCAACAGCAGCGGCCAGCCGTTGAACCTGGAGATCCTGTTGGTCAACCCGAACCTGGAGCGCATCCTGCAGCCCTACACCGAGAACCTGGCGAGCATCGGCATCAACGCCCAACTGCGCACGGTGGACCGCGCCCAGTACAAGCAGCGCCTGGACCAGTTCGATTTCGACATGATCCTCATGACCCTCGACCAGACCTTAAGCCCCGGCCTTGAGCAGTGGCAGTACTTCCACTCCAGCCAGGTCGCGGTCAAGGGCAGCAAGAACTACGCCGGCGTGGCCAACCCGGTGGTCGACCACTTGCTGGAACAACTGCTCGCCGCCCAGACCCGCGATGCGCAACTGGCGGCCGGCCGGGCCCTGGACCGGGTCCTGCTGTGGCAGCACTACATCATTCCCAATTGGTACATCAACTATCATCGCCTGGCGTACCGCAACCGGTTCGCCTTCGTCGCCACGCCGCCCTATAGCCTGGGCCTGAGCGCGTGGTGGCTGAAGTCTTCGGAGAAAGTCCAATGATGCCTTTGCGTACCCTGATTGGCCTGCTGTTCGCGGGCGCCGCGCTGTTTGCCCACGCCGCCCCGCAACACGCCCTCACGCTCTACAACGAGCCGCCGAAATACCCCGCCGACTTCAAGCACTTCGCCTACGTCAACCCCGACGCCCCCAAGGGCGGCACCTTCCGCCAGGCCGGTTTCGGCGGTTTCGACAGCCTCAACCCGTTCATCAGCAAAGGCGTGCCGGTGGACGGCATCGGCGAGGTCTACGACACCCTCGCCAAGCAAGGCCTGGACGAGCCCTTTACCCAGTACGGCTTGATCGCCAGCAAGATCGAAAAAGCCCCCGACAACAGCTGGGTGCGCTTCTACCTGCGCCCCGAAGCGCGCTTCCATGATGGCCACCCGGTGCGCGCCGAAGACGTGGTGTTCAGCTTCCATACCCTCATCAAGAACGGCGGCCCGCTGTATCGCGGCTACTACGCCGACGTGGAAGAGGTGATAGCCGAAGATCCCCTGCGCGTGCTGTTCAAGTTCAAACACAGCAACAACCGCGAGCTGCCGCTGATCCTGGGGCAAATCGCGGTGCTGCCCAAGCATTGGTGGGCCACCCGCGATTTCACCAAGGGCAACCTGGAAATCCCCCTGGGCAGCGGCCCCTACAGGATCACCCAGGTCAAGGCCGGGCGCTCGGTGCGCTACGAGCGGGTCAAGGACTACTGGGGCAAGGACCTGCCGGTCAACCGGGGTTTCTACAACTTCGATGTGATGACCATCGACTACTACCGCGACAACACCGTCGCCGTCGAAGCCCTCAAGGCCGGGCAGTTCGACTACTGGCTCGAATCGGTGGCCAAGACCTGGGCCAACGCCTATAACATCCCCGCCGTGAGCGAAGGCCGCTTGATTAAGGAGCAGATCCCCAACGGCAACCCCACCGGCATGCAGGGTTTTGTCTACAACCTGCGCCGCCCGGTGTTCCAGGACGTGCGGGTGCGCGAGGCGCTAAGCCTATTGCTGGATTTCGAGTGGACCAACAAACAACTGTTCAACGGCGCCTACGTGCGCACCCGCAGTTACTTCGACAACTCGGAGATGGCCGCCACCGGCCGCCCCGACGCCGCCCAACTGGCGATCCTCGAACCCCTGCGCGGGCAAATCCCCGAGCAAGCGTTTGGCGATGCCTTCCAGAACTCTGTCACCGATGGCAGCGGCATGATCCGCGCCCAGCAACGCAAGGCCTATCAACTGCTGCAAGAGGCCGGTTGGCGCATCGTCGACGACAAAATGGTCGATGCCAGCGGCAAACCGGTGAGCCTCGAGTTCCTCCTGGTGCAGACCGATTTCGAGCGCATCCTGCTGCCGTTCAAGCGTAACCTCAGCGACCTGGGCATCGACCTGGTGATCCGCCGCGTAGACGTCTCGCAGTACATCAACCGCCTGCGCTCGCGGGACTTCGACATGATCGTCGGCGGTTTCCCGCAATCGAACTCGCCAGGCAACGAACAGCGCGAATTCTGGAAGAGCGAAGCCGCCGACAACCCCGGCAGCCGCAATTTCATGGGCCTCAAGGACCCGGCCGTAGACCGAGTGGTAGAGCAACTCATCAACGCCGACTCGCGGCAGAGCCTGGTGGCCCACACCCGGGCGCTGGACCGCATCCTGCAATGGGGCTACTACGTGATCCCCAACTGGCATATCAAGACCTGGCGCGTGGTGTACTGGAACCACATCGGCCACCCCAAGGTGCCGCCAACCTACGACATCGGCACCGACACCTGGTGGATCAAGCCCGACGCCGCGCCGGCACCGGAAGTGCAGACCCAGGTACAAGCCACCACCGCCGAGGGGGCGCACTAACATGCTGGCCTATATCGCTCGGCGCCTGCTGCTGATTATCCCGACCCTGTTCGGCATCCTGCTCATCAACTTCGTCATCATCCAGGCCGCGCCTGGCGGCCCGGTGGAACAGATGATCGCCAAGCTCGAAGGCTTCGACGGCGCCACCAGCCGCATTGCCGGCGGCGGCTCGGAGGTGTCGGTGGCCGGTTCCAGCTACCGTGGCGCCCAGGGCCTGGACCCGGCGCTGATTAAGGAAATCGAGCACATGTACGGCTTCGACAAATCGGCGCCGGAACGCCTGTGGATCATGGTCAAGAACTACGCGCGCCTGGACTTTGGCGACAGCTTCTTCCGCGACGCCAAGGTCATCGACCTCATCAAGGAAAAAATGCCGGTGTCCATCTCCCTCGGGCTGTGGAGCACGCTGATTATGTACCTGGTGTCGATCCCCCTGGGGATCGCCAAGGCCACCCGCCACGGCAGCCATTTCGACGTGTGGACCAGCTCGGCGATCATCGTCGGCTACGCCATCCCCGCATTCCTGTTCGCCATCCTGCTGATCGTGGTGTTCGCCGGCGGCAGTTACCTGGACTGGTTCCCGCTACGTGGCCTGACCTCCAACAACTTCGAGGAACTGAGCTGGGGCGGCAAGATCCTCGACTACTTCTGGCACCTGGCCCTGCCCGTCACGGCCCTGGTGATCGGCAACTTTGCCACCATGACCCTGCTGACCAAGAACAGCTTCCTCGACGAAATCAACAAACAGTACGTGATTACCGCTAAGGCCAAAGGCCTGAGCAACCATCGGGTGCTCTACGGCCATGTGTTCCGCAACGCCATGCTGCTGGTGATCGCCGGGTTCCCCTCGGCCTTTATCGGGATTTTCTTCACCGGCTCGCTGCTGGTGGAAGTGATCTTCTCCCTCGACGGCCTCGGCCTGATGAGCTTTGAAGCGGCGATCAACCGCGATTACCCGGTGGTCTTCGGCACCCTGTTCATCTTCACCCTGCTGGGCCTGGTGGTGAAACTGATCGGCGACCTCACCTACACCCTGGTCGACCCTCGTATCGACTTTGAAAGCCGGGAGCAGTGAGATGACCCTATCGCCCCTCAATCGCCGCCGTTTCGAGCGTTTCAAGGCCAATAAGCGCGGCTGGTGGTCGCTGTGGCTGTTCCTGGTCCTGTTTGGCCTGAGCCTGGGCGCCGAGTTGATCGCCAACGACAAACCCCTGGCGGTGCACTACGACGGTGGCTGGTACTTCCCGGCCCTCAAGCGCTACCCGGAAACCACCTTCGGCGGCGAATTCCCGCTGGAAGCCAACTACAAGAGCCCCTACATCCGCGAACTGCTCAAGGCCAAGGACGCCTGGACCCTGTGGGCGCCGATCCCATTCAGCTACCAGAGCATCAACTACGACCTCAAAGTGCCCGCCCCCGCGCCGCCCTCGGCAGACAACTGGCTAGGCACCGACGACCAGGGCCGCGATGTGCTGGCGCGGGTCATCTACGGTTTTCGCGTGTCGGTGCTGTTCGCCCTGACCCTGACCGTGCTCAGTTCCATCATCGGCGTGATCGCCGGCGCCCTGCAGGGCTTCTATGGCGGCTGGGTCGACCTGGCCGGGCAGCGCTTCCTGGAGATTTGGTCCGGGCTACCGGTGTTGTATCTGCTGATAATCCTCGCCAGCTTCGTGCAGCCCAACTTCTGGTGGCTGCTGGGCATCATGCTGCTGTTTTCCTGGATGAGCCTGGTGGACGTGGTGCGCGCCGAGTTCCTGCGCGGGCGGAACCTGGAATACGTACGCGCCGCCCGGGCCCTGGGCATGCGCAACGGCGCGATCATGTTCCGCCACATCCTGCCCAATGCCATGGTCTCGACCATGACCTTCATGCCGTTCATCCTCACCGGCGCCATCGGCACCCTCACCGCCCTGGACTTCCTCGGTTTCGGCCTGCCGCCCGGCGCGCCGTCCCTGGGCGAACTGGTGGCCCAGGGCAAATCCAACCTGCAAGCGCCGTGGCTGGGCATCAGTGCCTTCGCGGTGCTGGCGATCATGTTGAGTTTGCTGGTGTTTATCGGCGAGTCCGCTCGCGATGCCTTCGACCCGAGGAAGTGAAATGAATCAGGACAATCTGATCGAAGTACGCGACCTGGCCGTCGAATTCGTGGTGGGCGAGCAGTGCCAGCGCGTGGTCCATAGCGTCAGTTTCGATATCAAACGCGGCGAAACCCTGGCCCTGGTGGGCGAAAGCGGTTCGGGCAAGTCGGTCACCGCCCACTCCATCCTGCGGTTGCTGCCCTACCCCTTGGCGCGCCACCCCAGCGGCACCATCCATTACGCCGGCAAAAACCTACTGACCCTGGACGAAAAACCCCTACGGCAGATTCGCGGCAACCGCATCGCGATGATTTTCCAAGAACCCATGACCTCGCTGAACCCGCTGCACTGCATCGAAAAGCAGATCAACGAAGTGCTCGGCCTGCACAAGGGCCTCACCGGCAAGGCCGCCACCCGGCGCACCCTGGAGTTGCTGGAGCTGGTGGGCATCCCCGAGCCCCACAAACGCCTCAAGGCCCTGCCCCACGAACTCTCGGGCGGCCAGCGCCAACGGGTGATGATCGCCATGGCCCTGGCCAACGAGCCGGAGCTGCTGATCGCCGACGAGCCGACCACCGCCCTGGACGTCACCGTCCAGTTGAAAATCCTCGAACTGCTCAAAGAGCTGCAAGCGCGCCTGGGCATGGCCCTGCTGCTGATTAGCCATGACCTCAACCTGGTGCGGCGCATCGCCCACCGGGTGTGCGTGATGCAGCGCGGCTGCATCGTTGAGCAAGCGCCGTGCGAGGAACTGTTCCGCGCGCCCCAGCACCCCTACACCCAGGAACTGCTGGCCGCCGAACCCAGTGGCGGCCCCGTAGACCACCTCCCCGGCGCGCCACTGCTGGAGGTGAACGACCTCAGGGTCTGGTTCCCGATCAAGAAAGGCTTTTTGCGCCGCACGGTCGATTACGTCAAAGCGGTGGACGGCATCCACTTCAGCCTGCCCCAGGGCCAGACCCTGGGCATCGTCGGCGAAAGCGGCTCGGGCAAGTCCACCCTGGGCCTGGCGATTTTGCGCCTGATCGCCAGCCAGGGCGGCATCCGCTTCGAGGGCCAGGCCCTGGACGGCTTGACCCAGCAGCAAGTGAGGCCCCTGCGCCGGGAAATGCAGGTGGTGTTCCAAGACCCCTTCGGCAGCCTCAGCCCGCGCATGTGCGTGAGCGAGATCGTCGGCGAAGGCCTGCGCATCCACAAGATCGGCACGGCGGCCGAGCAGGAAAAAGCCATTATCGAGGCCCTGGTGGAAGTCGGCCTCGACCCCCAGACCCGCCACCGCTACCCCCACGAATTCTCCGGCGGCCAGCGTCAGCGCATCGCCATCGCTCGCGCCCTGGTACTCAAGCCCCGGTTGATCCTGCTGGACGAACCCACTTCGGCCCTGGACCGCACCGTGCAGCGCCAGGTGGTGGAACTGCTGCGTTCGCTGCAACGCAAGTACAACCTGACCTACCTGTTCATCAGCCATGACCTGGCGGTGGTCAAGGCGTTGAGCCATCAGTTGATGGTGGTCAAGCAGGGCCAGGTAGTGGAGCAAGGCGAAGCCCAAGCGATATTCGCCGCGCCCCAGCATCCTTACACCCGGCAACTGCTCGAAGCGGCGTTCCTAGTGCCGGCCTCCTGACTGGCCGGGCTTAGGCCCTATATAGATACGTCCTGCTGGCTTGGGTTTGCGGCAAAGATGAGACGCCATCGAACATGATGGCGTTGATTCCCCACCCAGCCAAAGGACACCCCATGCAGGCAACCATCCCCGCCACTGACGCCGCCAGTGCCCCTTTCATAAGTAACTTTCGCCCGCTCTTCAGCCCCAGGTTCATCAGCCAGAACGATGCGGCCATGTATGTGCATGCCTTGATGGCGGTGTACGACCCTGAACAAGTCGAACAAGGCGGCTTCATTTTCAAACTGGCCGACCAGCACTATGTCGCGACCCTGCCTATCAAGGGCAAAAAATTCAGTTTTGAATTGAGCAGCATTTTCCCCCCGCACCCCTCCGGCCACGTCACGGTGCCGGAGGGTGTCGAGATCTGTGCCGCCTACCATTCCCATGTGGATGTTGCGTTCAGTGTCATGTGGTCGTCGTTTTTTTCACTGCCGGATCTCTCCAATGCCATTCGCTACAGGGCTTTGATTCCGTCGTTCTTGGTGTCCCACCCCAAGAGTGGCTCGCTGCTCAAATACAGCGCCCATGATCTACCGGCCACCCAGGTGCTGCTCGAAAGGCTCCACCCCCAGGACGAATTAACCATTGCCCTGGAAAAGGAAATGCGCAAAGGGCGCCTGGACATGACCGATCTGGTGCGCCTGGTCGCGACGACCGGCAAGCTGGAGGTACTTGCCCCCGGCCAGATCTGGGGAAGCGTGGGCACCCTTTCACCTCAATGGAAAATGCCCAGCAGCACCTCTGAGCTGGTGGCCGCGCCGTACCTGGGGCCGGTGTTCAACAGCCAGTTGGCGGCATTCCTCGACTTGGAAACCCTTGTACTAGACACCTCCCAGCCATGCGCAGGGCTTATCCTCAAACACGTCCAACAGGAAAAATACCTCTACACCCGCCCGGTGACGGTGCGTGATAGTGGTTTTTCGCTGGCCAGTTTCTTGCCCCAGAGCGAGTCCGGCGAGCTGGCGCTGCCTGCGCACTATGAGATCGACGCCCTCTATCACACAGTGTCCGGCTTGCCTGCGGATATGGAGTGGCCAGCCCTTGAACTTGAGCAGAATTTTTTCAGCCCCGCCGACATGTTCCACTGCCTGTCCCGGGCCGCCGTGTACCCGGGGCTGCCCACCTACCTGCTGACCCCCAGCAACGCCAGCCTGAAATACACCCCGGCCCCCGGCCCCCTGCAAGATCAGCTCTTCGCCCTGCTCAACCCGTTCGGTGGCCCCCGCACCCGGTTGCAATTGGCCTTGAACAACGGAACGTCCACCCACCTCGATTACGTGCATCAGGTGATTGCCGCCGGTACCTTGCAGGTTGTGACCACCAGCCCCTTATGGCGCAACCGCGGCCCCGTGGCGGGCGATTGGCTACCGCTGCAAGCAGACGCAGAGCCTGACCCGCCGCAAGACTATTACCAGGGCGAGCAACTGGTGTTCGGCCCGATGTTCGATCACTCCGACGATGCCGTGGAATTTCAAGCCGCCAAGTTCGTGAGTTTTAGCCGGTTTACCGGTATTACCCTCAAGCACCCGCAGAAGAAAACCGTGCTAGCGGCGACGGTTTTTGCCGAACAGACGCTGACTTACCCGCGCCAGCGGATATTTTCCCCCGTCGCGCAAGAGCGCCCGGCAGAGGTGGAAGGGTTCGAGCCCGACGGCATCTACTTCACCAGCGGCGTCGCCTTCCCCATTGACCCGGCGTCGGCTGAACTGCTGCCCGCCAACTTCTTCGAGCCCCAGGCCCTGGCGTTCTTCTTTGACGTACGACGCGACAGCTTTAACGCCACCGCTGCCTACTGGGCGGGCCGCGACGGTGCACTGCTGCGCTACCGCGCCAGTAACAGTGCGGCCGAGCAGGCGTTGATCCAACGCCTGCAACCGGATACGCAAACCGGCATCAGCCCACTAGAGGCCGAACTCGCCACGCAGCAACTCGATACCCTGGGCTTCGCCCGCCTAGTGGCTGCGGCTGGGGAGCTTAGGGTGCTCAAGACCAGCAGCCAGTGGAAGGAACGCGGCCCGGTGCAGTTCGACTAAGACTGCAAAAGCAAACCAATATCATTTGCACCGCCGTCGGGCATTTGCTTTAATCGCGACCCATTCCCATTCGCACTCATGGCTTCGCGCCAACGGACACGTGCCCTTGATGACGGTTGCCGACAGTTCACAGGCCCACACCCTCTACGCCACCCATCACCGGTGGCTGTACGAGTTGCTGCGCCGGCGCCTGAGCAATGCGTTCGATGCCGCCGACCTGGCCCACGACACCTTCCTGCGGGTGCTCAAGCGCCCCCAGGCGTTCAATGGCGAAGTGCACGAGCGCTCGTACCTGGCCACCATCGCCCGGGGGCTGTGCATCGACCACTGGCGCCGGCGGCAGCTGGAACAGGCCTGGCTCCAGGCCCTGGCCCTGCAGCCGCCGGCCCTGCAACCGTCGCCTGAACAACGGGCGATCATCGTCGAAACCCTGCACGAGGTGGACGCCATGCTCCAGCGCCTGCCCCAGCGGGTCAGCGATGCCTTCGTGCTGGCCCAGTTGCACGGCATGCCCTACCGGGACATCGCCAGCACCCTTGGCGTATCCGAGCGCATGGTCAAGAAGTACCTGGCCCAGGCGCTGATGCACTGCGCCATCCTCGAGGCCGAACTCGACGGCCTGCTGATCGAGTAAGCCCCACGTGCCCGCCGCCCCCTTGAAAAAACTCAGCCACGCCAGCCTGCAAGAAGCCGCCCAGTGGTACGTGCAACTGCATGACCACGGCGCCAGCGACCAGCAGCGCCAGCATTGGCAGACCTGGCTCGCGGCCAGTGGCGAACACCAGGACGCCTGGCGCTACGTCGAGCGTGTCAGCCAGCGCTTCGCGCCCCTGCAAAGCGATGCTGGGCAACAGGCCGCCAGCCACGCCCTGCGCAGCTCCCCCCGTGGCAGTACACGGCGCCAGGCCCTGAGCAGCCTGTTGGTGCTCGGCGGTGCCAGCCTGCTGGGCTGGAGCGCTTGGCGCGCAGGCCTGCCCGACAGCCTGCAACGCCTGAGCGCCGACCTCGCCACCGGCACCGGGCAAACCCGCGAAACCGTTCTGAGTGACGGCAGCCGCATCTGGCTCAACGCCCTCAGTGCCCTGGATGTGCGCTTTAGCCCAGCGCAGCGCCTGCTGCGCCTGCACCTGGGGGAAGTGTTGATCGATACCGCCAAAGACCCGCTACGGCCGTTTCTGGTGCACACCGAACACGGCCAACTGCGCGCCCTCGGCACCCGCTTCAGCGTGCGCCAGGAGCAGGGCCGCACCCTGCTCAACGTCTTCGCTGGGGCGGTAGAGGTGCGCACCGCCCGAGGCCAGGTGCAGGTGATCGACAGCGGCCAGCAAGTGGCCTTCGACGCCAACGGCCTGCACCCGCAATCCGCCGCCACCCCGGCCCGCGAAGCCTGGCGCCATGGCGTGCTGCTGGCCGACAACCTGCCCCTGGGCCAGTTGCTGGCCGAATTGAGCCGCTACCGCCCCGGCCACCTGGGGTGCGACCCGGCCGTGGCGGCGATGCCGGTGATGGGCTCCTTTCCCCTGCGCGACACCGACCAGGCCCTGGCCCTGCTGCAAGCGGCGTTGCCGATCCAGGTCGAAACCGCCCTGCCCTGGTGGGTCAGCGTCGGCCCCAAACGGGGCTGATGGATTTTTTCAACCTGCGGTTCCCTTTTTGGTTGTTCGTTCGGTTAACCCCACAGACGCACTTCAATTGCCGATCGAACCGATCCAAAGGGAACTCCATGTCGCCACGTTTTCGTTTTGCCCTGCGCCCGCTTGCGCTGGCCATCCCTGCCGCCCTGCTGAGCCTGTCGCCGGTGTTCAGCGCCCACGCCCAGGCTGCCAGCGAACAGGCGAGCACCCCAGCCCGCCAATACGCCATCGCCCCCGGCTCGCTGGTCAGCGTGCTGAACAGCTTCGCCGAGCAAAGCGGCATCTTCATCGCCGGCCACAATGACCTGGCCAGCGACAAGCGCAGCCCCGGCCTCAACGGCCGCTACACCCCGTCAGAAGCCCTGCAACGCCTGCTCCAGGGCAGCGGCCTGCAAGCCCAGCCCCAAGCCAACGGCGGCTACGTGCTGCAACGCGCGCCGCAGAGCGGTGGCCCGCTGGAACTGGGCGCCACCACTATCTCCGGGCAAGGCCTGGGCGCCACCACCGAAGACACCCACGCCTACACCACCGCCAGCATGTCCTCGGCCACCGGCCTGGCCCTGTCGATCCGCGAAACACCGCAAACCGTCACCGTTATCACCCGCCAGCAGATGGAGGACCAAGGCAGCACCAGCATCGCCGACACCCTGCGCCGCGCCCCCGGCATCAGCGTGCAGAACTACGACAGCGAACGCTGGGAGTTCTCCACCCGCGGCATGCCCATCACCAATTTCCAGTACGACGGCGTCAACTCCACCTATGACGGCGTGTACGACTACGGCACCACCAGCACCGACATGGCGATCTTCGACCGCGTCGAAGTGACCAAGGGCGCCACCGGCCTGATGACCGGCGCCGGCGACCCCTCGGCCACGGTCAACATGATCCGCAAGCGCCCGACCCGCGACTTCAAGGCCTCGATCACCGGCACCACCGGTTCCTGGGACAACTACCGGGGCGAGGGCGATATCTCCGGCCCGCTGACCGACAGCGGCAACGTGCGCGGGCGCTTCGTCGGTGTGTACCAGGACCGCAGCGGCTACATCGACAACTACCAAAACACCAAGGACATCGCCTACGGCATCCTTGAAGCCGACCTGACCCCCGACACCCTGCTCACCCTGGGTTTCGACCAGCAGAACACCCGCTCACGCGGCGCCTCCTGGACCGGGTTCCCGATGTACAACAGCGACGGCTCGCGCACCCACTTCTCGCGCTCCTTCAACCCGGCCACCGACTGGAGCCGCCGCGACTTCAAGAACCAGACCGCGTTCGCCTCCCTGGAGCAAAAACTGGCCAACGACTGGTCCCTCAAGGTCAGTGTCGATCGCAAACAACGCGAGCACGACACCCTGCTTGGCTCCGCCAGCGGCGGCAACCCGGACCCGGTCACCGGCGACGGCATGTTCATGTACATGGGCAAATACAAGGGCGAGGAGGTGCAGAACAACCTCGACGTCAAACTCGACGGCCCCTTCAGCCTGCTGGGCCGCGAGCATCAGTTGATGGTGGGGTTCACCGCCCTCAATTCGCGCCAGGATGTGCCCTCCTATGGCTCGGTGTACCCGATGGTCGGCGGCAGCATCAACGACTGGCACGGCGAATTCCCCAAGCCGTACATCCCACGCTCCGGCGACGTCGATATCGTCGAGCGCCAGACCGGCGCCTACCTGGCCACGCGCCTCAAGCCCACCGATGATTTGTCGGTGATCCTCGGCACCCGGGTCAGCAACTTCAAGGGCTCGGACCACACCCGCTTCGACGACCCGGCCAAGGTCGACACCCGTACCGGCTACCACCAGACCAGCGTCATCACCCCCTACGCCGGTGTGGTCTACGACCTCAACGACACCTACTCGGTGTACGGCAGCTACACCAACATCTTCCAGCCGCAAATGAGCAAGGATGCCGACGGCGGCGTGCTCGACGCGGTCGAGGGCGATGCCTACGAGGCGGGCATCAAGGCCGAATACTTCGACGGCCGGGTCAACGCCAGCTTCGCCGTGTTCCACATCGAGCAGGACAACGTCGCCCAACTGGTCAGCGGCTACGACACCGACGCCATCTACAAGGCCGCCAAAGGTGCCACCACCAAGGGCTTCGAGTTTGAAGTGGCCGGCGAAGTGCTGGACGGCTGGAATCTCTCCGCCGGCTACAGCTACGCCCACACCCGCGACGCCAAAGGCGACTACGTATACGGCTCGGTGCTGCAAACCACCGCCCCCGAGCAGTTGGTGCGGGTGTTCAGCACCTATCGCCTGCCCGGCGCCTGGGACAAGCTCACCGTGGGCGGCGGCGTGAACTGGCAAAGCGAGTTCTTCGGCAACGTGTTCCAACCCAACCCCAGCGATACCGTCAACTTCGGCCAGTACACCAAGATCACCCAGGACAGCTACTACCTGGCCGACCTGATGGCACGCTACCGCTTCAACGAGCACCTGAGCACCACCCTCAACGTGAAAAACCTGTTCGACCAGAAGTACTACACCGGCATGGGCAACTTCGGCACCGGGTTCTACGGCGACCCGCGCAGCCTGCAACTGACCACCAAGTGGGACTTCTGATCTAGGCCCCCCGTAGGCGCCTGGCCTACCAGCGATAGCGGTCTTGCGGCCGTCATCGCGGGCGGGCCCCCTCCCACAGAGGCCGAGTGCCACAGGGCCGGCTCGACAGGGTGTGGGTGGCGCCGGCGGGGTATCCCTCGCGATTTACCCGCGCCACAAGCCCGCACAAGGCCTAAACTGCCAGCCTGCCTTGCCCTTGGAGCGCCCACCCATGCCCCGCATTCGTTTGCACAACCGCGACCAGGCCCCGCGTTTCTGGCGCGACCCGGCGTTGGCGTTCATCCAGGCCCGCGGCATCACCGATGGTCGCCAGGCCTGCTACGCCCGCCATTCCCATGCACACTTCTCCATCGGCGCGATCACCGCCGGGCACAGCACTTACCTGCATGAACACCAGCAATTTCGGGTCAGTGCTGGCACGGTGGTGCTGATGAACCCGGGCGAGGTGCACGCCTGCAACCCGGTCAACGACCAGCCCTGGTCGTACCGCATGCTCTACGTTGACACCCAGTGGCTCGCCGCCCTGCAGCAGCGGTTGGGGTTCAGCCGCGACGGCGCCTTCCAGCCTTTCGCCGTGACCCACAGCGAGGACCCCAGCGTGTATGCCGGGCTCAACGCGCTGTACGACTCCCTGCTGGACGAACACCTGAGCAGCACGCAAAAACAGGACGCCGCACACACCTTCTTCACAGCCCTGCATCAACGCCTGGCCACGGCCCAAGCCCCGCTGACGGCGCAGGACAACCACCTGGCGCAGGTCGCCGACTACATCCGCGCGCACTGCCAGCACGCCTTGAAACTGGACGACCTCTGCGCCCTGAGTGGGCTTTCCAGTTCCTACCTGATCCGCCGCTTCAAGCAGCGCTACGCCATGACGCCCCACGCCTTCCTGATTAACTGCCGCATCCAGCGCGCCGAAGAACAACTGCGCAACGGCCACGCCATCGCCGAGGTGGCCCTGGCGGCCGGGTTCGCCGACCAGGCGCATTTTCAGCGAGCCTTCAAGCAACACCTGGCGGCGACGCCGGGGCAGTACCGCAGCTGATTCAACCCAGCAGCAAGTACAAGGCACAGGCCACCAGCAGCAACGCCATGGTCCGGTTGAACAGGCGCATGCCCCTCGGGTTGTTCAGGTAACGGCGCAGGAAGGTGCCGGCGTAGGCCCAGCACGCCACCGACAGGTAGCACACCACCAGGTAGATCAGGGCAAAGTGCCAGACCAGCGCGGTTTCGCCATTGGCCACAAAAGCCCCCATCCCCGCCACACACGCGAGCCAGGCCTTGGGGTTGAGCCATTGCATCAGCGCGCCATACGCCATGGACGGCGCCCGGTTGGCCTCTTTGGCACTGATCTGGCCGTCATCCATCGCCAACTTGAAGGCCAGGTACAGCAAAAACGCCACCCCGGCCCACTCCACCGCACGGGTCAAAAAAGGCCACAGGCTCAGCACTTCATGCAGGCCCAGGCCCATCAGCACCAAGAGCAGGACAAACCCCAAGGTCGCCCCGGTGACGTGGCGCAGGCTGGCGCCAAAGCCGAAGCGGGCACCGCAGCTCAGGGCAACGATATTCACCGGGCCAGGGGTGATGGAAGAAGCCAGCGCAAACGCGGCCATGGACAGGGTCAAACTCATTGCAGGCTCTCTTATTGTGTTGAAAGAGGGGCCGAGCCTAAGGGCGCACCTACAGGGCGTATTGAAGAAAATGCGTCTAGCCCGCGGGCCTCGCGGTTTGGCTGAAAAAAAACCTGCAATTTCTCGGCAAAACTACATACAAACCCCAATGATCCCGCCACAATCAGGCACTTTCGAGCCAAGTGGTCTCAAATAGCCACCACCGGTCGAAGCAGCTGTACTCACGCCCCCAGGGGCACACGCAAGACGGACACGTGAGTTTGCCTAGGGACGGGAATGGGATGCTTCGACACTCCAGCTGTATGCGCGCCGTGGTCACTCAACCGCCCGCCCCTGCCTACCGGCCACCCTGGCCCAATCCGCTTTTGCAGCAAGCCCGACACGCCTTAACAACAATTAAAAAACTCTGTACTGGAGAACGTATGTTGCGTCCTGCCAACGTGGTAGCCGCTCGCGCGGCCTCGGCATTCCTGAGCCTTTTTTCACTCAAGCAACGCCCGCGAGCCACAAGCCGCAAGGGCTTGGCGCACCTGTTCGCCTGGCTGAGCCTGGCGCTGCTGGCCCTGGCGGCAAGCCCGGCACTGGCCGGCCCCAGCACGCTGTGCCCCGATCAGTACATTACGGTGGCCTCGGGCGAGTCGAAGGAAGTCGACTTGACGTACTGCAATGGCGATGGCTTTGGCTTGATCGATAACAACGCGCAGGCCTCCCACGGCAAGATCACCGGCCTTATCAACAACGGCGACAACAAGGCGCTCTATACCAACTATGGCGACGGCGCCACCTCCGACTTCTTCATCTTGTTCGACGAACTCAGTGGCGAAGTCAGGGTTTTCGTCACCATTCTGCCCGCCACTTCGTCCATGACGATAACCCCGTCCAGCCTGCCCACGCCGGCGATCAGCGCAGCTTTTTCCACCACCCTGGCCACCAGCGGGGGCGTTGCGCCCTATACCTATGCCATCACCGCAGGCGCCTTGCCCGCCGGTTTGAGCTTGAACACCGCGAGCGGCACAATCTCCGGCACCCCCGTTGCCACAGGGTCCTTCAGTTTCAGCATCAGAGTGACCGACTCGACCCCCGCCACACCGCAGACCTTGACCCAGGCCTATTCCTTCACGATCAACCACCCCACGGTGCTGGTCACGGTCGATACCCCACCAGCGGCGGGATTGTCGACCCCCTACAACCATCAGTTCAGCGCCACGGGCGGCACCGCGCCTTACACCTTCAACGTTCAATCCGGCTCCCTTCCACCGGGCCTTTCAATGTCGCCTAGCGGCCAGTTGTCCGGCACACCGAGCACCCTGGGGAACTACAGCTTTTCCCTCAGAGCCCTAGACAGCAGCGGCGGCCTCGGACCGTATGCCGGGGCCCAGAACTTCAGCGTGCAGGTCAATGCGGGCTCCGCACCGGTTGCCGGGGCGTCCAGCGTCACGGTCGCCGCAAACAGCACGGCCAACCCGATCACTCTCAATCTCTCCGGTGGCGGCCCCACCAGCGTGGCCGTGGCCTCGGCGGCCAGCCATGGCACGGTAACGGCCAGCGGCACCAGCATTACCTACACCCCCACCGCAGGCTATTCCGGCCCCGACAGCTTTACCTATACGGCCACCAACACCTTCGGCACGTCCAGCCCCGCCACCGTGACCATTACCGTCAGTGCCTCCGTGCCTGGGACCCCGACCATCGGCACCGCCACCGCAGGCAACGCAAGCGCTTCGGTGGGCTTCACGCCCCCCGCCAGCAACGGGGGTAGCCCGATCACCGGCTATACCGTCACCTCCAACTCAGGCGCCTTCGCCACCGGCACGGCCAGCCCCATCACCGTCACCGGCCTGAGCAATGGCACGGCCTACACCTTTACCGTCACCGCCACCAACGCGATGGGCACCGGCGCTGCGTCGGCAGCGTCCAACAGCGTCACGCCAGTGGCACCGCCGGTTGTGACCGGCCTGTCCCCCACCAG